>WNFS01000637.1_pt1 | contig 45969 bp, 41 predicted proteins | sample 5400141 | NCBI WGS metagenome assembly WNFS01 (sample SAMN13153358, study PRJNA577476) | soil metagenome | isolation source: 60 cm saprolite under Madrone tree | place: USA:California | collected 2016-06-14
TGGAAGACGTCGAGGTCGTGGTGAAGGACGAGGACATCCGCGTGGACGTGTACCGCTCCTCGGGTCCGGGCGGGCAGGGAGTCAACACCGCCGACTCGGCCGTCCGCATCACGCACCTGCCGTCGGGCATCGTGGTCGCCTGCCAGAACGAGCGCTCCCAGCTCCGCAACCGCGACACGGCGATGCGGGTGCTCAAGGCGCGGCTGTACCAGATCTACGAGAAGAAGCAGCGCGAGGAGCTGGCCGAGCTGACGGGCGAGAAGAAGGACAGCGCCTTCGGCAGCCAGATACGGACCTACACCTTCCACCCGTACCAGATCATCAAGGACCACCGGACGGGGGTCGAGGTCGGCAAGGTGGACGCCGTCATGGACGGCGAGATCGATCCATTCATCGAGGCGTACCTTGCCGCCGGGAAGCCGGCCTAGCGTGGCTTCCCCGCCGCCGGTGCCCCGGCCCGAGGCGCCCAAGCCGGAGACAAACGACCTCATCCGGCGGCGCCTCGAGAAGCTGGAGGCGCTGCGGGCCAGGGGCGTCGACCCCTTCGGACACCGCTTCCCGGTCACGCACTGGGCAGGCGAGCTCGGGCGTCGCTTTCACGCCGCGGGAGAGGACGAGCTCAAGCAGGCCGGCCCGGTGGCCGTGGCGGGGCGGGTGGTCGGGCTCCGGCACCACGGCAAGACCTGCTTCGCGCATCTCCGCGACCAGTCCGGGCAGATACAGCTCTACGCCCGCGCGGACGGTCTGGGGGAGGGCTACGCGCTCTTCACCGACCTCGACGTCGGGGACTTCATCGGCGTGACCGGCGAGCTCTTCCGGACGCGAACGGGCGAGCTGACGGTGGCCGTCCGGAGCTTCGAGTTCCTCGCCAAGTCGCTCCGGCCACTCCCGGAGAAGTGGCACGGGCTCAAGGACGTGGAGACGCGGTACCGCCGGCGCTACGTTGATCTCGTGATGAACCCGCAGGTGCGCGAGACGTTCGCGCTCAAGAGCCGGTTGATCCGCGAGATGCGCGCGTTTCTGGACGCGCGCGGCTTTCTCGAGGTCGAGACCCCGATGATGCAGCCGATTCCCGGCGGCGCGGCGGCCAAGCCATTCGTGACCCACCACAACGCCCTCGACATGCAGCTCTACCTGCGCATCGCGCCGGAGCTGTACCTCAAGCGGCTGGTGGTCGGGGGGCTCGACCGCGTCTACGAGATCAACCGGAGCTTCCGCAACGAGGGAATCTCGACGCAGCACAACCCCGAGTTCACCATGCTCGAGTTCTACCAGGCCTACGCGGACTACGCGGACCTCATGGTCCTGACCGAGGAGATGTTCGCTCACCTGGGACGCGAGATACTAGGCGCGACCACCCTCCGGTACCAGGGCGAAGAGGTCAACCTCGCCGGGCCGTGGCCACGGCAGCCATTCTTCGAGGCGATTTCCACCGCCGTCGGAAGCGCCGTCGGCCCCGAGACCGATGAAGCGGTCCTGCGAAAGGCGGCAGTGGCCGCGGGAGTGCCCGAGCCCAGGCCGGGCGTCGGCGCCGTCGGCCTCTGGAAAGACGTCTTCGACTCCCTCGTCGAGCCGGCCCTGGTCCAGCCCACGTTCATCACGGACTTCCCGATCGAGCTGTCCCCGCTCTCCAAGCGAAAAGACGCCGACCCGAGGCTGGTGGATCGCTTCGAGCTCTTCGTCTGCCGGCGAGAGATCGCCAACGCCTACACGGAGCTCAACGATCCGCTGGACCAACGCCGCCGTTTCGAAGAGCAGGCGCGGGAGCGCGAGCGAGGCGATGAAGAGGCGCACTGGATGGACGAGGACTTCGTGCGCGCGCTCGAGTACGGAATGCCGCCCACCGCGGGCGAGGGGATCGGTGTCGACCGGCTGGCCATGCTCTTCACGGACTCCGCGTCCATCCGCGACGTGATCCTGTTCCCGCACCTGCGTCCCGAGCGCCGCGCGGCCGGTCAGCCGGCGGGCGACGACCCAGTGGGCGACGACCCAGTGGGCGACAATGAAGACGGGGAAGTCTGATGGCCGGGCGCGGTCTACCCTTCGAGCTGTTCCTGGCGCTCCGCTATCTCCGCGCGCGCGGCCAGCGCGCCAATCTCTCGCTCTTCGTCTGGATAGGCGTGGGCGGAGTCTTCCTGGGCGTCACGGCCCTCATCGTGGTCCTGGCCGTGATGACCGGATTCCAGGACGGCATCAAGGACAGGTTGATCGCTGCGAACCCACACATCCTGGTCCTCGACCCGGGCGGCCGCGGGGTATCCAATGCTCCGGAGGTCGCCGCCCGGGTGCGTGCCATACCCGGTGTCCACTCGGCCACGCCCTTCGTGGTCCAACAGGCGCTCTTCACGGGCCAAGGGCGGGGGGCGACCGGCGCGCTCTTGCGGGGCGTCGATCTCACCTCTCCCGGCGTCCGCGCGCAAATCGCGTCGGAAGTGAAGACAGGAAGCCTCGACCCTCTGCTGCGCGCTTCCGGCGAGCCCGCTGTTCTCCTGGGCCGGGAGCTGGCCAGGACGCTCGGCGTGGTGCCCGGCGACTACGTGACCGTGATCTCGCCCCAGAGCGCCATGACGGCCGTCGGCCTCGTTCCCCGGATGCGCCGATTCGAGGTGGCGGGCTATGTCGAGGTGGGGCTGTACGAGTACGACGCCTCGATCGCGTACACCGGGATCGCGGCCGCTCAGGAATTCGCCGGGCTCGGCGACCGGGTCTCGGGGGTGGAGGTGAAGCTGGACGATCCCTTCGACGCCAAGGCGATCGGGCAGCGCATCTCCGCGGCCGTCGGGCCGGGGCTCTGGATCCGCGACTGGATGGGGATGAACCGCAACCTCTTCGCGGCGCTCCAGCTCGAAAAGCTGGCGCTCTTCGTCATCGTCACGATCATCGTGCTGGTCGCTGGCTTCGCCATCATCGGCCACCTGGTCCTGCTCGTGGCGGAGAAGCGCAAGGAGATCGGCATCCTCAAGGCCATGGGCGCGAGCGCGCGGAGCATCGGAAGCGTCTTCCTGGCTACGGGGATGGTGATCGGCCTCGTCGGCACGGCGGCGGGCAGCCTCTGCGGCCTGGGTTTGATCTGGGTCCAGAACACCTACAAGATCATCCGGCTGGCCGGTGACGTGTATCAGATCGACTACCTTCCCATGAAGCTCACCGGGCTCGACTTCGCCCTGGTCACGAGCGCGACGCTGCTGATCTCGTTTCTGGCGACTTTGTCCCCGGCGCGCCGGGCTTCGCGGCTCGATCCGGTCGAGGTGCTCCGATATGAGTGAGGTCCTGGTCGCGGCGCGCGAGCTGGAAAGGGAATACCGCGTCGGCCCCGAGACGGTGCGCGTGCTGCGGGGGGTCACCCTGGCGGTGGGCGCGGGGGAGAGCGTGGCGCTGATCGGGGCCTCGGGCGTCGGCAAGTCGACGCTGCTCCATCTGCTCGTTGGGCTCGATCGCCCCACGGCCGGACAGGTGCTCTTCGCGGGTGAAGACATGTACGCCCGCTCCGAGAGCGCACTGGCACGCCTCCGGCGCACCGAGATCGCGTTCATCTTCCAGTTCTACAACCTGCTCGGCGAGATGACCGCTCTCGAGAACGCGATGATGCCGGCCCTGCTCCAGCGTCTCCCGACCCTACAGGCCCGCGAGCGCGGAGCGGCCGCTCTGCACGAGGTCGGGTTGGGCGACCGACTCGCCCACCGGCCGGGCGAGCTCTCGGGCGGGGAGCAGCAGCGGGTTGCCATCGCCCGGGCGCTCGTCGCCGAGCCGCGGCTGGTCCTGGCCGACGAGCCCACGGGCAACCTCGACCCCAAGACGAGCGAGGTGATCTGGGAGCTTTTCCTGAAGCTGCAGGCGGAGCGAGGGCTGGCCTTCGTCATAGCCACGCACAACCACGATCTGGCCCGCAAGGCAGATCACGGATACCGGCTCGTGGAAGGTCGGGCGATCGCCTGGTCCTGAGTGTCGCCGAGGGGCTTTCCCGGCGTGTCATCGAATTCGGACACTTAGACTTCTTCCGAGGAACCGGAAAGAAGAAAACGCTGGGCCGACCGTGGACTTGGGGGGTATACTTTTGTCAGGCGGGGGTGGGGCTTAGGGGCAGTTCTAACCCTTTGGGGAAGCGAACCCCTTTGGAGCAGCGAACCCCCTTTGGAGCAGCAAACCCGAAGTTGCGAGGGCTCCAAGTGTTCGAGAGATTTACGGAGAGAGCGCGGCGGGTCATCATCCTGGCGAGGGAAGAGGCGGGGCGCTTCCGTCACGATTTCGTAGGCACGGAGCACATCCTGCTGGGACTCATCCGGGACGGCGAGGGTATCGCGACCGCCGTCCTCCAGCGGCTCGGCCTCAGGCTCGAGACGGTCAAGGCGGAGGTGGAGCGGGCGTTGGCCGGCTTCCCCAAGACCCTGACCTTCGGCGAGGTGCCCTTCACGCCCCAGGCGAAACGGGTCCTCGAGCTCAGCATCGAAGAGGCCCGCCAGCTCGGCCACAACTACATCGGCACCGAGCACCTCCTCCTCGGGCTCATGAAGGAGGGGCAGTCGATTGCGGCGAAGATCCTCGAATCCCTCGGCGCGCGCCTCGACGAAGTCCGGCAGGAGACGCTGGCGCTCCTGGGCGACCAGTACTACCCGCGGCCCAAGAAGCGCTCGCAGACCCCGGTCCTCGACGAGTTCGCCCGGGATCTCACGCAGCTGGCCAGGGAGAGCAAGCTCGACCCGGTGATCGGGCGCGAGACGGAGATCGAGCGCGTCATCCAGATCCTCGCGCGGCGCACCAAGAACAACCCCGTGCTCATCGGCGAGCCCGGGGTCGGCAAGACGGCCATCGTCGAGGGGCTCGCCCAGCGCATCGTGGGGCACGAGGTGCCCGACGTGCTGGCGCAGAAGCGGCTCCTGCAGCTGGATCTGGGCGCCCTCGTCGCCGGCACGAAATACCGCGGGCAATTCGAGGAGCGGCTGAAGGCCGTGATGAAGGAGATCCGCCAGTCGGAGAACGTGGTGCTGTTCCTCGACGAGCTCCACACGCTGATCGGGGCGGGCGCCGCGGAAGGTGCCATCGACGCCTCGAATATGCTCAAGCCCGCGCTGTCGCGAGGCGAGATCCAGACCATCGGCGCCACGACGCTGGACGAGTACCGCAAGTACATCGAGAAGGACGGCGCTCTCGAACGCCGCTTCCAGCCCGTCATCGTCCGCGCCCCCTCCGTGCCGGAGTCCATCGAAATCATCAAGGGCCTGCGCCACAAGTACGAGGCCCATCATCGGGTGAAGATCACCGATGAGGCGATCGATGCGGCGGTGAAGCTCGCCGATCGTTACATCACCGACCGGCAGCTGCCCGACAAGGCCATCGACGTCATCGACGAGGCCTCCTCGCGCACCCGGCTCATGGCGCTCACCCCGCCGCCCGAGATCAAGGAGATCGGCAAGGAGGTCGAGCGCGTCGTCCGCGAGAAGGACATGTACCTGGAGGCGCAGGAGTTCGAGAAGGCCGCGTCCCTCCGGGAGAAGGAGAAGCTGCTCCGCGGGCGCGACGACGAGATGAAGCGCGAATGGGACAAGCGCAAGGGCAAGGGGCCGCAAACCGTCGGCGAGGACGACATCGAGTACATCGTCTCGCGCTGGACGGGCATCCCCCTGTCCAAGCTCGAGGAGAAGGAATCGGCAAAGCTCGCCCGCATGGAGGACGCCCTGCACGGACGTATCATCGGGCAGGAAGACGCGGTGATGGCGGTGGCCCGGGCGATCCGCAGGTCGCGGGCGGGGCTCAAGGACAGCCGGCGGCCGGTGGGCTCCTTCGTGTTCCTCGGACCCACGGGGGTGGGCAAGACGGAGCTGGCCCGCGCGCTGGCCGAGTACCTCTTCGGGGACGAGAACGCGCTCATCCGAGTGGACATGTCCGAGTACATGGAGAAGTTCTCCGTGTCGCGCCTCCTGGGGGCGCCTCCCGGTTACGTCGGCTACGAAGAGGGCGGCTTCCTGACCGAGAAGGTGAGGCGTCGCCCCTATTCGGTCGTGCTCTTCGACGAGATCGAGAAGGCTCATCCGGACGTGTTCAACATGCTCCTCCAGGTCCTGGACGACGGGCGCCTGACCGACTCCGTAGGCCACGTCGTGGACTTCAAGAACACCATCCTGATCATGACCTCGAACCTGGGGACCAGCTTCATCGGCAAGCGGACGGCGCCCGGCTTCCTGTCCGAAGGGGACGAGACGACCCACGAGCGGATGAAGGAGAAGGTCCTCGACGAGCTGAAGCGCGCGTTCCGACCGGAGTTCATCAACCGGATCGACGACATCATCGTGTTCCATGCCCTGTCGCGGGAGCACATCACGGCGATCGTGCAGCTCATGATCGACCGCATCAACAAGCAGCTCTCGGACAAAGGCATCCAGCTCGAGCCCACCGGAGCGGCCATGGACCTGCTCGTCCAGAGGGGGTACGACCCGACCTACGGGGCGCGCCAGCTGCGGCGGACCATCCAGAAGTACGTCGAGGATCCGCTCGCCGAGGCGATCGTGCGTGGGCAGTTCGGGGAAGGCGCGCGGATCGAGGTGGATATCGAATCGGGCAATTTCACCTTCCGCGAGATCCAGATTGCCGAGCCGAGGCTCGCGTTGGCGGAACGCTAAAGCGACACGTCCAAGACTGGACGGCCGACGAACATGACCACGCGGGGGAGGCTTGCTCTCGCAATTTTTTTTGCCCTGACCCTGCCCTGGGTGGGCGGCGGCGCGGTGCGCCCCGCCCTCGGCCAAGCCCCCCCCGCAGGGCAGATCATCGTCAAGGAGCTCGCGGTCCAGGGAAATCGCCGCGTCCAGGAGGCGGTGATCCTCGGCCGCGCCTCCGCCAAGGTCGGCAGTCCCTTTGTGCCCGCGCGTCTCGCCGACGATATCCGGGCCATCTTCGCGCTGGGGTTCTTCGACGATGTCCAGGCGAAGATCGAGGACTTCGAGGGTGGCGTCAAGCTCACCTTCGTGGTGACCGAGCGTCCCTTCGTCCGCGACATCGTCTTCACCGGCAACAAGCGTCTGGATGCGGCAGAGCTCCAGGAGAAGATCGACTTCAAGCTCGGCGCCGTGTACAACCCCGTCGAGGTGACGCGCGCGGCCGAGAAGCTGAAAGAGGTCTACGAAGAGCAGGGCTACTTCGAGGCCGGTATCACGCCCGACGTCACCAAGCTCCCCGACGGAGACGTCAGCGTGACGTTCCGAATCGCCGAGGGCCGCAAAATGACCATCGACAAGATCGTCATCGAGGGCGCCGAGGGGGTCAAGCCGGACAAGATCAAGGCCATCATGCTGACCCAGGAGCGTGAGTTCTACATCCTGCGCGGGACGGTGCAGCGGCAGAAACTCGACCAGGACATCGAGCGCATCATCACGCTCTACAACGACAACGGTTACATCCAGGCACGGGTGGAAACGGTCGACACGCAGGTCGACCGCTCGAACGCGCGCGTCACCATCAGGATCGTGGTGGTCGAAGGCCCGCAGTTCAAGGTGGGCGGGATCGACATCACCGGCAACAAGGTGCTGCCGGTCGAGGAGCTTCGGCGGCGCGTCTTGCTCAAGCCCGGTGACGTCTATTCGCGGACCAAGCTGCAGGAGACCGTCAAGGGCATCACGGACGTGTATGGCACCATCGGCCGGGCCGCCGCCGACATCAATCCTCAGATCGCGCTCGACGTGCCGAACCGAAAGGTCAACGTCACGCTCGAGGTGTCGGAGGGCCCCGAAGTCTTCATCGAGCGCATCAACATCACCGGAAACACGCGGAGCCAGGAAAAGATCCTCCGCCGCGAGCTGCCCATGGCGGAAGGCGATCTCTTCACGACCCAGAAGCTGGCCCGCGCGAAGCAGAAGCTGACCAACCTGAACTATTTCGAGAAGGTCGAGACGAAGACGGTCCCCGGCTCTTCCAAGGACAAGATCGTCGTCAACATCGACGTCACGGAGAAGCCCACCGGCGTGTTCGCCCTCGGCGGCGGATACAGCTCTCAGGACGGCGCGCTGGGCACGCTCGATCTGTCCCAGAACAACTTCCTGGGCAAGGGCTACCAGCTCTTCCTCCGCATACGCGGCGGCCAGGCGACACAGCAGGGAACCATCGGATTCACGAACCCGTGGTTCCTGGACCAGCCGCTGGCCGCCGGCTTCGATATCTTCAACAACCGGCGCGTGGTCCAGAGCGGAGGGACGCAGAACTACAACATCAACTCGCTGGGCGGCGACGTCCGCTTCGGCGCCCCCATCGGGGACTATGCGCGCTGGAGCGCCCTGTACCGGCTCAGCCAGGAGACGGTCAGCGGCGTCGACCCCAATGCCAGCAGCGAGCTGCTGCAGGCCAAGGGAACCACGCTCACGTCCCTGGTCGGAGGCGCGCTCACGCGGGATACTCGCGACAGCTTGACGGAGGCGACACGCGGCAACTTCTCCACCATCGGGGCCGATTTCGCAGGCATCGGGACGGGGGACAACCGCTACGTCCGCCTCTCGGCCTCGATCACGCAGCACCAGCCGTTGTGGTTCGACCACATCCTCAGCGGGCGCCTGGCCTCCAGCTACGAGGTCGGCTGGTCCAAGAATCCGGTGCCGCTCTTCGAGCGCTACTACCTCGGCGGGCCCAACACCATCCGGAGCTTCAAGGCGCGCCAGATCTCCCCGGTGGATTCCTCGGGCACGCAAATCGGCGGGAACTTCCAGGTGCTGGGTAACCTGGAATACACGGTTCCCCTGCCCTTCAACCTCAGGGCGGCGATGTTCTTCGACGTGGGCAATGTCTACGGCCCGGACCAGAGCGTTCACGATCCAATCGACCTGACCAAACTGAAATATGCGGTCGGGCCCGGGCTCCGATGGAATTCGCCCTTCGGACCCGTCCGGGTGGACTACGGCGTCAACCCGAACCCGACGGGCAAAGAGAAGTTCGGCAATATCCAGTTTTCGATGGGCGCGGCGTTCTAGCCAGGAGGAGCAAGGCATGAGTGGGCGCTTCAAGGACGCGACGGTGGTGGGGGCGGCGCTGGCCGGTCTCGTGGCGCTGGCGTGGGTGCTGACACCGGCCCTCGCGCAGGCGCCGCAGGCGCCGCCGGCGACGCGCATCGGATACGTGGATCTGCAGCGCATTCTCGCGCGCTCGCAGGCCGGAGTACAGGCGCGCGAGCAGCTGGAGAAGGAGAAGGTCGGCATGCAGAAGCAGCTCGACGGCCACAAGGTCGAGCTCGACAAGCTGCGGGACGAGCTCGAGAAGAAGGGGCAGCTGCTTTCCGCCGACGCCCGCCGGGACAAGCAGGACCAGCTCGAGCGGAAGCTGCGCGACGCCCAGCGTCTCGCCGGCGACCTCGAGAAGGAGCTCCAGCGGAAGGAGCAGAACATGGGAGCGAAGATCCTGCGAGAGCTGGAGGGGATCTTCACCAGGGTGGGCAAGGAGAAGGGCTACGTCCTCATCATCGAGCGACGGCAGGCGGGCATCGTCTACGGGGCACCCGACGCGGACGTGACCGAGGAAGTGATCAAGGCCTTCGACGACGAGATGCGCAAGGCCAAGAAGTAGGCCGACGTGGGCGCCCAGTTCACGCTCGGCCGGATCGCCGAGGCGCTCGGTGCCACCCTCGAAGGGGACGCGGCGCGCGTCATCGTCGGAGTGGCGCCGCTCGACGTCGCCGGGCCTGAGCATGTCTCCTTCCTGGCCAATTCCCGCTACGCGCGTGCCGCCGCCCGGAGCGCGGCGGGTGCAGTGGTCGTGGGTCGGGAGGTCGAGGGCCTGCCCCAGGCGCTCCTCCGTGTCGACTCGCCCCAGACGGCCATGATCGCGCTCCTGCGGCTCTTCCACCCCGAGCCCCATGCGGTGTCCGGCATTCACCCGGCGGCGGTGGTCGCCGGAGAGGCAAGCGTCCATCCGACGGCTTTCGTGGGCGCAGGCGCCGTCGTCGAACGAGACGCGCGCGTCGGGGCGAGGAGCAGGGTGGGGTCGTTGTGCTTCGTCGGGACAGGAGCGGTGCTCGGCGACGATGTGGTGCTCCATCCGCGCGTGGTCGTAGAGGACGGCGTCGTCATCGGGGACCGGGTGGTCGTTCAGGCGGGCGCGGTGCTCGGAGCCGACGGCTTCGGCTACGCCTTCGACGGCACGGCGCACCGCAAGATCCCCCAGGTGGGGAGACTGCGCATCGAGGCGGACGTCGAGATCGGCGCCAATAGCACCATCGACCGCGCGACCCTCGGCGAGACGGTGATCCGCCGGGGCAGCAAGATCGACAACCTGGTCCAGGTAGGTCACAACTGCGATGTGGGAGAGGACGTCATCCTGGTGGCGCAGGTCGGCGTTTCGGGCTCTTGCACGATCGGCAACCGGGCGGTGTTGGCGGGGCAGGTGGGTGTCGCCGACCACGTCACCATCGGAGCGGGCGCCGTCCTCACCGCGCAGGCCGGAGTGCCGAATGACGTGCCGGCGGGGGAGATCTGGAGCGGGACACCGAGCCGGCCCGCGAGCGAGATGCGCCGGATCTGGGCGGCGGAGACCCTGCTGCCGGACCTCCTCCGCAGGTTTCGAGCACTCGAGAAACGGGTACGGGAGCTCGAAGGCGGGCACGATGGCTGAAGCGGCACGCATCCATCCCACGGCCATCGTGGACCGGGGAGCGGACCTCGCTGCCGGAGTGGTGATCGGTCCCTACAGCCTCATTGGCCCCCACGTGATGATCGGACCGGGCTCGGAGCTCGGGGCCCATGTGGTCCTCGAGGGCCGCGTCCGGCTGGGCGCGCGCTGCCGCATCGGACACGGGGCCCTGATCGGAGGGGTACCCCAGGATCAGAAGTACCGCGAGGGGCTGCCGGTGGGCGTGAGCGTCGGCGACGATACCGTCATTCGCGAATACGTCACCGTGCACCGGGCGACCCACGAGGGGCGGGACACGCGGATCGGGAGCCGCTGCCTGGTCATGGTCTCGAGCCATGTCGCCCACGATTGCGTGGTCGGCGACGAGGTGATCATCATCAACTACGCCGGCCTGACCGGACACGTGATCGTCGAGGATCGCGCGACGATCGGCGGGCTCACCGGGATCCATCCCTTCACCCGGGTGGGCACCTACGCCTACGTGGGCGGCTGTTCGAAAGTCACGCAGGACGTGCCGCCCTTTGTGATCGCCGACGGCGCGCCCGCGACGGCACGCGCCGTGAACGTGATCGGCATGCGCCGCGGCGGGATCGACGCCGACGGGCGCCGCCAGGTGCGCGCGGCGTTCCGGGTCCTGTACCGGTCGGGCCTCGCCCCCGCCGCCGCGGCCGCCCAGATGAAGGCGGAGCTCGGCAGTCACCCGCTGGTGGCAAGGCTCGTCGAGTTCATCGAGGGCTCGCGGCGCGGCCTCGTTCGTGGAATGGGGCCGGGACCCGGCGAACCGGAGGCGGCCGGCGAGGACGCGGAGAGCGAGGAGCGCGTGTGGTGAGCGTGCCGGAGAGCGGGCGCATGCGCGCCGGAGTGGTGGGCGCGGGGCACATGGGCCAGTACCACATCCTGGCCCTGGCGGAGCTGTGGGACGTGGAGCTGGTGGGGATCTGCGATGCGGACGTTGACCGCGCGGAGCAGATCGCGGCCCAGTACGGCACGCGGGCGGTGGCGACCCACGAGGAGCTCGCGGGGCTCGTCGACATCGCCACGGTCGCCGTCCCCACCGAGCGTCACTTCGAGGTCACCCGCGACCTGCTGGAGGCGGGCGTTCACGTGCTCGTCGAGAAGCCGATGACGCCGACCCTGGAAGAGGCCAAGGAGCTCTTTCGCGTGGCGCGTCAGCGCGCGCGGGTGCTCCACGTGGGCCACGTGGAGCGCTTCAACGGGGCGGTGCAGGAGCTGCGGAAGATCGTCGAGAGCCCCGTCCTCATCGAGTCCCGCCGGCTCGGCCCCTTCGTGCCGCGCGTGCAGAACGACTCGGTCGTGATGGACTTGATGATCCACGACATCGACATCGTGCTGGGGCTCGTGGACAGCGAGCCCCGTCGGATGAACGCCCTCGGGCGCTCCATCCACTCGAGCCAGGCCGACGTCGCGAACGTGCAGATCCTCTTCGACTCCGGGACCATGGCCACCATCACCGCCAGCCGCGCCACGGAAGAGAAGATCCGCACGCTGTCGATCACCCAGCCCGACGCGTACATCGTCCTGAACTACGCCGACCAGGACATCCAGATCCATCGGCGCGCCGCGCAGGAGTACACCCTCAACCGCGAGTCGATTCGTTACCGGCAGGCGTCCTTCGTCGAGCGCCTCTTCGTCCACAAGGACAACCCTCTCAAGCTGGAGATCCGCCACCTGCTATCGGCCGCCCGCGCCGCGAAGGCGTCGGGCCAGGTGGAGCTGGCAGAGACCGAGGACCTCCGGTCCCTGGCCGTGGCCCTCGAGATCGAGCGGATGTTCCGCGAGGGGCGGGGCGAGATCGCCTGGCCGAAGGATCTCCCGTGGAGCGCCGCCTCGCGGTGATGGCCGGAGCCGGGGTTCTCCCCGGCCGGGCCGCCGCCGAAGCCGCCCGTCAGGGGTGGCACGTGGTCGCCCTCGCCTTCGACGAGGCGGCCGACCTCGGCGCGCACGCCGAGCGCGTGGTGCCGTCCACCATCACCGACGTCCAGGCGGTCCTTCGCACCCTCGCCGACGAGCGGGTCCAGGCCGCGATATTCGTGGGCAAGTTCTGGAAGCAGCGGGTGTTCGACGCCTACGGAGGAGCGGACGACGCCGGATTGCGCCTGGCCAGCTCGGGGCTGTCGGACGACGCGCTGGCCGGCACCGTCCTGGCAACGCTGGCCGGGATGGGGATCGAGGTGCTCGACCAGAGACCCTTCCTCTCGCCCTGGATGATGAGCGTCGGAACACTGACCTCCCGGGAGCCCGCGCCCGGAGAGTGGGAGGAGATACGAGCAGGGTTTGCGCTGGCGCGGCGGCTGGCGGAACACCGGATAGGGCAGACGGTGGTGCGCTCGCGTGGCGTCACGCTGGCCGTCGAGGCGGCCGAGGGTACCGACGAGACGATACGCAGGGGCGTCAAGCTCGCCGGGCGCGGGGCGGTCGTCGTCAAGGCGGTGGCGGCGGGACACGACTTCCGCTTCGACATTCCCACCGTCGGGCCTGCGACGATCGCCGCCATGGCGGACGGCGGCGCGACGGCGTTGGCCGTGGATGGCGGAAAGGTGCTGCTCGTGGATCGCGAAGAGGCGGTGCGAACCGCGGACCGGGCTGGGATCGCCATGGTGAGCGTCCCGTGATGAGAGTTCATGTCGGCCGCTGACCACCGTTGCATCATGCTGTCGGCGGGCGAGGCGTCCGGCGATCTCCACGGGGCGACCATGTGCCGGGCGCTCCGTGCCCTCGACCCGGCCGTCCGGCTGATCGGCATGGGTGGACCCCGCATGGCGGCGGCAGGCGTCGAGATCCTGGTGGACCCGACGGCACAGGCCGCGGTGGGGACGAGTGAAGCGTTGGGCCGCGTTCCCGCCCTCTACCGGGCGTACAAGATCCTCGTCGAGCGGCTCCGGAACGCCCGGCCGCTGGCCATCGTGCTCATAGACTTCCCCGAGTTCAACCTCCGGCTCGCGAGGCAGGCGCGGCGCGCGGGAATTCCCGTCGTGTATTTCATCCCGCCGCAGCTCTGGGCCTGGCGACGCGGTCGCATACGGCAGATGGCCCGGCGGGTGACGCGGGTCCTAGCCGCCTTTCCCTTCGAGAAAGATCTCTACGAGGGAGCGGGAGTCCCGGTCGAGTTCGTGGGCCACCCGCTGCTCGATGTCGTGCCGCGCGACCTCGACCGCGCCAAGGCCCGCGAGCGGCTCGGCGTGGGAGAAAGGCGCATCGTCGTGGGTCTCCTGCCGGGCAGCCGGGAGCAGGAAGTCAGCCGCCTGCTGCCCCACATGCTCGACGCGGCGGTCCGCCTGGCCGTCGACGGCAGGAGATGTTTCGTGCTGGGGCTGGCCGCAAGCGTGGAGCGTGAGCAGGTCACCGCGCTGCTTGGGCGCGCGGCGAAGGCGGGCGGCCCGCCCGTCGAGGTGGTGAATGGTCTCACCTACGAGGTGATGGCGGGCGCGGACGCGCTCCTCATCGCGTCCGGCACGGCCACCCTCGAGGCGGCGCTGCTCGGTGCGCCGATGGTCGTCTGCTACCGGGTGTCGAGGCTGACCGAGTTGATGGCCCGCGTGCTCAAGCGCTCGCCCTGGATTAGCCTGCCCAACATCATCGCCGGCCGCAGCGCCGTGCCCGAGATCCTGCAGGACGACGTAACGGGAGCGCGCCTCGCGAGCGAGGCGGAGCATCTTCTCGTCGACCCCATCGCCGCGCCCGCCCAGCGGGCTGCATTCAAGGAGCTGGGCTCCCGGCTGGGGAAGCCGGGCGTCGGCGAGCGGGCGGCCCGGGCCGTGCTGAAGGTGGCAGGGGCCGCCAAGATCGTAGGTGCGCAATGAAGGCCGGCCGGCTCGGCCGGAGGCTGGCGCCGGTGGCAGGCTCCTGGGCGGTCCGGCTGCTGGCCGCCACCCTTCACCTCCGGCGTGAAGAGAAGAGCGTCGAGCCCCTCCTGGCCGCGGGCACGCCGGTCATCTACGTCGTATGGCACGCACGGCTCCTCCTCCTGCCGTACCTCTTCCGCGGGCGGGGGCTCCGGGCTCTGGTGAGCCGCTCCGAGGACGGCGCGATGGTGGCCGACTTCGTCCGTCGCTTCGGCTTCGTCACCATTCGCGGTTCTTCGAGTCGCGGAGGCGCGGAGGGACTCCGGTCTCTGACCCGCGCCCTTCGAAAGGGCCACAGCGTCGTCGTCGTGCCCGACGGCCCGCGAGGACCACGCGAAGTCCTCAAGCCGGGAGTGGTACGGCTGGCACGGCTGACCGGCGCCCACGTGGTACCGGCGGCTTTCGGAGCGTCGTCCGAATGGCGGGCACGCTCGTGGGACGAATTCAGGATCCCCAAGCCGTTCTCGCGCTGCGTGATGCGCTTCGGCGAGCCCATCCTCGTGCCTCGCGACATCGACGGGGCGGGAGAGGAGACCACGCGCAAGGAGATCGAGGCCGCCTTGAGCGCCGTCACATGGCAGGCCGACGAGGAGGCGCGGCGCTGATACACGCCCTCTACTCCGTCGCGCTCCGGCTGGGGCTGCTCGCCTACCTGCCCGTGTTCGCCATCCGAAAGCTCAGGCGCTCGGGCTACGACAAGGCGATCGGGCAGCGCCTGGGACGGTACGGCGCCGATTTGCCGGCCGAGCCGAGATGCTGGATCCACGCCGTCTCCGTGGGGGAGGCCGTGACGTCGGTTCCCCTGGTCGAAGCGCTCGCCCGCCGCTGGCCCGAGCTCGGCATCGTCATGACCACGGTCACGCCGACGGGGGCGCGCATCGTCGCCGACAGGCTCGACGGCAGAGTCAGCCACCGGTATTTCCCCGTGGACCTGCCCGGCCCCGTCCGCCGCGCGCTTGATGCCGTCCGGCCCCGCTTCTTCATCGGCATGGAGACCGAGCTGTGGCCCAACTTTCTTCGGGCGCTGGCCGCGCGCGGCATCCCGTCCATGATCGCCAACGGGCGCATCTCGGACCGCTCCTTCCGGCGTTATCGCCGCGTGCGCTTCCTGACCTCCCGAATGCTGCGCGACGTCGCCGTCTTCGCCATGCAGTCGGAGGAGGACGCGCGCCGCATCATCGCGCTCGGCGCCCCGCCGGAGCGGGTCGTGGTCACGGGCAATCTCAAGACAGACCTCGCTCCCCCAGAAGCCGGTGCCGAGGCCCTGTGGCAGCGGCTCCTCGGGCTCGGTGAGGATGATCTCGTCTGGATCGCGGGCAGCACACACCGAGGCGAGGATGCCGCCGTTCTGGACGCCTTCGCGCGGCTTCGCGCGCGCTTCCCGCAGCTCGTCCTGCTCCTCGCCCCCCGACACCCCGAGCGCGTGCCGGAGGTGGAGCGCCTCGTGAGCGAACGTGGGCTCAAGGCAGTGCGCCGGAGCGACCTGCCGGGCGCCCGGGACCCGAGCGCGGTGATCATTCTCGACACCGTCGGAGAGCTCGCGCAGATCTACAGGGTCGCGACCGTGGTCTTCGTCGGAGGCAGCCTCGTGCCGACGGGCGGCCACAACATGCTCGAGCCCGCGCTCCTGCGGAAGGCGGTGTTGTTCGGGCCCCACACGAGCAACTTCCGCGAGAGCGCCGACGCTCTCCTGGCCGCCGGCGGCGCGACGCTCGTGGGGGAGGAGGCCCACCTCGAGCGCCACGTCGACCTCCTGTTGGGCGACGCCGATCTCCGGCGGCGAATGGGGGAGGCCGCCTTCCAGGCCGTCGTGGGACGCCAGGGAGCCGTCAAGCATACCCTCGAGCTCGTGGAGCGCTACTTGATGGAGCCCGCACGTGACTGAGCCCGCGCGCACGCCGGAGCTGTGGCTGCACGAGGCCTGGCATGGCCGGGCCGGTCCACTGGTGCGTGCCGGGCTGAGGGCGGCGTCGGCTGCCTACCGCGCGGCCCTCGCGGCACGCTCCGCTTCCTACCGGGTCGGTCTCTTGTCCACGCGCACCCTGCCCATTCCCGTCATCTCTGTCGGCAACGTCACGGTGGGAGGGACCGGGAAAACACCCCTGACCGAGGTCGTCGCGCTCGCGCTGGTCGAGATGGGGGCGCGGCCCGCCGTCATCAGCCGGGGATATGGGCGGCGCTCGCGCGGCGTTCGCATCGTGGCGGACGGTGGCGGTGTCCTGCTCGGCGCCAGGGATGCCGGCGACGAGCCGGTGCTCCTGGCCGAGCGCCTCCCCGGCGTGCCGGTCGTGGTGGGGGAGAGCCGGTACGAGGCAGGGGCGGTCGCCCTCGGAAGCTGCGGAGCGGGCGCGCTGGTGCTCGACGACGGCTTCCAGCACAGGACCCTGGCCAAGGACCTCGAGATCGTCGTGATCTCGGGACGCGAGCCCTGGGGCAACGGCCGGCTCTTTCCAAGGGGCTCACTGCGCGAGCCGCTGTCGGCTCTCAAGCGGGCCGGCGTGGTCGTGGTCACGAATCCGGCGACGGCTGCCGTCACGAGCGACATCGCCCACGTCCTCCGGCGAAAGGGAGCGCGCGCGACCGTGCTCAGCGGGGCCTATCACCCGACGTCGCTTCGGCGCGGCGCTCGCGGCCATGCCGAAACCGCGTATACGCTGACCGGACGAAGGGTGCTCGCCCTGGCCGGGCTCGCCGCACCGGGGGGATTCGTCGCGACGGCCGAAGGCCTGGGGGCGGAGGTGGCGGAGGTCGCGGCGTTCCCCGACCACTACTGGTACGCGGCGGGAGATCTCGCCCGTGTGGCCGCGCGCGCCCGAGAGGTAGGGGCCGAGGCCGTCCTCACCACGGAGAAGGACTGGATGCGGATACGAGAAATCCCTCGGGGCGACCTGCCATTCTGGGTGCTGTCGATGCGGCTCGACATGGGCTCCGACCGTGGCGCTCTCCTCCAGGCGCTGGCCGAGACGCTGAAACGCGTGGCAGTCGGGCGGCGCGCGCCGTGATCATCGAGGACGGCGTCGTCCTGGTGCGCCTTCCGAACTGGCTCGGCGACACGGTCATGGCGCTCCCCGCCTTGCACGGCCTTCGAGCGGCGCGCCCCGGCGTTTCCGTCATAGCCGTCGGCCGGTGGGCATCGCTCCTTGCCGGACAGGGCGTCGCCGACGCGCTTCTGCCCTATCCCCGCGAGCGTGGGGACCGCCGTCGGCTCAACGCCTCCCTGCGAGGCATGCGAGCGGATGCCGCCATACTGTTCCCCAATTCCTTCGAGTCCGCACTCGCGGCTTATCGATGGCGGGCCAGGATGAGGCTCGGCTATGACACCGACATGAGGGGGATGCTCCTGAGTCATGCGGTACCGCTGCCGTCACCGCGATTGCACCAAGTCGACGAGTACCTGGGGCTCCTCGAGGCCGCGGGAATGGGGGCGCCCGCGACCGATCCAGCCTGGCGCCTGCGCGAGGACGCCGCGGCCGACGCTTCCGTCTCCGCCCTGCTCGACGAGCATGGAGTCTCCGGCCCTGCGATGCGCCGGCTGGGCCGTTCCATCGCTTGTCGGTCATGACCGGCCCGACCTGCTCCCCCGGCTGCTCGCTCGGCTCGCATGCCTGGTCAGCAGCGACACGGGTGTCGCGCACCTGGCGGCGGCGGTGGGCACGCCCACGGTCACGCTCTTCGGGCCCACGGATTCCCGTCTCACGGCTCCGAGGAGCCGCGCGGCTCTGAGCGTTCACGGGCGCGCGCCGTGCGCGCCGTGCTTCCTGGAGCGCTGTCCGATCGACCACGTGTGCATGCGGGACATTACGCCGTCCTCCGTCGCCCGCGCGGTGGCGGGGACCCGGGCGGCATGAGAACCGTGCTCCACACCGAGTCCTCTCCGGGCCTCGGGGGCCAGGAGGTGCGGACTCTCAATGAAGCTCGCTGGACTACCGAGCAAGGCTGGCGGGTCCTCCTCGCGGGTCAACCCGACGGACGCTTCGTCGAGCGAGCGCGCGCGGCCGGGCTGGAGGTCGTGGGCGTGCGCATGCGCGGGGCGTGGGATCTCGGCGCCGTCCGCGCGCTGAGGCGCCTGATCCGCCGGGAGGGGGTGAGCATCGTCCATACCCATAGCTCCGTGGACGGCTGGGTGGCCGGCTTGGCCGCGCGCGCGGCGGCTGTGCCCGTGGTGCGGACCCGCCATGTCTCGATCCGTATACGGCGGCGCTGGAACCCCGTGTACCGCTGGCTCGCGGACAGGGTGATCACGAGCGGTGAGGCCATCCGCGACCTCGTGGTCGAGGCCGGGGTCGATCCCGGGCGCGTGGTCGCCATCCCGGCAGGCGTAGACCTCGCGGAGTTCACGGGCGCCCGCGACGGGGGACACGACGGGGGCCGCGCCGTGCGTGAGGGACTGGCCCTGTCGCGGCCCGTGATCGGGTCGGTCGCCATGTTCAGGGGCTCGAAGGGACACGCGCATCTCCTCGACGCTTTCGCGACTATTCATGCCCGGCACCCTGCGGCGCGGCTCCTGCTGGTCGGCGACGGGATCCGGCGTCCCTGGGTCGAGGGGCTCGCGAAGGACCGCGGTCTCGCCGAGGCCGTCGTCTTCACGGGCTTCCGGTCCGACGTGCCGGACCTCTTGCGCGCCATGGACTGTTTCGTCCTGGCCTCCACGCGGACCGAGGGTGTGCCGCAGTCCCTTCTCCAGGCGTTCGCGGCCGGGGTGCCCGTGGTGGCGAGCGCGATCGGCGGCATTCCGGAGGTCGTCGAAGACGGCAAGACGGGCATTCTCGTCCCGCCGGAGGACGCCGCCACCCTGGCGCGAGCTATCGAATCGGTCTTGGGCGATCGTGCGGGCGCTGAGGCTCGCGCCCGGGCTGCGCGGCGCTTGGTCGAGGAGCGCTTCTCCCATGGCGCGTCGGTGGCCCGGCTGCTCGCGCTGTACGACGAGGTCATCGCGAAGGCGGCGCCACCACCGGTGCGTCCATGACAGGAAAAGATCGGCTCACCGTCCTCCACCTCGTGGCCAACCGCTGGTGGACGGGGAGCGCAGAGCCCGTGCTGCGATTGGTCCTGGCGCTCCGGGCGCGGGGGCATCGCGTGCTTCTCGGCGTGGCCCCCGGAGACCGATTCGAGACCAAGGCTCGCGAGGCCGGAGTCGAGCCCGTCGCGCGGCTTCATCTCGATGTCAAATCGCGACCGGCGGCCATCGTGGGGAATGCGCGCAGGCTCAGGACTCTCGTGAGCCGCGAAGGCGTGGACGTGGTCCACGCCCATCACGGCCACGACCACTGGCTGGGCTGGTGGGCGCACGGCAGCGCAGCGCTCGTGAGGACTTTCCACAACGAGCGCGCGGTCCGAACGGCATGGCCGGATTCCGCGCTCTACCGCCGCACCGACGCGCTGGTCGCCGTGAGCCGCCCCATGGTCGAGCGCCTTCGCGGAGCCGGCCTCCCGAGTGAACGCGTCTACCGCGCGGACGGGGTGGTGGACGCTGCGCGATTCGCCACGGACGCGCCGGGCGCGGCGAAGATCCGCGAAGAGTTCGGGGTGGCCCAGGCGCCCCTCGTCGGCTGCGTCGCGCGACTGGCTGCCGACCGGGGGCACGAGGCTCTCATCGAGGGCTTCCGGTTGCTCTCGGCCGGGCGCGGCGACGCGCGGCTGCTCCTGGTCGGGAAGGGCGAGCGGCGCGATGCGCTCGAGGGCCTCGTCAAGCGTCTCGGTCTCGAGCGCAGGGTGCTCTTCGCCGGCTATCGCGACTCGGATCTGCCCGGGGTGCTCGGAGCTCTCGACGTGTTCGTTCTCATGGGAGCGGGCTCGGACGAGTCCTGCCGCGCCGCTCTCGAGGCCATGGCGGCGGGGCGTCCCGTCCTGGCCGCACGCGTGGGTGCGCTCCCCGATGCAGTGGTCCACGGTGAGACGGGTCTCTTGCTCGATGAGCCGAGTCCGGCGGCGGTGGCGGCCGCTCTGGCGCGCCTCCTGTCCAGCCCCGAGGAGGCGCGCGCCATGGGCGAAGCCGGGCGGCGGCGCGCCCTGGACCTCTTCACGCCGGAGCGCCACGCGGCCGCCATGGAGGCGATCTACCTCGAGTCCATCCGGAGACTGCGCGCGGCACAGTGAAGATCATGCACCTCGTCTCGTGTGGTGGCTGGTCCTCCGACGCCTACTGGGCCGCGCGGGTGTGTCGCGAGCTGACGCGCGCCGGTCACGAGGCCACACTCGTCTGTCGGCGCGGCACCGAGGAGCGTGTCATGTCGCGCGCGCGTGAGGAAGGCGTGCAGCGGATCGAGACCTTGAGCCTCCGCTCGGGCCTCCGGCCCGCCGCCGACGTGCGCGATGTGAAAGCGGTGCGCGCGTGGCTCTCCGGCGCCGACGTCGTCCATGTCCATCGCGGCAAGGAACACTATCGCGTGGTGGCGCTGCCAGGGGGCGCGGACGGGGAGCGCTTCCGGCCCGGGCAGGACGGCGCCGACCTTCGCCGGGAGCTGGGCCTGCCCGTCGGGCTGCCCCCAGTCGAGTTGCCAATTGTCGGGCTCCTGTCCGGCTTCCGGGTCATGAAGGGCCATGCAGTGGTGGTCGAGGCGGCTCGTCGCCTTGCCGCCTCGGGACGGGCCTTTCACCTCCTTTTCGTCGGGAGCGGCCCCTTCGAAGCCGCGACTCGCGAAAGCATCGCGCGCGCCGGACTCGGCGCCAGCACCTCCTTCCTGGGCTTCGTCGGAAACCCGGCTCGCGTGGTGGGAGCTCTCGACATTGCCCTCTATCCGCCCCTCGAATCGGACGGGATGTCGCGGGTGCTCTTCGAGTACCTGGCGGCCGGACGCGCGGTCATCGCCAGCCGCGTCGGCGTTGCGGCCGAGGTGCTGACGGATGGTGAGTCGGCACTGCTCGTGCCCGGCGGCGACGCGCCCGAGCTGGCTCGCGCCCTGGATCGCCTGCTGGATGACGGCGCGCTTCGGCGGCGGCTGGGCAATGGGGCGGCCGCCCTCGCCCAGGAGCGGCTGACAGGCGCCCGCCTGACGGCGCGCCTGATCGATCACTACCGGAGGCTCGCGGCCCGATCATGAAGGTCTCGGTGTTGTGCCCCGACGTCAGCAGCAATGCCGCCGGCCGCGCCGATCTCCTCGCGAGACTGCTCGAGCCCCTCGGCTCCGTCGAGGTGATCGGACCGCGGTCTCTGCACGGAGTCTGGATGCCCGTGGCGGCCGGCCCCGTTCGCTACACGAGCGTCCCCACCCGGCGCATGCCGGGGTTCATGGCCACCATCGCCGATCTCGCGCGCCGCGCCGATGGCGACCTCATCTACGCGTCTAAGACGAGGATGGGGAGCGCGGGCGTCGGCTATCTCAAGCGAGTCGCCGGACAACGGCCGCTGCTGCTCGACATAGACGACTGGGAACTGGGCTTCTACATCCGGTCGGGCTTCTGGGGCACCGTCGGGCGCGCGCTCAATCTCGGCAACCCGGATGGCCTGCCGTGGACCTGGCTGTGCGAGCGCCTGACCGCGCTCGCCGACGGGGTAACGGTAGCCTCCCGGTTCCTCCAGGAGCGCTTCGGTGGCACCCTGATCCCGCATGTCCGGGACACGGACGCGTGGAAACCAGGCTGCGCGGATGCTGCTGAAGGTCGCCGTCGCCTCGGGCTGGAGGGCAAGCGCGTCGTGATGTTCCTCGGGACACCGCGCGGTTACAAGGGCCTGGACGACCTCGCAGCGGCGGTGACTTCCCTCGCGCGGGCGGACGTGTCGCTGGTCGTGGTGGGGGCGAGCCCCGACAGCGCCGCGGGCCGGCGGATTCTCGGGCGGTGCCCCGCCGCCACCCTCCTGCCATGGGTGCCGTTCGAGGAGATTCCGTCGCTCCTCGCGGCGGCCGACGTGGTGGCCGTTCCCCAGCGGGCAACGTCCGACACCCTCGGCCAGGTCCCGGCCAAGATCTTCGACGCCATGGCTCTCGGACGTCCCGTGGTGTCCACGCGCGTATCCATGATCCCGGAGATTCTCGAGGACTGCGGTCTCCTCGTCGAGCCGGGGGACGTGTCGGGGCTGGCCGCCGCCATGGCCAGACTGCTCGACCGTCCCGCCGAAGCGGAGGCGCTGGGATCCCGGGCCCGCGAGCGCTGCGTGGAGCGCTACAGCTTCCAGTCGGCGCGGCGCGATCTCTTCCCGCTGATCGAGCGCGTGATGGCGAAGCACAGGGCCAACGCATGAGGCTCGCCGTCATCTGCCGCCCCTTTTCCTTCCACGGCGGTGTCGAGACGTCCACGGCTGGCCTCCTCAACGCCCTTGTCGCGCGCGGCGGCTACGACGTCGACCTCGTCACGACGGCCGGGCAATTCCCGGTGCCGGGGGCTCGCCTTCGCCGACTGGCCGTGCCCGGCCAGCCCTCGGCGCTCCGCCAGCTCTGCTTCGCCCTGGCGGCAAGAAGAGCGATTCGCGCGGGAGGCTACGACCTCGTCCAGAGCCACGAACGATGCCTGACGCAGGACATCTACCGCGCGGGCGAAGGCTGTCACAGGGCATATCTCGAGGCCACGGGAAGGGGCGGACTTCAAGTAAATCCTCAGCATCGGCTTCTCTTGTGGCTGGAACGTCGGATCTTCACTCTCGAAGCCGCGCGCCACATCGTGGCGATCTCCGAGAGGGGCAAGGCCGAGATCGAGCGTCTCTACCATACGCCCGCGGAGAGAGTCACCACGGTCTACAACGGAGTGGACCTTGCCCGCTTCCATCCCGACAATCGCCTGCGCTGGCGAGGAGAAATGCGCGAGGCGTTCGGCATCCCGAGGGAATCGTGGCTGGTCGCGTTCGTCGGATCGGGCTTCGAGCGCAAGGGGCTCGGACCCCTGATGGAGGCCGTGGCCGCGCTCCGAGACCGGGGCGTACGCCTGCTCGTGGCGGGCAAGGGCCGAAGCGAGATGTACCGTCAACTGGCTGAGCGGCTCGGCCTGGACGGCGTCGTGACGTGGATAGCGCCCCGTCCGGACGTCGAGCGGATCTATGCTGCCGCCGACGTCGTGGCGCTGCCCGCCCGCTACGAGCCGTTCGGGAACGTGCATCTCGAAGCGCTGGCGTCAGGCATACCGGTTCTCACCAGTTTCGCGACCGGCGGGGCGGAAGTCGTGCGCGACGGCGTGAGCGGCGCGGTGACTGCCTCGCTCGAGCCTGAAGTCATCGCCCGAGGCCTGCGCGCCATCCGCGATCTGGACGCGGGGAGGGCGGCGCAGGAGGCGCGGGCGGCCGCTGAGCCGTATACGTATGCCGCACAGGTCGAGGGGCTCGAGCGAATTTACCGGCTCCTCAAGGCCCGACCGGGGTGACTCGACCCAGTAAACCGGGATTTTCATTGATCAATCCTGACGGGCACATTACACTGCCTTCATGTCCGCAGCGTTTTCGGGACGTCCTGCCCTGTTCATGGATCGTGACGGGTGTCTCATCGAGGAGATGGGGTATATCAACCATCCCAGCCGGGTACGCGTGTTGCCGAGGACGCCCGAGGCGATTGCGCGCCTCAATGCCGCAGGCATAGCGGCGGTGATGGCGACCAACCAGGCCGGCATAGCGCGAGGCTATTTCTCCAACGAGACTCTCGCGGCCGTCAACGCCGAGCTCGAACGTCAGCTGGGCGCCCTCGGGGCGCGGCTCGACGCGCTCTACGTGTGCACCCACCATCCGACAGCCGGTGAGCCGCCGTACCGAGAGACGTGCGAGTGCCGAAAGCCCAAGCCGGGTCTCCTGCTTCGCGCGGCGGCGGAGCTGGGCCTGGACCTGTCCCGATCGATCATGGTCGGCGACAAGCCTTCGGACGTCGAAGCGGGCCAGGCGGCCGGCGCCGCAACCGTGCTCGTGCTCACCGGCTACGGCCGCGGTGAATGGGAATATCGGCGTCACGAGTGGACGGTCAAGCCCGACCATGTCGCCGAGGATCTCTTCGACGCCGTCGAGTGGGCGATGGCCAGGATAGGCGCCGGGAAATCCGCCAGGCTACCGGAATGACGGGACGACAATGTTCCCGGTGAAGCGGCTCCGCGGGCTGGTCGCGGGGTTCACCGGCACGAGGATCGTCGTCGTCGGCGATCTCATCGCCGACGAATACCTCTACGGCAAGCCCGCACGGATCTCCCGCGAGGCGCCCGTTCTCATCCTCCGCTTCACCGACCGCGAGGTGCGGTTGGGCGGAGCGGCGAATGCCGCCCACAATGTCCGCGCTCTGGGGGCGACCGTTCTGCCCGTGGGCGTCCTGGGCTCCGATCCGGCTGGAGACGAAGTCCTGCGGCTCTTCGCGGGGGCCGGGATCGCCTGCGACGGCGTCAGCAGGAGCGCGGAGCGCCTGACCCCAGTCAAGACACGCATCATGGCGGGCGGCTACGAATCCACGCGCCAGCAGGTCGTCAGGCTTGACCGCGAGCCCGACCCCGTGCTCCCCGGCGATGTCGAGGAGCGGATGATCGCTGCCGTGAGAGCGACCGGAACCGGGGTCGACGCTTTCCTCGTCTCCGACTACGGCTATGGCTCCGTCACGGCCCGGGTCTACGACGCCATTATCGAGACGGCCGGCCGGCGGGGAGCCGTGGTGGCCGTGGACAGCCGCTATGAGCTGCCGCGCTTCAGGGGCGCCACCGCGGCCACACCGAACGAGCCCGAGGTCGAGGCCTTGGCGGGGGCCGAGCTCGGAGACGAGCGTGCCCTCGAGAAAGCCGGTCGCGTCGTGCTCGAGCGGCTCGAATCGCGCTATCTCCTCATCACGCGTGGCAGCCGCGGCATGGCGCTGCTCGAGCGCGAGGGGCCCGTGACCTTCATGCCCATCCACGGCAGCGACCAGATCGCCGACGTGACCGGCGCGGGAGACACGGTGATCAGCGCCTTCACGGTCGCGCTCGCCGCCGGTGCAGGGGCGGTGGAGGCCGCGTGGCTCGCCAACGTCGCCGGTGGCGCCGTGGTGATGAAGCGGGGCACGGCGACGGTCTCCCAGCGGGAGCTCTCCGAATCGATTGGCGACGATGGCGCCGCTGCTCGGTCTTGACGAGGCGGCACGGCTGGCCGAGAACTGGCGGCGCGAGGGCAAACGGCTGGTCCTCGCCAACGGCTGCTTCGATCTCCTCCACGTCGGCCACGTGCGCTATCTCTGCGAGGCCCGGGCGCTGGGTGACGCCCTCCTGGTCGGCGTCAACGGGGACGCCTCCGTGACCCGCCTCAAGGGTCCGGGGCGGCCCGTCATGACGGCCGCCGAGCGCGCGGAGATCGTCGGGGCGCTGGCGTCGGTGGACGGCGTGGTGATCTTCGAGGACGACACCGCCGAGGCCCTCGTCGCGAGACTCCGGCCCGACGTGCACGCCAAGGGGACCGACTACACGGCGGAATCCGTGCCCGAGCGTCTCGCGGTCTGCGCGGCGGGCGGGCGTGTCGCCATCGCGGGGGATCCGAAGGGCCACGCCACTCGTGACCTCATCCGGATCATCGTTGAAAGGTTTGGGGACCGGTCCGGCCCCGCGTCGGAGGCACCCCGATGACGTCGCCCGCTCCGCGCATCGCGATCATCAAGCTGTCTTCGCTGGGTGACGTGATCCACGCCCTCCCGGTGGCCCGGGCGCTCAGACGCGCGCTGCCGGGCGCGCATCTGACCTGGGTGGTCGAGGCGCGCGAGTATGCCATCCTGCGCGACCACCCGGATCTCGATGCGGTGGTGCCCGTGGACACACGCCTGTGGCGGAGGCTCATCTGGCGCCCATCGGGAGCCCGCCAGGTACTGGGCAAGGTCGGACGGCTTCGCGAGCGCATCCGACGCGCCTCCTTCGACGCGGCCATTGACCTCCAGGGGCTCCTCAAGAGCGGGTTGCTCACCGCGTACACCGGCGCGCCCCTGCGCATCGGGTTCAGCGTGGGGACGTGTCGCGAGCGCTGGAACGCGCTCTTCACCAATCGTCACGTGACGCCGCCCGCTTCGGCCCGCCACGTCGTCGAGCAGTACCTCGCGCTCCTCGCGCCGCTCGGCAGCGAGCCGGGACCCGCCGAGTTCCACGTACCCGTGCCCGCGGCGGCCGAGCGTCGGATCGAGGAGCTTCTGGTCAAGGAGGGCGTCAAGCGTGGCGACAGGCTGGTCGCGATCAATCCTGGCGCGGGCCGCGCGAACAAGCGATGGGCCGTGGCCAGATTCAGCGCGCTGGCCGAACGGCTCGCCACAGAAGCGGGCGCCCGTCTCCTGCTGCTCTGGGGTCCCGACGAGGCGTTCATGGCGCGCGAGATCGCCCTGGCATTGCCGGGACACAGCGCGCTCCTCGCGCCACCGACGGACCTCGGCGAATTGACGGCGCTCCTGAAACGCTGCCGCCTCATGATCGCCAACGACACGGGACCTCTCCACCTGGCGGCAGCGCTCGGCACGCCCGCCCTCGGGCTCTTCGGTCCGACGAGCGCCGAGCGCAACGGCCCCTACGGGCGCAGCTGCCAAGGCTTGCAGAGCCCGGACGGAACCATGGGCGGGCTCGAGGTCTCGACGGTCTTCGAAACCGCGCGCGGCATGCTCGAGGGCGGGGCATGAACCGGCTGAGCGTCACCATCATCGCCTGGAACGAGGAGGAGCGGCTGCGCGCCTGCCTCGAGAGCGTCGCGTGGGCAGACGAGATCCTCGTGATCGACGCCGAGTCCACGGACAAGACGGTCGAGGTCGCCCGCGAGTTCACGGACAGGATCTGGGTGCGGACGTGGCCCGGCTTCGCCGCGCAGAAGAACTTCGCTCTCGACCAGGCCACGGGTGAGTGGGTGCTGTCGCTGGACGCCGACGAGCGCGTCACCCCCGAGCTCCGGGCGCGCATCGGCCGCATCGTGCGCGCGAATGGCCCGGCCGATGGTTACTCGATCCCGCGCAAGAACATCTTCTGGGGTGCCTGGGTTCGTCATGGCGGCCTCTACCCGGACTACCAGCTTCGTCTCTTCCGCCGGGCTTCCGGGCGCTTCGTGGACAGCGCGGTGCACGAATCGGTGGTGGTCGAGGGACGCGTCGAGACGCTCGCCGAGCCGCTCCTGCACCACTCCTACCGCGGGCTGGAGGACTTCGTCACCCGCTCGAACCGATACTCCACGCTTGCGGCCCACGAGATCGTTGGCCGGGGCGGGCGCGCCGGGCTCGGCGACCTGGCGCTCCGGCCCCTCGGGCGGTTTCTCTCCATGTACGTGCTGCGCCGCGGCTTCCTCGACGGGTGGCGCGGCTTCGTGCTCGCCGTGCTCTACGCCAACTACGTGTTCCTCCGCATGGCCAAGACCTGGGAAGCCCGCCGCGCCGTCGGAGCGGGAGACCAGGGGACGTCATGACCGACCGACAGCGGGTACTCTCCGGCATGCGCCCGACGGGGAACCTCCATCTCGGCAACTATCTGGGGGCGCTGGACAACTGGGTGCGCCTCCAGGACGAGTACGAGTGCTTCTATTTCGTCGCGAACTGGCACGCCCTCACGACGGACCCCGAGAACAGCGGCCGGGCCCCGGAGAGCACGATCGAGATGGCGGCGGACTGGCTCGGGGCGGGGCTCGATCCCGAGCGGAGCACGCTGTTCATCCAGTCACTCGTGCCCGAGCACGCCGAGCTCCACCTGATCTTCTCCATGGTGACGCCGCTCGGCTGGCTGGAGCGCGTGCCGACCTTCAAGGAGATGGTCGAGCAGCTCGGGCTCGAGTCGCCCTCCTACGGGCTCCTGGGATATCCGCTGCTGCAGGCGGCGGACATCCTCATGTACAAGGCGCAGTGGGTCCCGGTCGGGATCGACCAGGTGCCCCACGTAGAGCTCACGCGCGAAGTCGCGCGCCGCTTCAACAACACGTGGAAACCGATCTTCCCCGAGCCCGGAGCCAAGCTGACCGAGATTCCCAAGGTGCCGGGCACGGACGGGCGGAAGATGTCGAAGTCGCTGAACAACGCGATCCTACTCTCCGACACCGCGGAGGAGATCACCGCGAAGATCAAGCCGATGGTGACCGATCCCGCCCGCAAGCGGCGGACCGATCCCGGCAACCCGGAGATATGCCCTGTGTTCGACCTGCACAAGATCTTCACTCCGGACGCCGAGCGGGAAGAGGCCGCCACGGGCTGCCGGACGGCCGGCATCGGCTGCCTGGACTGCAAGGCCATCCTGCTCAAGCACATGATCCCGCCGCTGGCGAAGATCCGGGAAGGTCGCGAGCGCTTCGCCGCCAAGCCGCGCCAGATCGTCGAGATCCTCCACGAGGGCTCGCGCCGGGCACGGGTCTTTGCTCAACGGACCATGGACGAGGTCCGCTCCGTCATCAACCTGGAGCCGAAGTGACGACCCTCAGTCCCGAGACGGAGCCGCAGGGCCTCACCGTCCGGGTCGAATCCTTCGTCGGCCCGCTCGACCTGCTCCTCCACCTCTGCCGGACCAGCGAGGTCGACCTCGCCAATCTGCCCATCCGCGCCATCACCGAGCAGTACCTCGCGCACCTCGAAGCGGTGCAGTTCCAGGATCTCGACACCGCGGGCGCCTTCATGGTCATGGCCGCCACCCTGATCTACCTCAAGTCCAAGCTCCTGCTGCCGGTGGATCCCGAGGCCCCGCCCGACACCCTCGACGAGGAGGGCGAGCTCCTGCGCCAGGAGCTGGCGGAGCGGCTGCGCGAGTACGCGCGCGTGAAAGCGCTCGGCGCCTGGCTCGGCGGCCGCGAAGCGGAGCAGGCGCTCCTGTACGGCCGCACGGTGGGCGAGCTCCCGCCCCCAGAGGACGTCCCGCTGGAGGACCTCTCGGTCCACCTCCTGCACCGGGCGATCACGCGACTCATCGAGGAGCAGAAGCGGCAGGCGCCGCGACAGGTCGAGCCGAACCCGCTCTCGGTCCTCGAGCGCATGGGCGAAGTCATCGAGCTGCTGCGGCACACGTGGTCCATCCTCTTCTCGTCCGTCGCGGGTGCCGAGCGCATCCGCGCCGAGTGGGTGGTGACGCTGCTCGCCCTGCTGGAGCTGGTGAGGCTCGGGCAGGCGCGCGCCCACCAGGGCGAGCTCTTCGGCGAGATCGTCATTGAATCGGTCCCCGCGAACGAGGCCGCCACGGGCGCCCCGCGCAGCGACGTCCCCCTCCCTGGAGAAAGCGCATGACGGAGGCCGTCCGTGAATGAACCCGACCGTGCCTGAGCCGATCGACGTCGTCGAAGCGCTGCTCTTCGCGTCCGAGGCTCCGGTGGAAGCCGAGCGCATCCAGGAGGTGCTCGACCTGCCGTCCGCGGGCCAGGCGCGCGAGCTGGTGCAGATGCTCGTCGAGCGCCTCGACGGGCAGGGCAGGGCGCTCCAGATCATCGAGGTGGGTGGCGGCTATCGCCTCGTGACGCGGCCCGAGGTGGCGCCCTGGCTCGTGAAGCTGGCCCGAAGCCGGACGCGCTCCCGCTTGTCGCGCTCCGCGCTCGAGACCCTCGCCATCATCGCCTACCGCCAGCCGGCATCGCGCCCCGACATCGACGCGGTCAGGGGCGTCAACTCGGAGGCCGTCCTCGACAATCTCCTCGACCGCCGCATGGTCCGCATCGCCGGACGGAAGGACTCGCCCGGCAGACCGTTCCTCTACGAGACGACGCGGGACTTCCTGGTCGCCTTCGGCTTGAGAGACCTCGCCGACCTGCCGAAGGTCGAGGGCGAGCTCGTGATTCCGGAAAGTCCGACCGACGCTGCCGCGGCCCCGAGCCAGCACGAAGGCGGAGAGCATCCCCCTGGCACCGCCACCGATGCGGGTCAGCAAGATCCTGGCTCAGGCGGGACTGGCGTCACGCCGCGGGGCTGAGGCGCTCCTCGAGGCCGGCCGCGTCACCATCAACGGCGTGGTGCGGCGCGAGCCCGGCGCCCAGGCGGATCCCGCGACCGATCTCATCACCCTCGACGGCCGGCCCGTCGGCGCGCGCGAGGCACACGCCTACGTCCTCCTCAACAAGCCGGCCGGCTACGTCACGAGTCTTCACGATCCCGAAGGCCGCCGGGTGGTGACCGACCTCCTGCCCGAGGGAGCGCCGCGGCTCTTCCCGGTGGGACGGCTCGACTACGACGCGGAGGGCCTCCTGCTCCTCACCAACGACGGCCTGCTCGCCAACCGGCTCCTGCATCCCCGCTACGAAATTCCCCGCGTCTACGAGGTCGAGGTGGAGGGCCACGTCGGCACGCGCGACCTCGAACGCTGGCGGCGCGGGGTGCTGTTGCCGGACGGTCCCGCGCTGCCCTCGGCGGTGCGCATCCTCAAGCACGGAAAGTCGAGCACGTGGCTCAGCGTGACCTTCAGGGAAGGGCGCTACCGCGAGGTGAAGCGCTACTGCAAGGCCCTCGGCCATCCCGTGACGCGGCTGCGCCGGGTCCAGTTCGGCCCGCTCCGTCTGGGCGCGCTCCCGTCGGGACGCACGCGCTCGCTCACGGCCACGGAGCTCGAACGGTTGCAGAACTTGCTTGACCAGGGCGCTTCGCCTATACTACCTGAGATTCGCTGATAGATCCGCATCAGGAGCCCTTCATGGACCTGGACGACTGGCGATCCAGGATCAACGACCTCGACGAACAAATCCTCAGCCTCCTCAACCAGCGCGGACACGCCGCCCTCCAGATCGGCGGACTCAAGCGGCAGCAGGACAGGCCGTACTTTGTCCCGGAACGCGAGGCCCAGGTCTTCGAGCGTCTCGCCGCGATGAACCGGGGCCCCCTGAGCGCGGAGGCGGTGCGCGCCGTCTGGCGGGAGATCCTCTCGGCCTCGCTCGCCCTCGAGAATCCGCTGCCCGTCGGGTACCTCGGGCCCGCGGGCACCTTCACTCACGCCGCGGCCATGCGCGGGTTCGGGACGTCGGCTCATCTCATCCCGCTCAAGAACATCGCCGACATCTTCGAGGAGGTCGAGCGAGGGCGCGCGGAATACGGCGTGGTGCCGGTCGAGAACTCGACCGAGGGACCGGTCAACATCACTCTCGACCGCCTCATCGATTCGGACGCCCTCATCACGGGCGAGCTGACCCTCGAGATCAGCCAGCACCTGCTGTCGAGGGCCGGCGAGCTCGGCGAGGTGAAGGTCGTCTGCTCCCATCCCCAGGCACTCGCGCAGTGCCGGCAGTGGCTGCAGGCGCACCTGCCCGACGCGCGAATGGAGGAGATGCCCTCGACCACCGCGGCGGCCGAGCGGGCGAAAGACGACCCCACGGTGGCGGCGATCGCCTCGGAGCTGGCCGCCCGGACCTACGACGTGCCCGTGCTGCAGAAGCGCATCGAAGACAATCCGTACAACACCACGCGCTTCCTCGTGATCGGACGCCGCCCGGTCGGCGCCACGGGACGGGACAAGACCTCCATCCTCTTCTCGATGAAGAACGAACCGGGCGTGCTCTACAGCATTCTCCAGCCTTTCGCCGCGCGCCGGCTCAACATGACCAAGATCGAATCGCGACCGACCAAGCGGCGTCCCTGGGAGTACGTGAACTTCGTCGACTTCGAGGGACACCGCGATACCGATGACGTCCGGGCCGTGCTCGACGAGGTGAAGGAGCGCTGCCAGTTCCTGAAGATCCTCGGGTCCTACCCGGCCGCCTAAGGAGCCGCTCATGACCGTGTCCTGGGAATCGCTCGCCAACGACCACATCCTCGGGATCGCCCCCTACGAGCCGGGGAAGCCGATCGAGGAGCTCGAACGCGAGTTCGGTCTCACCGACGTCATCAAGCTCGCCTCGAACGAGAATCCGCTGCCGCCCTCGGAGCGCGTCCTCAAGGCGATCTCGGAGGCGCTCGCCCACCTGAACCGCTATCCGGACGGCAGCGCTCACTACCTGCGCGTCGCGCTCGCCCGCCGTCTCGGGATCACGCCCGAGCACATCATCATGGGCAACGGCTCCAACGAGCTGATCGAGCTCCTCGTGCGGGCCTTCCTGCGGCCCGGCGAGGAAGCGATCATCCCGCATCCGTCCTTCGTCGTGTACCCCATGATCGTGCAGGCCTGCGGCGGCATCCGGGTGGTGGTCACCCTGAAGGACCACCGACTGGACCTCGAAGCCATGGCGCGGGCGATCACGCCCATGACGAAGGTGGTCTTCGTCGCCAATCCGAACAACCCGACGGCGACCCTGGTGACGACGGAAGAGGTCGCGGCCTTCATGGCGCGCGTGCCCGACAAGGTCATCGTGGTCTTCGACGAGGCCTATTTCGAGTTCGCCCAGGGGCCGGACTTCCCCGACTCGGTCCAGTACATGAAGCAGGGCCGCAAGGTCGCGGTGCTGCGCACCTTCTCCAAGGCCGCGAGCCTGGCCGGGCTGCGGGTGGGCTACGCGATAGCGGACCCCGACTGCATCGCCCTGTTGAACCGGATCCGGGCGCCCTTCAACGTCAACTCGCTGGCCCAGGTGGCCGCGCTGGCCGCCCTCGAAGACGACTCGCACATTCTGGAGTGCCTGCGGATGAACGAGGCCGGACGGCACTTCCTGTGCGACGAGTTCACCTCCATGGGACTCAAGTACGTGCCCTCTCGGGCCAATTTTATTCTTCTGGATGTCGCCCGGAGCGGGAGCGACGTCTTCCAGCGCCTCCTGAAGGAGGGCGTGATCGTGCGGCCCATGTCGAGCTTCGGCATGGAGACGGCGCTCCGCGTGACCATCGGTACGCCGGAGGAGAACCGGCGCCTCATCAAGGCGCTGAAGAAGGTCCTGGCGGAGGGCAAGGTCGGGTGATCCGTCGCCTCGCCATTGTCGGGCTGGGGCTCCTCGGCGGCTCCGTGGCCAAGGCGGCCCGCGCAGAATCGCTCGCGCTGGAGATCGTCGGTATCGGGCGCGACCTCGCGAGGCTCGAGCCGGCGCTCGGCGTGGGGGCCGTCGACAGGATCACTACCGACCTTCGAGAGGGACTGGCCGGCGCCGACATGGTCGTCCTCGCGACGCCCGTCGCGACCCTCGAGCGCCAGATGGCCGCCGTCTGGGAGGCCGCCCCGCCGCAGGCGCTCATTACCGACGTGGGCAGCACCAAGGCCGCCATCGTGCGCGTCGCCGAGTCGCTGTCCGCCAGGAAGCCGCTCGACTTCGTGGGCAGCCACCCCATGGCGGGCTCGAACCTCTCGGGCTTCGCGGTCTCGCGCGCGGACCTCTTCCGCGGGGCGACCATCATCCTGACGCCCACCGACCGCACCGCGCGGGACGCCGTGAAGCGCGTCACGGAATTCTGGGAAGCCGCGGGCGGGCGCGTCGTGACGATGGATCCCGCCACCCACGATCGGGCGGTGGCCGCCGTCAGCCACCTGCCACACCTCGTGGCGGATGCGCTGGTGGATGCGGTGGTCCGAATGGATCCGCAATTCCTCGAGGTGGCCGGCCGCGGCTTCAAGGACACCACTCGCATCGCGGCCTCGAGCCCGGAAGTCTGGCGGGAGATCTTCGAAGAGAACCGCGAGGCGCTCGCGGAGGCCGTGGCGGCCTTTCGGGCGGCGCTGGGTGATCTCGAGAGCGTGCTGCGCTCCGGCAACCGGGATCGCATCGAGAGCGAACTGGAGCGCATCCGCAAGATCCGGGCGGTTCTAGGATGACGACGGCGACGAGAATCCGCGTGCGTGCTCCGAAGCGGTTGGCCGGCGCGGTCGAGGTGCCGGGTGACAAGTCCATCTCTCACCGGGCCGCCCTCCTGGGCGCCATTGCCTCCGGACGCACGGAGATCACGGGCTTCCTCGAGGGCGAGGACTGCCTGCACACCCTCAAGGCTCTCGCGAAGCTGGGTGCGGTGGTCACGCGCAAGGGCCCCGGTCACTATCTCGTGGACGGCGCGGGACTCGGGGGCATGCACGAGGCCGACGACGTCATCGACTGCGGCAACTCGGGGACGATGGCCCGCCTCCTGCTCGGCGTGCTCGCCGGGCAGCCCTTCTGGACCTTCCTCACCGGGGATGCCTCGATGCGGAGCCGGCCCATGAAGCGCGTGACCGAGCCGCTCGCGTCCATGGGCGCGACCTTCATCGGGCGGCAGGATGCCGGGCGGCTTCCCCTCGGCGTGCGCGGCGCGCGACCGCTTCGGGCGCTGTCCTACGTCTCGCCGGTGGCTTCCGCCCAGGTCAAGACCGCGCTGCTCCTGGCCGGGCTCTGGGCCGACGGGCCCGTGAGCGTGACGGAGCCCACACGCTCCCGCGACCATACGGAGCGCATGCTGGCGGGCTTCGGGGCGCGGCTGTCCGTCGATGACAGGACCGTCACGCTGACGCCTGGAGCCGAGCTTCGAGGGCAGGGGATCGCCGTCCCCGCGGATATATCCTCCGCGGCCTTTCTGCTGGTCGCGGGCACGATCGCGCCCGGGGCGGAGATCACCGTGTCCGGCGTGGGCGTCAACGAGACGCGGGCGGGGCTTCTCGACGCGCTCGAGTCGATGGGCGCGCCCGTCGGCCGGAGCGGCGCCCTCCTGGCGGCAGGCGAGCCGGTCGCCGACCTCACCGCCCGGAGCGCGACGCTCCGCGGCGCGGTCATCGGAGGCGCGATGATCCCGCGGCTCATCGACGAGGTGCCCGTCCTCGCAGTCGCGGCCTGCGTGGCAGAGGGGCGCACCCGGATCACCGACGCGGCCGAGCTCCGGGTGAAGGAATCGGACCGCATCCGCTCCATCGCGACCGAGCTCGCCAAGCTGGGGGCGCGCGTGACGGAGAGGCCGGACGGCCTCGATATCGAGGGCGGCGCCCGGCTCCACGGCGCCCGCGTCCGGAGCGGCGGGGACCACCGGATGGCCATGGCGCTGATCGTGGCCGGACTGGTCGCGGACGGAGAGACCGTGGTCGAGGACACCGAGTGCATCGGCACTTCGTATCCCGGCTTTCTCGAGACGGTCAATACGCTGGCCGGCGGCCGGTGTCTGGCAGAGGAGCTCGCATGACCTGCGGCCGCGAGCCCGTCATCACCATCGACGGTCCAGCCGGGGCGGGCAAGTCCACCACGGCGCGGGAAGTCGCGCGCCGACTCGGCTTCAAGCTCGTGGACACGGGCGCACTGTACCGGGCACTGGCGTGGGCGCTCGTCCAGGCGGGCGTGTCGCCGGAGGACGAGGCGGGCGTCGGGACGCTGCTGGCCCGGACGACCGTCGAGCTAACCGGCGGGGGCAAGCTAACCAGCGGGGGCGAGCTCAACGGCAGCCGCGTGCTGGTCAACGGCCGCGACGTCACCGCCGAGATCAGAAGTCCAGAGATCGCGATGCTCACGTCGAAGCTCACGGCCCTGAAAACGGTGCGCGACAAGCTGACGCCGCTCCAGCGGCGCCTGGCGGCCGCCGGTGGAGTCGTCCTCGAGGGCCGCGACACTGGCAGCGTGGTCTGTCCAGACGCGGAGGTCAAGGTCTACCTGGACGCCGCCCTCGCCGAGCGGGCCCGGCGCCGGCGGGACGAGCTGGCGGCGCGCGGCCTGCCCGCAGACTACGAGAGCGTGAAGGCTGAGATCGCGCAGCGGGACCGCCAGGACATGGAGCGGGAGATCGCGCCGCTCCGCAAGCCGGAGGGCGCCGTATCGGTCGACTCGACATCGCTGTCTCCCGAGGCCGTCGTGCAGCGGATTCTCGAAGTGGTGGAGCAGGCGCGATGCTGTACGGGATCCTGAAGCCGGTGGCCGTGGCCTTGATGCGGGCGTGGTTCGGGCTTCGCGTGAGAGGGGCGGAGCACATACCCGCCTCGGGACCGGCGCTCATCGTCTCCAACCACCAGAGCATCCTGGATCCGCCGCTGATCGGCGGGGCGGCGCGGCGCCCGATCTACTTCCTGGCGAAGGCGGAGCTGTTCCGGATCCCGGTGTTCGGCTGGTTGATCCGGGCTCTTCACGCGCGGCCGGTGCGGCGTGAGGGCTCGGACCCGCGCGCGCTCAGGACAGCTGCGCAGCTGCTCGACGAGGGCAAGGCGCTCCTGGTCTTCCCTGAGGGCACGCGCAGCCTGAACGGCCGTCTCGGGGAGGGGAAGCCGGGTGTCGGGATGCTGGCGGTCACGAGCGGGGCGCCGGTGGTGCCCGCGTACGTCTCGGGCACCCTCGAGGCCCTGCCCAAGGGCTCGTCCTGGCCCCGCCGCAGCCAGGTGAGCGTGAGCTTCGGACCCGCGCTACACTTCAAGCCCCAGAGCGGGGCCGACCGCAAGGAGCGCTACCGGGAGGCCGCGCTGGAGATGATGCGCGGGATCGCGCAGCTGAAGGAGCAACAGCACCAGTAGCATCGACGTCAGGGGCGGCCGCGAAGTCCGACGCCCCGGCGATATCCACCAAGGGAGGAAGCACCGGAATATGGAGACGGAGAACCGGAAGGCGAAGGTCCTCGAAGGGGCGCAGAAGGAGGTGGCAGACGCCCCCGAAGAGAGCATGGAGGATTGGTTCAACCGCGGCGTGGGCGACATCGAGGAAGGGGAGGTCGTCCGCGGCAGGGTGGTCGAGGTCCGCGACAGCGAAGTGCTCGTGGACATCGGCTACAAGAGCGAGGGAACCATCGCCATGGAGGAGTTCCGCCACGCCGGCACCCTCCCGAAGGTCGGCGACGAGATCGAGGTCTACCTCGAGTCCAAGGAGGACAGCGAGGGGCTGATCGTCCTCAGCAAGGACAAGGCGGACAAGATCAAGGTCTGGGACGCCATCTCCAAGTCCCACGACAGCGGCACCCCCGTGGAAGGCAAGGTGGTCGAGGTGGTCAAGGGCGGGCTCTCGGTCGACGTGGGCGTCCGCGCCTTCCTGCCCGGTTCCCAGGTCGACCTGCGGCCCGTCAAGAACCTCGCCTCGATGCTCGGGCAGATGATCCGCGCGAAGGTCATCAAGCTCAACAGACGCCGCGGCAACGTCGTCCTGTCCCGGCGCGCCGTGCTCGAGGAAGAGCGCGAGGAGAAGCGGAAGCACACGCTCTCGGTGCTCTCCGAGGGCATGGTGCTGACGGGCGCCGTCAAGAACATCACTGACTACGGCGCCTTCATCGACCTGGGCGGGATCGACGGTCTCCTCCACGTGACCGACATGTCCTGGGGCAGGGTCGGGCATCCGTCGGAGATCTTCCAGATCGGCGACCAGGTCGAGGTGGTCGTGCTGCACTTCGACCGCGAGACAGGCCGGGTGTCGCTCGGCTACAAGCAGAAGTCCTCCGACCCCTGGGCCGTGGTCGACGAGCGCTACCCCGTGGGCGCCAAGGCGCAGGGCCGCGTGGTGAGCCTGACCAACTACGGCGCCTTCGTCGAGCTCGAGCCCGGGGTGGAGGGGCTCGTGCACGTGTCCGAGATGTCGTGGACGCGCCGCGTGCGGCACCCTTCGAAGCTCGTCAACGTCGGCGACATGGTGGACGTCATGGTGCTCGACGTGAACAAGGCAACCAAGCGCATCTCACTCGGCATGAAGCAGGTCGAGGCAGACCCGTGGGCGACCATTGACGAGCGCTACAAGCCGGGCGAGCGGGTGGAGGGCAAGGTGCGCAACCTGACCGACTTCGGCGCCTTCGTCGAGCTCGAGCCGGGGGTGGACGGACTCCTGCACATCTCCGACATGTCCTGGACCCGCAATATCGGCCATCCATCGGAGATCCTGAAGAAGGGGCAGTCGATCGAGACGCAGATCCTCAACGTGGACAGGGACAACAAGCGGATCTCCCTGGGCCTCAAGCAGATCCAGCCCGACCCGTGGGAGTCCGTCTCCCAGCGCTATCCGATGGGCTCGCGCGTGACCGGCAAGATCGTGCGGCTGACCGACTTCGGCGCCTTCGTCGAGCTCGAGCCGGGGGTGGACGGGCTCCTCCACGTCTCGCAGATGTCGACCCGCCCCATCGCCTCTCCCTCGGACCTCGTCAACGTGGGGGATGAGCTCACGCTGATGGTGATACGCGTCGATCCCAACGAGCGCCGCATCGGGCTGAGCCTCAAGGACCTGGCGGCGGCCATCCTCGAGGAGCCATCGCAGGCCGACACGCGCGGCCGCGGCAAGGGGCGGAAGCGGCGGGGCGGCGAGGACTTCGACGAGGACGAGGAGTAGGTCGGCGATGGCGGGCGGCCGGTGACATCCCGCGGTCGTGTCGCACTCATCACCATCGGTGTCGGGGTGGGGATCGTCGTGCTCTTCATCGGCACGGTCTGGATCTTCATGGCCACCCTCGGTGAGGAAGGGCTGCCCACGGGCGGACCGAAGGTGGCCGTGGTGGAGATAGAGGGCATCATCGTGGACGGTGCCGCGGCTGTCCGAGAGCTCCGTGAGCACGCGGACAACCCGTCGATCAAGGCGGTGGTTCTCCGGGTCAACAGCCCGGGCGGGGTGGTGGCGCCGACGCAGGAGATCTTTGCGGCCATCCAGCGCGCGAGGAAAGCCGGCAAGCCGGTGGTCGCCTCCCTCGGAGCGGTGGCCGCCTCGGGCGGCTACTACGTCGCGGTGGCCGCGGACAGAATTTACGCCAATCCCGGCACGCTGACGGGCTCCATCGGCGTGGTCATGCAGCTCGCCAATCTCGAGGGGCTGCTGAAGAAAGTCGGCGTCGACTACGTCGTGGTCAAGGCGGGGGCGTACAAGGACGTTGGCAACTTTGCCCGCACCATGAGCCCCGAGGAACGCAAGATGCTCCAGGCGCTCCTCGACGACGTCTACTCGCAGTTCGTCGAGGCCGTCTCCGAAGGGCGCGGCCTCGAGAAGAAGGATGTCCTGGCATTCGCGGAAGGTCGCATCTACTCAGGCCAGCAGGCCCTGGCTCTCAAGATGGTCGACGAGCTGGGCGGGTTCGAAGAGGCCGTCGAGGCGGCGGGCAAGCTGGCCAATATTTCCGGTCGGCCCAAGCTCGTCTACCCGCGGAAGAAGTTTTCCTTCAGAGATCTCATGGAAAGCCGGCTGGGACTGGCTGGCGTAGGCCCCCTCCTGCCCGCGCTCTCTGGCATCCGCACCCCTCTCTACCTCATGCAGTAGAGCCGTAAACCCTTGCTCTGCTTGACAATCTTTCGCGCAGCGTGCTACGTTTCAGAAGTGCAAGCCACCCGCTCGACGTGTCCGAAACCGAAACATGGCGGGGTCCTCGTGGAGGGAGCAGGCTGATGACCAAAGCGGATCTCATCGAGGAAGTCTCCAAGCTCTCGAGCCTGACGAAGAAAGAGACGGAGCTGATCGTCAACACCGTCTTCGACAACATCACCGATGCTCTCGCCAAGGGAGACAAGGTGGAGTTGCGCGGGTTCGGCAGCTTCCGGATCCGTCACCGCAACTCCCGAAAGGGCCGCAACCCAAAGACCGGGGACAGCGTCAGTGTCCCCGAGAAGCGGGTGCCGTTCTTCAAGGTGGGGAAGAGGCTCCGCGAGCTGGTCAACACCTAGAGGCCGCCCCGTAGCCGCGTGGAGCGACTCTGGGCGCCGTGGCGGATGGCCTACGTGACGTCCGCCGGCGTGCCTGCCCCGGCCCAAGCGGGGTGCATCTTCTGTGAGGCCCTCGGGGGCCGCGACGACCGCCAGAGCTTCATCCTCCGCAGGGGCCCTCAAGCCTTCCTGATCCTGAACAAATTCCCGTACGCGTCCGGCCACGTCATGGCCGCGCTCAACCGCCACGTCGGCTCACTCGAGGAGGCATCTCCCGAGGAGCTCGGGCAGCTGATGGAACTGGTGCAGGCGGCGGTGCGCGCGCTCGGGAGCGGCTACAAGCCCGACGGCTACAACGTCGGCTTCAACCAGGGGCGCGCGGCCGGGGCGGGCGTGCCCGGGCATCTCCACATCCACATCGTGCCGCGCTGGAGCGGCGACACCAATTTCATGCCGGTCGTGGGCGACACGCGGGAGCTGCCCGAGAGTCTCGACACGACGTATGACCGCCTCCTGGCGACGCTCGGCTCGTGAGGGACTCCTCGGCCGAGCTGTTCCCCGAATCCGTGCCTTCCGAGCTTTCCCCGATGATGAAGCAGTACCGGGAGCTCAAGCAGCGCTATCCCGACTACCTCCTGCTCTTCCGTCTCGGCGACTTCTACGAGCTGTTCTTCGAGGACGCCCACGAGGGCGCGCGCCTTCTCCAGATCACGCTCACCTCGCGTCAGAAAGGCGAGGGCGCCATTCCCATGGCGGGCATCCCGCACCATGCCGCCGACGGCTATATCACGCGATTGATTCGGGCCGGTCGCAAGGTGGCGGTGTGCGAGCAGATGGAGGCGCCCGTCAAGGGCAAGAAGCTCGTCCGCCGAGAGGTCGTCCGGGTCATCACGCCGGGCACGCTGACCGATGCCCAGTATCTCGACGGAGCGGCCAACAACTACCTCCTGGTCGTGCACCGGACCGGCGCCGGAGCCGCCCGGACGCTCGGCGCAGCCCTGGTGGACGTATCCACGGGCGACTTCTGGGTCGGCGAGGCCAGGGGCGAGGCCGCGGGCGGGCCCCAGGCCGACGAGGCGGCACTCCTCGAGACGGCCCTCCTGCGGCGGCCCGCCGAGTGCCTGGTGGCGCGCGAAGGCGACACGGGCCTCGCGGCGCGGCTGGGCTCGTCAGGAATGATGATGACGAGCGGGGAGCCCTCGTGGTTCGCCCCGCGCCAGGCCCGCGAGACGCTGGCGGCGCACTTCCGCGTCCACTCGCTCGACAGTCTGGGCGTGGGAGACATGAGCGCAGGCGTGCAGGCCGCGGGCGCCGCGCTCGCGTATCTGCGGGACACCCAGGGCGAGGCGCTCGGCCATCTCACCCGACTCCAGCGCCTTCTCCCGGGCGACGCCATGGCGCTCGATGCCACCGCCGTCACCACGCTCGAGCTATTCCAGAACGCCCAGGACCGGAGCCCGCGCGGCTCGCTCCTGGCTCTCCTCGACAGGACCTCGACGCCGATGGGGGCTCGAACGCTCCGCCAGTGGCTTCTCCGACCGCTTCTCGACACGGGCGCGATCTCGCGACGCCAGGATGCGGTGGAGGTCCTGGTCGCCGAGCCCGCGCTGCGGGCGGCGGTGCGAAGACACATCCACGGCATCGGAGACCTCGAGCGGCTCGCGAGCCGCGCCGCGCTCGGCGTCGCGCACGCGCGGGACCTGACGGGGCTGCGGGGTTTTCTCGGCCGTCTCCCCGCCCTCCGCGAGGCGCTCGGCGTGCCCTCGGCGCCGATGCTCGTGGAGGTGGGCGAGGAGATCAGTGCCCTGCCCGCGCTCCACAAGCTTCTCGCGGACGCGCTCGAGGACGAGCCGCCGCCCACGCTCAGGGAGGGCGGCCTCATCCGGGAGAGCTGGAGCGCCGAGCTCGGCCTCATCAGGCGCGGAGCGCGCGAGGCGCGGGAGTGGATCGCGACTCTCGAGGGGCGGGAGCGGGAGCGCACGGGCATCCCCACGCTTCGTGTGCGCTTCAACCGGGTCTTCGGCTACGGCATCGAGGTGAGCAATGCGCACGCGGCCAAGGTGCCCGGCGACTACATCCGGCGCCAGACCCTGGTCGGCGCCGAGCGCTACGTCACGGTCGAGCTCAAGGAGTACGAAGGCCGGGTGCTCGGGGCGGAGGAGCGGATGGCCAAGCTCGAGCTCGAGCTCTTCCAGGAGGTCAGGGCGGCGGTGGCGGCCGAGGCGCCGGCCCTCCTGAGCACGGCGCGGGCGGTGGGGACCCTCGACGCGCTCGCCTCGCTCGGGGAGCTGGCCCACGACCGCGGATACGCGAGACCGCAGGTCGACGACGGGCGCGTCATCGACATCGTCGAAGGGCGCCATCCCGTGCTCGAGGCCAGCGGCGAGCGGCCCTTCACGCCCAACGATCTCCAGCTCGATCCCGAGCACGAGCAGGTGATCATCCTGACCGGGCCCAATATGAGCGGCAAGAGCGTCTTCATGCGCCAGGCGGCGCTGCTGGTCATCCTGGCCCAGATGGGCAGCTTCGTGCCGGCGCGCTCGGCCCGGATCGGCGTGGTGGACCGGATCCTGACCCGCGTGGGCGCCCAGGACAACCTGGCCCGGGGCCAGAGCACCTTTCTCGTGGAGATGGTCGAGACCGCCAGCATCCTGCGTCACGCGACCGAACGCGCTCTCGTCCTGCTCGATGAAGTGGGCCGCGGCACGTCGACCTTCGACGGGCTCGCGATCGCCTGGGCGGTGACCGAGGAGCTCCACGACCGCGGCCGCGGCGCGAAGGTTCTCTTCGCCACCCACTACCACGAGCTCACCGCGCTCGCCGATCGCCTCGCGCGCGTCCGCAACTTCCACGTGGCGGTCAAAGAATGGAACGACGAGATCATCTTCCTCCACAAGGTGGGACCCGGCGGGACGGACAGATCCTACGGCATCCAGGTCGCCCGCCTCGCCGGCCTGCCGAAGGCCGTGATCGCCCGCGCCCGGGAGATCCTCGCCGAGCTCAGTCAGAACCCGGGCGCGCGCGTGCCCGGCCAACCCGAGCCGGCTCCGCAGCTCGGCCTCTTCCCGCACGCGCCGGATCCCGTGCTCAAGGAGCTGGACGCGCTGGACGTGTCGTCCCTCACGCCGCTGGCCGCGCTGAATCTCCTCGCGGAGTGGCAACAGCGCCTGAGGGGCCAGCCGTGAATCCCATTCGCCTCCTGCCCGACCACCTCATCAACAAGATCGCCGCGGGCGAGGTCGTGGAGCGGCCGGCGTCCGTCGTCAAGGAGCTCGTGGAAAACTCGATCGACGCGGGCGCGCGTGTCATCACGGTGGAGCTGAAGGATGCGGGGCGCCAGCTCATCCGCGTCACGGACAATGGGGCGGGCATGCGGCGCGGCGACGTGGACATGGCGCTCCAGCGGCACGCCACGTCGAAGATCGCGGAGGAAGGCGACCTGGCCGCCATCGCAACCCTGGGCTTTCGCGGCGAGGCGCTGCCGGCCATCTGCGCCGTCAGCCGCTTCGAGATCCTCTCGTGCCCGCGCGGCGAGGCCGTGGGCACGCTGGTCCGCGGGGCGGGCGGGACGGTCGCCGACCGTCTCGAAGTCGAAGCCGCTCCCGGCACCTCGGTCGAGGTCCAGGATCTCTTCTTCAACACGCCGGCCCGGCTCAAGTTCCTCAGGAGCGCGCCGGCAGAACTGGCGTTCATGCTGCGGCTCCTGCAGGGCATCGCGCTCTCGCGGCCGAATCTGCACGTTCGCGTGCTCCACCACGGCAAGCCGGTGCTGTCGGCTCCGCCTGCGGCAACGCTGCGGGACAGGATCGGCGCCCTCCTGGACTTCGAGACGGCGGAGGCGATGCTCGACGTCGAGCACATCCAAGGTCCCGTGCGCGTCACCGGCCTCGCCGCGCCGCCCCAGCGGGCGCGCGGCAATCGCGACGAGATCACGCTCATCGTCAACGGCCGTCCGGTCAGGGACACGGCACTGGCGCAGGGCCTGATCGAAGCCTACCGCCCCATGCTCCCGCGCCACCAGTTCCCGGTGGCGGCGCTCCTGATCGAGCTGCCGCTGCCGGAGGTGGACGTCAATGTCCATCCGACCAAGGCCTGGGTCCGTTTCCGCTCGCCACGCCTGGTGCAGGAAGCGGTGTTCCGCGCCGTCCAGGACGCGCTTCGCTCCCAGCGGGTCGTCCAGCCCCAGCAGGGTCTGGTGTCGGGGAACGCGGGCCTCGAAATGGCCCCCGTGCTCGGGCCGGCCGAACATGCCTCGGGCGATGCGTCTTCGATGGACCAGCAGGGCGCGCTTTTCCGCGAAGCCGCGGCCCCGTTCGGGCCCGGGCGGTTCGGGACCGTCGTCGGCCAGCTCCAGGAGACCTTCATCGTCGCGGGCAGCGACGAGGAGGTCTTCTTCATCGACCAGCACGTCGCCCACGAGCGCGTGCTCTTCGAGGAGCTCCGCCGCGACCTCGCCTCGGGCCCGCTGGCCTCCCAGGTCCTGCTCTTCCCTCAGACGCTCGAGCTCGGACCAGGCAAGGCGACACTGCTCTCGGAATGGTCCGGCGACCTCGAGGGCCTGGGATTCGCCCTCGAAGGCTTCGGCGGCCAGAGCGTGCTCCTGCGCGCCGTGCCCGCGCTCCTCAAGGCCGAGGAGCCGCGGCGCCTCATCGAAGGGCTGCTCGACGAGGTCGGTTCCCCGGCCGGGGCGCGCGCCGCGCCCCTCGTGGACCGGGCGCTCGCCTTCGTCGCGTGCCGCGCGGCGATCAAGGCCCATGCTCCCTTGCAGCGCGAAGAGATGATGCGTCTGCTCTCGGACCTCTCGGCCACCGAGAGCCCGTACTTCTGCCCGCACGGGCGGCCCATCGTGTCCCGCCTGTCTCTCAAAGAAATCAAGCGGGAGCTCCGGCGGACATGGTGAGACCACCTCCGCTCCTCTTGATCGTCGGCCCTACCGGGGTGGGGAAGACCGCCGTCGCCGTGTGCCTCGCGCGCCGGGTGCCGATGGAGGTCGTGAGCGCCGACTCGCGCCAGGTCTACCGGGGCATGGACACGGCGACCGGCAAGCCCACCGCCTCGGAGCGCCAGGCCGTGACGCATCATCTCCTGGATCTCATCGAGCCGGGCGAGCGGTACAATGCGGCGCGTTTCAGACTCGACGCGGCGAGAGCGATAGAGGGAATCCGCGCGGCCGGCCGCCTTCCCGTGGTCGTGGGAGGCACCGGCCTCTACGTGCGCGCGCTTCTGAGAGGGCTCGATCCGGGTCCGCCCGCCGACATGACACTGCGGGCGCGGCTGGAGGAGACCGCGAGGCTCGAGGGACCTACGGCCCTCCACGAGCGCTTGGAAGCCCTCGATCCAGCGCGCGCGGCCCGGCTTCACCCCAACGACAGGGTCCGGGTCATCAGGGCAATCGAGAAGCACGAGCAAGGGTCCACGCCGGGCGGGAGTTGGACGCGGGCTGTCGCGCCATGGAACGTGCTCATGTTCGGGCTCAAGCGCGAGCGAGGGGCGCTGAACGGCAGCCTCGAGGAACGCGCGCGCGGCATGCTGGCCGGTGGGATGATGCAGGAGGTCCGGCGCCTCCTCGCTGCCGGCCATGACGAGTCGGCGCCGGGCATGGCGGGCATAGGCTACCGGCCGCTGGCCTTGGTGGCCAGCGGCCGCCTCTCGGAGGCCGAGGCGCTCAGGCTCATGATCCGCGACACCCGGCGCTACGCCAAGCGCCAGATGACGTGGTTCGCGCGGGAGCCGGAGATCCAGTGGCTGGACGTGGACGAGGTCGGCGGCGTCGAGGGCGCCGCCGAATGCATCTACAAGAGTATCTTGCGGGAGGGATGGGTCGAGTGAGGAAGAGGGAACGGGCGCTCCTGGCGGCCTTGCGGCTGCCCAGGCAGCGCCGCTACGAAGTGGAAGAGTCGCTGGACGAGCTGGGCCGCCTCGCCGTGTCGGCCGGCGCCGAGGTGGTGGGCCGCGTCACCCAGGAGCGGCACGCGCCCACGCCCAAGCTCTACTTCGGCAAGGGCAAGGTGGACGAGCTCAAGGTCTCCTCGGAGCGCGAGGGCGCCAACCTGATGATCTCCGACGACGCGCTCTCGCCGGCCCAGGAGCGCAACCTCGGCGGCTCGCTCGGGCTCAAGGTCATCGACCGCACCGCGCTCATCCTCGACATCTTCGCCCAGCGGGCGCGGACCATGGAGGGCAAGCTCCAGGTCGAGCTGGCGCAGCTGTCCTATCTCCTGCCGCGGCTCGTGGGGCAGTGGAAGCATCTGGAAAGGCTCGGGGGCGGCATCGGCACCCGGGGGCCCGGCGAGACCCA
>WNFS01000223.1_pt1 | contig 45946 bp, 43 predicted proteins | sample 5400141 | NCBI WGS metagenome assembly WNFS01 (sample SAMN13153358, study PRJNA577476) | soil metagenome | isolation source: 60 cm saprolite under Madrone tree | place: USA:California | collected 2016-06-14
ACCGAGCCGGCGAAGAGCGCATCGCCTGTGAACACTGCGTCGCCGATCCGGAGTGAGACCCCACCCGGGCTGTGGCCTGGGGTGTGAAGGACTTCGAACTCGAGCGAGCCGGCCTTGAACGGTTGGCCTTCGACCAGGCTGACCACGTTTTCGATGGGCGGGGATGCGATCGCAAACTCGTGGCGCAGCGGCTTGCCTTCGACGAGCACGTCACGCTCGGCGTCATGCACCGCGACGGGCACCGAGCCAAGGACCGTTAGGAGTTCCGCCAGTCCGGCGACATGGTCGACATCCGTGTGAGTCAGCAGGATCGCCCTCACCTTTGCACCGCGCTCCCGAATGAGCCGTGTCATCAGCTCGGGCTCGAAGTTGGCGTCAATGACGACGGCGTCCCCCGTGTTCTGGTCCTCCACCAGGTACGAGTTGGTGCCAAACCTGCGGTCGGCCGTCGACTCGATTCGGATTGACAGCGCGCTAACTCGCTTCGCGGGCGACCGTGTGCACGTCCTTCACGGCCTCCAACTTCTCCATCAGCCGTGACAGCTGGGCCAGGGAATCGATCTCCACCGTCGCCGACACGACAGCGGTCTTGTCGTCGTAGACATGCACTTCGAGCGCGGACATGTTGACCCGATTCTCAGCCACGACCGTGGCGATGTCGCGCAGCAGGCCTTGGCGATCCCAGGCCTCGATCTTGATCGCGACCGGATAGATGTGGGTCGCATCGGAGTCCCAGTCGACGGGCACCACGCGAGCCTGGTCCTGTGCGTTGACCGCGTTGATGCAGTCGACCCGGTGGACCGTCACTCCGCGGCCTCGCGTCGTGTAGCCGACGATCGCGTCGCCGGGCACCGGCTGGCAGCACGGCGCGATCTTGGTCAGGATCCCCTTCTCCCCCCGCACCAGCACGCGTGGCGTGGGCTGGACGTTGGGGATGAGCGGGATGGCCCGCAGGTCGCCACCCGCGCCGTCCGGCGTCAGCGACATGCGCATGACGACAGAGTGAGGGGAAAGGTCTCCGTATCCGATCGCCGCGAGGAAGTCGTCGACCGCCGGGTACCTGTGCATGCCCGCGATCTCGACCAGCTTGGTGTCCGGCAGGTCCGCGAGGCTCACGCGGTGCATGCGGTGGAGCTCCTTGTCGAGCAGGTCGCGTCCCTTGGCGACGTTCTCTTCGCGGCGCTGGCTCTTGAACCACTTGCGGATTCGCTCCTTGGCCGATGCGCTCTTGACGAAGTTGAGCCAGTCGCGACTTGGGCCATGGGGTCCCTTGGAGGTCAGGATCTCGACGATCTCTCCGTTCTGCAGCTCGTAGTCGAGCGGGACCATCCGCCCGTTGACCTTGGCGCCTATGCAGCGGTGCCCGACCTCGGTGTGGATGCGATATGCGAAATCGACTGGCGTCGAGTCGGCGGGCAAATTGAGCACGTCTCCCTTCGGCGTGAACACATAGACCTCGTCCTGGAAGAGGTCGACCTTGACGGTGTCGAGGAAAGACTCCGAATCCCCGATCTCGTTCTGCCATTCGAGCAGGCTTCGGAGCCACGACAGCTTCTGGTCGAAGCTCGCGTCCTTGCCGCCTTCTTTGTAAGTCCAGTGGGCTGCCACCCCGAACTCAGCGATCCGGTGCATCTCGTGAGTACGGATCTGGATCTCGATGGGCTCGCCCGTGTGCGTGATGACGGTGGTGTGGAGCGACTGATAGCCGTTCGACTTGGGCATCGCAATGTAGTCCTTGAATCGCCCCGGAACCGGCTTCCACAGCGAGTGGACCACGCCCAGCACCCCATAGCAGTCGCGCACCGAGTCCACCTGGACGCGGATCGCCGAAAGGTCGTAGATCTCCGAGAAGTCCTTCTTCTCGCGGGTCATCTTCTGCCAGACCGAGTAGATGTGCTTGGGCCGGCCGGTGATCTCAGCCTTGATGCCGACGTTGTCGAGCTCGCGAGCGAGGATCTCGCGGAGGTCTGAGACCAGCGTCTCGCGCTCGTTACGCTTGCGTGCGATCCGCTTGACGACGTCTTCGTACGCCTCCGGTTCGAGGTTCCGAAAGGCGAGGTCCTCCAGCTCCCACTTGAGCTGGCCGATGCCGAGGCGGTGCGCGAGCGGGGCGTAGATGTCGAGCGTCTCGCGCGAGATCTTGCGTCGCTTGACCTCGGGCAGGGGGTCGAGCGTCCGCATGTTGTGGAGGCGGTCGGCCAGCTTGATGAGGACGACCCGGAGGTCCTCCGCCATCGCCACCATCATCTTGCGGATGTTCTCCGCCTGCTGTTGCTGGTCGGTGCGGATCGAGATGCGGCCCAGCTTGGTGACGCCCTCGACCAGGCGTGCGACCTCGGGCCCGAACTCGGCCTCCACCTCCTCGGCCGTGAGCGCCGTGTCCTCGACCGTGTCGTGCAACAGGGCGGCGGCGAGAGTTTGGGCGTCCAGCTGGAGGTCGGCGAGGATGGCGGCGACCTCGAGCGGGTGGTTGACATATTCCTCACCCGACAGGCGGCGCTGGCCGTGGTGGGCCGTGGCGGCACGCTCGTAAGCCTTCCGGACCAGCTCGCGGTCCTTGGGTTCGAGATGGTCGGCGACCCGGAGCAACTCGGAAACCGTCACGTGGTTATGAGTTTAGGAGCGGTTGAGTGCCCCGGGCTCCGAGGCTCCTCGCATCTTCGCGTCCTAGGCGGCCGGGCGCGGCGGCTGTCGCCGCGGCGCTAAAGCCGGCGTCAGGGGGCCCGGCGCGGCTTCGTCACGCATCTAGAAATGCGCTCCTCGCCACGCCACCCCTTCCTTGGCTCAGGCCGCCGATGCCGCGAATCTGCGGCGGATCCCGGAGCCCGGTGCACTGTTAAGGCTCAAGTTCGAGTTCAAGTTCCTAGACTTGCGCGAGGTGGGGCTCGATTGAACTCGTTACGAGGGACGTTTGCGATCCGCGTCGGATTCTCCGCCGCGGCTGCCGTCCTGCTCCTGGCGGGGGCTTCGTTGAACGTCAGCGGCCGCACCGGCGAGGCCGCGCTGCTGGGAGGCGTGGGCGGGGTGCTCGCCATCGCCGCGGGCGCGATGAACGTCAGGTGGAAGATCTCCGCTCCACTGGGGGTCGCCGCCTTGCTCGCCGCCATCGCCGCCGCCCGCTTCGATTTCACGGACAAGTCGCTTCCGCTAGACATCGGCGGCCTCGTCGTGCTCGGTCTCGGCGGGTACGTCGGCAGCATCGCTTACAAGAGCTTCACCGACGCGCTTCATCGACAGCTGGACTACCTCGTATCGGCCGATGGCAAGCAGTTCGTGCCACAGCCGCCTGGATTCGGGCTGGGTCGGATGCGCCCCCAGGCCGTCAACCGGATCGGCGCGGGTCCTCTCCTGGGCGCTCTCGCCTCGGGCAAAGAGTTCGTGGGCGTCGACAAGTCAGGGTTAACCGAGCTGGTGAACTACGTGCCAGACGACCTTCAAGTCCAGAACCTGCTGGCCGTTCCGCTGCGGATTGGCGACCACCTTGGCGGCTTCATCCTTCTCGGCAACAAGCGCGGCGGCTTCACCGACGACGACCTGCGCCTGGCGACGACCTTGATGCTCAGGGCCGGCACGCAGCTCGCCAGCGCGCATGCGGTCGCCATGTCTCAGAAGGAGTCGGCGCGCTATTCGCTGATGAACGAGCTGGTCAAAGAGGCGTCGGGCAAGACCATGGCCGAGGTGCTCGGGCTGGTCCTCAACAAGGGCACGCAGCTGATCCGCTATGACGCCGGCCGGGTTGCGTTGTTCCAGCCGGACGACACGTTCGTGTTTGTTGGCGAGCCGTCGGCGCCCTCACCGATCGACGGGCCGCTGGTCAAGGTGCGCGGCGGCGAGACGATTCTCCGCAGCCTGGTCACGTTCGAGGAGGGCATTTACAGCGGGCTGCAGGCATCCGAGGGCGGCACCGCCAACGAAGCCCTGATCCCGATCCGGACCGAGAACGGCGTCCTAGGCGCGATCTGCCTCGGGCGCAACGGGTCGACGGGCTTCAGCCAGCGCGACATCGCGGCCCTGGACGAGCTGGGGTCGATGGCGGGCGTGGCGGTCGAGAACTCGCGCATCCTGCAGGCGATCACCGGCCAGGCTTCCAAGCTCGACACTGCGCTCGACGCGCTTGGAGAGGTCTCCCAAGCCCTGACGACGGTAACCCAAGGTGCACATGTTCTCGAGCAGAAGACGCTCGAGACGGCCGTTCGGGTGACCGGCGCCACGGCCGGACTGCTGACCCGAAGCACGTCTGAGGGGAATCAGTCGGTGATCATGTCGCTGGGCTTTCCGTCCGCGGTAAACGCGCTCGAGTTCCAGAACGGGCAGGGCATCGTGGGGGCGGTGATGCTCCGCGGCAAAGCCACCGTTGTGCAGGACATCTCGGCGAGCTTCGAGCTGCGCTCCCCGCCCGATCTGGTGGCGTATGGCCTTCAGGCGGCGATCTGCGTCCCGATGCTCGAGGACGGGCGCCTTTGGGGCACCCTCTCGGTGTTCGACGTCAAGAAGCGCGAGTGGACGACCGACGACAATCGTGTTCTCGCCACGCTCGGCAACCAGGGTGTTGTCGCGGTGCGCAACGCCGAGCTGTACGACAACAACCAGCGCAGCATCTGGGAGCTACGGAACCTGCAGGAGGCGCTGCAGGCGGCCACCTCCACGCTCGACCTCAACCAGGTGCTGCAGCAGGTGCTCGCGGGCGCGGCCAAGGCGTCCTCAGCCCAGATCGGATGCCTCGCCCTCGAGGAGTCGGGGCGCTTGATCCTGAAAGGGGGCTTCGGCACCGACTCTGCCACCGCAGAGAAGCTTGCGCTGGGAGTGGGCGGCGACATCTGCCGCGACGTCATGGCATCGGGCACGTCGTACATGGAAGCGCTCTCGACGTCGGTCGCCGAGAAGGACAGCCCATTGAACCCGCGCGCGGTGCTTTGCGTCCCGATCACGCTGCGCGGCAAGCCGACCGGTGTGCTGTTCCTCGCCAACTACAAGGTCGGGCATCCGTTCACGCCTGATCACCGCAACCTGGTCACGGAGCTGGCCGCGCAGGCTGCAGTGATCATCGACAACGCCCGCCTGTTCAAAGACCGTGAGGAAGTCATCCTCGCTTCTCTGGAAGCGCTGGCCAACACGGTCGACGCCAAGGATCGCTACACGGCCGGCCATTCGGTGCGCGTCACGCAGTACGCCCTGATGATCGCGCGCCAGATGAAGTACTCATCTAAGGACCAGAACGCTTGGGTGCGACTGGAGCGTGGCTGCCGGCTGCACGACATTGGCAAGGTCGGCGTTCCGGATGCGGTGCTGCAGAAGGCCGGGAAGCTCACCAACGAAGAGTTCGCGAAGATGCGTGATCACACCATCATCGGCTTCAACATCCTCAGCGGCCTGAAGATGCTCACCGACGAGCTGGTCATCGTCCGCTCCCACCACGAGCGTTTCGACGGCAAGGGCTACCCGGACCGAAAGAAGGGAGAGGACCTGCCGATGTACGCGTGGATCGTCAGCGCGGCCGACGCGATCGACGCGATGACCTCCGATCGTCCATACCGGAAAGGCATGTCGCTCGATGTGGCACTCGCGCAGGTGCGTGAAGGCGCCGGCACGCATTTTCATCCCGACGTCGCGGAAGCGGTGCTCGACGCGGCGCACAACGGGACGTTGAACCTGATACCGCAGGAATCGCTCTATCAAGATGCGCCGACGATCGGCGCGTTCGAAAACCCGACAAGCTGATTCGCGGGGGGGACAGACTGTCCCCCGCCGCGGACCCTCCCCTCTCCTCGGCCACGTTGGGTGGCGCCTGGAAGGTGGCATGCGGGGGACGGCCGGAGTAAATCCGGCCTAAGGCTCCACTGTTGTCTAGCTAATAGGCTTTCGCCAGCGCCACCCTATATTTCGCCGGCTTGCCGCAGACCAGGCACTTACCGCTCGCCTTCTCCTCGGAGTCGATGGTCCGGATCGTCACACCGCCCGCCTCGGCCTTGATTCGGGCTTCGCATTCAGCGTCGCCGCACCAGGGCGCCCACACGAAGCCACCGTGCTCCTTGAAATGCGCGACCACCTCGGCCAGCGTCGACAGCTCAACCGTGTTCTCGCGCTGAAACTGCCGCGCGCGCTCGAACAGCTTGGACTGGAATTCGCTCAGCTCTTTTTGCAATCGCTCGACGAGACCAGCGACGGGCACCGGCTTGCGCTCGCGTGAAAGCCGGTCGACCATCTCGACCTGGCCGGCGTCGACATCGCGAGCGCCGACGTTCAAACGTAGCGGGACACCCTTGAGCTCCCAGTGGGCGTACTTGTCACCGGGACGCTCATCGCGCCAGTCGACGCGGTGGCGGACGCCCGCCGCCTTCAGCTCGCGGGCCCAACCGTTGACGAAGCCTTCGACCTTGGTGCGGCTTTCAGCGTCGCGGAAGATGGGCACCACAACGACCTGGATGGGAGCCACCTTCGGAGGCACGATGAGGCCCGAGTCGTCGCCGTGGGCCATGACCAGCGCACCGACCAACCGCGTGCTGATGCCCCACGACGTCGAATAGCAGAGCTCGCGCTCGTTCTCGATGTTCGAAAACGAGATGTCGTAAGCGCGCGCGAAATTCTGGCCGAAGTAATGCGACGTCCCCATCTGCAAGGCGAGGCTGTCGCGCATCAGGCCCTCGAGGGTCAGCGTGTAGACGGCGCCGGGGAAAGTCTCCGCGGGTGATTTTTTGCCGCCGAGCACCGGAACGGCGAGCCAGTCCTCCGCGATGGATCGGTAATACCCGAGGATGAGGTCCGTCTCCTCCATCGCCTCTTTCGCCGAGGCGTGGAACGTGTGGCCCTCCTGCCACCAGAACTCACGCGAGCGCAGGAACAACCGCGAGCGCATCTCCCACCGGACCACGCTGTTCCACTGGTTCGTGAGCTTGGGCAGGTCGCGATGGCTCTGGATGTAGCGCTTGATGAGCGAGCCGATGATGGTCTCGGACGTCGGCCTCACCGCGAGAGGTTCCTCGAGCTCTTCCATGCCGGCGCCTGCGCGCGTGACCCAGGCCACCTCGGGTGCGAAGCCCTCGATGTGCTCGGCCTCTTTCATGAGGAACGAGCGTGGGATGAGCAGGGGGAACGCCCAGTTCTCGTGGCCACTCTCTTTGATCATGTCGTCGAAGGCGCGCTGGATCGCCTCCCACATCGCCCAGCCGTAAGGGCGCACGACCATCATGCCGCGCACGCCCGACCAGTCCGCCAGCTCGGCCTTGCGGATGACGTCGGTGTACCAACGGTCGAAGTCGTCGGACATCTTGGTGATGTCCTTCACGAAATCCTGCTGCTCCTCAACTACCTCTTTCATTTCACTAGCTCACAAGTTTGAATAGTCGCGACCACGCTTGTGCTAAGCGGTTAGCCCCCACCGGCGCGGCGCTTGGCGCGGCGCCACCTCCCCACAGGTGGGGAGGCCAGGGCTAGCTCGGGAGCGGAGCCGGGGCGGGGACGTGCTCGGCTGCGATCGCGTCGATCTCAGCCAGCAGCACGGCAAGGAGCTCTTCTTGGGCCACGGTTTTGAAGAGCTTACCTTTCTTGAAGATCACGCCCTTGCCGCGCCCGCCCGTGACGCCGATGTCGGCGTGCCGGGCTTCGGCCGGGCCGTTCACGACGCAACCCATGACCGCGACCGTGATCGGAACCTTGAGCCTCGCGATGTGGGCCTCGACGGCTTTGACAGTGGGCACCATGTCGTACTCGAGACGTCCGCACGTCGGGCAGGCGACCAGGGTGGCGCTCTCATTTCGGAATGCGAGCGTCTTGAGGATCTCGTGCGCGACGCGCACCTCTTCGCGTGGATCAGAAGTGGCCAGCGAAACGCGAATCGTGTCGCCGATGCCCTCGCTCAAAAGGATTCCCATGCCAACCGCGCTGCGGATGCTGCCCGCCTCCACCGGCCCTGATTCGGTGACGCCGAGGTGGATCGGGTAGGGACGCGCGGCAGCGAACTTGCGGTTGGCCATGACGTTGGTCCACACGTCCGTCGACTTCAGCGACACCTTGATGAAACCCGGACCGTAATCGAGGTCCTCGAGGATCTTGCAATGGCCTAACGCCACCTCGACCATGCGGTCGGCGGTCTGCTCGCGATCATCGCGATTGATCTGGTGCTGCTCGCGCAGGGTCTTGTGCACCTCTTCAGGCAGCGACCCGGCGTTGACCCCGATCCGGAACGGGATCTGCCGCTCCTTCGCGGCCGCGACAACTTTCATGACCTTGTCGCGGTCGGGGATGTTGCCGGGATTGAGGCGCAGGCAGTGCACGCCGGCCTCGATCGCCAACAGCGCGAGCGTGTGGTCGTAATGGATGTCCGCGATCACGGGCAGAGGCGAGGCCTTGACAATTTCCTTGAGCGCTTCCGCCGCTTCGTGATCTGGCACCGCGGGCCGCACGATCTCGCAACCCGCTTCCTTGAGCTCGTGAATCTGGCGCAGCGTCGCCTTCACGTCGCGGGTGTCTGTCTTGGTCATCGTTTGCACCGCAATCGGCGCGGCGCCGCCGATGACGACCCCGCCGACGTTGACCGGTATCGATTTTCGGCGCGTAACCACCTTAGTGCCCTCCGGGGAATTGGCCCGTGGCAATGCGCTGGATGTCGAGAAAGCTGATCAGCGCGGCGAGGCCCAGCAGCGCAGCGAGTCCCCAGCGCTGGACGTTGAGCTCGCTCCGCCGGTCGAACGGCCGGCGGCGCAGCCACTCCAGCGCAACCACGACGATGCGACCGCCGTCGAGGGCAGGAATCGGAAGCAGGTTCGTGAAGCCGAGGGCGACAGAAAGAAACGCGACCAGCAAGACGTAATCGCCTGGGCCCCTGCCCACGGCCTGGTCGGTGATGGCTGCGATGCCGATTGGGCCGGTGAGCCCTTGCGAGCCAAAGAGCCCGCCCGGAATCTGTCCGGTGACGAGAGCATCGAGACCCTGGGCGATGCCGCCGATCGCCAGGAAAGGAAACGCCACGCCATTCGTGACCGCGGTTTGCGGGGACAGCAACCCCTGGACGCTGATCCCGATGTAACACGTCGTGTTGCTCGAGTCGCATACCGGCGTGATCACGTACGAGAACGGTTTGCCGTCCGCGTGGACGCCGCGGAGGATGAGCGGCGCTCCGGGGGCGGCCTTCTCCTGCTCCTGGATTTTGCCCGGCGCGTTCACCGGCTTTCCGTTCACGGACTGGATGCGGTCTCCGACCTGCACCCCGGTCATGGCAGCGGGCGTTGCGGGGACCACTCGGACGATCTTGCCCGGGACGTCGTTGAGCTGTGTCAAGCCGAAACCGGTTGTGAGCAGCATCGCCACCAGGAAGTTGGCGGCCGGGCCGGCGGCCAGGATGGCGATCCTCTGCAGCGGGGGCTTGGAATGGAAGCCGTTGGGCTGCTCGAAGTCGTCCGCCTCCATCCCGCCCATGCGCACGTAGCCGAGGATCGGGAGCAGCCTCAGTGCGTAGAGCGTGCCGTCGCGGGTGAAGGAGAGGAGCTTGGTGCCGGCGCCGATCGAGAACTCGATCACGCGCACCTTGCACAGCTTCGCCAGCAGGAAGTGGCCGCCTTCGTGAGGTGCGATCAAGATCAGGAAAGCCCCCGCGATGGCGATGATGGTCACGAGTCCGCTGATCAGCTGAGCCACGTCCCCAGACTACCGGAGTCAACCCCACGAACTCCGAGGCTTACGCCTGGAGTTCGCGGGGACCCCTCAAAGGAGCCTTGATCTCCTTTACGTACGCCCGGGCCCAGCGATCGGCATCGAGGATTTCCTCGAGCGAGTCGCCGCCGCCCCCGAACGCGTCCAGCGCCCGCTCGACGGTGCGGATGATGCCTGTGAAAGGCATCTCGCCGGCCAGGAACGAGTTCACCGCCTCCTCGTTGGCGGCGTTGAGCACCGCCGGCCGCCCGCCGCCCGCCTGAGCAGCGCTCCTCGCCAGCGGAACGGCGGGGAACCGCGCCTCGTCCAGCTTGTGAAACTCGAGCGGCCCAAGGTCCTCGAGCTGGGTCGCCGGCACAGCGTCGGCGAGGCGGTCGGGATACGCGAGCGCGACCGCGATCGGAAGGCGCATGTCGGGCCGCCCTATCTGCGCCTTCAGCGAGCCGTCAATGAACTCCACGACAGAATGGACTGCGCTCTGCGGGTGGATCACGACGGCGATCTGCGCCAGCGGCATGCCGAAGAGGTGATGCGCCTCGATGACCTCGAGCCCCTTGTTCATGAGGGTGGCCGAGTCGACCGTCACCTTCGGGCCCATCGACCACCGCGGGTGGTTGAGGGCCTGCTCGACGGTCACCTGGTCGAGGTCGAGCGCCGGGTGAGCCCAGAACGGCCCGCCGCTGGCGGTGATGATCAGCCGGCGCACGCTCTCGCGCTCCTCGCCCCACAGGCACTGCCAGATCGCGCTGTGCTCACTGTCGACCGGCCGGATGCCGCGACTGCCGGCCGCCTTCATCACCAGCCCACCCGCCATCACCAGCACTTCTTTGGTCGCGAGCGCAACCTCCTTCCCCGCCTCGAGCGCGGCCATCGTCGGCGCCAGGGCACGGGCTCCCGGGATGGCGACGACGACGAGGTCGCATCGCGGGTCGGTGACCATGGCGATGACGCGCGCGTCGAAGTCAGGCTCGCCGGCCTGCCCGCGAATCAGGTGCTCGGCGGTTCGGCTGGCGGTGCGCCTTCCCTCGGTGAGCCCGAACAGCTTCAGGCGCCCTGGGTTGCGGTCGATGACGTCGAGCGTCTGCCGGCCGATCGAGCCCGTGGCGCCGAGGATGGCGACGTTGACTGGTCGCGTCATCTCAGTGGATCAAATGGAAGGTCGTCACGTAGAAGTAGACGAGGATTGGCGGAAAAAGTATCGAATCGAGCCGATCCAGGACGCCTCCATGGCCGGGGATCAGGTGCGAGGAATCCTTGACCTCCGCGATTCGCTTCATCTGAGATTCGACCAGGTCGCCCACCAGCGCACTGAGCCCGACAAGGACCCCGATCACGATGGCGTGCAGCGGCGAGAGAGCGAGGATCCCTGAAATTCCAATCAACATCACGATCACCGATGTGATCACGCCGGCGACCGCGCCCTCGACGGTCTTGCGCGGGCTGATCGATGCGAAGAAGGGGTGACGGCCGAAGCGGCTGCCCACGAGCAGCGCGGCGGTGTCGCCCGCGATGACCGCGAGGATGGTGAACAGCGTCCAGACGAGCCCGCTGGGCTTCGACGTGTAGAGGAGCAGGTAGTAGTTGAAAGGCATGCCGATGTAGAGCGCTCCAGTGAGCCCCATCGCCCACCGGCCGAGTCCCTGTCGGCGGCCGGGTATGACCAGAAAAGCCGCGAGGCCGCCAACGAGTGCAAGCGAGAGCACCAGCGCGACATCGACCTCCTTGAGGACGGTGCCGCTGAATGCAAAGAACGCGCCAAGCGGAAACAACAGCCATGCGGGAGCGCGCGACCCCATCCCATCTGACAGGCCGAGAAACTCCCACAACGCCAGCCCGCCGAGGATGAGCACGAGCGCGTAGACGCCCCAGATGCCGGCGTAGACCCCGATGAGGACGACGCCGAGGAACACGAACGCGCTGAGAGTCCGAACCATGAGCGGGCTCGGCTTCGGGCGTGCGATCGGCGGATTACCGGCGGTCATCTCGCCGCGGTTCCGGCAACCTGTTCGTGCTCTGGGCGCCCGCCAAACCGGCGGACGCGTGAGTTGTAGTCCGCGATGGCGGCCTTCAGGTCGTCGACGCCGAAGTCAGGCCAGAGCGTGTCGCTGACGAGCATCTCCGAATAGGCCGACTGCCACAGCAGGAAGTTGCTCACGCGGCTCTCGCCCGCGGTCCGGATGATGAGGTCGGGATCGGGAAGATCGGGTACGTACAGTCGCGCTGAGATCGCGGCCTCGTCGACTTCATCGCGTGGCGTGCCTTCTTCAATCAGCCTGAGCACGGCATCGACGATCTCGGCGCGCCCTCCGTAGTTCAAGCACACGTTGAGGACGCCGTTCTTGTTTTGGGCCGTGCGCGCCACGGCCTCCTCGATGCGATCACGCATTCGCGGAGAAAGACCGTCGCGGCGCCCGCTGACGACTATCCGCACCCCGCGGCGGTGCATCTCGTCGATCTCCCGCTGCATGGTTTCGTGAAACAGCCGCATCAGCGCGCGCACCTCGGCTCTCGGCCGCGACCAGTTCTCGGTCGAGAACGCGTAGACGGAGAGGACCTCCACGCCGAGCTGCTCGCACCCCTCCAGCACGCGCTTGATCGCCCGCACGCCCGCCCGGTGGCCGAAGCTGGCCGGATGCCCGCGGCGGCGGGCCCAGCGGCCGTTGCCGTCCATGATGATGCCGATGTGCCGGGGAACTGCGGAGTCCAAGCGCTGCAACTGTACCTACGTGAGCGGATCTGCCGGGGTTACGGTAGGCGCTCGAAACATTACCGGCGTTGCAAGGGCGGCCGGGTTTACCCCGGCCGCGGCTTTGTCCTCAGCGTCTGCCATGCGTGGTGGGGAGAAACTTTCCGATAATCCGAACCGCGGGAATGGGCGCAGCCGCGCGGCGAAGCCGCCCGGCGATGAGGGAAAACCGGCAGGTTTTCCCTTATACCTCCATCACCTCGGCCTCTTTACGGGCGGCCAGAGCGTCGACCCTCTCAACCTGGGTCTCGGTCACCTTCTGCAGCCGGGCGTGGGCGCGCTTGGCCTCGTCCTCCGGTATGTCGCCCTGCTTCTGCATCTGGTCGACGCGATGGATCTCATCCCGGCGCACGTTCCGGATCGCCACCCGGGCCTCCTCGGCTTTGTGGCGCACGAGCTTGACGTACTCCTTGCGGCGCTCTTCGTTCAGAGGCGGGATCGGGACCCTGATGACCTGGCCGTCGTTCGCCGGGTTGAGACCCTGCTCGCCGCTGCGCAGGGCCTTCTCGACCGCGCCCATCTGGCTCTTGTCATAGACCTGCACGACCAGCAGCCGGGGCTCGGGCGCGCTGATCTGGGCCAGCTGGTTCAGCGGGGTCGGGGTGCCGTAGTACGGAACCATCACCTTGTCGATGAGGGCGGGGTTGGCGCGGCCTGTGCGGATGCTGACGAGCTCGGACCCGAAGTGTTCGACGGATTTCGACATCTTGGACTCGGCGTCGCGCAGGATCGGATCGATCATCCCAATGCTCCTACTAAAGTGCCGATCTCTTCACCGAGCACGACGCGCTCGATGTTTCCAGGCTCGAGAAGGTTGAACACGACGATGGGTACGTTGTTGTCCATGCAGAGCGTCAGTGCGGTGTTGTCCATCACCTCGATGCCACGGTTCAAGACCTCCAGGTAGTCGAGGTGCTCGAGCTTGACTGCTTTGGGGTCGAGCTTTGGGTCGGCGGTGTAGACGCCATCGACCTTCGTCGCTTTTAGGATCACATCCGCCTCGATCTCGACAGCGCGCAGTGCCGCGGTGGTGTCGGTTGTGAAATACGGGTTGCCCGTGCCGGCGGCGAGAATCACGACTCGTCCCTTCTCGAGGTGCCGCACCGCGCGGCGACGGATGTAGGGCTCGGCGACCTGTGGCATCTGGATCGCGGTCATCGTGCGAGCCGGGATGCCGGTGCGCTCGAGCGCGTCCTGCAATGCAAGGGCATTGATGACGGTGGCCAGCATGCCCATGTAGTCGCCCGTGGCGCGGTCGAATCCCTTCTCGCTCGCTGCGAGGCCGCGGAAGATGTTTCCGCCGCCCACGACGAGCGCGATCTGCACGCCCATCTCGTGCACTCGCTTGACCTGGCCGGCGATCGTCGACACCACTGCGAGATCGATGCCGTAGTCGCGCGCGCCCCCGAGCGCCTCGCCGCTCAGCTTGAGCAGGATGCGGTTGTACTTCGGCGTTCGATCGCCCATCAGCCGAACAGTGTTACTCGTCCGCCTCGCGGACGTTGAATCGGGCGAACCGGCGCACAGTGATGTTCTCCTGCAGCTTTGAGATGTTCTCGGCGATCAGGTCCTTGACCGTGTGCTTCGGCTCTCGAAAGTATGGCTGCTCCAGGAGGACGTTCTCCTTGATGAAGTTCTCGACCTGCCCATCGACCCTCTTGGCGAGGGCCTGCGCCGGGGTGCCGTCCTGCTCGGCTTTGCGCTCGTAGATCGACCGCTCCTCGACAAGCACCTCATCGGGAATCTCCTCGCGTGACACCCACCTAGGGTTGGTGGCCGCGATCTGCAATGCGAGTTCCTTCGTCAGCTTGCGGAACTCCTCGCCCTTGGCGACGAAATCCGTCTCGCAGTCGACCTCGACGAGGACGCCCACCTGGGGCGGATAGTCGGGGGTCGTGCGGTGCAGGTACGCCTCGACCACTCCCTGGCCGGTCGCCCGGCCGGCACGCTTGGCCGCCTTGGCGATGCCCTTCTCACGAAGGATCGTGTACGCCTTGTCGAGGTCGCCGTCAGCCTCCTCGAGCGCGTTCTTGCAGTCCATCATGCCCGCGCCCGAAATTTCGCGGAGCTTCTTCACAAGCTCCATCGGTACCTTGGCCACTAGCGTGCCTCGTCCTCGTCGGCGGTGTGGCCGATGAACTCGTCCTCCGACACGGTCGGCAGGTAGTCCTCCTCGTCCTCGAGGTACTCCTCGATCTCCTCGTACCGCGGCGTCTCGAGGAACTCGCGCTCCTCGACCTCGGCCGGGATCTCTCCGCGGGCCTGTGCCTCCTGGCGCCCGTCAAGGCAAGCGTCTGCGATCTTCCCGGTCAGCAGCTTGACGGCGCGGATGGCGTCGTCGTTGCCGGGGATCACGTACGTGATGAGGTCGGGGTCGCAGTTGGAGTCGACGATCGCGACCACCGGGATCTTCAGCCGGTTGGCCTCGGTGACGGCGATGTGCTCCTTCCGCGGGTCGACCACAAAGAGGGCGCCTGGCAACCGCTTCATGTCCGCGATGCCGTCGAAGTGGAACATCAGGCGGTCGAGCTCATCCTGCAGCTTCTTCGCTTCCTTCTTCGAGAGCTGCTCGAACTGACCCTCCTGCTGCATCTTCCGCAGGTCCTGCAGTCGGTCGATGCGCTTCTTCACAGTGCTGAAGTTGGTGAGCATGCCGCCCATCCAGCGCCGGTTGACAAAGTACATGCCCGAGCGCGCGGCTTCGGTCTGGATCGTCTCCTGCGCCTGCTTCTTCGTGCCGACGAAAAGCACGGGCCGTCCGCTGGCGGCGACGCCGCGCACGAAATCCCACGCGTCATCGAGAAGCCGGACGGTCTTCTGCAGGTCGATGATGTGGATGCCGTTGCGCGCGGTGAAGATGTATGTCTTCATCTTTGGGTTCCAGCGGCTGGTCTGATGCCCGAAGTGGACACCTGCCTCCAGCAGCTGTTTCAGGGTTACCTGAGCCACGTTTCGATTGCCTCCTGTTCCACTTCCGCCCGGTTCTGGCCTTGGATCAAGGACAGGAGCATTGCCCCGGGCGTGCTAACTCAGTCGCTTTAGGGGTCCTCGCGAACTCTCGGCGAAGCCGCCGAGTTCGTGGGGTAAAGGACTGGCTCCGGGAGTATACCCACTACAGTCCGCCCGGAAACCGGCCCGCGCACTGGCCCACTGCAGGCAGAGCTGCCACGGTGCCCGACGGGTAGGCGATGACCGCGTCGGGCGCGAGCAGGCTGCCGTCGTCGATCCACATGCAAGACTCGTGGCCGGGCAGGATGATCAGGCCGCGGTGACCGAACATGATCCCGTCTGTGTGGGGGCCCTGGCCTCCCCATCCGTCTCCGCCGTTGTAATCGATCGCCGCGCTGGCGCCCGTCGGGGAAAGCTGCGCCTGCTCGGGAGGAATGGCGTAGCTGTCCTGGGTCAATAGTTTCCCGGCCCAGTCGTTGACGAATGTCGTGTTGTCAATGCTGCAGGCCACGCCGACGGGCGACTGCCAAAACCCAGCCATGCAGCGAGTCGCGCTGCCCGGGAGTGTGGCCATGCGAATTGCTGTCATGGCATTGACCACATGCCATTCGCTTGGCGAAGCGATAGGGATGACCGAGCAACCAAGTACCACAGCCATGACGAGCGCGCCCTGGTGCCAGCCCATCGGCCACAGCGTCAGTCCGCCACCCTTGGGGATAGTTGAGGCGTAGATATCGGCGTGATGTCCGCCTCCTACAAGGTCTTCGACATAGATCCGGAGCCCTATCGTTTCGACTGGGGCCAGGTCCTCGACGACGACTGCAATGCGCTGGTCGTCTGGGCTAACAGAAAAGAAGCTGAGTGTCGTGGTGTTGCCGGGGACCGTTGTCACGTCGGCGATCTGTTGGTCGTCTTTCAACGAGCGGATCCTCGTGTCCCCGTCGCGGAAGTACACGCGCGTGTTTGAGGCACTCACCGGGGGTGCAAGCAAAGCCGGCAAACCGTCGGCGCAAGTTCGAACTGACGGCGCGTTGACGCCGGCGCTCGCTCTGATGCATCCCGTGGGCCCAATCATCTCCAGCTTGCTAGCCACGATGAGGAGGCCGTAGCTCGAGGCGGATGGGCACGGAACGGCGCTGCTCGTTGGCGACGCCGAGGGACTTGGACTCTTAATGGCGCCGGTGGTGGTCTGGTTGCATCCGAACATCACGACCAGCGCAACCGAGATAGCGCCCGCCCGCATGCTTTTTGCAACTGTAACCGAGGGATTCGGTTACGTCCTCAGACCTCGACTTTCTCTTTCTTGACGCCCTTCGGACCTGGGCACTTCGGATAGTCCGAGCACGATTTGAACGGGCCGTAGCGACCGCGCCTCTCCACCAGTGGCTTGCCACAAATCGGGCATGGCTCGTCCAGGACCTTCGGGCCTTCACGCACCTTGCCGTCCTTGCCAATGTTCGCGCGGTACTTGCACTCGGGGTAGCGCGAGCACGCGACGAACGGGCCGTAGCGTCCGGTGCGCTCGACGAGCTGCCCCTCCCCACATGACGGGCACTTCTCGCCGGTGGGCTTGGCCTCGGCCTGAGCGGCATCGCGCTTGATGTACTTGCAGTCGGGGTACCCGGAGCAACCTACGAAGTCTCCATAACGGCCGGTTCGCTGCTGCAGCGGCTTTCCGCACACCGGGCACGGCTCGTCAAGGAGCTTCGGCTCAGGCACTTCGCCGTTGACCGCCATCGCGCGGCGGAACTTGCACTTCGGGTATCGCGAGCAGCCCATGAATGGGCCGAAACGGCTGGCCTTCAGGACCAGGTGACCTTCGTGACAAAGCGGGCATTCCTCGTCTGTGTCCGCGGGCATCGCCTTTTCCGCCGCGACCAGCATCTTCTGGAGCGGTCCGTAGAAGTCGCTCACAACCGGCACCCACTCCTGGCTGCCCTGTTCGACCTGGTCGAGGCGCTTCTCGAGGGTTGCCGTGTAGTCGTCGTCGGAGATGACCTTGAAGTGGTCGACCATGATCGCGTTCACCGCCTCGCCGATGCGAGTCGGGTGCAGGCGCCTTTCCTTGATCTCCACGTAGCCGTGGTCCTTGATCGTCTCCACGATCGGGGCGTAAGTCGACGGCCGGCCAATGCCCCGCTGCTCCAGCTCCTTGATCAGCGTCGCCTCTGAGTAACGCGGAGGGGGCTGGCTGAAATGCTGCTCGGGCTTGATGCCGTGGTAATTGAGGTCCTCATCCGCCCCCAGCTCGGGCAGCTCTGTCTCACCGTTCTCGTCGCGTTCCCACACCTTGTAGAAACCGTCGAACGTGAGCACCGAGCCGTTCGCCCTGAAGACGTAATCGCCGCCCTCGATCTCCGCCTGCGTCTGGTCGTAGACCGCGGGCGCCATGCGGCTGGCGACAAAACGGCGCCAGATCAACTCGTAGAGCTTGAGCTGGTCTGCGCTCAGGTACTTGCGGATCGAGTCCGGCGTGCGGTTGACGTCCGTCGGCCTGATCGCTTCGTGGGCGTCCTGGGCGCCGGGGCTTGCCTTCCCGGTCCTCGGACCGCCGATGTACTTGTCGCCGAACTGGTCTTTGACGAAGCTCTTCACCTTGCCCTCGGCTTCGGCCGAGATTCGGGTCGAGTCGGTACGCATATACGTGATCAACCCAGTCGATCCCTCGTCGCCAAGCTCGATGCCTTCGTACAGCTGCTGGGCGATGCGCATCGTGTTTCGCGGCCGGAACCTGAGCCGGCTGGATGCGTCCTGTTGCAGGGTTGAGGTGATGTATGGCAGGTAGGAGCTCTTGGTGCGGCGCTTCTTCTCGACGCCGATGACCCGGTACGTCGCGCCCTCGAGGGCGCTGACGATCGCGTCCGCCTCCGCCTGCGTCTTGACCTCGAGCTTGGCCTCCGCGTCGGTGCTGCCAGGCGCGTTCTTGGGTCGGTTGAGCCGCGCCAGGAAATGGCGTTCGTCGGCCAGCTTGGACAGCTCGACATCCACCGTCCAGGACTCGACCGCGACGAACTTTCGGATCTCCTCCTCGCGGTCGACGACCAGGCGCAGCGCGACCGAGGAGACACGTCCGGCCCCAATGCCTTTCTGGACCTTGCTCCAGAGGAACGGACTGAGCCGGTAGCCGACCAGCCGGTCGACGACGCGCCGAGCCTGCTGGGCGTTGACCAGGCGCATGTCGATCTCGCGAGGCGACTCCAGCGCCTTGCGCACGGCCTCCGCTGTGATCTCGTGGAACTCGATCCGCTTGGGCGACTTGAGCTTCAAAACCTCGGCCAGGTGCCAGGCGATCGCCTCCCCTTCCCGGTCCGGGTCGGAGGCCAGGATCACGTTCTGGCGGTCCTTTTTGGTCGCGGCGGTCAGCTCGTTGATCGTCTTGCGGCGGCTTTCGACCACCTCGTAGCGAGGCTTGAAACCCGCGTCCACGTCGACGGCGATCTCCTTTTCAGGCAGGTCGCGGACGTGGCCCATCGAGGCCTTGACGTCGAAACGGTCACCCAGGAACCGCTTCAAAGTCCGGGCCTTGGCAGGCGACTCGACGATGATCAAACCCTCTGGCACAGTCACTCCTATATTCCCCAACCGCCGGTTTTAGTCCCGTACCCGGCCTCGCGGCGGGCCGGTCGGCGTCTGAGGCGGGCAATCCTACGCTCGTTCTTTGGCCCTGCGCAATGCCCTTACGTAGCCCGCCCCGTGACGGCGCACAGCGCCGTCGAGCTCCAGGGAGGTGAGCCTGCCGAGCACCTCTGAGATCGGGAGATGGAGCTTTCGCGCCAGCTCGGCGGCGCTCACGGTGAGCACGTCCGAGAGGTGGATCAAGATGCCGTCCCGCTCCCCTGGCAGCTCGAAACCGAGGCGCTTGGGGGGCTTCAAGGGGTCGTCCAGGACCTCCCTTCCCACCCCGAGCGCCGCCAGGATGTCGCGGGCGTTCTGGACCAGGCCGGCCCCGTCGCGGATGAGCGCGTGGGTGCCCACGGAGAGCGGCGAGAAGATGCTGCCCGGCACTGCCATTACCTCTTTATGTAGGTCGAGGGCGGCCTCGGCGGTGATGAGCGCTCCCGAGCCTTGTACAGCCTCGACCACGACGACGGCGTCGGAGAGCGCGGCCATAGTCAGGTTGCGGGCGGGAAAGTTGTGGCGTCGTGGAGATGTCCCGTTGGGGAACTGGCTGACGAGGGCGCCGCCCGCGGCAAGGATCTCCTCCGCCAGGCGGAAGTGGGCCGCGGGATAAACGATGTCGACGCCTGTGCCCATGACCGCGACGGTGACGCCGCCGCCGATCAACGCGCCGCGATGCGCGGCGGCATCGCATCCGAGCGCGAGTCCGCTGACGACAATGACACCGGCGCGCGCTAGTTCGGCGGCGAGCTGCTCAGCGACTGCCTCGCCGTAAGGCGATGGGCGGCGCGACCCGACGATCGCCACCCGCGGGCCGTCGGGTGGCGGCCACCGGCCCCTGGCGTTGAGGCCGCTGAGGTCAGGCGGCGACGTCATGCAATCGATACCCCAACGCTTCGAGGACGTGGCGGTCGGCGATGAGCTCGGAGGCTTCGAGGTCGGCCGCGGTCCGCGCGACACGCCAGGCCCGGTGAAAGCCGCGCGCGGTCAGACCCTTCCGCTCCGACCAGCGTTCGAGGGTGAGTCGCGACCCCGGCTCGAGCGCGGCCAGATTTCGCAACCGGCTGGGCCTGAGCTGCGCGTTGAGGCAGCCCTGACGCGCGAGCTGTCGGGCTCTCGCCGCCAGGACCCGTTCCCTGACCACTCCTGACGCCTCGCCGCGCGGCTCCGAAGCAAGCTGCGAAAGCGGCACGCGCCGCACGCCGACCTGAAGGTCGATGCGGTCGAGAAGCGGACCGGACAGCCGGCGTTGATACGCGTCGACGACCGCCGGCGTGCAACGACAAGTGCGGACTGGATCGCCGAGCCAGCCGCAGGGGCAGGGATTCGTTGCGGCGACCAGCGTGAAGAGCGCCGGGTAGGTGACCGAGCCGCCTGACCGGGTGATGGTCACCCGTCCGGTTTCGAGGGGCTGCCTCAAAGCCTGCAGGACGTTGGCCTGAAATTCGGCGAGCTCGTCGAGAAACAGGACGCCGTGATTCGCGCGAGATATCTCCCCGGGTGACGCGTAGCCGGACCCGCCACCGATGAGGCCGGCCATCGAGATGCCGTGATGCGGGGCGCGGAAGGGCCGCGACCAGTCGATCGGACGCCCCGGCAAGAGGTCGCCCAACAGACTCCTGACTTGCGCCACATCGAAAGCCTCGGCCAGCTCGAGCGGCGGCAAGATGCCTGGGAGGCAGCGCGCGAGCATGGTTTTGCCGGAGCCAGGTGGGCCGCTGAGAAGGAGGTGGTGTCCGCCGGCGGCTGCGACTTCAATCGCGCGTCGCGCCTCTTCCTGGCCATGGACCTCGGCGAGGTCGTTCTCGAGAACATCGGGGCTCGATTCGAGCGCGGCGTCGGTGAACGGCTGCGGCGCGATTTGCTCGCCACCTCGTAGATGCGCAACCACTTCAGCGACGTTTCCACACGGGATGACGTCGAGGCCGACGACCAGGGCCGCCTCTTCCGCGTCGGCGGCCGGCACGAACAACCGCTGATAGCCGAGCTTCTTCAAGCATCGAGCCGCGACCAGCACGCCGTCGACATGGCGGACAGCGCCGTCGAGCGCAAGCTCACCGAGAAACGCGCTGCGCTCGGGCACCCGCCCACCCGTTTCAGCCAACGCGATCGCGACCGCCATCGCCAGGTCGAGCGCTGTGCCGGTCTTCCGCATCTCCGCCGGCGCGAGGTTCACCGTCAACCGCTTGCCCGGAAATGCGAGGCCGCTGTTCTTGATCGCCGACCTCACGCGTTCGCGCGCCTCTTTGACCGATGTCGCGGCCAGGCCGACCAAGAAGAATTTCGGCTCGCCGTTGGCGCTGTCAGCCTGAACTTCGACGCGACGCGCTTCAAGGCCCGCGAGCACGCAGGAATCGACGGTGGCGAGCACGCAGCGACGTTAGCCGGAGAGGTTTGCGACTACAGCCCTGGCTGTTAAGAGCGGACTGCTACCTCGAGGACGAGTAATCGCCGCCAGGGTCTACCCAGAAGGTGGTCGATGTGCTCGGGCCGGCGATCAGGTTGAGACCGAAGGGATAGACAACCTGGACCGCCACCTTCAGCTTGCTTCCGTCCGGAGTCGCGGTGCATGTGGCTTCGCCGACTCCAAGGAAGCTGGTGGCCGTGCAGGTTGGACCGACTGCGCCCGCAGCTGACCCGCGGAGTTATTGCAGCCTGTCAACCGGACCCCGGACCCCGGACCCCCCCACCCGCCCGCTTCTCACGTTTCGACCATCGCGTCACGATATCGGCGCGGCGGTTTAGGCCGTGAACTTTAGTGTCCGCTCCACAAGTAAGTCGACGGTGGCTGCTAGATCTGGCTCCCCGGGCTCACGGGTGTAATAGACGATGTAGGTTCGGCTAGCCACCGTAAATGTGTAGACCACCTCGGTCGCTCCTTTCACCGGAGGTATCGTGTTGTCGGCGCTGACCGTTGCGGTCTGCCGTGTGCCCTGCACACCGTCCACTGTTATTGGCGTACTACTGGTCACCTCCCCAATGTATTGCCCGGGCCGGCTGCCTTGCGGTGTATCACTCGGAAACTCAACGACCCACGAGGTCGGCGGTCCTTCGCCGTAGAAGCACGTATCTTTGGCACCCTTGAAGTCGGTGCCAAACGCAGCGTTTGGCGAGAATCCCTGGGCGTTAGACGCCACCTGGGGATCACAGTTAAGCGACCCCCAATCGCACGGGTACCGCAGGGAGAATTGACCGCCCTTGTTGCTCAATGGAATCCAATTCGAGGTCGGATCCGCAGGCGCCGCAGGCGCAGGACAGGATGGAGCAGGAGTCCCCGGCGTGGGTGTTTCGAGTCCGGCGGACGTCGAAGTAGAGGTCACCGGTGACGACACTCGGGCGGATGTCGCCGGTGAGGTCGATTGCTCCGCCGAACCCACGTTAGGGGCCCGACCGCATGCGCTTAGCACCAATAAAGCCGCGACCATCCAGACACGCACGATTGTTGAACGTGGGCTAGTCGACGGCAGTTCCGACACGAACCAGTTGACCGCTAATGACCAGATCGAGCGGTCCGCCACTGTGCGACGCACATTGACGACTTGACCGGTGGCCGTCGGTCCAGGCCGGCGGCATATCGCACCCAGGGAAGCGGCAGTGTTTGTCGCGCGCGGTCAGCGCCCGCTCCATCGCAACGCCCCCTCTCAGTAGCCCTCTCCCCCGCGGGAGAGGGAATTAGGCGAGGCGGGGTTCGGGGCGCCAGCGGCCCCCTTCTTCGAGGTAACCAGCGGGCATGTCAGGCTCGTGGCTCAACAACAGCAGCCACCGATGCTTCTCGGCTTCGTCAAAGAGCCGCGCCTTCTCCTGCAGCACCCGCAGCGGGTCGATGTCGGCCGCCATCGTCCACCCCACCCGCAAATGCGGCGTCTGGCAAACGAGGTCGCCGGTCACCGCGCACGCAAGCTCGCCCGAGCGCAGCACGATGACCTGGCTGCCGGGCGTGTGTCCGCCGACATGCCGAACGTGAACCCCGGGCATCACCTCAGCGTCACCATCCAGAAACTCCACGAGGTTGTTGCCGTCGGCCAGCGGCGTGAAGTCGTCAGTGATGTACGTCGCCTGGCTCCGCACGTTGGGGTCCAACGCAAAATCCCACTCACTCCGCTGGATGAAGTGCCGCGCCTTCGGAAACGTGAGCTCGAGGCACCCGTTCTCCAATCGCGTCAACCCACCCGCATGATCCCAATGCAAATGCGTCGTGATGACGGCGTCCACCTCATCTGGTCGGATGCCAACGCGCCGCAGCGAATGCAGCAGGCCCTCCGGCTCGCGAAGTGCGGCCTGCAGCGCGCGCTTCTCGCTGAGCTTGGTGCCGATGCCGGTCTCGCACACGATCACCTTTCCGTTGACCCGCGCGATGAGGCCGACGCAGGACATGTCGACCATGTTGTTGCCGTCGGCGGGCTTCTGCTTCTCCCATAGAACCTTGGGCACGACGCCGAACATCAAGCCGCCGTCGGCCTTCCACCGACCCGCGATGAGTATGTACAGCTCAAGGTCACCCAGCCTCACGGTGACTAATATGCAGCGGCAATGGCCGTTGCGGCGATCGCGACAGCAAACCTCTCGAAGGATTACGGCCTCGGCCGCGGCCTTTTCGAGCTGGACCTTCAAGTCGCCCAGCAGGAGGTCTTCGGCTTTTTAGGTCCCAACGGCGCGGGCAAGTCGACCACGATCCGCTGCTTGATGGGGCTGATCCGACCCACCGCGGGCTCGGCCCACATCTTCGGGCTCGACTGCCTGCGCGACTACGTCGCCGTCAAGCGGAAGGTGGGCTACATGCCTGGAGAGATGCCCCAGTTCGGAAGCCTCCGCGGCTCCGAGGTGGTCGCGTACCTGGGTGCGCTGCGTGGCGGCGCGAACCTCAAGGTCGTTCGCAACCTGGCCGAACGGTTCAGCCTCGACCTCAGCCGCCGCTATCGCGAATATTCCAGCGGCAACAAGCGGAAGCTCGGCATCGTGATCGCGTTCATGCACCAGCCACCACTGCTCATCCTCGACGAGCCGACCAATGGCCTCGACCCCCTCAACCAGCAGGAGTTCTTCGACCTGACCACCGAAGCTCGCGAGGATGGAGCGACCATCTTCCTTTCCTCTCACATCCTTTCCGAGGTCGAGCACCTATGCGACCGCGTCGGCATCATCCGATCGGGCCGGCTGGTGAATATCGCCGACCTCGACGAGCTGCACCGGATTCGCTTCCATCACGTCGAGATGGAGTTCGCGCCGGACGGGAAGGTACCTGTCGAGGCGATCCGCTCGGCAGTGGGAGTCGAAGACGTCGTCGCCTCAGATCGCACCGTGACATGCACCGTGAGAGGAACCTTCGAGCCGCTGCTCGATGCGATCCGCGGCGCGAACGTGACGAACCTCGTGAGCCACGAGCCGAGCCTCGAGGAGATCTTCCTGGAGTACTACAGGGAGGCGCCTCCCCCCAAAGCACTCCCCAAGTGATCGTCACCACCTTGCTAGCCCTCCGCCTCGGCCGGTGGGGAATCATCGGCTTCGGCCTGGTCGCATTCGCCAACGCGCTCTTGCAGGCAGCGGGCTTCTACCAGGTCGCCGGCCATACCGATGCCCAACGGCGGGCATTCGGCCGCTCGATGTCGATCCTCGCCGAACAGTTCACCGTGATCCTTGCGCCACCCATGAGCCCGGACACGGTCGGCGGGTACGTCCAGTGGCGCGCCTTTGGCTTTCTCGCCATCCTGTTTGCGATCTGGGGCCTGGCCTCAGCCAGCGGCGCAGCCCGCGGCGACGAAGAGCGCGGCCTCGTGCCGGCGGTGCTTGCCGCGGGAGTGTCGAAGCCGCGGCTGATTACGGCTCGGATGTTGGCCTTCGCGCTCGGCTGCGCCATCGCCGCCTTGGCGGCAAGTGCCGGTCTTCTCGTCGGAGTGGCGACCGGCGGAGAAACGTTCAGCGTCGTGACTGCGATGCAGGCGGCGATCCCCCTGGCGGCGCTGGGGATCTGCTGCTTCTCGCTCACGTTCCTTCTGGCTCAGTTCGCCAGCGCACGCAATGCGACCGCGGTCGCGGGCGTCGTGCTGCTCGCGCTCTTCCTCGTCAACAGCCTGAGCCGGTCTTTTGACTTCCTGGTGCGATGGCGCCCGCTGTCTCCCTTCCACTACTCCGAGCTGAGCGCACCACTGACGCCATATGGGACTCTCGATACGGGGGCCACATTCATCCTGGTGGCATTGGCCGTCGCCGCGGCGGCCCTTGCGGCGCTGGCGTTCAGATATCGCGACGTCGGCTCGCCGCTCTTCAGCCTTCCTGTTTCTGGCCGGCCCGAAAGCTACGAGCCATCGTTGGCGCGTGTGTGGCGGATCCCGGTCGTGCGCGACCTCTGGGATCGCCGCGTCAGCCTCCTCGTGTGGGCAGTCGGACTCTCAGCCCTGGGCGCGGTGTTCGTCGTCCTCACCAAATCGGTGGTCCAGCCTCTGCTCACCATTCCCGCGTTGACACGGTATTTCTCGTCGTTTCTGACGGGCGACGTCTATTCGTCGTTCTTCGGCTACATCTGGTTTGGTTTCGCGCAGTTGTTGATGGCGGGTTTCGCAATCACTCAGGTCGCGCGGTGGAGCGCCGAGGATATGGACGGGCGCCTCGAGCTCATCCTCAGCACCCCGGTCTCACGGGTTCGCATCGTCATCGAGCGCGCGATCATGCTCGCCCTGGGAACGTTGATCATTGCCGTGGTCAGTGGTTTCGCGGTCGCCATCGAAGCCCGCTATCAATCCATCCAGCTCAATGGCCCGCGGCTGATCGAGGCGTCACTGCTCCTGGTGCCTTTCACGCTCGTATACGGAGCCATCGGTTCACTCCTCGCATCGCGTCTGCCGCGAGCCACGGTGGGCCTGCTCGCAGCTTTTGCGTTTGCGAGCTATGTCGAGGTCCAGGTCGGACCGATCTTCAAGCTGCCGGAATGGGTGCAGGACCTGTCGCCGTTCAAGCTGTATGGCCAGCCGCTCACCTCTGGCGTGGACCCGACCGGATTGGTGATCATGATTGGAATCGTGGTCGGCGCCCTGACGGCTTCGGGGATCGTGATGCAGCGACGAGACATTGGCGCCTGACGCTCGGCTGCGTGCTGCGGGCGACGCGCTGTATCGCGCCGCCGGCATCGAGGTCGAGCACCACGAGGCCGAGATCAACGGCCTCCACACGCACTGGGTGACCGCCGGATCGATCGATTCGCCCCACGCCGTGCTGCTCCACGGCGCCGGCGGATCCGCCGCGCTCTGGTACCCCGTGCTCGATTCGCTGGCGCAGCGACGTCACGTCATCGCCGTCGACATGCCCGGTCACGGAGAGACGTCGATTCCCAGATGGACCAGCCCCGGGACGATGGAGCACATGCTCGAATGGCTCGCCTGCTTTCTCGACCGCTTTGACTGGCCTCTGCTCGTCGGCCATTCGCTGGGCGGCTACATGGCTCTGCTTCACTTCGCCCGGCGACGTCCCAACCTTGCCGGTCTGGTCCTGGTCGACACGGGTGGAGTCGGCCCCCGGCCGCCCGGGTTTGTGATGGCGACGGGCCACCCCGTGCTCGGTGCGCTCCTCGGCCTCGCGGCGGGCGCTCGGCCAACGCGGCGGCGGATGGAACGCACCATCCGGCGGCTGACGGTCGACCCATATTTGATCCCGCATGGAGACCTTGCCTTCGACTACGCGCTTCAGACCGCAAGCCGAGATGGCGCCGGCAGGTTCCAGTTCGAGGTCTATCGCAGCGTCGCAATCCACCAGGCCGAGCCTGGTTACAAGGTATGGGGTCGCTGGCATGAGATCGCATGTCCCACTCTCCTGGTCTGGGGCGAGCGGGACTACTTTCCATTGCACTATGCGCGACAGTCGGCAGACGAGATGCCGGCGGCGCGCCTCGAAGTCCTCGAGCGAACAGGCCATCTGTCGTATCTAGAGAACCCTGAGGCTTTCAATCAAGCGCTTGGCGGCTGGCTCCAGGCGACTTACGAAAAGTAGCCAGAGACTGATTTAGGAGGTACACTTCGACGCCATGCCGAGATCGATGTGGAAGGGAGTCGTCTCGTTCGGGATGGTGTCGATACCCATCCGCCTCTACAACGCCACCGAATCAGCCGCCAAGGTTTCGTTCCGTCAACTCTGTCCCGATCACAAATCTCCGATCAGCTACAAGCGCTGGTGCGCAGAGGGAGAGCACGAGGTTCAGTACGGCGAGATCCTGAAAGGCTTCGAGGTCGGCAAGGACCGCTACGTCATCATCAACGACAAGGACCTCGACAACATCCCGCTGGCCACGGCGCACAGCATCGACATCACGGAGTTCGTGCCCAGCGACGACATCGAGCCCGGCCTTTACTACAACAGCGCTTACTACGTCGAGCCTGAGGAGCTGGGTAAGAAGCCTTACCACCTCTTGCGCAAGGCGCTCGAAGCGACGGGGAGGATGGCCGTCGCCAAGATCGCGCTGCGCGACCGCGAGCACCTCGCGGCGCTGCACCCCACCAACGGCGCCTTGCTGATGAACACGCTGCACTGGCCCGACGAGATTCGCTCGGTTGAAGGGCTTAAGGGACTTGAAGGCGACATCAAGATCAACCCCAAAGAGCTCGAGATGGCGAAAGCCCTGATCGAGAGCCTGGCCGACTCGTTCGATCCCAGCCGCTACAAGGACGAGTACCGCGAGGCGGTCATGAAGGTCGTCCAGGCGAAGATCGACGGCGAGGTCATCGAAGCGCCCGCGGTGCCGCAGACGGCAAAGGTGATGGACCTGATGGAAGCCTTGAGGGCTTCGGTCGATGCGGCCAAGAAATCTCGGGCGGCGCGCGACAAGGCGGCGCCGGCCGAAGCCAAGAGGGCGCGCCGAAAAGCCTCCTGATCCTCGCCCTATAAGCTGGAAGCCTGGAAGAATCCAACCAGCTCCAGATCGAGCTCGAGAGCTTTCCCCGCGAATTGCGCCCGATGCAGGCCGCATCGGCAGAGGCTCCGTTCAGCTCGCCCGAGTACCTGTTCGAAGTCAAATGGGACGGGCTGCGCTGCATGCTGTTCCGCGACCCCGACGGCACGGTTCACTTGAAGGACCGCGGCCTCAACGACCTTACGGCTGACCTTCCCGAGGTCATAGCCGCGGCGGCGCGCATTCCACCTGGCAGTGTCATCGATGGCGAGGTCGTAGCCACGGACAAGGACGGGCGTCCCGACTACACGCGCTTGCGCGAGCGGCTCACCGCCGGCGTCGAGCGCAAAGACGAAATTCCGGTCGCCTATCTCGCGTTCGATGCCCTGTATCTCGATGAGAAGCCATTGCTGCGGCAACCGCTGGCGCGAAGGCGCTCGCGACTGCACAAGGCGGTGGAGGCCGGCGGCCACATCTTCGTGCCCGACCACATCGAGGAGGATGGCGTCGAGCTGTACGAGGCCTGTCTCGAGCGCGGCCTCGAAGGCGTGGTGGCGAAACACAGCCAGAGCCCCTACGTCCCCGGCCAGCGCAGCCCGTTCTGGCTGAAAGTCAAGGCCGTGAAGTCGGACGATTTCGTGGTCATCGGGTGGACAAGGACGGCGCCGTTCGAAGCTCTGCTGGTGGGCTATCACGAGGACGGCCGGCTCCTGCCGTGCGGGACGGTCGGCGGTGGTTATGACCGAACCACGATGGAAGCAATCAGGACGATGCTGGCCGAGCTGGCGACCGACTCTTCCCCGCTCGACCCCGAGCCGATCATGACGAGCCCGGTGCATTGGGTGCGGCCTGAGCTGGTCGTCAGCGTGCGTTATTCGGAATGGTCGCCTGACGGCACCCTCCGATTTCCGATTTTCAACGGCCTGCGGCCAGAGGTACATCCAGCCGAGGCTGTGAGGCATCGGCCCCGCGTGGTCATCGAGGGACACGTGAAGCCAGGTTCGCCCGCTCATTCCTTGACGCGCTTCCCGTTCTGATGACGTCTGATCTCGATGCCGTGACCGGAGCCTTCAGCTTCACGGGAGGGTTCATCGCACGCCGCCTGCTCGCCGCTGGGCGGCGCGTGCGGACGCTCACAAACCATCCGCACCGGCCTGGCGCTGATGCAATGGATGTGGAGGTCGCGCCCCTTCAGTTCGACGATCGCGAGGCGCTGGTCGAGAGCCTACGTGGCGTCGACGTGCTCTACAACACGTACTGGATCCGATTCCCACGCGAGAAGCTCGGGTTCGGCGATGCGATCGCGAACACAAGAAAACTGATGGGTGCGGCCGGCTCGGCCGGCGTGCGCAAGGTGGTCCACATCAGCGTCAGCAACCCCACGCCGGACTCGCCCCTGCCTTACTACGCGGGCAAGGCGCACACCGAAGCCGTCGTGCGCGAGTCCGCACTGCCATGGGCGGTGGTGAGGCCGACGCTGATCTTCGGCCAGGGCGACGTCCTGCTGAACAACATCGCCTGGCTGCTGCGGCGCTTTCCGGTGTTCTTCGTGCCTGGCAACGGCCACTACCGGGTGCAGCCGGTCGCGGGAGAAGACGTGGCAGAAATCGCGATCTGGGCAGCCAGCGTGTCGGAGAACGTGACGGTGGACGCCGCCGGGCCTGAGATCATCGCGTATGCGGAGCTGGTTGAAAGCGTCGCGATCGCAATCCACCACACGCGCACGCTCTTCTTCGCGTCCCCGAGACTGACGCTTTTCGCAAGTCGCTTTCTCGGCCGCTTCGTGAAGGACGTCATCTTGACGCCCGAGGAGCTCAGCGGCTTGATGGACGAGCTGTTGGTTTCGAAGGAGCTACCCCGAGGCCGCACTCGCCTGGACGACTGGCTGCTTCGCTCCCACGACACCCTGGGCCAGAAATATGCGTCAGAGCTAGACCGACACTTCCGACCGGCCTTGTAACCTGCCTCTACCGATGTCGGCTAGTCCCAGCACCCCAGCCGTGGCAGTGGAGGCACGCCAGCTCGTGAAGAGATACGGCGCTCTGGCCGCAGTCGACGGCGTGAGCTTTCAAGCGATGCGCGGCGAGGTGTTCGGTTTCCTGGGCGCGAACGGCGCGGGCAAGACGACCACGCTGCGGATGCTATGCGGCCTGCTACGACCCACTTCCGGGACGGCGCTCATCGACGGCATCGACATCCAGGCTGATCCCCTGGCGGCCAAGGCAAGGCTTGGTTACCTCGATGAGGAACCATTCGTGCACCCACATCTCACCGGTCGCGAATTCCTCGACTTCGTCGCCGACCTCTACCGGATGCCGCGCGGGCCGCAGCGCGAAGAGCGCATGTCGCGGCTGCTCAACCTCTTCGACCTGGCCAAGAAAGACGGCGACCTGATCGGCAGCTACAGCCACGGCATGCGTCAGAAGATCGGCCTGGCGTCGCTGCTCATACGCGAGCCCGCGGTGTTGTTGCTTGACGAGCCCACCAACGGCCTCGACCCGCGATCCGCCCGCCTGGTCAAAGACCTGCTCGAAGAGCTTGCTGCCCGCGGCACGACGGTCCTGCTTTCAACCCACATCCTCGAGGTGGCGCAAGCGCTTTGCCGGCGGGTCGCCATCATCGATCGAGGGCGCATAGTCGCCACCGGGAGCATGGAAGAGCTGCGCGTCCAGACTGGCAGCGAAGGAGCTAACCTCGAGGACCTCTTCCTCAAGCTCACCGCCGGGCCGGAGTCGCGGGAGATGATCGAGCGTTTGCTCGACACAGGTTCGTGAGCGCGCCCAGCGCGCTCAGGGTGATAGTCGGCGCGGAGCTCCGCGCGCTACGCAACCGCGTCCTCAAGGGGAACCGCGCGCGCATCGTGGCGCTGGTGATCGTCCTGCTGTTTGCTATCCCCGTCCTCGGTGGTGGCACGTTCGGGGTCGGCGCCACGGCGGGCCATTTTCTGCCCTTCGCGGTCGACCCACTGCTCGCGGCGGCGTTCACAGGCCTTTCGCTGCTCATGCTCCTGATCGGCTTTCCGACGGTGATCGCCTCGCTGTTCGTCGGACGCGACCTTCTCCAGCTCGTTGTCGCGCCCGTCCGGACGCGCGACATCTTCGTGGCGCGCCTTGTGACGGCTATGACCGCCAACCTCTTGATCAGCGGCGTTCTTCTCGCCGCCGTGCTTGGCCTCGGCGCTGGGGCGGGCGCCCCGCTCATCTACTTTCCGTTGGGGCTCCTCCTGATCGCGGTCCAGGTGCTCGTGGTGACCTCTCTTCAGGCGATCCTGATGACGGTGATAGTCCGCTGGGTGCCGGCTCGGCTGGCTCGCGACGTGGCGGCAGCGGTCGCCGGACTGACTGGTGCGGTCCTCTATCTGACATGGAACCTGAGCCTGCGGCAGACCTTCCGCAGCAGGGCCCGGCCCGACGTTTCGGGTCTCACCTCGCTGGCCCAACGAATCGACTGGCTGCCGACGACGTGGCCTGGGCACGCTCTGAGTGCGATTGCGAGCGGGTCGCCGGCCGTCGCGCTTGTATGGCTCCTCGCCACGGTGCTGCTGGCGGCGATCCTCGTGGCGATGGCGGAGCACCTGTACGAGCGCACGCTGCTGGCAGGGGTTGGAGTTTTCGGTGACGCTCCGGCGATCTGGCGCCGCCGATCCACACCACGCCCCTCTTCCTTACCGTCTCCCCTGCGGGGAGAGGGAAATCCGTACTTCGCCATCGCGCGCAAGGATTGGCTGGGATTCCGCCGCGACGTGCGGCGGTTGACCCGGCTCTTGCCCGCGCTCCTGCTCCCGGTCGGCTACGCCGCCGCGCTCAGCCAGCCGGCCCGCAGCTTGAGCGGCTTCTGGTCGAACGTGGCGCTGGTCACGTTTCTCTCGATGTTCATGGCCTCGGCTCTCGCCTTGCCCTCGATCCCGAGCGAGCGTCGCGGGTTCCAGCTCCTGCGCATGGCCCCGCTTTCGATGTGGCTGCTTCTGCGCGCGAAGGTTTTCATCGCTTTCCCTGTGGTCGTGGCGACGATGCTCGTGTTCAGCATCGCCGTGGCGGTCATCAGCAAGAGCGGCGTGGCGCAGCTGCTGGAGCTGGTCGTGCTCGGCCTGTGGCTGGCGGCGGGATTCGTGTCGATCTCGGTTTCCGGTGGAGCGATCGATCCGCGCTTCGACGCCACCGACGACCGTAGGGCGGTTGGCCTGGTCGGGAGCCTGGCCGCGATCGGCGGCTCGCTTGGATTCGCTGTCTTGAGCCTTGGCGCGCTGGCGCTGTTTCTCTTCGGCGAGCAGGCTGCCAGCGGCGGCGGGAACCTGGGGCCGATCCCGATGACTCCCGCGATCGGGTTCGCGATGATCTTTGGAGGGGCGGTTCTCATGATCGCCTGCGTCGCCCTCGTCGGCGGGTTGTTGTGGATCGCCAACTCCCGGCTGCGCTCGTTCGAAGCGAGCATCGCGGCCACCTGATTTCTACTGAAACGGATCCTCGATGAGCTCGGCGTCGAAGCCGCCGTCAGGTTTGCACACGAGGCCGACGATCGCGTAGCGAATCGGTCCTTTCCAGCCGGCCAGTAATCGATATTCGGACGCTGCAGCCGCCAGCGCCTTGCGCTTGCGTGTTCCTACCGCCTCCGCCGGCGTTCCGAACGCAGTGCTGGTCCGAGTCTTCACCTCGACGATGACCAGGTCTCGTCCGCGCCTGCATACGAGGTCGATCTCGCCCCGCCGGGCAGTGAAGCCGGCTCCGACGACCTCGTAGCCGCGCCGCTTCAGGAAATCGGCGGCGGCCTTTTCACCTGCCTGACCGAGAGCGGACGGGCGGCCGCCCGTCAGTTGGCTGCGAACTCTCGAAACGGCGCCCATGAGGTCCGATGAATGGGGCTCGGCCCGAGGCGGCGGATCGCCGCCCGGTGCTCGGGCGTGGCGTAGCCCTTGTGGAACGCGAATCCATAGCCTGGGTACATGCGGTCGTACTCGACCATGGTCTGGTCTCGTGCGACCTTGGCGACGATGCTCGCGGCCATGATCGATGCGCAAGTGCGGTCGCCTCTCACGACCGCCATCTGGGGCAGCGGGGCCTCCGGCACGTCCCAGGCGTCGACGAGGAGGTACTCCGCTGGGATCTTGAGTCCCGCCACCGCCCCCGCCGTCGCCAGGTGTCGAGCCTTGATCAGGCCGAGCCTGTCGACCTGGGCGTGGTCGACGGCGCAGATGGAGAAGGCCAAGGCGCGGCGGCGGATGATGCGATCCAGGCGCTCGCGCTCGTCGGGCGTGAGCAGCTTGGAGTCGTTGAGCCCGGGGATCCTGGCGCCGACCTCGAGCACGACCGCGCCGCCGACGACCGGGCCCGCAAGCGGACCCATTCCAACCTCGTCGACTCCGGCGATGACCGAATAACCCATCGAAACGGCCATGCGCTCGTATCGCCACAGCATCGGCCGACTCATAACGCGAGATTACCGACGATGCGCGTCAGGCACCAGCGCCGTTAACAAGGGGCTACTCCTCGGACGCCTCTTCATCACCGTTCTCCGGTGACTCGGCTTCGGCCGCGCCGGTACGAGCCAGCTGCCTGCGCTCGCGGATGCGGGCCTCTTTGCCGACCTTGCCACGAAGGTAGTAGAGCCGGCCCTGCCGGACGTCGCCATGGCGCAGGACGTCGATCTTGTCGATGCGCGGAGAGTGAATCAGGAACGTGCGCTCGACCCCGACGCCATGCGTGACGCGTCGAACCGTGAAGTTCTGCCGCAGACCGCCGCCGGTAACACGTAGGACGATGCCTTCGAATACCTGGATGCGCTCGCGGGTGCCCTCGACGACCTTGGCGTGCACCTTGACCGTATCGCCCGCACGAAGCGCGGGCACTTTCTCCTTTTGCTGCTCCTTCTCGAGCTGCTGGATGACGTTCATGTCTTTTTCAACTCCTTGGTATGAACAGAAGATCTTTCAGCCGCCTGGTGGCGGCGCCATTGCTTGATGCGGGCGTGGTCGCCCGAGAGGAGCACGTCGGGGACCATCAGTCCCCGAAAGTCGGCGGGACGGGTGAACTGGGGCCATCCAGACGGCTCTGCCGAGAAACTGTCTTGCGAAAGTGACTCTGGATCCCCGACGATGCCGGGCACGAGCCGGGCCACAGCGTCGATGAGGACCATCGCCGGGATCTCGCCGCCGCTCAGCACATAGTCGCCGATCGAGACCTCGCGCGTGGCCAGCCCAGTGCGGACGCGATCGTCGATGCCCTCGTATCGACCGCACACGATGATCAGGCCTGGCTCTGCAGCGAGCGCTGCGGCGAGCTTCTGGTCGAGGCGCTCGCCCCACGGCTCCATGAGCACGACCGGGCCTGGGTTGTGCGGACGGATCGACTCCACCGCCTCGAACACCGGCTCGGGCTTGATGACCATGCCGGGGCCTCCGCCGAACGGCATGTCGTCAACCTGCCGGTGGCGATCGTGTGTGAAGTCGCGGAGGTCGTGAGTGTGAAGCTCTACCACTCCGCGGTCGATGCCACGACCCACTACTCCGTGCTCGAACACGGGTACGAACATGGCGGGGAAGATCGTGACTACGTCAAAACGCATCTTGGTGTGCGCTACCTCGCGTCCTCGACCTGGACCAGCCAGTCGGCGACGACCACCCGGCGCGCTTCGAGGTTCACCTCGATGACCGCGTCGCGGGTGGCCGGGATGAGATGCTCGATCGCGCCGTCGCGGCTGACCCAGACGTCATTCGCCGGGCGTTCCAGGACCTCTGCGATCGTGCCCAACGGTTGCCCCGAGCCGGTCTGCACCGGCAGCCCCACCACCTGGTGGTGGTAGAAGCGCCCCTGGCTGAGTGCGCGGCCCGCTTCGTCAGGCACTTCGAGATACCGGCCTCGGAACAGCTCGGCCATGGTGCGGTTGTCGATGCCGCGTAGTTTCACGACCAGACCTGGCTGGCCTGGCCGGCTCCATTCGACTTGTCGTTCACCACCATCGAGGAGCAGCGCGGCACCCTTGCTGAACCGGTCATCGAAGTCTGTCAAGGGAATCACCTTGACAGCGCCATCGGTGCCGTAAGCGCCGGTGACCTGGCCGACGCGGATCAAGACGGCGCCCCTCCTTCGTGCTCTCTACGTTCTCGTGGTCCGGAGTGGCCGCCTAGCGACGGATTGGCGAGGTCGACGAAGACCCGCTTGCGATCGCGCAACGACGCGACGCGGACGAGTGTCCTGACCGCCTCGATGTTGCGCCCGGCCTTGCCTATGAAACGCCCGACGTCAGCATCGGCGAGCTTGACTTTGATGGCCACCGTTCCACCTCCGCGCTCAAACGCCTCCACCAGCACCTCTTCCGGCTTCTCGGCCAGCGACCGAGCTACGTACTCGACCAGCGCCCGATAGTCGACGCCAATCCCCGCCGGCCCCGGAGGGCCTTCGCGCCGGAAGCCTCGGTTGTAGCCGCCGCCGCCGCGCCGCTGGTCACGCCGTATCGGTCGACTTCTCTGCACGTCGCTCAAGAATCCCCTCCCGCTTCAACAGGCTCCTCGCGGCTTCGCTCGGCTGAGCGCCCTGCTGGAGCCAGCGCACCACTTTGTCGACGTCGATCTTCACCTTTACCGGGTCAGTCATCGGATCGTAGTACCCGAGGTGCTCGATGAACCGGCCGTCTCGCGGCGACCGCGAGTCCGCCACCACCAGGCGGTAAAAGGGGTGCTTCTTGGCCCCCATCCGCCTCAACCTTATCTTGACCAACCCGAACCTCCTTGTCCAAACAGCCGGCCCAGGCCGGCCTTGCCTCCGCGGTCTCCAATGCCAAACTGCTTCGCCAGCTTCTGCATCGCGTCTCGTGCCTTCAAAACTCTGTTGACATCCGCGGGCTGAAGGCCGCTGCCGCGGGCGATGCGGCGCCGCCGGGCGCCGTCGATGATCTCGGGGTGGGCCCGCTCGCGAGCGGTCATCGAGAGGATCACCGCCTCCATGCGGCGCACCTCGCGCTCGGTGTCGGCTCCCGCCACCTGACTCTTCAAGGCGGCTCCACCTGGAACCATTGCGAGGATCCCTTCGAGTGAGCCCATCTTGCGCAGCTGCCGCACCTGGACGAGGAAGTCGTCGAATGTGAGGCGACCTGAGCGCATGTGGCTCTCGACCTCTTTCGCCGACTCCTGATCGACAGATTGCTCGGCGCGCTCGATGAGGGTGAGGACATCGCCCATGCCCAGGATTCGCGAAGCCATGCGCTCGGCATGAAAGACCTCGAGATCCTGCGGCCGCTCGCCAGTTCCGGCGAAGCGGATCTGCTGCCCGGTGGCCAGCCGGAGCGAGAGGGCCGCGCCGCCGCGGGCGTCGCCGTCGAGCTTGGTGAGGATCACCCCATCGAGGCCGATCTCTTTCGCAAACGCCTCCCCCACCTTGACCGCCTCCTGGCCGGTCATCGAGTCGGCGACGAGCAGGGTTTCCATGACGGGCACCGCAGCTTTTAGATGCTGCAACTCCTCCATGAGCTCGGCGTCGACGTGCAGACGGCCGGCGGTGTCGAGGATCACCACGTCGAGGCCTAGCCGGGCGGCTTCTTTCAGAGCTGCCCTGGCGATGTCTTCGACGGAGCCCTGGCCGGAGTGGAAGGCGATTTGTTCCCGTTCAGCCAGGGTCTGCAACTGCTCGACCGCGGCCGGGCGGCGCAGGTCGAGCGCAACCACCATCGGCTTGTGTCCGTCTCGCCGCGCCAGCAATGCGAGCTTCACCGCCGTGGTCGTCTTGCCCGAGCCCTGCAGCCCGGCGAGCATGAGCACGGTCGGAGCAGCGTGGGAGTACCGAAGGCCTTCGGAGTTGGCGCCAAGCAGCTCGATGAGCTCGGCGTTGACGGCTTTGACGACTTGCTGCGGCGCGGTGAGGCCCGGAGCCACCTCGACGCCGCTGAGTCGATTTCGCACTCGATCCACGAACTCTTTGACGACTTTGAAGTTGACATCAGCCTCCAGGAGCGCCAGCCGGACTTCGCGCAGGCCTGATTCCACGTCTTCGGGACGCAGCACGCCGCGGCCGGAGATCTTCTTGAGCGCGGCCGCGAGCCTGTCGCCTAACGCCTCGAACATCAGGCTTCCAGCTCCGCCAGTCGCAACTTCAAACCTGCGAGCTCCCGCTCGATCGACGCCACCTTGCGCCGCCTTCGTCCCGCCTCTGCAAGCAAGCCCAGGCGCCGCTCGTATTCCTCGAGCGCGTCTGTCGAACGTTTCACGATGTCGTGCACGGCCGCTCGCGACGTTCCCTGGTGACCGGCGATCTCCGCGAGCGACCAGTCGCTCCGCAGAGTCAGGTCGAGAACCTGCTGCTGGTGCTCGGTGAGAAGCGCCCCGTAGCGCTCGAAAAGGGCGAGGTGGCGACTCCTTGTCGCCAGGGTGTCAAGGGCCATGCCTTGACAGCTTACCAGCCTTACAATCGGGGCGTTATGGAGCCTTTACTGGTCGAAGCGTTCCGGTACAACAAGTGGGCGAACCTTCACCTGCTCGACGTATGCGCGGAATTCACCGATGAGCAGCTGCAGATGACTGCTCCCGGCACCTACGGCACAATCGCCTCGACCTTCACTCATCTACTGGCGGCTGAACAGCGCTATCTCAAGCGCCTGGGTGCAGGCGAGCCGCAGATCAACGAGCGCGACATGCCGGTCCCGGGGATCGCGATTTTGAGGGAACATGCGGTGCGCAGCGGCGACAAGCTGATCGAGATCGCTCCATACGTCTCACCGGATGAGGCTCACGAGACCGATCGCGACCGGCGGGTCAAGCTGTACTCCGGAGTCGTGGTCGTACAGGCGCTGCATCACGGCAACGATCACCGCACACACATCTGCACGATCCTCGGGCACCACGGGCTGTCGTACGGCGATATGGACGTGTGGGCGTACGGTCAAGCCACGGGTGGGATCGTCAACGTCGAGGCGAGCTAGGGCGTGCTGACGGCCGTGATCCTCGTGAAGTCGTCACGGGAAGCGCTCACGGATCTCGGCCCTCGGCTTGCAGACGTCCCCGGAGTGGCCGAGGTGTACACCGTCACCGGCGAGTGGGACTTCGTGGCCATCGTGAGAGTGCGAGAGCACGACGAGCTGGCTGAGGTCGTGACCCAGAGGCTCACGAAGCTCGAGGGCATCGAGCGCACTGAGACGATGGTCGCGTTCCAGCAATTCTCCGCCCACGACCTGGAGTCGATGTTCGGCCTGGGCCTCGAGGACACCGGCCTTAACCGTTAGATCTCGCCTCGGAGCCGTCTGATCGGTAGGTCGACCAGCGAGCGCCACTGCTGCCGCAGCGCGAGCTCCGCCGGCACTCCTGCACTCGCCCTGCCGCGGCGTGGGGTTGTTGTGCGTTCGAGCACGGCCGTCCGGAAGTCGCCCTCGTATGCGGTGATGACCCGGGCCATGTCGTGGCGGCCGAAATGGCAGTCGCTGGCGCCGATGAGCGCGCCCAAGCGCTGGCGGTGTGCGCCGATGAATTCGTCCAGGATCCGCCTGCGTCGCGCACCCGCCGGTGCCGTGAACAGGACCTCGATTCCGTCGACCGGCTCGTGGTCGATGAGCCTCAGGAGCATGTCCGGCTGCATCGACGCGAAATAGGTGGGCATGAACGGGTGCGGAATCACAACCAGCCCGCCCTGGTCGTGAATAGCCTTGGCAGTGTCGAGGACCGACATAGAACGCAGGATCGGTTGCTCCAGGAACCAACCGACGATATGCGTCATGGCCGGCCACCTGGTGGTGACCTCCTGGCCCGGAACCACCGCGATGCCTGCCGCTTTGCCGCGCTCGACAACTTCAGCCGCGTTGGCCATCGTGTCGTGGTCGGTGATCGCGATCAGGTGCACGCCCATCGCGACGGCTGCGTCCACCAGCTCGGCCGGTGTGACCATGCCGTCGGACGCGAGGGTGTGGCAGTGAGGATCAGCGATCGGCATTTGACGAAGTTTGAATGAAGATCCCTGCAACGATGATTGATGGCCGTCCGTGGCGGAGGAGTAAAGCGTGCTGACATCCGGACATTTGTTGCCTAGGCTTGCACCTCAACTTGAGCGATGAGACGTCATTAGAGCCTGGGGGGTCGATCCAGAACGAGCCGCTGCCAGAGGCTGTGCCGCCTCCGCCAGGGGCCGAGCTCGCCTACCGCATCGCAAGCGAAAAGAATGATGCGGTTCTTCAGTCGATCGATGACCTCGATAGGAAAATCGCAGTCGCTATCGGTACCCGGTCTTCACACTGGCGGTTGTCGCCGTGGTCGCTCTTGCCAGTCGCTTGGTTGAGTCCTTGTAGGGGTAAGATCCGAACATGACAGCGCAGTCGACGCCGGCACCCAAGCCCACTTCGGCACCAAAACCAGCTCCCATGCCTAAGCCGGATCCGAGCCTTATCGATTGGGTAGGAAAGGGCGCTCCGGGCGGCAAAACCAAGTAACTTCTGCCTGCCCGTTTGGCGTCTGCCTGACGAGGCGGCGACACTACTCCTCGAACAATGAGCGTACGAAGCCTTCGGCGTCGAACGGCTCCAGGTCGTCGATGCCCTCCCCCACACCCGCCAGCTTGACCGGGACGTCGAGCTCGGACTCGATCGCGATCACAGCGCCGCCTTTGGCGCTGCCGTCGAGCTTGGCGAGCACCAGGCCGGTCATTGGGATCGCCTTATGGAAGGCCCGCGCTTGTGAAAGGCTCGATAAACCGACCACGGCGTCAAGCACCAACAGGGATTCGTATGCGCCGCCATCTAGCGCCTTCGTCGCGACGCGGCCGACCTTGGCGAGCTCCTCGAGCAGATTGCGCTGTGTCTGCAGGCGGCCCGCGGTGTCCACGAGCACGACGTCAAGGCCTCGGCCTCGTGCATGCCGCACTCCGTCGAAGACCACAGCTGCCGGGTCTGCCCCTGGCCTCCCGGCGAAGCTCGCCACCCCTGCCCGGTCCGCCCACTCGACCATCTGCGCAATGCCTGCCGCGCGATATGTGTCCGCCGCGACCACGAGCGGGCTGCGGCCCTCGACACGCAGGCGGCGTGCCAGCTTGCCGATGGTCGTCGTCTTGCCGGCGCCGTTGATGCCATAGAAGAGGATGCATGCGGGCGATCCTGTGAGAACCAGGTCGCGCGGCCGCTTCGACATGGCTGCCAGCGCCGCCTCGATGAGCGCCGCTTCCGCCTCCGCGTGCGTACGAGGGGTGCGCGCACGCACGGCGCCGACCAGGCGCGCCGCCATGACTGGTCCAAGATCGGCCCCGATCAGCAGATCCTCGAGCTCCTGGTAGTAGCCGGCCGCGAGGGGCGGGCTCAGGGCGCGGAGACCAGCGGCAAGGACCTTCCTGGTTCGGCCGCTCACGCGGCTCCAGACGCTCACCGCTGAAGGATCAGCCGGCCTGGGCTGTGCTGCTCGCGGCTCGCGCCGCCGGTTTGCGAATGTCCTCGAGCCGAACCGACACGATGTGAGAGGCGCCGCTTTCGTCAAGGTGGATCCCGTACAAGGTCGAGGCGTGGGCCATCGTCACGTGGTTGTGCGTGATGACAAGAAATTGCCGCTGAGTACCAAGCCGCGCGAGCATCTCCCCAAATCTGCCGACGTTGGCGTCGTCCAGCGCTGCGTCAACCTCATCCAGGACCGTGAACGGGCTCGGGTTGACCTCATCAAGCGCCAGCACCAGCGCGAGCGCAGCGAGCGACCTTTCGCCGGACGACAGCAGCGTCACGTTCTGCAGCCGCTTGCGCGCCGGCTGGACGAGGATCTCGACCCCCGAGCGGGGACCATCATCGCCGTCTGCATGCCGCAGCGTGGCCCGACCGCCGGGCGCGAGCTGCGAAAAGTACTCGTGGAAGTTGGCAGCCACCGCGCCGAACACAGCCTCGTAACGCAGCTCTTCCTCCTCGCGGAGCTTGGCGATGAGCTGCTCGAGGTCGGCGCGCGCGGCGGCGATGTCGTCGAGCTGCGTGCGCAGGGTCTCGGAGCGCTCCTCCAGCTCGCGGCATTCAGCCTCCGCCAAAGCGTTGGTCGGTCCGATCTCCTGCAAGCGACGTTCGAGCGCCCGCATCTCCTTCTCACGCGCCTTGCCGCCAGGGATTTCCTCTGGCGCCACTCCGTCGGGCATGCGCTGGCGGATTTCTTCCATGCGCGCGGCAAGGAGCTCTGCCTCGCGAGCGATGAGCTCGAGGTTTCCCTCAAGCGTGCCGGCCTTCAAGCGCGCGTCGATCCGCGCCTCTTCCAGGGCGACAAGGCGCCGCGCGCCTTCGGCCATCTCGGCCTCTTCGCCCGGGGATTCGCGCTCAGTGGCAGCGAGACGCTCCTTCACCGCGTCGACTTCAGAACGCATGCGAGGCAGTGCTCCGGTGGCCGCGGCAATGCTGGTTTCGGCATCGGCCACCCGCTTGGCCCGCTCTTCGGCAGCGTTCCGGTGGCTGGCGAGGTCTTCGGCGATGGAGGCAAGCTGCCTCTCCAGGTCTTCGCGCCGGTCACGCCAGCGCGCCCGCTCGAGCTCCGCCTGCAAGGCCAAGGCCCTCTGTGCGGCCAGCGTTTCGCGGTGTCGCATATCGGCGGCGGCTGCGTCCTCGGCTTCGCTTAATACGCGTTCGAGCTCCGGCAGCCTGGCGGCTTCGGCGCCCTCGGCTTCGCGTGCCGCGGCGAGCAAACGCTTCGACTCATCGAGGCTGGTGGCACCAGCTGCTCGGTTCCGAAGATCGTCGAGGGCTGCTTCCGCTTCCTTCACTTGCTTCGCGGCGTTCTCCGCGCGTGCGCCCGCGGGAGCCAGGCCGTCGATCTCTTCCCGCAGGCTGCGCCGGCGGGCGTCGATTGCCACCCGAGGGTCGGCGCCGGCGCGAATCAGCCCCGGTTCGCGATACACACCCGCGATCGTCACATCGACGCCCACGACAAGCTGGCCCAGGAGCCTCCGAGCTACCAGCTCGTAGCCCTTCCGTGCGCGAACGTGATGAAACATCGATCCGGTCTTCGGCTCGGGCCCGGAGGCGATCGGATACAGGATCGTGCGCTGCGACTCATTTGCCGCGGAGTGGCCGGCTGCAACGTCTTCATCCGACGCCACCAGCGCATCGACCAATGGCCCCAGCACGCCAGACAGAGCGCGCTCGTACCCCGGTTCGGCCGTCAGCACGTCCCCGAGCCGCAGCAATCCCGCCTCCGGCGCGGTCCGCAGCGATTCCAGGCCCTCGAGCTCGGACCGAAGGCGCGCGATCGAGATCACAGCGGACTCCGCTTCGCGAGCCGCGGTCCTCGCTGCTGCGAGCGCCGATTCCGCATCCGGAATCCGTCCCGCGGCTTCGGCGCCCCCTTGCGACCTGGCGACCTGCTGCTCGAGGAACTCCCGCCTGGTGCGCAGCGCGGACAGGGATGAGGATGCGACGGCCGCAGCGCGACGTGCCTGCTCAGCGGCGCGTTGCGTTCGTTGTGTTTCCACCGCATCGGGCTCGGGTGGAAGCTGAGCCGCGGGCGGCACCGCAGCGAGTGCCTCGACAGCTGTCGCGAGCTCCTGTTGGAGCTGAGCGCGAAGCGCTTCTGCGGCCCCGGCCTGGCGCAAGTTTTCGTCGCCGTCGCGTCTGAGCGCAACCGCAATCGCCTTGTGGCTTTCGGTCCGCTCGTGTGCGAGCTCGAGTGCGTGCTCGGCCGCCGACAGCTCCAGGCGCAAACGCCCGAGCGTGTTCTGGCGTGCGAGCCTGCGGTCTTGAGCCGATTGCATCTGCGAGCGCCAATCGGTGAACTCTGACTCCGCGGTTCTCGCCTGCTCTCGGGCTTCGATCAAGCGGCGTTCGAACGACTGAGCCTGCGCGCTTGCTCGGCGATGAGCATCGCGCGCCTCCCGCCACTCCTCCCACACCATGCTTCCGCGCAACAGTTCGAGCCGCGCCATCGCCTCTGAGGCTTCTTTTGCCGCCGCGGCTTGGGCGCGCACCACGTCCAGCCGAGGCTCGATCTCGGAGCGCAGGTCTTCGAGCCGGAGCAGGTTCTGTGCGAGCTCGGTCAGACGCTGGGCGGCCTCCTGCCGCCGCGCTTTGACGCCGCGAACCTGCGCCGCTTCCTCCAGGAGGGCACGCCGTTCCGCGGGCGAGCACACGACGATCGACTCGATGTCGCGCTGGTCGATGATCGCGTAGGAATCGACCGTGAGCCCGGTCGAGGCGAGGATGTGGATGAGGTCGCGCCGGCGGACGCGGGTGCCGTTGAGGAAGTAGTCGCTTTCACCGCCGCGTTCGATGCGTCGCTTGATCGCGACCTCGTGATAATCGACGGGCAGCCTTCCCGCCGTGTTGTCGAACACCATCGTGACCTCGGCATACGACGCCCGCGAGCGCCGCTCGCCGCCGGCGTAGATGACCTCCTCCATCTTCTTTCCGCGCAGGTCGCGCGCCTGTCCGGAGCCCAGAACCCATTTGATGGAGTCGACGATGTTGGTCTTGCCAGAGCCGTTCGGGCCGACGATCGCCGTGACGCCGCCTTCGAATCGGATCTCTGTCTGGCGGGCAAATGTCTTGAAGCCCAGCAGGCTCAGCGAGCGTAGGAACAAATTAGGACATGCGGCCGGAGGGCCGGCCGAGAGATTTGGAGATCCAGGTGGTCCGAGCCGAAGGCAAGGGTGGACTGACAAGGAGCGCACTGTAGGTGCGCGACGACGGCAGGACGGGCCCCTTAACGCACGGATCGGGCGGCATGGGCTCCAAAGATCCGGCTGGCATCTCTGGCTGCATGTCCTGCTCCAAGGTAGCAGATGTGGGGCCCAACTGACTCCAGGGCACAACATGTGCCCTGAGGCCCTATTCGATCGGTTCTCCGAACTGGCGGCTGCGACCCGGCTCGTCAGGAGGCTCCGGCTCTGATGCCGGCTCCGGCTGCACCTCGGGCACGATTGAAACTATCTCGGCCACGGGGGCCGCCGTCCGTGGCGTGGGTGCGCGGCGTTTCCGCGGCCGCGGCGCCCGTCCGGCTTTCGGAGTCACCGGTGCGATGGCGCGGTCGCCCAGGCTTTCCAGAGCCGCCCGGGCGGCCTCTTGCTCAGCCTCTTGCTTGGTGGCTCCATGGCCAGTCCCAAGCGGCTCAGCACCTGCGAACACCACCGACGTGTACTCGCGTTGGTTGCCGACACGCGCGCCCTCGCTGTCATAGAACGGCGTCTGGCCGAACCGTTCCTGCGCCACCTGCTGGAGCCGGCCTTTGAAGTTCTCGTCCTGGGCCGGGGTCGGGAGCGAGCGGTAGCGGTTGAGGTAATAGTGGTAAGCGGCATCGTATCCGGCATCAAGGAACACGGCGCCCAGCACAGCCTCGAATCCATTCGCGAGCAATGACTTCAAATTGCGCCCGCCGCCTTTGGCGATACCTTTGCCAAGATAAAGATAGCTGCCGAGGTCGAGCTGCTCGGCCATCTGGGCCAGGGTGTTGGTGTTGACCATCGCTGAACGCGTCTGGGTCAGCTCACCCTCGGTCGCGCCGGGATGATGCTTGTACAGGTACTCGGCGGTGATCAGCTGCAGCACCGCATCGCCGAGATACTCGAGGCGTTCGTTGTCGCGCGGCGACTGATGCGGGCTTTCGTTGGCGAAGGAGCTGTGGGTGACCGCCTCGAGTAAAAGGCCCGGGTCGCGAAAATGAATCCCGATCTTCTGCTGGAGCTGTTCTAACGACTGCGCGAAGGGAGCAGCGCTCTGTGCTATGAGCCCGCCTTCTCCTGTATGTATTCCCAGGCTTGGCCGACCGTCGTGATCTTCTCGGCGTCCTCGTCGGGAATCTCGAGGCCTGTGTTCTCTTCGAACGCGTAGATCAGCTCAACGAGATCGAGCGAGTCGGCGTTGAGGTCCTCCTGGAATGAGGCGTCCATCGTCACCTGCTCGGGCTCGCAGCCAAGGCGCTCCACCACGATGTTCTTGAAGTCTTCGAAGCTAAGTTTCTGGGTTTCCAATCTCGCCTCCAGTGCGAAAGCACATAGGGGCGCGCGCTTCGGCCCGACCTCGATGAAAACGTTGCAATCCATCTCCATCAGCGCGGCCACGCAGGCGGCCCAGCGCACCGGCGAACGCAGCTGCATCTCCAGCACATGAGGAATGCGATCTCCTCCCTGATGCGGGCGCCCGGTGAGGTTGGCCATGACCGGCACGCGCGGCGAGCGCCACTCGATTCGGTCGAGCGCGGTCCGCAATCGCTCGGCGGCCGGAGCCATCAATGGGGTGTGGAAGGCGGCGCTCACGTTGAGTGGGATCACGCGCTTGGCACCGGCCTCCTGCAGGCGCTTTGCCGCCGCCTCGAGCCCGGCGGTCGTACCCGCGATCACCGTCTGCGTCGGAGTGTTGTAGTTGGCCGGCCAGGCGTCATTCATTCCCGCCAGCGCAACCTCGACCGCTTGCGAGTCCAGTCCCAGGACCGCCGACATGGAGCTCGTGCCGGCCGTAATGGCCTCGGCCATCGCTTTGCCTCGTTCGACCACTGCCTTGATCACCTGCGGCGCGCCCACCGCCCCACCGGCCGCGAGCGCGGCGTACTCGCCGACCGAATGGCCTGCGGCAGCATTCGGCTCGATGCCGCGACGCTTGAGCAGCATGGTCAGCGCGAGGCCCATGAAGGTGAGGGCGGGTTGCGCATTCTGCGTCAGGCGGAGCTCATCGTCGTCAGCCGCGGTCAGTAGGTGGCGGAGGTCGACCCCCGCGGCGTTCGAGCAGCGGTCGCACAGGTCGCTGACCTCGGGATCGGTGAGCAGCTCGACGCCCATGCCTGCATGCTGCGAGCCCTGGCCTGGAAACAGGAAGGCGACTCTCGCCATTGGTTCGTGAAACCCCCCACCCGGCTTCGCTTCGCGAAGCCGACCTCCCCACACGGTGGGGAGGTGAATTCCCGCCTACTCTTTGGCTTTGATCACCTCGCGGCCGGCGTAGTGGCCGCAGTTCGGACAGATCGCGTGCGGGCGCATCAGCTTCTTGCAGTTGGGGCACGGCTGGAGCTGCACATGCACCAGCGCAAGATGCGAGCGCCGGCGACCCTTCTTGGACTTGGATAGCTTGACCTTCGGCAGAGCCATGGCTGCCGAATTCTACCGAAGATCGTTACTTGGACGCCGCTTCGCCGCCTTCGTCCGACTCCGGCTGGCTCGACTGCAGCGCCTCGACACCACGCCGAACGGTTGCCAGCGTACGCCCGAGGTGCGCCT
>WNFS01000177.1_pt1 | contig 45864 bp, 32 predicted proteins | sample 5400141 | NCBI WGS metagenome assembly WNFS01 (sample SAMN13153358, study PRJNA577476) | soil metagenome | isolation source: 60 cm saprolite under Madrone tree | place: USA:California | collected 2016-06-14
GATCATCTCAACCGCCCAGCCATAGGTGGTTTCTTCGAGCGCGAGCGCGAGCAGTACCTCTGCGCGGCCAGCACGAAACGGGCCAAGATCACTGATTTCGACTCCATAGAGAAACCTGATGAGGCCGGCAGCGAGACGGTTTCCAAACACCTGATGCCAAGGCAACGCTCCCGCAGAACGCCCGTGCAAGCGGGCGCCGAGCGTGATGTCCGCGAACCCCTCCGTGATGGGCGCTAAAAGAATCGGCAGTTCGGAGGGCCGATCACTGTAGTCGCCATCAAGGAACACAACCACGTCAGGGGAATTTGCCGTGGCCAGACCCGTGAGGCACGCTCGCCCATAGCCGCGGCGCGGCTCCTGAACGACGCGGGATCCCATTCTTGCGGCGATCTCGGGCGTCCCGTCATTCGAGTTGCTGTCGACAACGATGACCTCGGTCGTGAGATCGGACGGGAGATCCGCTAAAACGCGCTCAATCGCCTGCGCTTCATTATGGGTGGGGATGATGACGGACACTCGCACGTGAACTTGGCCTAATCACCACCACGGAGAAGATGGCCACCGTTGCGACAGCCACGCATCAACGCCCCATCTCCGGCCGGCGCGTCCGATGGCGAGCCCCAGCGATGCGAGCACAGGAACGAGTAATTCCCAGATCCACGAGGTGCCCCACTCCGAAATCCAAAGGCTGCCGAGAAACAGAAAAGCCACAATTGCGGCGGGTCGGGTAAGCAGACCGATGACAAGCAGGATACCGAGAGAGAGCTCGGTCATGCCCTGCATGGGAGCAGCCATCGCGGCATGGTTTGCGGCCAGGCCCATCACCGCCTTCCAGGCAGCCGGGGAGTGGCTCGCCTTGATGTAGTAATTGATCAGACCCGCGTAACCCGCCGGTGCGTAAAGGCCTTTCCCCAGATTCTCGCAAAAGACCCACACGAACATCGCGCCGATCGTCAGTCGCACGATTGCCAGACCGTTTGCTGCTTGCGGTTGGTGGGCCACTGTGGTTACGTCACTTCGCAGTGAGGTTGCGATCGTTGTCATGGTGAACCTCGTCCAGTGGATGCTATACCAGATTGGAAATATTCGGCAGGCTCAAATCTTGTCTCAGCGAAGCTAGGGTACGAATTATCGCTAAAGTGCCTTCCTCCGCACCTCTGACAGCTCGCGTTGGCTGCTGGTAAAATCTCGATCCATGTCCGCCGATTAAGGAGTGTCTCCATGAGGCTGAGAGTTCTCTCGTCGTAGCTGCTGCTCTTTTTTCCGGCATGCCAGTTGGCCTCCCAAGCCACTTCGAATACCTAGAAATTCAGCCCGCCAACCCGCACCTTTCGCTTCACCTACAACTTCACTGGGGTTTTACACATAACAGAGAATGAATCAGCCCGAACGAAACGGTGATTGCTCACTTTTCTCAATACTGAGTTTTGGGAGTAGTCAAGAAGTTCTCGAAAAAGTCTGCGATGGCGGCGATTTCGACGGGTGTGCAATTGGGTGTGCAGACGGCGCGAGCGGAGGCAAAGATGGAACCAGCCACCGAAACAACAGGGTAGCTGTGAGTGCCCCTGCCATCTGTGCCGCGACGAATGCGGGCACGTCTACCGGACGTATTCCAGAGAATGTGTCAGAGATGGAGCGAGCGACAGTCACAGCGGGATTCGCGAACGATGTTGAAGATGTGAACCAGTACGCTGCCGTGATGTAGGCTCCAACAGCGAACGGAACCGCATCGTTCCTGAGCCGCGAGCAACCCCATATCACAGCGAGTAGACCGAATGTGGCAACGACCTCCCCAAAGATTTGCGCCGGACCGGTCCTCACATGCCGGGAAAGCGAAATCACTGGCAAGCCGAACATCAGATGGGCGATTACCGCGACCAGCAGTCCACCGCCGAACTGAGCCGCGCAATATACAGGCACATCGATCCAACTAATGCCGTGCTCCATAGCGTCGGAGACAGTCACAGCTGGATTGAAGTGCGCCCCGGAGATACTGCCGAGCGTCAGAATGAGAGCGACAAGAATCGCTCCGGTTGCTATCGTGTTTGCCAGAAGGGCAAGGGCAACGTTACCGCCAGCTAGGTGTTCTGCCATGATGCCGGAGCCAACCACTCCGGCAACGAGAAAGGCCGTACCTAAGAACTCAGCTGTGGCGTGTCGAGTGAGGGTGGCGTTGTGGTTTGCGCCTGACATTCGCGCGATTCTAGCACGTAGACCAGAACACCCGGTTTTTCTGGCAGAAGCTACAAATCACGAATCGGAGGACCGAATGAGCGATGACAAACAGGAACCGACCTCGACATACGTTGTGGTCGGAAATCGAGGCGTCGGAGCCTCTGTAACGATCCTCGTTCCTGTCGGCCTTCCTTTTGTCTGTGGCCAACTTGCCCGGTTCCGCTCGCCTATCTCTCGCAAGTACGGAGAAATCACAGCGGCAAGCACGCCTAGTGCCATTACTCCGAACACCGAGATGAACACCCAACTCCCTCGAGGATCGTAGGTAGGCTTGGGGCTATGACTCGTTCTCATCTGGCTCAGCAATCGTAGCGCATCGGCCCGAAAAGTCGACGACGCCGATAGGTGGTGCGATATTACGTCAACTGGAGCGCCTGGGCTGCATGTGAGGACATTTGACCAACCTCAGATCTTCTTGTGTGACGAAATATTGAGACAGCGGCTCATTCCCATCGAGGAAAATCACGCGCCATCGATGCGGGGGGCATCGCTCGACCTTCAATGATGTACCGATCTATCGCGTCAATCGCCCGGCCGCTTCGTGACAATCTCTTTGACAATGTCGTCGTGGTGAAGCATGAAGGGCATTGCAGGACGCGGGTCTGAATCGCTGGTCCGGATCGGTAGCCTTGTCATTGGATGCATCGATCATTTGTCACTATGTAGCTGACCCATGCAGCGGCCAGCCGACGGCCCACTTCATTTCTTGCGTCATCCACTACTAAGCCGCTATTGATGAGGACATACCAGCTGTGCAACTGGAGAAGACCGGCTGCGGCACGGAAGTCTCCCAGCAACCTGACCAGGCGCTGTTCGAGCGGGCCGTTTCTGTCGTGGAGGAAAGTCGCTTTGACGTTGCGCACATGGCCCTCCAAACGTTGGTCAATACCTATCCAAATTCCGAATACGCCGACAAGGCGAAACTATTGTTGAAGGACCCGCGAATCGCGGAATGCGGCGAATCTGAGAACTTTTCTTCGCGTTGCGGCGGAACCGCCCACAGCTCAGAACTCTCTCAATGAGTGCAAACGCTGGTTTCAACAGTGCCGAGAAGAGTTTACTTCTCAATCTTCGCAATCTGGAGCCACTTCTTCTTTTGTGGAAAGAGCGGGTGTATGACTAGCCTCTGGCCGCGGCTGTTGTACTCGCCAATATAGGAATGCGCCCACGGCCGAGGGTCACCGGAATCCTGATTGTCAAGTTCCGTCTTGTACACCGCGAATCTCGGTTCCGTAAAAATGCTTACCTTCCAGTCCCCAATCCAGTTTGACTGACTCGTCGAAACGTAATCCGCAATCGGTTTTAGTTAGAAAGTTGCGAGCCCTCCCAGAAGTTGAGATTTGGTCATCGGTACCAACAGCAAACAGCCGCTTGTTTGAGGGATCAAGGCGAACGACATTGCTCGGGCGAGTGCAGTCGGGTTGCGCAAGCAACGGCCACCTAAGCAAAAGGACTGTCAGGAGCAGCACTTTGGGCATGTCTTGGTTGATGATATTACCGCTATCGGCATTAAATGCAGCCGTTTTCCAAAGCCGCTTGGGCACCTTTGGCTGCTCAGTTAGCGTACCATCAATTTCATCGGTAACCAGGTCGCTGGTGTAAATGCCTGCACCCGGGTCGCGGAATTACTGACCACGCCTGGACGCTGGATGAATTAGTCGGGGTACTTGAACCAAAAGCAGCCCTGGCCGTGGCATAGGGCAACGACCCGCAAAGCATGATCCGAACCTTGCCACACGGGTCCTGTGAACGGGGTTCGCGAGTTTTCGAGGCTGCGGTGCTCTCGCACGTAGGAACGGCCGGGTTTGCTCGGAGAGAGAGCAGTGCGCTGGGGACTCTCGATAATCAATAAATGGATGTTGCATACATCTCGGCCCTAGCGGCACTTGCCGGTTCGATGGTCGGCGGCCTGACATCGGGTCTCACGACTTGGTTGAGCGTACGTAACCAGGCGCGGGCCGGGCGGCTCGCCCACGAACTTTCGCGGCGAGACGACCTCTACAAGGACTTTATCGTGGCGACATCGAAAGCATATGGCGATGCCGTCTTGAGCAACGAGCCACGGATTCAGGAGCTCCTCGCCCTCTACGCCATGATCAGCAGGATGCGCCTCATGTCCTTGCCAAGAACGGTCGCGTGCGCTGAGAAGGTTATGGACACAACACTCGCCACCTACTTCGCACCGAACAAGACGATCCGCGAGCTGCATGAACTGACGAAAAGCGGGGTGGGGATCGATCCGCTGAAGGACTTCAGCGAGGCCGCGCGCGAAGAGCTGGGGGCGTTCACCTCGCTATAGGGCGGCGATCGCCAGCACAGGGCTGCTGGCCTGCCTCTGAGAAGTGCCCCCCTGTGAGCCGGCATCCCGTTAGGCAGCCGAGAGAGAACTGCCCCGGACGCGAGCCAAGGATGTAAATTCGGAGTCGAACAGCGAGGAATCCGACGCGTTTTAAGTACCGCAGTTGAGTGGCAGAAAATGGATACAGTTCTAGGCTGTCCTGCCGCCCTGTCGTGATTCAAACTGACCCACTACCAGGCCGCAGTGACGTTCAGTTCAGGAGGGTCAAGCTCAAAACGTGGGCAACCACAGCCTGCTCGCGCATCTTGGTCTCGGCCCGCGCCGACGCAGTTCACGCTATCAGGACCCGCGCCGCTCACCAGAATTTCGTCGCCCTGTGTAAAGACGCCGACCCCGACATCGGCATCCTGAAGCAAGCCAAGGCAGAGGTAGCTACCATCGCCGGGCTACGCTGGTAACTCCCGGTGAGTCGCCAGTCTTGATCGGAACCGCCTCAGGGCGGTTTTGGGCGAAGCAGAATCTCGACCCGGAGGAGCAGGGTCAACCTTTGGAGGTTATTCTCTCCGAAATGTGCGCTTGCGCTCCTAGGGTACGTACACGGGCAACCAACTGAAAATTTCTAACAAATACACCTTACCTTTGTTACTATGCTCCGGCTTGTGACTTGAGGTCATGGCCACTTCGAGACCCCGAACAAAAGGCGCCACGGACAGAACCACCCAGGGAGTTCGAATTCAACGACGTCAAGGAGACTGGCATGCCAAGAAGAAAGTCCGCCTGGTTCAAACATGGTGTGGTGCTGGCAGGTCTATTGTTGTGCATTTGTCGTCCTGGAGCGGCACAAACAAACATGACCCTGCGAAGGAATGTCCATCATGATGTGTCGCCACCTCTGCACGATCTGATCCGGCATGCTCCGCCGCCTTCTTTGGTGAGGCACGAAGCCGAACCCGCTCGCAGGATTCCGTTACCTCAAGGATTGGTTCCTCTGCAAGAAGATCCGGTGCGGCAAAGGACGGCGGCGATGGTCCCGTTCACGCCCGTGGTCGGCACAAGTTTCGAAGGTTTGGGCGCCGGTCAGTACGGGTTCAGCATTACGGGGGCTCCTCCCGACACCAACGGTGCGGTGGGTGCGACGCAGTATGTGCAATGGGTGAACACCTCGTTCGCGGTCTTCAACAAGACAACGGGTGCGCTCGTCGCGGGTCCCACCGCGGGCAACACACTGTGGTCGGGGTTTGGTGGCGGCTGCCAGAGCAACAACGATGGCGACCCGATCGTTCTGTACGACAAGCAGGCACAGCGCTGGATCTTCAGCCAGTTCTCGGTTTCAACCACGCCTTACCTGCAGTGCCTTGCCGTCTCCACGAGCTCGGATGCGACCGGAACCTACAATCGCTATAGTTTCCAGTACGGCAATTTCGACGACTATCCGAAGATGGGCATCTGGGCCGATGGGTACTACGAAACCTTCAACATGTTTAACGGCAACACGTTTGTCGGCGCCGATGCGTGCGCCTACAACCGCGCAGCCATGCTGGCCGGACAGGCGGCCACGCAGGTCTGCTTCCAGCAGGGCTCGTCGGTTGGCGGCCTGCTGCCCTCGGACCTGGACGGCAACACGCCGCCGCCGACGGGTTCCCCGAACTACATGCTCTTTTATGGGACTAACACGCTGAACCTTTACAAATTCCACGTGGACTTCGCGACGCCTGCGAACTCAACTTTCACGGGCCCAACCGTGATCAACGTGGCTGCGTTCAACCCGCTATGCAATGGAGGAACCTGCGTTCCGCAACCGGGCACCACGCAACAACTGGATTCGCTCGCCGACCGGCTGATGTATCGGCTGGCGTATCGCAATTTCGGGACGCACGAATCCCTGGTTGTGAACCATGCCGTGTCGGTAAGCAGCGGGGGCGGCATCCGCTGGTACGAGATCCAGAATCCCAGTGGAACACCCGCGCTGGCCCAGCAAGGGACGTTCGCTCCCGACTCAAACTACCGCTGGATGGGGAGCATAGCGACCGATCAGGCTGGAGACATGGCTGTCGGGTACAGCGTCTCGAACGGCAGCTCGATCTTCCCCTCGATTGCTTACACCGGGCGCGTTTCCACGGATCCGGCGGGGACGATGCAAGCCGAGGTCAACCTGGTCAGCGGGACAGGGTCGCAGACGACGGGCCTCAGCCGCTGGGGCGACTACAGCGCCATGCAGGTTGACCCGGTGGACGATTGCACTTTCTGGTATACCCAGGAGTACATCAAGACCAACGGCACCTTCAACTGGAACACACGCATTGCGAATTTCAAGTTTCCGGGCTGCGGCAACGCAACGCCTGACTATACCGTCACGGCGGCGCCCGCTTCCCTGACGGTAACGCGAGGTTCAAACGGAACGAGCACCATCACGCTCCATAGTCTGAACGGCTTCAACTCGGCCACGACTCTCAGTGCCTCTGGTCTGCCTAGCGGCGTCACAGCCTCGTTCTCCACCAATCCGGTTACACCGCCCGCAAACGGCAGCGCCACCTCCACGCTGACACTCACAGCTTCTTCCACCGCAACCACGGGCACAGCCACGGTGACCGTCACCGGAACTTCAGGGTCCCTCACTCACAGCACCAACATCACCCTGACGATCACTGCTGCGGCAACGCCCAACTTCACGATCGGGGCTTCACCCGCTTCCCTCACGGTCACGCAAGGTGGAAACGGAGTCAGCAGCATCACCATCGCCAGCCAGAACAGCTTCAATTCTGCCACGACGCTCACTGCCACCGGCCTGCCGAGCGGCGTAACCGCGGCATTCTCCACCAATCCGGTCACGCCGCCCGCGAATGGCAGCGCGACGTCAACCCTCACACTCACGGCTTCCGCGACCGCGACCACGGGCCCTGCCACGGTGACCGTGACGGGAACCGCCGGTTCGCTGACCCACAGTACGACCATCGCCTTGACGGTGAATTCGTCGGTCGGATTGCAGACGGCCGTCTACGACTCCACCCTCAAAGCGCTAAAATGCGTGAACGCCGGATCGGGCTGTGACTCGGGTCCTTCTCTGCTCTTGGGCCGCGACAATATTTCCGGCGGCGCCGAACCCAATCAACCGAACACCATCAACAACTCTTGCGCCGACGGAACCTCGGGAACATTTCACTCCGACGAATCCAGCGATCGCATCGTTGTAGCCACAACCGACGGAAGCGCTCTGTCTCCTGGCAAAACTGTGAAAGTCAGCGCGACCGTCTGGGCCTGGAACACGGGCTCGTCCGATGCTCTCGACCTCTATTACACCGCCAACGCCAACAGCCCCTCCTGGGTCTTGATCGCGACGATCGTGCCCCCGGCCGGCGGAGCGCAGACGCTGTCAGCGACTTACACGCTTCCCAGTGGAAGCCTGCAGGCCGTCCGCGCAAACTTCCGCTACCAGGGAAGCGCCTCTTCCTGTAGCACGGGTGCCTACGACGACCATGACGACCTGGTGTTTGCCGTGGGCGCAAGCGCTCCCGGCTTTAGCGTCGCCGCTTCCCCAAGCTCGCTTACTGTGAATCAGGGCGCAAGCGGGTCGAGCACAATCACGGTCTCGAGCCAGGGCGGTTTCAACTCAGCGACAACCCTCTCCGCTTCCGGACTCCCGACCGGCGTGACGGGCGCATTCTCCACCAACCCGGTCACCCCGCCGGCCAACGGCAGCGCAACCTCGGCCTTAACCTTCACCGCTGCCGCTACGGCCCCTACGGGCACCACAAATGTGACCGTAACCGGGACCTCCGGCTCGCTCGTCCGCTCGGCCACCATCGCCCTGACGATAAGCGCCCCGTCAACTCAGTTGATTCAGAACGGCGGGTTTGAAGCCGGAACTCTGGCCAACTGGACCGCGGGTGGGGTTTATGCGCCGTTCACCACCATTGCACAGAAGCATGGTGGCGCTTACAGCGCGCAAGTGGGCGCAAGTTCAGGCGGCGAACCCAACGGAGATTCATCCCTCTCCCAAACGATCACCCTACCCAGTTCCGCAACCAAGGCCACTCTCACTTTCTGGTACTGGCCATCGACGACCGACACGATCACCTACGACTGGCAGGAGGCGCAGGTGCAGAACAGCTCCGGCACTCTCTTGGCGCAGATTATGAAGGTCTGTTCCAACGCGCACGCTTGGACGCAAGTGAACTACGATCTGACCCCTTACAAGGGCCAGACCATCCGCATCTACTTTAACGATCATCAAGATGGATACGGGGACTTGACTTACATGTACCTGGATGACATCAGCGTGACCGTGCAGTAGGCAAATTCGAACCCGCTTCCTGGGAGGCCCGATTCAAAATGCCGCCGGCATGCGGCCGGCGGCATTTTCTTCGTGGCAGTTCCCACATTTCATGGCGATCGCTTGGATCATGGAGACTCCTCCGCTCTCCGGAATCGAGGCACACCTCTGGTGTATTACGGTTCAATTACAATTCGAGTCCTGGGTTGGCGTTGCGGACGGGGAAACCCGCCGGTTGAGGCGGCACAGCTGTTTCGGCGCCTGGCGCGGTATGGCACGTGGATGTTGCTGTGCGAATGTGCGGACAAGGGAATTGGTGGATGAAGACAATCAAAGGTCCAGCCATTTTTTTGGCCCAGTTTGCTGGTGATGTAGCGCCGTTTAACAGGCTGGATGAGATTTCGCACTGGGCTGCGGCGCTGGGCTACAAGGGAGTACAGATTCCCGCCTGGGACGGCCGTCTCTTCGATTTGAGGCGTGCCGCCGAAAGCCAGGCCTACTGTGATGAAATACGCGGCCGTCTCGCTTCGAACCGAGTGGAACTTACTGAACTCTCGACGCACCTGCAAGGACAGCTGGTTGCCGTTCACCCCGCATATGACCAGGGATTCGACGGTTTTGCTCCGGATTCTGTTCGGGGAAATCCTTCCGCTCGTCAGCAATGGGCGGTCGAACAACTCCGGCTGGCAGCGAAAGCTTCAGCCAATCTTGGGCTCAAGGCTCATGTGACGTTCGCGGGAGCGTTGGCGTGGCCGTATTTCTATCCCTGGCCTCAGCGTCCGCCTGGCATAATTGACACCGCCTTCGATGAACTGGCGAAACGCTGGCGACCTATCCTGGACGCATTCGACGCGGTTGGCGTGGATCTCTGTTTCGAGTTGCATCCGGGCGAGGACCTGCATGATGGCATAACCTTTGAAATGTTTCTGGAGCGGGTCGAGGGACATCAGCGATGTAATATCCTGTTCGACCCGAGTCATTTCGTCCTGCAGCAACTCGATTACCTGGACTTCATCGACATCTATCACACCAGAATCAAAATGTTCCATGTGAAAGACGCCGAGTTCCGGTCGAGCGGCCGCCAGGGAGTTTATGGTGGATATCAGCCCTGGATTTCACGCGCGGGCCGTTTCAGGTCACTGGGAGACGGTCAGGTAGACTTTCGTGCCATCTTCTCAAAACTTGCCGAGTACGACTTCGAAGGATGGGCTGTGCTGGAATGGGAGTGCTGTCTGAAGAGCTGCGAGCAAGGCGCCAAGGAGGGCGCCCCGTTCATCGCGCGTCATATCATCCACGCTGCAGAGCGCGCATTCGACGATTTTGCAAAATCAGGCACGGACGCTGAGGCGAACCGAAAAATGCTGGGTCTAGGAAATCGAAAGCCAAGCACTGATGGACGTTGAATCCTGCAATCCGAGTCACAATCGTGTGCGCCTCGGCATGGTCGGGGGCGGACCAGGAGCATTCATCGGCGCCGTGCATCGAATCGCCGCGCGTCTGGACGACCGTTATGAGTTGGTTGCAGCGGCGTTGAGTTCGAATGCGGAACGGGGTCTGGCCGCCGCCGAAGAGCTCCATATTCCACGCGCTTATCGCAGCTTCGAAGAGATGGCCTCGGCCGAGTCAAAGCGGCCCGATGGAATAGAAGTGGTCTCGATTGTTACACCCAACCATTTACATCACGCCCCGGCGAGGGGATTTCTCGAAGCCGGCATTCACGTGATCTGCGACAAGCCCTTAACTACGACGCTCAAAGACGCATTGGATTTAGCTGAGATGGTGAAGCGAACCGGTCTAGTTTTCGGTTTGACCCACAATTACACGGGTCACCCGATGGTTCGGCAGGCGCGCGAAATGGTGGCGGTGGGTGAGCTGGGCGCAATCCGAGTGGTCCAGGTCGAGTACGCGCAGGATTGGCTCTCCACTCCCCTGGAGAAGACTGGACAAAAGCAGGCGGAGTGGCGTACCGATCCCTCACGCAGCGGGCCAGGTGGCTCGCTCGGCGATATCGGGACCCACGCCTTCCATCTTGCGTGCTTCGTGACCGGACTCGCGTGCGAGCGGGTGGCCGCCGATGTAACTACGTTTGTGCCCGGTCGGCGTCTCGATGACAACGTTCAGGTGATGCTGCGTTTCTCGAAAAACGTAAAAGGAGGGCTCTGGGTGAGCCAGGTTGCACCCGGAAATGAAAACAATTTGCGTTTGCGGGTGTACGGCGAAAAAGCCGGTCTCGAATGGCGCCAGGAAGATCCGAACGAACTCGGTTTCACGCCTTTAGGGGAACCGCGACGCACAATTCGACGCGGCAGTGCCGGCACAGGCCGCGCTGCTGCCCATGCAACTCGCGTACCCAGCGGGCATCCGGAAGGATATCTGGAAGCATTCGCTCAACTGTACAGCGACCTCGCTGAACAAATCGTCGCAAGGCGGGAAAACCGCCCTCCGGACCCGGATTCGCTTCTCGTTCCCGGTGTTTCCGACGGCGTCGAGGGAGTCAGGTTCATCCAGGCGGTACTGGAGTCCTCCCGGCGTGGCTCGGCTTGGATTGCACTCTCGGGTTCGCAGTAAAGGGCAGAGTTTGACGGGACAACGGGATCTCCTCTGGCACGGCTCAATTTGAGGAACCGCCGCACCCGGCGTTATCATTGCGAACCATGAAGTCTCTGAGCCACGAAGCGACCCATTCCGACGCCGACCCGCATTCCCGATCCCCCCTGATCAGCCGGCGTGAGCTGGTTCGCGCGGCATTGTTCGCCAGCGCGGCCTCGGCACTAGGCCCGGCATTTTCGTTCGCGCAGGCGGTCTCATCCGGCCTGACCCCAGCCGCCCAACGCGAAGACGGGTCAAGGTTCCTGACCGACCCCAACTGGAAACTCACCTTCCTCAACGACCAACAGAATGACACCTTGATCGCGCTGAGTGACGTGATCATTCCAGCCGCAGGCAACCCAGGCGCGAAGGAAGCGATGGTCAATCGCTATCTTGACCTGTTGCTTTCCGTTCAGCCGACCGAGTTTCAGCAGCAGTTTGCGGATGCGCTCGCGTTCATCGACAGTGCGAGCCAACAGCAATTCGGCAAGGACTTTCGGTTGCTTGCTCCTGACGACCAGATCTGGTTGTTGACGCCGTGGGCCTATCCGCGGCGTGCCAGTCGGTGGATGGAGCGGGAAGAAGAGCCCGATGCCGGGCAACAACATTTCGAACGACTCAAAGCCCTGATTGCCGCCGCCTATTATGGATCAGAAATCGGGCAGAAGGAACTTGGCTGGGACGGCAGCTTTACCCACGGTCCTTACGAGGGCTGCGAGCACTCTACTGCGAGCCACACATAGACATTCCATGACACAAGACGTTCTGCAACAGACATATGATGCGATTGTGGTCGGCTCGGGTGCGACCGGCGGCTGGGCGGCCAAGCGGCTCTCAGAAGCAGGATTGAAGGTTGCGTTGCTCGAAGCAGGCCGCGCGGTGACTGCGAAGGAATTCACCGAACACATGCCCTCCTTCCAGTTGAAGTATCGTAACCACTCGCCTGAAGTGATGCGAACTCGTCCCATCCAGCGGCAATGTTACGCATGCATGGAATACAACTACGAGTGGTTCGTGAATGATCTCGAGAATCCCTACAGCACCCCAGCAGACAAACCTTTTACCTGGCAGCGCCTGCGGGTTCTGGGGGGCAGATCGCTGGTCTGGGGGCGTCAGAGCTATCGGCTGAGCGACGTGGATTTCAAAGCCGGCAGCCGTGACGGCTACGACCTGGATTGGCCATTCTCGTACCGAGACCTGGCGCCTTTTTACGACATTGTCGAGCGCTACGTTGGCATCACGGGGGCCGCAGAGAAGAATGAGATGTTGCCCGACGGACAGTTTTTGCCGCCCATGAAAATGAGTTGCGGAGAGATAAGGCTGCGCGACAGCGTCAAGAAGAAGTTCGGACGAACTCTCACCATCGGTCGCGCCGCCGTCTTGACACAGCCCCACAATGGGCGGCTGCCCTGTCACTATTGTGGTCCCTGCGAGCGTGGTTGTATGACGTTTTCGTATTTCAGCAGCCCGTTCACCACGGTGAAAGATGCCCTGAAGACCGGCAACTGCAACCTGATTACCGACGCCATCGTCAGCCATGTCGACATGGACGGGAGCACCAATAAGGCGCAGGGCGTAACGTTCGTGCACCGTGCGACGAAGGAGACCAAACAGGTTCGTGGCAAGTCGGTGATCCTGTGCGCGCAGGCGCTCGAGTCGACTCGCATTCTTCTCAATTCTTCGACCCGCGAGTATCCCAAAGGACTGGCGAATTCCAGCGCATTGCTAGGCCACTACCTGATGGACCATGTGGTGGGCGGCGGCGCCAGCGGAAGGTTCGACGACTTGAAGGTTCTCCCCAGCGCCAATCCTCCGCACCGGCCGAATGGAATTTACATGGTGCGCTTCCGCAACACGCCCGCGACCGGCAAGCATCCGCACTTTATCCGCGGCTACGGATTTCAGGGAAGCTCCTCGCCTGAGTTCAATATGGGTGCGCCCGGCATCGGCGCGGACTATAAGAGAGCGGTTAAGCTTGGCACGTACGCAGTTTCATTGAGCGCTTTTGGCGAGTCGCTGGCCAACTTCGATAATTTCTGCGAGATCGATCCTAATCTCAACGACGCGTGGGGCATTCCTGCTCTGCGCATCAGCATGGCCCATGGTAAGAATGAGGCCGCCCTGATGCGCGACGCCGGCGTCACGGCCGCAGAAATGCTGGAAGCTGCCGGCGCGACAAACATCAATCTCACCACCGGGGTTGAAATGCCGGGCATGGCGGTCCACGAAGTCGGGACGGCGCGAATGGGCAACGATCCGAAGAAATCCGTACTCAATGCTTTCTGCCAATCGCACGACGTTAATAATTTGTTGGTGACGGATGGTTCGTGCTTTGTTTCGTCAGCGTGCCAGAATCCCACTCTCACCATGATGGCGATCACCGTCCGCGCCTGCGATCATCTGGTCGAGCGCTTTCGGCGCGACGAAGTTTAGAGTGAACCGGAACATCGAGGAAGGCTTCCCTATGAGAGAGCTTTTCAACCGCCGACAGTTCTTGCGGGCCGGAGCGACCCTCGGTGCGAGTCTTGCGTTGCCCCGGGACCTGTTTGCTGCAGAGAAGAGATCGGTACTGGTCTTCACCAAATCTTCAGGCTTTGAACACGATGTGGTAAAGACCACCGGCGGCAAGCCAAGTATTGTGGAGCAGGCAGTCGCTGCACTGGGGAAAGAGCACGGCTTCGACGTGACCGCAACCAAGGACGGCAGGGTCTTCGACTCGAACGATTTCCGGAAGCACGCAGCGGTACTGTTTTTTACCACCGGAGATTTGACCGCGACAGGAACAGACTTGAACCCGCCGATGTCGTCACCAGGCAAACAATCTTTGCTCGCTGCCATCGATGGCGGACTTGGATTTGTGGGCGTCCACGCCGCGAGCGACACCTTCCATACTCCGCCCGAATCCGAGGACCAGGCGAACCGCTACATCGCCCATGGGGAAAAGACTGATCCTTATTTGCGCATGCTGGGTGGTGAGTTCATCACTCATGGCAACGCGCCGCGCCTGCAGACGACCAATCTCATTGTCAACGATCCGAAGTTTCCTGGACTTGAGGAAGTCTCTTCCGTGGTCAGCTTCAACGACGAGTGGTATTCGCTGAAGGACTTCAGAACCGACCTGCACGTCATTCTCACGCTGGATACCAAAGGTATGACGGGAGAGCCGTATCAGCGTGCGCCTTACCCGATGACCTGGGCGAGAATGGAGGGCAGGGGCCGGGTGTTTTACACCGCCATCGGTGACCGGCCGGAGAACTGGTCGGATTCGTTCTTCCTGAATCTTCTCGGCGGGGGAATCCGCTGGGCCATCAGTGATGTCAAGGCTTCACTCGATCAGAATCTGATGAAAGCCGCGCCCGGCTATGCTGAAATCCCACCAAGGCGGAAGCTCAAGGGCTAGGAATCTCCCGAGGAGGAGCAGAACCACCAGACCAGCAAGTCCAGGGCTGACGTGATTGCTTCGATCACAGGCGACTTGACTCTGGTGTCTACATTCCCGTGGAGGAGGTATGCGTGCAGCATTGTTTGGAGTCGTTGCGGTCGCGGTTCTGATGTTGGCCGTAACAGTTTATGAAGTGGTGCACACCGTCCACGAAGCTCGTGTCAACCATCCGGGTGCGCAGGTGGGCATCGACCTGACGTCTCTGGTTCACATGACGCTGAGCCCGAGGTTCTGGGTGCTCTATGCCGGGGGCTTCATCGTAGCGGCCTTTCTCGCGGCTCGCGGAACCTAGACATCGGGTCGAAATTTTTGGGACACTGCCAAGGTGCATCCACACCAAGCGGCGTACCAAACGAAACGTCCCAGCAGGTTCTCTGGGACGCATCGTTGAACGGTTCTCTCCCCCGAGGAACCATTCTGTTGCGGTGCGCCACACCCGATGGTCCTAGGCCAGACGGTGGTGGCGACGCCTGTGGGCGTGAAGAAGCTTATCTGTGCACCGTCTGCAGTGCAATCCTCCGAACAGATGATATCTGGTGACTGTCTGCACCTGTCACGGCCCTGCCCTGCCTGCTGGCGAGTGACGGATTGCTCGAGAATCGGTGACGCAGGCTCATCGCTCCCTCAGCCTCGGCGTGCGCTTTCGAACGCTCGATGATCTTCTTGGTCCGGTCGGTGCGCGTGTCCCTCTTGAACTTGTCGCTGGGCCACTCGTACTCCGGAAGCAGGTGCCGTTTTACATCTCAGGTGAGCGGGTGTTCGACCGGCCGCCGAGCAGAATCTCCTGGAGGCTCTTGCCTCCGTCCATGGCTGCCTTCTCCCGGACGGGTGATGCGCCTTGGCCGCACTGAACGACTCAATCAACACCCCCAGCGGTAAGCGCGAGGCCGGCTGTCGACCCTTTCGGGTTGTTAGTCCTCGGGACGGTCATCACGCGACGGTGAGGTTTGGGTCTGACTCCGGGGGCTGCACACGCAAGACAGAACATTTTCGACAACGAGAATCGGGCAGTCGATTGCGAGTGAGGTGTGTAATCCCTAGCGGCCTTCCAGGAGGGAGCGCACCAGGGTGTCGGCCAGCCAGTCCTGGTATTTCTGTGAAGACCACCCACGTTCGCGCACCAGCATCCGGTACACATCCCTCCCGGTAAGCATCCAGAAGATATCCCGGGCGGTCGCGTAATTGAGCTCCGGCCGAAGCCGCCCGGCGTCACGCAGGGACATGATCATTCTTTCCTGTCTCTCATAGCGCAGACGTTCTCGCTGTTGTTCCAATTTTGCCAGCTCGGGCGCCACCACGCCCGCACCCCGCAGCAAATCGAACGCCGCACTTTGCGCGTCGTGGATCTGACGGGCAATAGGGGCCGCAAGCCGCAAACGCGCTTCGGGGTGGCTCTCGCTCAGTGCCCGTCGTACGGCGTCCTCGTAGTCAGCCCCGAAGGTGGACTGATCGAGAAGCTCGGTAAGAATTCCGGTCTTCGACTTGAAGATCGAGTACACGCTTTGGGCAGATACCTCCGCCCGCTGCGCGATCGCTTCGATGGTCATTCCGGCATAGCCTTCACTCTGCAAGAGCTGCCGAGTGGCTTCGACGATGCGCAGCCGGGTGTCGCCCGCCTGACGCTGGCGAACCAGCGATTTGTAGGGCCGCTTTTTTACTTTTGCCAATCTCAAAATTATAGCATCCTTTAGTAAGTAGAGTTATCTATAGCCAATATGAACACGCCTTCAGACCCACAATTCGGAAGCGCTAGCCGTTCCAGAACGCGGAATAACATGAAGCTGGTCGTACTCGGTGCCACAGGAGGCACGGGACTGGAACTGGTTCGACAGGCGATCGAGCACGGTCATTCCGTGACCGCGCTGGTTCGCTCGACCGATCGGCTCAAACCGTTTCGGGATCGCATCACCGTCAAGCAAGGGGATCTGCTGAATCGTACCGAACTTGAACGGGTCATTGAAGGTCACGATGCAGTGCTCTCCGGATTTGGTCCGCGGGTGCCCGAAGCGAAAGCTGACGCACACCTCCGACAGCAGTTTGCTGTCGCGCTGACGAGCGCCATGGCGCATGCGGGCGTCAGGCGCGTCCTGGTCGAGTCGGTGGCTTTTCTGTTCAAGGATTCCATCGTGCCCCCAGCTTATCTGCTAGGCCGCTTGTTTTTTGCGCGCTCGGTTGCTGATGCGTCTGCGATGGAGCGAGTCTTCGAGGCAAGCGACCTCGACTGGACGATGGTGCGCCCACCGGAACTTACCGACAAGCCCTTCACGGGGAAGTATCGCGTGCGCGAGGGCCACCTGCCTCGTTTCGGGTTCAAAATCTCGCGCGCGGACGTGGCGGATTACATGCTCAAGGCAACCGAGAGCCATTCCTCGATACGAAAGGTCGTAGGAGTCTGCAATTAATCGGAAAACGAGGAAAACATGACGCTCTATTCCCTCATCCTGTTCGCTCATATCTCAGCAGTGCTGGGCCTGTGTGCCGCCTTGAGCCTTGAAGCTCTGTCGCTGTTTCATCTGAGACGGGTCTCCACCGTGCCTGAGGCCCGCCGTTGGATTGATCCGGTGCCAGGCTTGCCTTTGGTGGCGATGGGATCCCTGCTCGTCATCCTCTTTTCTGGAATCTACCTGGCCGTGCGAATGTCAGCCTTCGGCCTGGCGTGGCCAAAAGTAACCGTGGCAGCTCTTCTACTTATCGCACCGCTGGGCGCTCTGACCGGCAGGCGAATGCGTGCGATCCGCATGGCTTGTGCCGACGAGGCGAGGGCGATCAGCATCGATCTGCTGGGCCGACTGCAGGATCCGTTTTTGAAGGTCTCGCTCGGCATCCGAATTGCCGTCTTTCTGGGCATTGTCCTGCTGATGGCCGCAAAAACGGGATTGTGGCAGTCGATCGGCGTTGTGGGAACCTCTGTCGCTCTCGGTCTGCTGTCGTCTCTTCTGGCTTGGGGTGGCAGTGGGCCTTGGCCGGCCTCCAGCACCGACACTTGAGGCTGGATGGAAGTTGTCATTCAACCAGGAATCGACACCATCGAGCGATAGCGCAAACGCGCAGAAAGAGTAGAAAATGGAAAGAGTCTTGATTGATATATTCATTGTTCCCGAAGAATCCAAAGCCGCATTCCTCGAGGGGGCGCGCAAGGTACAAAGTTTCCTTAGAACCTTGCCTGGTTTCGTCGAAGGATTCCTCTATGAAAAGAAAGATGGAGAGAGCCGCAACAATTTTCTGACGACAGCGGTCTGGGAAAGTGACGAAGCCTTTGAAAACGCAAAAAGGGCCGTGGCCGTCGAATTTCACAAGCAAGGTTTTAATCCCCAAGAAAGGACAAGAGCATTGAAAATCGAGACTGTACGGTCAACCTATGGGAGGTCTCCCTATTAAGGAGCAAAGCCAATTCCAGGTGGGGTCCGGAGGTCAGCTACGGCGGTGGTCAACCAATCAAGACGAATTGCTGACGCATGGCTTTCACCGGACCCTGGAACCTTTGCGGCAATCGGCGCTTTACGAACCCTCCGCGGTGCAGGGCCCCGAGATGCAGGCCGACGACCCTCATCTCGGTGGGAAGTCCTTCCTGCTTGACAGCAGCAAACTTGTACTGGTCAGGGCCGGACTCTGAGTCCCATCGGGTCATCACCTCGGGACGGCCTTCCATGCCTTCTCGCCTTCCACAATCCTGATGTAGCAATCGATGGGCAGGTCAGTGAATCGCTCCGTCCGGCCGCTGGGTTCTGGCCACCTTACCTCCAACCACTCGATTCTCGGCTGCTTCCCAATCCCAAGCACCAGGCGAGGATCATGGGACGACAGATAGCTTCCTCCACCCACCTTCATCCGGCTTCGCTTTACATCGCCCGCCTGGTAGGTCACGCGCGCGCCGATCGCATCCGGATTCGCCTTCTTGCCGACAAGCGTGATGCCGAGCCAGTGATTCTGGCTGCCTGCCTGATTACGAAGCAGGACAGGCGCATCATCGTTGACCGAAATGAGTACATCCATCCCACCATCATTGTCGAAGTCTCCGATCGCGAGCCCTCGCGCGGAGAACGTTTTCGAGAACAGAGGGCCGCTCGAGGCGCTGACATTCTCCCAGCGCTTACCCGTATTGTGAAACAGCAGCAACGGTTCCCGATATCCCACCTGGTGCTGCGACAACTGCTCGATCAAGTCATCCGGATTCCCGTTCGCCAGGAGCAGATCGAGGTTGCCGTCATTGTCGTAGTCAAAGAACTTCAATCCCCAGCCGCTCATCAGGCGAGTAGCCGCGCCGATCCCGGTGGCAGGAGCCAGATCGTCGAAGGTTTCGTCGTGGTTATTCTGGTAGAGCGAATACATCTCATGGTCGATGTTGGCAACGAAAAGATCCATCCAACCATCTTGATTCAGATCCGCGGAATCGAGCCCCATGCCCGACCGTGGCCGGCCTTCTCCACTGTAGGCCACCCCCGCCTGGGTGCCAATTTCTTCGAACCGCCCGTTTCCACGATTTGCAAACAAGAAGTTCGCCACTGTATCGTTGGCCACGAACAGATCCATGTGTGAATCGTTATTGATGTCGGTCGCAACGACGCCCCAGGCCTTTCCGAGAACGTTCCCGATCCCCGACGACTTGCTGACGTCGGTGAAGGTGCCATCTCCATTGTTGTGGAAGAGCCAAGAGGCCATTGGCTTGTACAGGTGGGGAATACAGTATCCACGCTTGGCATCCTCTCCCGCGTGGCAGTCCTTGCTCTTAGACTTGTCGAAATCCACGAAGCGGCAAACGAACAGGTCGAGCCGCCCGTCGTTGTCATAGTCGAACCACACGGCGCTGGATGACCACCCCGGAGCGGCGACCCCCGCCTTTGCGGTCACGTCGGTGAAGGTTCCATCGCCGTTGTTGTGGTACAGGATGCTGCTGCCGTATTGGGTAACGTAAAGGTCCGGGAAGCCGTCGCCGTCGTAGTCACCCACGGCGACACCTTGGCCGAACCCGCCTGCTGCCACGCCCGCTTTGGTCGTCACATCCGTGAACGTGCCATCACGGTTGTTCCGATACAGCGCGTTCCCCAGGGGACGATCCGGAGTGAAGAAATCACACTTGCCGCTGTTGATAAGGTAAATGTCCATCCAGCCATCGTTGTCGAAATCGAGGAACGCGCAACCCGCACCCGTGGTCTCGGGCAGGTATTTCTCCGCAGACTTCCCAGCCACATGCCTCCACCAGATGCCGCTTGCCGATGGCGGAACTTCTTCAAAGGGATAGGTTGGGAGTGGGGAGCGGGCGAAACGGGAGAGCGGTCCAAGAACAGCGCTGCTTGCCAGCCCACGCAGGAATTCGCGGCGAGAGAAGGCAGGGCTCTGCTGCGGAGGGCGCGGGATCATGAATACTTCCCGTTTCATCAGGTCTCGCGGGTCGCCAGCCATCAGGCAGGAATCGTTGGCTCAGTTGGGATTCTGCACGGGGTTGGTTTCCGACGACGAATCTTGTCCCGCGTCGCCCTTCTGAGTCATCTGCCGATGAATCGCGAATTCCTTGTCGGCCTCCGCCTTGCGGCCAGAGCGACTGTACGCGGTCGCCAGATTGTAGTGGGTCGCGGGATTCGCAGACTCGAGTCTTACCGCTAGTTCCAGCGGCGGAATGGCCTCGGTAAACTTCCTGGTGGAAATCAGTGCTTCGCCCCAGCCGAGGAATGCATCGCCGAAGCCGGGGTCGAGTTTGCCCGCGCGCGCGAAATGTCGAATCGCCTCCTCCCACTGCTGGTCCTGGCGCGCCAGTTCCCCAAGCACATACTCCGCACCCGCGTTGGAAGGATCAATCTGGAGCTCTCGAAGGCACTCCCGCTTTGCTTGCTCGGCGACGTAGGCTGAAGGATTCGGCCTGGATAGCAGAAGACGGCCCAACCGGAAGTGGATTCCCGGAGCTTGCGGGTTCTGTCGAACAATCGCGCGATACTCCGCCTCCGCCTGGTCCCATTTTCCTTGCTGCTCGAAGGCCTCCGCATTTAGCTCATGTGCCTCGGTTGAGGTCGGGGCCGATCGCGCCAGCTGCTCTGCTGCCTGCGTCGAAAGGTCAGAATAGGCGTGCACGAGCAGGTAGAGAACTTCCGGATCCTCTGGAAAATCCCCGCTGAGAACACTCAGGAACTCAGCAGCATCCCCCGGCCGGTTCAGGGTCATGGCACAATGCACGCCATCCACGCCGGCTTGGCGTCTGAGGTCCCTGGTCTCGAGTTTCCGAATGTTTCGCCTTAGCGCCGGAAGCGCCTCCGCACAATGCCCATGCTCAGCCAGTGCGAGATCGTGTTTGATGGTCGAGGAAGTCCCGGCGCCGGAAAACTTCTGTGCACTCTGCGCATGGGCTGTGGCGGCCGCGAGAACGATCGGAATAAAAACGACCGACCTCTTGAGAGACTTGCGCATGGCTTGAATCCTAATGACAAAGACGCCAGGCATCCAAAGATGCCTGGCATCGGTGATCTGGTTGCATCGTCAGAAATACAGCTTCAGGGCGAACTGTATTTGCCGCGCGTCTTGGGTCGTGGTGATGATGCCGTTGCCGCTGGGCTTCCCAAAATTGGGATGGTTAAACAGATTCAGGAAGTCGGTTCGGAATTGCACGCGTATGCTCTCGGTGACTGGGAAGTTCTTTTGCATGCCCAAGTCAACGTCTGCATACCCGGGACCGATGGCCGGACCTTGCGCCGGACAGTTGCCAAACGTGAACACGGGCGCCGCCGACTCGAAGCTGGGGTTGTACCATTGAAGCCCGGCTTCGGTTGTGGTCTTGGGATAGCGAACCGGACCGTTGCAGTTGGGCCGGGCCCCTGGGGAACCAGTTCCGGAGTAGTCAGTTCCGTAAAGCGCCAAGGGAAAACCCGTCTTCCAGGAAACAATCGGGTTCATCGACCAGTTGCCCACCACAGCATTCACCGCGGTCGGGAGTTCCTTGGCAAACTGCCTTCCGCGACCGAATGGCAACTCGTAAACCGCATAGGCGCTCAGGACATGCTTGGAATCCCAATAACAGCGTGCCCAGTCAGCGCGCGGGTTGTAGAGGTTCTGGAAGTAAGGACTCGCCGGGCTGGTCTGGGTGGTGCTGCTCCAGGTGCCAAAGTAACCGCTGTTGTCGGTCATGCACTTGGAGTAAGTGTACGACACCTGGGCATCCAATCCTTTGCTATAGCGCTTTTGCAACACGGCTTGCAGAGCGTTGTACTTCATGTTGCCGTTGGAGTTGGTCAGCTTGACGTTACCCAGATGGTTGGGGCCGAACGTGCCATCCGAATTCTGGCCTCCGATGTAGGGATAGTTGCACGGGGCCGTGTGTACAACCTTATTCGCATCCGCGGCCGTGCAGGTAGAGGTGCCCGAAGGCGTCAACGCAGCCTGACTCAACCATTCGGGGACCATCAGGTGAGTCCCATGCTGGCCCACGTAGCCGATTTGAAACGTGGTGTTGTTGGCGAGCTCATGCTGGATGGTCAAGTTGTATTGTTGCGACATCGCTGGCTGGACCGTACGGTTCCAGGCCAGCAACGTTGCTTTCAAGAATGGACTGGCCCCGGACACGGTGCCGGCCACTGGACCCGCCTCAGTCGTAAAGGGCGCGCCGGTGGCAACGTTGGTGGCTTGCGATTGCGGCGGCGTGTTGGGCGGATTCTGGGTGAGGCGCAGGTTGGTTCCAGTGCCCTCCAGATACGAGGAAACCGTGTAGGCGCCGCGAATCACGGTCTTCGGACCCAGCGGGCTCCAGGCGAAACCGACGCGCGGTTCGAAATCCGGCAGGCCGTAGGTGGTGTTGTACAGCCCTCGACTGAAGCCGTTAGTCCCTACCCCCACTACGGGAGTGGTGCCGGGATACTCGAGAGCGCCGGTCAGAGGGTTGACGTTGACCTGGCGATTGTCCTTTTCGACCCATGGCGTGCGAGCTTCATAGCGAAGTCCCAGGTTCAAAGTCAGATGGTTCGTGGCGCGCCAGTCATCCTGCACGTATCCGGCGACGAGCGCATCCAGTTGGTGCCAGGCGCCACCTCCGCCAATCACACCGTGGCCGACCAGCTGAGGAAGTCCCAGAGCAAAATCAGCGGCGGCGGCCGCATTGGCGTAAGCACCCGTGCTTCCGGGAGCCGTGTATTGTCCTTGGTAAGACAGCAGGCCCAGTTCGCCTCCGTTGCCTGCATAAAAGACGTTGATGCGGTACTTGTTGAGTTGGAAACCCGCCTTAATCACGTGCTTCCCCCGGCTGTAGACGATGTTGTCGTCAAACTGGATCACCGTGGAGGCAAAGTTCTCCAGGGGCACGGCTTGCCCGATGCATTGCAGCGTTCCACACCCAGGCTGAGTAATGGTGCCGCCCTGCGAAAAGGCAAACAGCGGAAGACCCTTCGTGGTTGCGCCGGCAATACCGAGTCCAGCCGCTAACGTCCCGACCGAATTCGTGAAGGTGTAGTTGTTGTTGACGAAGGACACCCAGTTGAAACCAACGCGCGCCTCGTTCAGCAGGTTGGGACTGAAGGTGTGAGTCCAACTCACCAGGCTGTTCTTCAAATGGGCGATGGCGACCTGGTCTCCGAGCAGCTGGAACGAGTTGCTGTTCGGATCGTTTTGATTGCCGTGCGAATACCGGCCGAAGAAGCGGTCCTTGTCGGACAAGTTGTAGTCGACCTTGATGTCGTACTGGTCCGAGTTGTATTGCTGAGCAATCACATTGGGAGCCAGTCCGAAGCCGTTGGATACCGCGGTGGATACCTGCGGATACAGCGACGAGGTCAGCAGCTTGGTGAAGGCTGGATCCAGCATGTTGGAAGGGATGATGTTGCCGGCGAATGCCGTGGGCGTCCCGGTGACCTGGCACGGCGTGCCGGATATTCCAGTGCCGGCCGCGCATGGGTTATAGAGCTGGTTGATCGTGTGCTGGTTGGAGTCCTTATCGTTGCAAATCCCCGCCGTAAATCCGGTGCTACAAAGGGACGCGAAGTTACCTCCAATCTGCGCTGTGGTCAAAACCGCAACGTTCTGCGTGCTGGCGGGGTGATCGAGCCGGCCTCCCTGATAGTCCCCGAAGAAAAACAGCTTGTTCTTTATGATCGGCCCGCCGACGGTCCCACCAAACATGTTCCAGCGCAGCTTCGGGGTGGGCAGCACGCCAACTTTAGGATCGCCTCTTCCCAGTCCGTTTTCCCATTGATTCGCGTTGAAGATGTCGTTGCGAAAATACTCGAACGCGTCGCCATGGAAGCGGTTTGTACCTGATTTGATGGTGGCGTTGACGATTCCGCCCTGATAGTTCCCAAACTCTGCGGAAGCGTTCTGGGTGATGACGTTGAACTCCTGAATCGCATCCGGCGACGGCGTCAAGCCAAGTCGGTTTTCCGATACCTGATTATTGTCCAGGCCGTCGAGAAGGAAGTTGTTGGCCTGCTCACGATTCCCGTTGATATAGGGCCTGCCTCCGCCCTCGGCGGTGTTGGAGCCAAGGTTCATGCTCTTGGTATCCACGGTCACGGCGCCGGGAGAAAGCAGCGTCAACTGGACAGGGTTGCGGGTCGCGAGCGGCAGGTTGTCATTCGTCCTGGCATCGATGATGGTGCTGACCTCGGTGCTCTCGGTCTGCAGATCGGGCGCTGCACCCGACACTTCGACCGATTCGGTGACTTGCCCGACTTTCAGCTGGGCGTCAACGCGCGCTGTCTGGTTCAGCACAAGTGTAAACGGTGGCCGAACGGTTTTCTGGAAGCCCTGAGCTGCGATTTCGAGCTTGTAGGTGCCCACCGGCACACGCGGCAGATTGTAAGCTCCTGATTCGTTCGTTTTCGCCGTCCAGGTCGTCCCGCGCTCGGTGTCTTTGACCGTGACGCTGGCGCCGTTGATGGGCGCTCCCGATTGGTCGGTGACGTTGCCGACGATGGCGGCAGTGACTTCCTGGCCGAAGACGGGCAGCGGGAGCGCAAACAGCCCCGCCAACACCAGAAAAATACATGCAGTAGAGAATGCTCGCTTCATCACAGAACCTCCCACGCGCTTGAGTTGCGCTGCAACCAGGGAACCCACATCAAGAATGGACATATGCTATATAGCACATCGAAAATCCGGTCAAGAAAAAAATGTTGATAGCCCGCAGCAATTGCATTGATCCTGCTCTGGATCCGCTGCATAGCACTTCGCTACCCCCCGCGCGCCGGATGGGGGCGCGGGGACCTTATGAAAAACGGAAGTTTCCGAGATTTTGCCTATGTTTTCTGGTATTAATCCCTTTCTTGCCGGCCCTCTTCCCGGTTGCTAATTCGATCTTGTAGCGGCAAAAGGCACGCTGGATCGGTGATCGTCAGCCGTATCGCCGTCGGCTGCTATATAGCGATACCGCCGCCCCGAAGCGGGAGCGGGATCCCCGCAAGCCACCCTCGCTTTACCTGGATCTGGATATGTGCTATATAGCGGAAGGCGATCCTGCGGCACACTCGGGACGGCACTGCGGATCCGACTGGTTGGGTGTTAGATTGATCATGCGATTAGGCAAGACCATGCGACAGAGCCGAAACGGAACACCCGCATATAAGAAGATTCAAAACGTTCTCCGCAAGCGTATCGAAGGGGGCCAGTTGAAGATCGGCGATGCGGTCGACTCAGAGCGCGAGTTGGCCAAAATCCATGGAGTGAGCCTGATGACGGCGCGCCATGCCCTGGCTGGACTGGAGCGCGAGGGTATCGTGGAGCGCCGCCGCGGCTCGGGCACATTCGTTGCGCCGCCCAAGATCCATTTCAACAAGCTGATGAGCTATACCGAGCACATGTCCAGCCGCGGCCTGGAGCCCCGCTCGACGGTGCTATCCGCAAAGCTGATTGACCACCAGCTGGAAATCGCGGCACGGCTTGGGCTACCGGCGAGCAGCCACCTGGTCAAGATCGACCGGCTCCGCCTGACGGGCGACGATCCCTTCGCGCTGGAGACCTGCTACCTGCCAGCTCCCGAGTTCTCGGCGCTGCTGTCGGCCCCGCTCGGCAAGAAGTCCCTGTTCTCCACGCTGCAGCACGACTACGGGGTAGAGCTCGCCTACGCCGACGAAGAAGTTGACGCAACCCCGGCGGACGCACACCACGCGGAGCTGCTCGCGGTTCCACGGGGTGCTCCCTTGCTCCGAATTCGCCAGGTGATCTACTCAACCAAGGGGAAAGCGGTTATCTACGGGGTTGGGTTCTATCGGTCCGAGCGGCACACGCTGTTTATCCGCCGTTTTCGATAGGCGCCGTGCGCCCCTCCGTTTTGGCGGGCAGGCCGCTGAGGTCGCCACTTGGCTTTCGGAGACACAGCGGAGTTTTGGCCCGCCGGCGGACTCGAAGAATTATCTTGCTGCTCGATCGATGGCGCCTTCCGCTAGAGGGTCTCAATACTCTCCGGTTGCACCCGCGCATGGCTCCAAATCGGAGGCTCAACCCGCTGCCTTTTCACGGTGCGCCCCAGGAAGAACAAAGCGACCCCGGCACACAAGATGACTGCCACAATCGAGGCTTCAGGGCCGAACGGTCCGCCCGTGAGGATCGGCCGCCCGCTCAGCGAGCCTTGCCGGAGACCCGAGCCGACATCGTTGCCGGAGACCGACATCCCGAAGATCGACCCTTCCGTGAAGTTCCATCCGATGTGCAATCCAATCGGCAGCCACAACCGCTGGGTCGCAGCGTAGGCCGCCCCCAGAAGGACACCCGCCTCTAAGGCGATCGCCAGCGAACTGCCGAGCGTTGCTCCGGGATTGCCCAGGTGGGCCAAGCCGAATAGGGCGGCCGTGAACACAAGAGCACCCCATGTCCCGACGATCTTCGAACTGAGGCGAAAGAGCAATCCGCGAAACAAGATCTCTTCCATGATCCCGGCGCCGACAGCGAAGAAAAATCCGCTCGCAAGGTGGCTGGTCGTCCCCCAGCCGCCCACGCGATAGATCCCTGCCATCCACAGGACGATCATCACGGCGGAAAACAAAAAGGCACCGAACGCGATCCCGGCGAACAATTCCGGAAAGGCCCTGCCAGTTGCAAGCTCGGTCGGATTGCGTCTCTCGATCCAGTTCGAAGCAGCGACGTAGGTCCCGAAACAAACCAGACCCAGCATCGCGGCGCCGGCTGAGGGCCAGTGCTTGCGCAAAACGGGTTGAAGCCCGGCGATAACCAGAACAATCGTGACAAGGTTCAGCACAGCCAGACCGACCTGTTTCCACCTTTTGCCCAAGACTTGCCTCTGTTGCCCAAAGCTGATACGGCGGTGCGATGAACGAAGTTCCGGAAGATGACGTCGGGGACCGGTCGTTTGATCCCCTTCCCTCTCGCCGGCATTCTTAACGATCTTCTAGGACTACGACGAAGGCCTGACGCATTCGTCTGCCGACACCCTAAGCCTGACTCTGGCAACAACTCGGCCAAGGGGTCTCCGCTACGGGTCTTTGCCACGGGACTTTTCCACGGGCCCTTGCCACGGGCCTCGGCCACCTCGGCCAACGTCGGCACGGGTCTCTGTCCCATCCGCTTCCCTCTGTGCTAAACTCGCCCCCGTACCTCGCGGGTCCCGCCCGCTCGACCGCCGTCCAATCAGGGACCCTACCTACGATCCTCCTCGCGGGACCGTGGATGGAGGAGTTGCGAGCACACCTGAGGTGTGCCGACTCCGCGTCCGCGCCCACCTCAATTTGAGGAGACAAGAACCGTGAAATATACCAAGCTCACTCCGAACCTGGTCGTTCGCGATGTCCAGGCTGCCGTCACCTTTTACCAGTCCGTCCTCGGCTTTCAGCCGGGCATGACGGTTCCCGATGCTCCACCGTACATATTCGCCTCGGTCACCAATGGCAGTGGCGTCGAGATCTTCTTCAACGACCAGAAGGCGGTTGCCGAAGACTATCCGAAACTCGCCCAGGATCCCATCGGCGGCAGCTTGACTCTGTTCCTTGAGTGCGAGGGAATCGAGGATGTCCTGAAGGCGGTCGAGAAATCCCGAGCCCGGATTGTCATGCCGCTCAAAACTCAGTTTTATGGCATGCGCGAATTCGCTTTTGTGGATCCTCAAGGCTGGACCATCACGATGGCGGAACCAGTGAAGTAGAAGGCTGGAAACGGGAGGTCGAGGAGTGGAAAGTGGACTCTTCGCCCCCGGCTTCCAGGCATGTTCGGCGATCACGGCAACTGGCTCGCAGCAAGATCGATCAAGTCCGCGCCATGACTCGAGATCGGCCGACCGCACGCCGACCATTACCCACCGGCAACTGCCCCCACGACCAGAAAGGGCTCTGCACCCGATGCGACGGCATCGGGCAGCGGTGCATCCGGTGGTTCGTGGGACAAATCCTCCTGACAGGCGAAGAACCGCAAGAACGGACGCCGCTGTTTGGAGACATGATCGCGGATTGTCCCCTGGAGCATGGGGTACCGGGTCTCGAGCGCATCGAGGATGGAACGCTGCGTAACCGGACCCTCGACCTCCAGCGTTACCTCGCTGCCGACACGCGCCAGCGTGCGCAGATGCGACGGAAGTATGACTCGTACCATGACAGTGTGTGCGTCTGAGTTACTCATGGCAGCGTCTGCACCTCAACCGAAAGTACCGCCGGGAGATCGCGAACGATGGGCGCCCAGCTGTCGCCGGCGTCCGCCGATGCGTAAACCTGGCCTCCGGTGGTGCCAAAATACACGCCGCATTTATCAAGCCGGTCGACGGCCATCGCGTCGCGCAACACGTTCACGTAGCAGTCACGTTGCGGCAGTCCCTTGGTAAGCGCTTCCCACTCGTTGCCGCCCGAGCGACTGCGATAGACGCGCAGCTTGCCGTCGGGCACAAAGTGTTCGGCGTCACTTTTGATCGGAACCACATAGACGGTTTCCGGTTCGTGCGCATGCACGTCGATCACGAACCCGAAGTCGGTGGGCAAGTTGCCGCTCACCTCATGCCAGGAATCGCCGCCGTCGTCAGTGCGCATGACATCCCAGTGCTTCTGCATGAACAGCACGCCCGGCCGGGATGGGTGCATCGCGATGTGGTGCACGCAGTGTCCGACCTCGGCGGTCGGGTCGGGGATGTGTTGCGACTTCAATCCCCGGTTGATCGGCAGCCAGGTCTTCCCCGCGTCGTCGGTGCGGAAGGCCCCCGCTGCCGAGATGGCGATGTAGATCCGACCGGGAGAGTTCGGATCAAGAATAATTGTGTGCAGACACATGCCCCCGGCGCCGGGTGCCCACTTCGGACCTGAACCATGGCCGCGCAGACCAGAAAGCTCGGCCCAGCTCTTGCCGCCGTCGGTCGAGCGGAACAAGGCAGCGTCTTCCACTCCGGCGTAGAGTGTGTCCGAGTCGGTCAGCGACGGTTCGAGATGCCAGACACGCTTGAACTCCCAGGGATGCGGCGTGCCGTCATACCACTGGTGAGTGCCGGGAACGCCGTCGTAGACGAACTTGTTGCTCTCGCTTTTGGGCATTCCGCCCGGGGCGGTGGTCTCACCTGCAGGCGTTCCTGGCTGATGCCAGGTTTTACCGCCATCGTCTGAGCGTTGAATGATCTGCCCGAACCAGCCGCTCGACTGGGAGGCATAAATCCGGTCTGGATCGACCGAAGACCCTTTGACGTGGTACATCTCCCAGCCCGCAAAGTGCGGGCCGCTGACGTCCCACTTGTCGCGCTTGCCGTCTGCGGTAAGGATAAAGGCGCCCTTGCGTGTGCCAACCAGTACTCGTACTTTGCTCATGCTTCACTCCTTCCAGCGATTTGTGAATTCTCCAGGATTTCATTTCTTCGTTCGGGCCCGGGCTGAATGGTGGTTCACACGGCCGCCGGAAAGCCAGGGCAGGACCGGAGTCGGGTCGCGTTCTTCCCACCGTTGCCGCACGATCCCGAGAAGCTGGTCGCGATTCTCGGCCATTTTTGCGATCACTGCACAGGGTGCCCCGGTCTCCTCATGCCGTGCTCCCCAAATCAGGAGTTCCAGCAGTACCGGCGCCAGGCCGATTCCTTTCTCGGTCAGCCGGTAGTTGACTCTTCGGCCGTCGCTCTGCTCCGGCTCCGAGGTGATGATCCCGGACGCTTCCAGCTTGTGCAGCCGGTCTGCCAGGATGTTGGTGGCGATCCCCTCGCCCGCTCCCTCGAACTCCTTAAAGGTCCGGAATCCGCGCACCATCAAGTCGCGGACGATCAGCAGCGACCAGCGATCTCCAAACACCTCCAGACAGATATTGACGGGGCAGCCGGAGCGACGTTTTGACGGAAGTCTGCCGGACACTCCGGCAGAGTATCAATGTCACTTGCAAAATGCAAGTGACATCGGGGCGCATCCAGCCACACATTGTGGATTCGGTTTCCCGGCTTAGAACTGGTCTTTGTGCTGTTCGAGCGCGATCCGGACCAGTTGACTTCTGGTGCGCACGCCGGTCTTTGAGAACAGTTGCTGGAGAGTCGCTTTTACTGAGCTAGGGGAGACTCCGATCTGCTCGGCGATTTCCTTGTTGGCCAACCCTTCGAACACCAGCGACAACACTTGCCGCTCGCGCTGCGTGAATGCCAGTTCCGAACGAGATCGCACACTGCCGGAAATCGCTCCTTGCAGCAGTTGCTGGTCGTACCAAACCTTTCCAGCCATCACGTCGCGGATCCCCTGGGGGAGCATCGCCGCCGAGTTGTGCTTCATGAAGATTCCAGAAATGCCTGTCTGGATCAGTTCGGCCACTCTAGTTTCGTCGACGCCCGCGGTCACCACCAACACCCGGCCCGTGAACCCCTGCTGTTTCGCCAGACGCATGAACTGGATTCCGTCACGATCGCCGAGATCGAAATCCAGCAGCACGATATCGACATGGGTTTGCCGAAGCACTTTCAGCGAATCCTCAATGGACCCGCAGTGGGCGACGACGTCGAAGCCGGGCTCGGTGCTCAACAGGCGGGCAATGCTCTCTCGAAAAAGAGCATGATCGTCCACCACGAGAATGGCGACGTTCCCTGTCACGGGTTCATGCATTCGCGGTTTCCTTGACCGGGGAGAACGAGTGCAACAGGATCGCGAAACAACAGCCTCGCGCCCTGGGTTCGTACGTCAGCTCTCCGCCAAAACTCCTCATAATCGCGCGCGACATGTAGAGCCCCAGCCCGGTAGAGTCGGCTCCGCGTTGGAAGGGCCGGAACAGGTTGTCCGGCGCCGGGATCCCGATGCCAGTGTCTTCAAAACGAATCACTACGTTGTTCTTTTCTTCCACCACGGTAACACGGAGCCGCTTGGTCTCGGCGGACTGCATGGCACGCTGGCTGTTCTTCGCAAGATTGAGAAAAACCTGGATGAGCCCGTAGCGGTCGGCCCACACCAGGGGCAGTGCGGCTGCCGGCAGGCGCCATTCAACTTCCATTTCTGATTCACGATACGCCGAATCGATCAAAACCCGGAATTCGTCGAGAACCGATGTCAAATCGACTGCGGCAGCGTTCTCGGCAGCCGGCGGGCGCAACTCCAGCGCCGACACCTTCTCCAGACTCTGAATCAGAGTACTGAGGGCACGGAAATCCTCGTTGTCTTCGAGCTCCCGTACATTCGAGAGATTCTTGTGCACCACCAGCATGGCGCTGCACAGGTTCCGCACCTCGTGGGCGACCGCCGCCATCAGGATGCGGCTGCTTTTCAGGAGATGATCGAGGCTCAGGTCCTCGCGGTTCCGCAAGTCCTCCGACAAGTCGACCACGATCGCGGCCAGACGCGGGCCCGACAAAGCGGTATAGGTGGAGAACCAGATACCCGCAAGAAAGACTTCCCCGTTGCTTCGTTGCCCACGGCATTGCAACGCCGTTCGAAAAACCCGCGATGCCTGGGTCTGCACCACGGTTTGCAGGGCAGGCAGATATGCGCTGATGGCCTGCGCTTGCAGAGAGCGCGCGCCGGGCGCAAGCAGTTGCTGCGCAGCTTCGTTGGCGAGCAGAATCTTGCCACTCAGATCAATCGTCACGATCGCTGCCGGACTGCTTTCCACCAGAATCTGCAGTTGCTCCTCGGCTTCCCTGCGCAGCTTCATCTGGTCCCCAAGCTCATCGAGGTGCTTGCGGACCGCGGCTCGGCGATTGCGAATGAGTTCGGAGATAAACAGCCCGGTTCCGATGAAACCGGCAGAGCTGAAAAGCAGGTGCACCGGAGTCTCGTTCTTGGGCAAGTTGCTGAAGTCGAGGGCTGCACACAGCAGCGCGATCACGACCAGGGTTTTGCGCGAGAGAAACCCACCCACGATCATGATCGGAAACAAATAAAGGAAGCCCAGCGAGATGTAAGGCTCGGTCCACCAGTCGATGGCCGCGATCGTGGTCCCCAGCAGCGCCGCCACCACCAGCAGTTTGGTTCGGTTCGCGGGCGCATAGATGCTCGACAGAGGGTCTTTCATGATCGCCCCGACGGGCGTGTTTGTGATTCTGTCCCATCGCAGCACCACAGTGAAATGCCTTTCCGGCAACTGGCCAAAAGATAGCATCCATCAGCCAGCGCTCATGCTCTCAGCCCTGAAACCGTAACTACAATAAATACTTGGGTTTTACAACACATTCGGGAGGTTGTGGTACGGAATCAGAGCACCCGTCTCATGCCAAATGTGCGCGCCAGCGCCACCCTTAGCCGATCCAAACGATAGCCACCTTCCTTCCGAACGATAGCACCAAACCTTAAAGATAGGATTCCATTCTTCCAACAATTTGAACAAGCTAGCTTATTCAGGCCCGGGATCGCAGCAAGTCCGGGATCGTCGAGCCTGCTGCATGATTGTTCGTAAGATCTACGCCTCCCCTTTTTGCGATTTCCCCCAAAGTCTGACTGAGGCTGAACCGCATGATCGTCGATACAGACGTCAACACACGCATGCAAGCTGCGTTCGAGAGAGTCTCCGGTGTATCGCGCACAACCGCTGGCCAGGAATTGCCGCCAACCGGTGTTGGTTGGAAGGGGAATTCGCCCAGTATCACCGAGTCGGTTCCGCAGGGGTTGATTGGCACAACCATCGAGGACTTGCTGCTCGCCAGCTTTGAGGCTTTGGACCTGCTCGACATGGGATTGGTTGTATGCAACGCATCCGGGCACGTGTTGATTGCCAACCAGACAGCCGGACATATTCTAAGCAATCGCGACGGTTTGGAAATCGATCGTGACGGAATGCTGCGCTCGACACACACATCGAGCTCCGCCTTGAGTGAGCTTGTGGAACGAGTCTCCCGGGATGGCCAGACCGGTGCAGCGGTCAGCCCTGACGCTGCGTTGTCCGTGCCTCGTGGTCCCCATAAACGAGCGCTCACGCTTCTGGTACATCCGGCGAAGGCGGACATGAGAGGTGTGCCACACTCGCAGCAGGCAGCGGCGTTGGTGATGATCGTGGACTCGGCCCGTCCTGTGCAGGCCACCGCGAGTGAGTTGCGCCAGCTCTACGGTCTCACTTCAACTGAAGCCCGGCTGGCCAACCTGCTTATGGAAGGCAGAGATTTGGATGAGTGTTGCGACCAGCTGGGAATCCAGCGGTCGACGGTTCGCATGCATCGCCGCAATCTGTTCTCGAAGATCGGTGTCCGACGGCAGAGCGAGTTGGTCTCGCTCTTGATGAAGAGTATCGGACTCGGTCCGCGCGACAGGTAGCGACATCCCCACTCTCTCGGCTGATCTCGTAGCTTTCCTCCGGTCGTGTCTGCTCGACGAACTCGTATCGTTCCACGAGAGTTTGACCCGTTTCTCCCCGGCGTCGCCCCACCTTCATTCATGTGGACGTAGACGACGCTCTGCGATTCGCTTAGTCTCTTTGTGATTCTGAAGCCTCTGCGCAGATCTCGAAAACCCCTCCCCCGACTGGCATTTGAGTCTGGTCGGTATCGTTAGAACTCAACCGACACAGCAGGCAGGGCAAGCAAAATCCGCGGCTGCTATCCCCCTATCGGCTTCATGGAGTGCTTTGCATGGCCACGGTTCGCCACGCACCGACCACCGGAGACGATTTCCAGTGCCCCTGCTGCGGCGCGTGGGAATCGACGGGCGGCTGTGCGGATCCGAAGGTGTGCCTCACTGCCTTGGCGCTTGCGGAACGGGAGTGTGCAGGCGAGCTTGCGCATTCCCTCAATCCGGTATGCGACGAGGTCAACCTGGAGGCGCTGTGGCGGGCAGGCCTCGAAGCGCTCGATTTCTTGGGGCTCGGATTCGTGGTATGCCAACTCTCATCCTGCGTGCTGGCCAGCAATCGGACAGCGGACGAGATCCTGCGCCGTCGGGACGGTCTGCAGTTGAATCTTGCCGGCGAGTTGTGTACGACGGCGCCTGGCACCCAGTCTCTGACGCGCTTGTTTGAGCAGGCCGCACAGGCTTTGCGGCTGGGCGATGCGCAAAAGCAAAGCGCGGCGGTCTCGGTGCGGAGGAAACGTGGCAAACGCGCCCTGGCGTTGTATGTGCGAGCTGTCGCAGCAGAGTCTGAAGCGAGCGGGAATGGGGATGTGGTCGTGCTGGTGGTGATTGCAGATTCGTCGGTCCCGGTGAAGACCAGCGAGACGGACTTGTACCAGCTTTACGGATTTACCTCGACCGAGGCCCGGCTGGCCAATCTGTTGATGGAAGGCAAAACGCTCGACGAATGCTGCGCCGGCCTTGGTATTCGCCACTCGACCGGTTGCAGCCATCTCAAACGTCTCTTTAAGAAGACCGGAGTCCACCGACAGACCGAACTCGTTTCCCTGCTGTTCAAGAGTGTGGGACTACTGCGGTTGAGTAGGCAGGTAATGGATCCTCTCCCCTTGGGGTCCGCTGTAGCGGAGGACACGGCACCAAAGTGTCCCCTGGCGGGCGCGACTCGTGTGCCAAACACCTTATGAGCGGGTATGTCAAGGCTGTTGGCTGCCTAAAGGGGCGGGCCGGACACCCGAGCGAAACGCCTTGCTGTGCGTGGGTTTCAGGAGACCGGCTGAAGAATGTTTGCTCCTCTATCATTCAAGTGGACGTAGACAGTTACTTCGGTCTCGCCTAATCTCACCAGAAGTTTGAGAAGACCAGACTCCCTCCTGGTCGGTAGCTCCCCCAAATAAAAGATGTGGGTACGCACGGGCAGATCTCTCCCTTGTCCCGTCAAAGGCACACATTCCAGGTACGTGCTGTGGAGAATTCTGTGGAGGATTTACATTGGCCTCGAACTATGTCAGGGCTCGCTCGTCCCGTCGAGATGCGGCTAGTGCCGATGTTCGGCTCCTCTCACTCATCGAAAACCAGGCGCTGCTTGCGCCGACAGGTCCGGAAGGAGGCCGCAAGGTCATGAGAAAGGTCTACCAGGTTTGCTTGCCAGTACTTCTAGTCTGTCTTGCGACAGTGGCTGCGCGCGCGCAGTCGTTCCGAGTGCAGTGCCCCAGCTCCACGCCTCTTCACAGCGCCACTTCCGGCGCCCCGGGCGCGATCAAGTGCCAGCAGATTTCGGGCGGTGATGGTTACGCGACCATGGCCGACGGGACACAGACGTACCTGTTCGCCTTCGGCCCGCTGTCCGGGTTAAATGACATCGCCAAGGGCCTGCCGGGAACACAGCTCAACTCGGTCTTTATGACGCCCTACGATCCGGCCGCCGCACCCGGTAGCGCTGCTTCGAATGGGGCGGTGGGCCTCGTGCCCAACCCGGAGGCCGCGAACGACCCCCTATGCAGCAAAGCGTCCCCACCAAGCTACTGTACGACCGGTTTCGATGGCCACGTCGATACCCGCCAGATCATGGACGTCGGAGTCCTGAACGGGAACATGCCCGCTCCGATGATAGCCATCGACGAGGATGACGAATTCTTCCTGACTCTGACCAACGTCGGCATGATCATGCGACCCGACTTGTTCGAGCAGCACACGGTCCACTTCCACGGTTATCCCAATGCGTCCGCCTTCTATGACGGTGTGCCGGATGCATCGGTGGCGATCAACATCGGCGGCAGCTTCACTTACTACTACTTAGCGCCCGATGCAGGGACTTATTTCTGGCATTGCCACATTACTCCGCCCGAACACTTGCAGATGGGCATGGTGGGGCAGTTGTATGTGCGCCCGCGGCAGAACAGGGTCGCAGTTAATGGCAGCCTTTACGCCGGACTCATGGCGCAACAGGGTGATCTGCGCACTTCCTGTCCGAATAGCGGTCCCGGAACCACCGGTCCTGCCGCCGACATCCTTTGTTCAACTCCGTTGCCGCCTTCGAACACTGTCGCTCGCGTGCCCAATAAGTTTGGCAGCCCCACACTGTATGCCTACAACGACGGTGACGGTACAACTGCTTACGACGTCGAATACCCCATCCAGATTCACGGCTTCGATCCCAACTTCCACTTTGTCGGCATGACCTTCAACCCGGAAGGGTTCTCGGACATGAAGGACAAGTACTTCCTGCTGAATGGGCGGAGCTATCCGGACACCATCAATACAACCGGCTATCAGGATTCCAGTCTGAGCCCTGGCAACTCTGATTTCGTTGGGTCGCCCCGTGTATCCAACGCGTTCTATACACAGGATGCGGACGGTGTTCAGCGTGCTTCGCAGCCTCTTCCCACAGTGATTAATATCCCGGTCGGTGGTCGAGCCCTGCTGCGGATTTCCGACCTGGATGTCTCCGAATATCAGACGCTGGCATCCCTCGGAGTCCCGATGCGGGTGATTGCCATCAACGCGCGCCTGCTGCGGGACCAGGCCGGAAATAACCTCTACTACAACACCAACTCGATCACGTTGGCCGGGGGCGAGTCGATCGACGTGATCCTGGATGCCACCGATAGCAGCAAGTACCCCGCGGGCAGTGTCTTCTATCTCTACACGCCCAATCTTGATCACTTGTCGAACGATGCCGAGAACTTCGGCGGGCTGATGACCGAGGTCCATATCAATTAGGAGAGCAGCAATGAGTGCAATGAATACAGAAAAGGCGATCTCGATGACACGACTGCTTCCAATCGTGATGGTAGCGGTGACCTTGCTGCTCACGGCTACGGCGCAGGCTGCGGCTCCTGGGATAACTGGCCCTATCTTCAATTTAACCGCGCAGGCCAATTACATCAGCCAGCCGGACGGGGCGATGATTTACTCCTGGGGCTACGGCTGCAATAGTACGCCGACCGGCTTTAACCCGCCTGCAGCTAAGATGCCGGGTGCGAATTGCCCGAACATGCAGGTGCCGGGTCCGACGTTAATCGTGACGGAGGGACAACCGGTCACCGTCAACCTCACGAACAACTTGCCGGCTGCGGCGGGCAACACCTCGATCCTGTTTCCTGGCTTCCAAGTGACCGCCACCGGTGGAGTGGCCGGCTTGTTGACCGGACCAAACGGCGACGCGGCTCCGGGCGGCGGCACGGTGAGCTACAGCTTCACAGCCGGCTCGCCGGGCACGCGTGCCTATTACAGCGGCACGCAGGGCGACCTGCAGGTGGAGATGGGTTTGTACGGAGCGATCATCGTTTTGCCCGCAAGTGCTCCAACTTGCGCGAATACGAATCTGGTAGCGGAAGGCGCCCACAGCGAAACCGACTACCGGCTCACAGCGAATGGTGCTGCATTCGACCATGCGGCAAGCTGCTATGACCGGGAGTATCTCTTCCAGTTCTCCGAGATGGACCCCAATATCCACGCCCAGGCGGAAAAGCAGGCCGCTAAGACGTGCCCTGCGTCACCCAACACCGGATGCTTGGACGTCGCGACCGAGCCTTACCGTCCCGCCTACTTCATGATCAATGGCCGTTCTATGCCGGATGACATGGACACCAACTACGCGGTGGAATATCCGCACCAGCCTTACAACGGCAACCCGCACATGCACCCAGGCGAATTGGTCCTGCTACGGATCATCGGCCAGGGCCGCTGGCAGCATCCCTTCCACGAGCACGGCAACCATGTGCGCATCCTGGCGCGCGATGGGAACCTGATTCTGAGCGCAACCGATGCGAGCAAACTCGGCGGACCCCTGCTTTTCACCACCACGACGACTCCGGGCGTGGCCATGGACGGGATCTTTTATTGGACAGGCAAAGGTCTGAATTGGGATGTTTACGGGCACAATTCCGCCTCTGGGGACCCGCTCGCGAAGCTGCCCTGCACTCCGGATGCGAACGGCTACAACAACGATCCCACCGCGCTGAACTACTACGAATGGTGCGCCGACCATGGCAGGGCTTTGGAGAAAGCGCCCTTCGGCGACGTAAATGCCGGTGGTCCGGTAACCCTGCCCGACGCGAACATCCTGACCAACGGTGCGTGGTACGGGGGCAGCTCCTATCTCGGACCGAATGCCACGACCCGCGCGGTCGGCCCTACCGGCACTACTCCGCCTTCGGGCACGATCGCCAATCCCCCCGGCTCCGAGGCTGGCTTCGCCTTCATGTGGCACTCGCACAACGAGCGCGAGATCACTACCAACAATATTTTCCCGGGCGGAATGATGATGATGATGCTGGTGGATTCCCGGGAGTTTCAGATCAACGAGTCCAACTGAGGAGAAGAGCGAATGCGATCCAACACTCTCAAAGCAACTTTGACCAAAGCGGTACTCGCAGTAACTGTTCTCCTCCTCGGAGCGGGCGTAACTTTCGCCCAGTCGGTGAGTCTGACGGCCGCGCCTGCCAACGCGACCCTGCCGGACGGCAACGTCGTGCCGATGTGGGGCTACACCTGCGGCACCGGCACTGCCGCGGCGATTGCTCCCGCTAGCTGCGCGCCCTCCAACCCAGCTGCCGGCACAACTGGTACGATCTGGTCGCCCGTGGTGATCACGGTCCCGCCGGGTAACCTGACGATCAACCTGACCAACAGCCTTCCCGCACCCTTGGGGACTTCGCTGGTGATCGTGGGTCAGCTAGGCGGTGGGTTGGGTGACGTCACGCAGCGCACCACCACGCTGAGTCCCGACCACAGCACACCCCAAAGCACGACTTGGCCGATCGCGGCCGCGGGCGCGCAGTTTACTCCACCCCCGCAGGCGCCCCGTGTCCAGTCGTTCTCCACCGAAGTGGGGAATGGAACGACCACCGCCCTGACCTGGACGGCTTTGAAGCCGGGCACTTACTTGATCGAGTCGGGTACACACCCCTCGATCCAAGGACCCATGGGTCTGTACGGAGTGTTGGTGGTGACGACTGCCCCCACCACGACCGCAGGCGTTACGACCCCGGGCACCGCCTACCCGATGACTTCGACGACGCCTGTTGTGAATTACGACGCCGACGTGCCCCTGGTGCTCAGCGAAATCGATCCGGTGCAGAACAAAGCTGTCAGCTTTGCCGTAAGCACGCCGGGCTTTAGCGAGACCACGGTTTGGTCCGGCCTGCCCGGCGGGTGCGGCAACGTCGCCTCGGCTACCTATGGCACCTGCTATCCCCCGGCCGTGAACTATGATCCGCGCTACTACCTGGTCAACGGCGTTGCCTTTAACCGGACAAGCCCAACCGGATCGCAATTTTCTGTGACCGCTCCGGTCACTACCGGCCGCATCCTCGTACGGTTCGTCAACGCGGGTCTGCGCATGCACGTTCCTTCGATCGTGGGTGCGCAAACCGGAACCCCGACAGTTTCGGGATTCGGATTGATTGCCGAAGATGGCAACGTCCTTCCCGGGTTGACCAGAGTCCAGAGCGAAGTCTTCCTGGCTGCCGGCAAGACCTATGATGTCCTGGTGACCGCGCCCGCGGCGGGTGCGATTCTTCCCGTGTTTGACCGCCAGTTGAGCCTGTCCGCCAACAACCAGCGCGACGGCGGCATGCTGGCCTATCTCAACGTGAATGGAGGCACTCTGCCAACGGCTGCGGCTGCTGTCCTCCGTAGTGACCAATATTACTGCACCCCAGGAGTTCCGCTCACGATTGCCGACCCCGCCAAGGGCGTGATCGCTAACGACACCAATGTCTATGGTGTCACGATCACCGGGACGCCAGCCGGTGGTCTCGTCACGCTGAATCCGGATGGCACGTTCACCTACCAGTCGCCAACCGGTTGCACAGGAGGCGGCTTCGATTACTATGCGAACGGCAACACCACGTCGACGGCTCACGTGACCGTCTCGGTGTGCGCCATCTCTAATAGTTGCCTGAGCGCGACGCTGCCCACGGCGGTCGCCGACACCTATACCAGCAACGTCGCGTCTGCATTTCACATTGCCCCGCCCGGAGTTCTTGCGAATGACAGTGATCCCCTGGGTCACCCGTTGTGTGCCATTCCGGCCGGGGCGACCACCTGCCCCAAGACTCCATCGACAATCAGCGTGGCGGGCGCCACCATGATGCTGAACCCGGATGGTTCCTTCACCGCCACGCCTACTGGGACCTTGACGGCCAACACCACCTACAACTTCAGCTACCGCGCCATCAACTCGCAGAATCAGCGGTCCACTGCTGTGAACGTAGCGGTCACGTTCCACGCGCCGAGCAATCTTGCGGTCTCGGTGCTGGACGGCTCCGACAAAACAACCCCTATCACGGACTATCGCTGGGTTATTGAGGAAGACCGCACGTTCTATGTCGATCCCGCCACGACAACGAACAACGGCGGCACGGCGATCGTTCCAACCTTTGGGACCAATTTCCATACCAGCTACATGCCGGTTGTGGCGACGGGCTGCACCGGGCCCCTGTCCTGCGAATCGGGCCAGACCGTCCTGGGCGTCGGTGCAGTGTGCGATGTTGGCAACGGTATTTGCAGGACCACTGCCGCACAAGAGACGGCGGTAGATCCCCGCCTAGTCCATCTGGATGCGACCAAACGCTACTACATCTCGGTCCTGCCGGGCGACGCAGCCATCCCGTTCCAGACCGGAAACGCGAGCCCCGGCCACGGCATGGGCGGCGCTCCGATCACCTTCGGCCAGACAGCCGTTACGGTGCTGGCGCAACCTACTCCATTCCCGCCGTCGAAACTCTCGGTGTTTGTGTTCGAGGACGATTTCCCGCTCAACGGTGAGCAGGATGGCGGTGGCGGAATCGACGTATTGTCGCCCAACGAGCCCGGCCTGGGAGGCTTCAACATCACTCTGTTTGACGATGCCGGCGGCACGGGGGATGCGACCGGGCAGATGACTTACGACATGTTCAACTATCCGTTGTCGAACAGCCTGGCGGGCACAATCGATCCGGTCACGGGCAAAGATGCGTGCCCGATTTCGAAAATTTCGCGGATTGGTGTGAACGATCCGACTCAGACAGGTATCACTGGCACGATTGTGACCTGCCCGAGGCTCGAAGCTGACGGCGTAACTCTATCCCCGCTGGCGGGCCAGGCGGTGGTTGCCAACCTGATGCCGGGACGGTACGGCGTGGTAGCCACGCCGGGGGCCGATCGGATTGGACAAGGAGAAGAGTGGCTCCAAACCAACACACTGGATGGCCAGAAGGCCCACGATTCTTTCCTCCGCATCGGCGAGCCGAGCTTCTTCCAGGAGTTTGGGCCGGCGGGTTACCACGTGTCCGTCGGTTTTGCCAATCCGGCGATCATCAATAGCCGCTTGGCGGGCGTCTGCGCGGGAACCGACCCGAACATCACGGGCTCGGGCTGCAGCAATATCGTGACGGGTCGGGTCACGACCGAGCGCATGAGCCGCACGCCGGATGAGAGACTCTACGGCAGCGGGGACAACAGTAGCTTCGCATTCACCCAGTGCTACGTGAGCTTCGGTGATCCGGACGGCGAAGATTTCGCGTTCACAAAGTGTGCCGGCGATGGGACATTCTCCCTCTCCGGTCTTCCCAATGGTGATTGGAGGGTAACCGTCTTTGACCAGTGGAACGACATGCTGGTGGACGGCCTTTCCACGCCTATTAGGCTGGCTGGCGGAACCACACCTATGGGCGATATTGCCATAAACCAGTGGCAGGCGAATATCTACACCTCGACCTTCTTTGACGCGAACGGCAACGGTGTTCGGGATGCGAACGAAACCGGCCTCACGCTGGTGGCGACGAACATCCGGTTCCGCGACGGCAGCTATTCCAACTTCAATAACACCGACCTGAGCGGCAACGCCGGTTTCAACGAGGTGTTCCCGCTATTCAGTTGGTATGTGGTCGAAACCGATACGACGCGTTACAAGAACACGGGAACCCACGTAGTCTATGACGCGGGCGGGCCTGCCGACGGGACTTGCACCGGTACGACAGCACCGTGCGGGAGCTCCAACATTGCCCAGCTTATGGCGAACACAGCCGAACAGCTACCTGTGCCCGCGGCCCTGCGAGTACCGGGCGCGCGCTATTGCGCATCGGCAGATTGCCCTACTGGGGATGCGGCTGGCGGATCAACCGGCCGCGTCGATCCTCCTTGGGTTGCCAGCGAGGGTTGGCAGGGCTTCTCTGGCCAGAACAGTTTCATTGAATTCGGAAAGGCGCCCTTCGCGACAGGCGAGAACGGTGGCATCCACGGCGAGGTGATTTATGCCTCGACGCGGCCCTTTGACGATCCAGCGTTGCTGATTCACACCAGCTGGACTCCCGACGTGCCGGGAGTAACCATCAACTTGTATCGAGTGGGTACGGCACCGGATGGAACAGACAGCCTCAAGTTGGTGGACACCACCAAGACCAGCAGTTGGGACGATTGGGCCCAGGGCTTCCGCTCGGATGGCAATCCCAACATGAGCTGCCCCGGCCAGGGAGCGGCCACTGGCACAAACGCGGATCTCTTCTATTTCACGCTGTTTAACCAGCCGATGTGGCTCGATGCGTACAACAACGGGGGAACTCCAGCCCACACCATTCCGAATAATTCGCAGTACAAGTGCTACGACGGCATGCACAACTGGAATCAGGTCCAGCCGGCGTCTTACGACGGCATGTACCAGTTCCCCAGCATTGCTGGCCGGAATCCGACGACGGGAGCACCCACCGGTGGGACGGGATCGGTTACCGGTACGAACTGCACGATCTGCCTTGCGAATCCGACCGACGGCACCCCCATGTTGCCTGCCGGCAAGTACGTGGTTGAAATGATTGTGCCTCCGGGTTATGAACTGGTGAAGGAAGAGGACAAGAACATCCTGATCGGCGACGACTACATCGCGCCGGCCACGCAGCAGTTCGGCGGGTTAGGCAGCGTCTTCATCCTGCCCGACCAGGCTGAGCTGGCCGCCGCCTACAACGCCAACAATGCCCAGAATCCGACCCAGAGTTTTGGCCGCACGACCTTACCCAGTCACGAAGGAGACACGGGCAGCATCGAGACTTTCTGGCCGTGCGTTGGCCAGGCGCGCGTCGTGCCTGACTACATCAGCCTGTTTCCGCAGTCCGGCGAAGTGGCACCGTTCGCCGGAGCTACTCGCAACCTGTGCGACCGCAAGTTAGTAACGCTCACGGACCAGACGTCGGCGCTGGCGAAGTTCTGGGTCTTCACCTCGGCTCACGTCGCCGCGCACTTCACCGGCGTGATCACGGACGACTTCACTTCGGAGTTCGACCCGTTCTCGCCGCAGTTCGGCGAGAAATTCTCGCCGGCCAATCTGCCGGTATCCATCAAAGATTGGACCGGCACCGAAATCTCCCGCGTGTACGCTGACCATTGGGGGACCTACGACGGCTTGACGTACTCCACCTGGGAAGTCAACCCGCCCAATCCGACGGGGTACGCGCCCACCATGATGGTCACGTGCATGAACGACCCAGGCACGGGACCGGCACCGGATCCGTTGTTCAACCCGCAATACAGCCAGTTCTGTTACGAGATCCCGTTCATGCCGGGGCAGACCCAGTACATGGATACGCCGGTCACGCCCACGTCCGCCTTCGCAGGCGCGGGATACAACAACCCTGACTGCGCCTACCCGAATGCCACGCCCGCGATCAAGGAAGTCGATGGGGACGGAGTTGGACCCTGGGTGAGCGCAGCCGGTCACACCCTCACGATCACGGCTCTGGGTGACCAGACTGTGCCCAACAATGCGTACTCCGGACCCTCGGCCACAACGATTCCTTTCAACCAGAAGACTGTTACCCGTCACTATGGTTTTGGCAGTGCGCAGGGAACCGGAACTGTGACCATCGGCGGGTTAGCTGCGACCGTTACGGGTTGGAGTGACACACAGATTATGGTTACGGCGCCCGCCACCCTGCCGGCGTGCACCCTGCAGCAACAAGCGCAATACGGAGGCCCAGGCACGACGGGAGTATCCACCGCACAGTGCGGTGAATTGGTCATCACGGCGGCCAACGGCCAACAATCGGTCGACACTATCACCGTCACGATCGGCGGCAAAGCCCCGACCCACGTCCTCGCCTCGGGCATGATCCAGAGTGCAATTGACGGCGCCGCTCCGGGCGACCTGATCATCGTCGATCCCACCTGCACCACGACTACGGGGACAGTGACGACGATGGTTGGGTGTACTACCACCGGTGCTGCGCACTCTGCCTCTAGCCACAACGAACTGCTGCTGATGTGGAAGCCGGTCCGGCTGCAAGGTGTCGGAGCTGTGTCCAGCGTCATCAACGCGAATACCCATCCGGCGGGCAAGCTGGATGTCTGGCGGCGGGAGGTGGATTGCCTGTTTGGTTTGGCAATCAACGGTACCCCGAGCTCAACCACCAATGTCTTTGATCCGACCGGTCAGTTTGGTTGCCCAGGGACTGGCTGGAACTACTTCACGCCGACTGCCAACAATCCACAGGTAGATCGGCTACCGACGGAAGCAACTGTCGGTTGGGATGCCACGCTAAACGGCAACCTGGCTGAGATGTTGCAAGAGCCAAGCCTGATGGGCGCGCTGGAAGGGGCGGGAATCACGGTGTTGTCGAAGGGAGTGAACTTCCCATCGAATCCGTGGGTAACGGTTGGGGGCACGTTCCCGGCCGGCACCACCCTTCTTACGGCTGCCAGCTGCGGGGCGAACACGACCTCGGCTGCGAATCCGTTCCCGAGCAACTTCCAATGCAACCCGTCAAGCATCGACGGCTTGGGCATCACCAACAGTTCCCAGGGGGGCGGCGGCATCTTCGTACACGCCTGGGGGCATAACCTGGAAATCGCTAACAACCGGGTGGCCAACAATTCCGGAACGCTTTCGGGCGGGATCAACGTGGGTCAAGGTGAGTTTCCGCCGTCGTATGTCGGAGGCGCTGGAGCCGTGAACGCGGACCCAGGCTCCTGCCAGACCAGCAATGTCACGAATCTTGCGCTCCCGTACTGCCATAACTTGAACGTGAACGTGCACAACAACGCGGTCACGTCGAACTCTTCCAACGGTGACGAATTGTTCTCGGCCACACCGGCGGGGGCAGGTGGTGTCAGCTTCTGCACCGGCTCTGACTACTACAAATTCAACTACAACTGGGTTTGCGGGAATCTGAGCACGGGTGACGGCGGTGGAGTAGGTCACATCGGGTTCATCTACAACGGTGACATCGAGCACAACACCATCCTATTCAATCAGAGTACCAACCCGACGATCGCAGCCAACGGCGGGGGTATCCTCGTCATGGGCGCCCCCGATGTCGATCCTCCATGCGGCGGCACGACCGACGCGGATTGCCTGCCGCCCCCGGGCAGTGTTTCGCCGAGCGACGGAGCCGGTCCCGGCCTGGTGATCAATGCCAACCTGATCATGGGCAACGCCGCTGAGAGCGGCAGCGGCGGTGGCCTGCGGTTCCAGCAAGTGAACGGCACGGACGTCGTCAATTTCCCCACGACTCCGGCGCAGTGGTACACCGTAAATGTCACCAACAATATCATCGCCAACAACGTTGCCGGCTGGGACGGTGCTGGGGTTTCGCTCCAGGACGCGCTCGCGGTGAACCTCATCAACAACACGATCATGTCCAACGACACCACCGCGTCGTCGGGCGTGCTCTTCAACACCTTTGGGGCTCCATTGGCCAGCAGCGGAGGACCCAAGTGCACCGCAAACTGCGGCACCGCATCGGCGCCTCAGCCCGCTGGCCTGGTGAGCATCCAGAACAGTCCAGTCCTGGTGGCGAATTTGCCCACAACGGTCACTTGCCCCGCAGGGCATTATTCCGGCACCACGGCCACGAATGGGACTTGCAGATCGGCTTCGTACCCGCTTCTGGCTAACGATGTGTTCTGGCAGAACCGTTCGTTCTACATCGGCGTGGGA
>WNFS01000179.1_pt1 | contig 45813 bp, 58 predicted proteins | sample 5400141 | NCBI WGS metagenome assembly WNFS01 (sample SAMN13153358, study PRJNA577476) | soil metagenome | isolation source: 60 cm saprolite under Madrone tree | place: USA:California | collected 2016-06-14
ACTTTTAGTCAAGCAACTACTGATGAAGATAAAGTATAAAGTTCTACGTGCCACTATTATATGTATGACAGGACAAGTTTGTGCAGAACGCCTTATAAATGGTGTTAAATCATGAGCCCCCTCAACAACGGCCGTCACCTATCCGCCTCCGAGCGTCGAATCGCAGACCTCGAACGCACGAAGCAAGAATTCGTCGTCCTTTTGAACTATCTCATCGTGCAAAATGGGGGCAAATACGAAATGCTCGCGAAGGACGTCCGCCAGATACCTCTCTGGATTATCCGAACGGAGATTAGCGGCGAGGGTGAAGAGCGAAAGATGATCTTCACGCGGTTAGAGCCGCCACCTCAAGAACCGAAAATTATCCTCCCCCAATAGGTTCAGGTTAATAATTGCCCTTCACCTATGAAGCCATTTTTCCAACTTGGTAACGGACGACCCTGCTATGAAAACTATTCCAATTGCAAAATATCCACATATTCTTATACTCGTAGATGACGATGATTATGATAAACTAAAAGACTATACATGGCGGTTAGTTGAAGGGTATCCAGCAAGAGGATGCAACGCAAACACCTCACTCTCTTCCCCGTTTATCTTAATGACTCATTGTATTCTGCCCTGTAAAGAGGGTTTCGTTATAGATCATGTAGACCAAAATAGGTTAAATAACCAAAAGATAAACCTTCGTTATCTTACCTATTCACAGAATAATTTCCACTCAGATAAACACGTAAGAAATACAACTGGCTTCAAAGGAGTCTTTTCTGCAACTTATCATGGAAGAGTTTCTTACAGAGCTAGAGTTTGTATCAATCAACAAAGGATTAACTTAGGTAGCTTTAAAACCGCAGAAGAAGCGGCGAAAGCTTATGATGCTTATGTAAAATTACATGTAGGGAAAGTTGCTCACTTAAATTCCCCTTGACATGAGTTTTTTAAGCGATTATCTGTTCTTTAATGGCGGCAACGAATGCCCAGAGTCCTACCATATATGGTCCGCTATCACCCTCTTAAGCTCTGTCATATCCCGTAAGGTCTACCTTGACTGGGGACAGCATCGTATCTATCCCAACCTTTATGTCTGCCTTATCGGCTCTCAGGGATCACGAAAGACTACAGCCAGCGACGTGGTGCGAGATATCCTCACCGACCACTTCCCAAAGATTCCTCGCGGTGCTTCCGTGACCTCTTCCCAGGCCATCTCGACCTATATGGGACATGATGATAACATTCGTTGTTTTGAGGATGAGAACAAAATTCTACAAGAATACCATCCTTATGTGATCATAGCGAATGAACTCAAACACTTTCTCGGTATTAACCCTGAGAACATGATCCGTTTCCTCACTGATATCTATGACCGTAAATGGTGGGATACAAACTACAAGAACGTCGAATCAGAAGGGTTTCCCAACCCTTATGTAGTGCTTCTTGCCTGCGAGACGCCAGGATGGATTGTCGATAACCTCAAGATCGAAATTATCTCAGGTGGGTTTGCTCGACGTCTCATTCCTATTTACGAGACAACAATCCGCGAACCTGTTGACTGGCCTTTCATGACCGACAAGATGTGGAAGGTCCGCTCAGAAGTGATTGAGAAGTTGAAGAAGGTAGAGAAACTTGTCGGCCCATTCACCTACACCGACGAAATGCGTCAGTTCTACAAAGAATGGTATTACCAAATCCGAAAGACTCCTCAGAACGACCCCACAATGGAGGGGTTCTTTTCTTCAATGCACACCCAAATGCTCAAGGTCGCGATGTTGTTGACCATTGTAGAGTATGGAGACCTCCTTCTTCGAAAGAACATGGTCGAAATTTCCATCGCCCTTCTCGATCGAGTGGTGCCGAAGATGCGTGAACTCTACAGTTCCGCCGGACGGAATGAACTTGCAAAGCCCACCGGCGTTCTCCTTCAAATTCTCAACGCTGCGGGTGGGATCATGTTGGAAAAGCAATTCCTCGCTATTGCGTTCAAAGACATGGACCCACGCGAAAGTTATTCGGTGATGAGATATCTTGAGCAGACGGAACAGATTTTCATGGTGGAGAAAGTTGTGAATGGAGTGACAAAGAAAATGGTCTGCACCCCTGCCTGCGCAGCCGCGCTTAAAAGACCAAAGTCCTCAGACGTCCAAGCTGCTTCTCCACCATCACCCGAGCCTCCGGCCTCGATAGACGAGGTTGCATCGCCATAAGTTGGTCAACCATTTGTGCCATTCGCATCTCGCCGGGGTGGATCATGCCCGTTCCAGGCACCCCCACCGATCTTTCAATCTGGGTGCGTTGAAGAAGACGTTGCATCTCCGTCGGCTCACCCTGAATTTGGGGATACAGAGTTTGGATTCTGGAAGTTTCTGCTGCGGTCGTGCGTCCTCCTGTTCGCAGCGGGTTGGCAGGGATTGATTTCTCTTGTGCGATCTCGACGACCTGCTTCAAAGCCTCACGCGGATCGTAATTAGGAGTTTCGGTTTGTTGTGACATAAGGCCCGCCCGCACAGCCCCAATATCGCCCGCGAGAAGTTTATCTGCCAGATCACTATGGAAATCGTGCAACCGTTGGGATTCGAGTATTTCGGCCCGTTTATGAATATCTTGTTCTTCATAGAATTGCGACAGCCTCTTCGGCTTGAACCCCACCGCAATAAGGGCTTGCTCTGCCGGTGTGGGTTTGAAGATCAACCTATCCTGTGAATCGAGGACGTTCCCTCCATCATTGTAAAGGCGATAAAGCCCTCTCACCCCAGCAGGTAGAGCCTTTTCAACAGCCTCACCCGTCCGTCCTCGTTGGGCAAGCTGAAAGCCTTGGACATAGTTCGACAGGACGGAGGTCAACGGCCCCCCAAGATTGCTCCATGAGAAGCCCTCATTAGGGTCCACCCCGAGAATATGCCCCAACTCGAACCTCGACCCTATATCTGCCGGGCCGACGGTGTTGAAGAGACCGTGCATCGCACCGTCGCTGATGATATGACCCATTTCAAGGTTATCTCCACCCAAAGAGGCAAACATTCCACGAAGTCTTTTCTTCACCTCCGCCTGTGGGAAAATCTGATCGACCAACGCCACAGTCGCAGCCACGAAAGGCAACCCAAAAACCCCTCCAATCATCGCCTGCGTGGCGAACATCGTCCCAAGAGCTTTTCCAGCTTGTGCCCGTTCAGTTTCTGGCAACCCCGACCGACCGAGGGCGTCCTTCGTCAACCGCATCGCCATCCCATAAACATTCAGGGTGTATCCCTGAAGGGCTAACATCGTCCCACCAACACCCTGAAAGCGACCAAGACTGTTCACCAAGATTGAACGATTTGCCTTCCCTCCACCTCCCATTGTGGTCCTCACAGCCTCCACTGCAAAACTATGAGCTTCAGAAGGGGGCATTCCACGTTCCCTGGCCATCCGATAGGAAGCAAGAAAGGCTGTTGTGGAATTGAACATTGTGGCAAGCCCGAAGAAGTCTCGTCCGAACTTGGTGGCGTGATAAAGGGGGTTGAAGATGAGCTTGCGCGCCACAGTGGCAACTGGTCCGTCGATGAGGTTGATACGATCTCGGAATTCTTCGTCTTCATAGGATTGGATATCGGAAACGAAACCTTTATTGATATCGCCGTCCAAGCGAGCTTTTTGAATCGCAGCGTTTTCTTCAGGATTTAGGAATTGTCCTTTTCGGAAATACGATCCACCGACATCCTGAATTGCTGGAAGGAGATACTTAAAGTAAGCCTCCCTCAGAGTTGCTCCCAACTCTACAAGATGTGGTGCGAGTGTTGTGAGTTGGTGCGTCATCACAATCGGCAGCGACGATGGGTTGCCGCCGAGGAAGTTCATGAAGATAAGGCCGTTGAGTTTGTTGAACTCCGACCCACTTGAATCGACCAAGTTCGTGAGATATCGCTGAGCGATATTCTGCAATGCGGGGTTCGCCTTAAGCTTCGGACTGTTCACCACGAGAGGAATCATACCTTTGACATAGGAACGACTCAACCCATATGAGGTAGAGTTCAGATAGCGAATGTTCCCCTCCAACATATTCAACCGTTCTCGTCCCCCTACAAAGGATCGCTCCCTCATGTAAGGAGAGACTGAAGACTGAATTGCCCCCTCGCCGGGCTTGAAGTCCTCCCTTACTCGATCTAACGTGGCCTCATCCGCACCACCCTCTTTCAAAGCCTGAATTGTGGCGTTGAAGAGTTTATTATCCGCTTCTATGTAAGAGTCCAACATCTCTCCCTGCATCCCTTGGTAACGTTCGGCATTATCCCCACTATTGAAAGCCTTCAGGTATGCGAGTTTTCCTTCTGCCTGCTGACGTTGAAGGTCTGCATACTTCTTATTCGCCTCCACCTGCGTTTTGAAATCCCAAAGTTGCCTCTCACCATCCGTCTCCTTCCACGCAATGAGCCATTTTCCCGTCCGCACTTCCGGCGAATAATAAGGTTTGCCTTTTCCATCCGCCCCCAACAATGTCTCCTGCATCTTTAGATAAGAGTCTTTGTTGTTCTCTGCAAACTTGAACAAAGAATCAAACATCTTTGGGTCCATTCTCGATGCAAGTTGGGCTAAACCAATAGATTGCTCCGCAGGCGGAAGGTTGAAACGCGTCATCAAAAAGTCCATTGCTTCCTTCGCCACACCTTTTGCCTTAACGTGATCCGCAGTGGGGTCGTATTGCTGCACGATCATACCAGCCTTCGCCGACAGGCGGTCGCGGAACATCTGAAGACGCTGAAAGGCCGATGCCACATTCGCTTGGCCGAATTGCTGGTTCGTGCGGTCAATTGCGGCAAGATCCTTATCAGACAAAGAGGGAAACTTCTTCTTCAACATTTCTTTCAATTCAGAACCGACAAACTGCTTCACCTCAGTGTTCTGAAATAACTTCACGAAATTTAAGGCGTCGTTCGCCATTGTCTCTTCTCGACCTAAAGAACGAAGGCGGTCTTTCGCGAACTTTCCGTTATCCTCTGTTAAGTATTGAAATAGCTGTGTCACATTTGCTGAAGCCATTCGACGGAAGTCAGCAGCCACATCAGCTATCCCAGTAGCTTCAGGGTAAGCCTTAACAAACTGTCCAAGAGGAAACAACAATTCATGCTTTGAGGGTCTCTTTCCTCCCACTGACTGTGGAATCATCATCTTATCTGCCTCATCCACGACACGCTCTACCTCATCCTTTAAAGGTGCGCCCGCAAGTCCAAAATCATACATCCTCGCCATTCGTTCACCCATTTGAGCAACCTGTTGATAGGTTGCACGAGGCGGAGGGTCGACCGGGCCTACCTGACCACGATCAGAAAGGGCCGTGAAAGCGTCCACCGCAGCCTTCACCTCAGCATCGGTTTTCATAATCGAGACCATGTTCTTATGAACACTCTCAAGATAGGCCGAGGCCTGTTTCACAACCAAGTCTTTAGCTCCTGTCCCACTCATAACCTTCTGAAAGTAATCCTTCACCGCGCTAATTGTCTGCGTCAGGTCTACATAGAACCCCTTTGAAAGGTCTTGCTCTGCTCGATCTCCAAAGAACCACGCATCCCGCGCCCCTCGTGGGTTGAGGTGGGCCATTGCCAAAAGGCCACCATAATCGGAAAGGAACTCAGCGGAGGAATAGGTCTGTCCTTGTTTAATCGCATACTTCTGATAAAGGTCGGCCCTGTATTCAAGTTCCTTCCGTGAAATATCTCGGGGCGCTATCTGGAACAACATCGCTCGAAGAGCTATGCCCTTCTCTTCCGTCGTCATCGCGTTCGCGCTTTGAAGAGCTGTGTTATAGGCTGTTGCCCAATCGGGCACGATGGGAGAGCCAGTGCTAAGCATTGCTGTGGCACGAAACTGAACCTGATGCACAAGTTCGTGACCCCAATCCCACAAGGCATGGAAAAACTCTGTCGGTAGATTGGAGTGTCCCCGAGAACCTGTAACAAGCCCCACAAACCCATTCCATTTTGAGTCTCTTGGCGAGACGGCAAAATTTGCCGCGCCAGTCATGGCATCGGCGATTCCCGTGCGGCCAGTGATATGCTCGAACCGAGCGGCAATTCCTAAAGCGTTCTTCGTTAGGTAGTTCAACCGTGGGCCGGTTTCACCTTTCAAGGTGAAATAGCGGGTGAAGAAATCCTGCACCTTGGGGAGGTAGAGCTTTGGGTCGTTTGGCTGGTTGATAACGAGGTCCAAGCCCGACTCACGAGCAGCAACGTCCGCAATGGACTCACCAAGCTTGATAGGATGACGTCCCAACTCCAACGCCATCTGACCGAGGGTTTCAGTCTCCCTCCCCTCAGCGGCGGCTTTCATGACCTCGGAGAGGATTTTGTCCTTGCCGAAAAGGGTGAACCCACCTCGGCGGAGAAGTTCTTGCTTGACCTTATCGAGGGGGAACATTGTCGCGGTGACGTCAATTTTGGGAGTTTTGTCGGGGTTCTGGAAGACTAGGTCATTACGATACTGTGGTGCGCTCCCTATTATAGCCTCTTCTCGACTTGCCGCGTTGGCAAAAGCATTCTTATGTGGTCCAAAACTCACTCGCTCACCCTTCGCGCCGGTGAGGTCTCCTGCAATGCGGGGAAGGGCTTCGTTGTAGTTAAGACGCATTCCTTTTTCTTGCGCGGGCCGTTCAACACTTCCTAGAAGTCTTCCTTGAGACGCAGCAAGACGATCATGCCCCTCCGTCATCATTGCCGTCTCCGCATCGCTGATTGCGATAGCATCGGCACCGTTTTTGATTGCATAGTCGATGGCGGACTTTAAGGCGAGGTGGTTAGTATCTTTGAGGAGAGGGTGGTTTTGGACTCCAACGTACGGATGTTCAGCACCCGAACTAAGAGCATTCTCCTTTGCTTCTCGCAGTTGCTGTCCCCAATCACTTTGTACCTCGATTACATGAAAGACCTTCCTCGCACCAACCTGTTCCCAGTAACCACGCCAGAAGACGAGAGTGTTTGGGGGGAAATTGTGTGAAGGAGGAAACATCACCCCCCTATCGGCGAGAGTTGAGCCACCTAGCTTTTGCTGAGAGAAAGGACGTTCAGGAATTACCACCGCTCCTTCAACGTAACCGGGCATTTCATTTTTAGGTTTGGGGGCGATAGATTGCCATGATGTGCTTGGGGTAGGGCCTACCTGAGTTCCCGAACCAAGTTCGTGATAGCGCGCGAGCAATCCAAGGGCTTCTGGTGACCTTCTTGCTAAATCTTCTGGTGCCTCTCGTCTCCAGTATGGAGTAATAGTGTCAAGTTTATGCTCAATCTGCAAAAACTCTTTTCTTTCAGGAGTTTGAATTTCGTTACCTACTATTTTAACCTCCACCCTCGGCCCATTCGACGCTAGCCAATCTTGAAACTCTTTAATCGGCACCGTTTTCCCCTTCAAGAACTCCTCAATGCCCGATCCCTTCAACATCTCCCACTCATCTGGTGGGAGAGCACGAGGCAACCTTTCCAATAAGGAATTCCCAGGTAACTTATCACCCGGCAACCTCGAAAGCTTGAACGGTTTCTCCTCGTTCAACTGTTCATCCACGATCCTTCCAAACGCACCCCCCTGAAGCTGCTCTGGCAAGAACGCAGGTGCTACCTCAGGTCCGGGTAGGTTTAGCTTGAACTGTTCAATCTCTTTCGGCTTGAGGACGACACTCTCCGGCGGTTCAAAGTCTTCCGGTGGTTGGAAACTCTCCTCCTGTCCTCGAAGAGAGGTCACCACCGTCGCCTTTCTATTCGCCGCGACCTCGGCAGCATAGGCCGCCGCAGCGTCCACCGCAGCCTGCGACAAAGAACGTCCTTCTGCTAACGAACGAACTTGGCCGGGAATTGTTGGCTTTAGAACATCCTGCCATCCTGCGGGCTTAATACGGCCTTCAGGACCAGTTTTATAACCTCGAAGCGCGGATGGCAGCCCAGCGACCTCAAAAGGAAGGATGTTTGCAAGGGTCTCCGCTACATGTCGTGGCTCAAGCGGATTATACAAACCTTGTTCTTGTGCCAAACTTGATGCCTCTCCTCCAGCCTCAAAGGTACCAAGCAAACCCACCGTCGAGGCAGCCTTCTCTGCGCCGCGTTCGAGCAACCCCGTAAGCCCAGGACCAACAGTCTCACCCACCGTCTGTGCTATTGGAAGTCTCGACGCAATAGCCGCGGCCTTCCCACCAACAAGAGGGGCTGCACCAAAGGTGCCGGCTTGAATCGCTCCCACTAAGGGAGACCCGGTCTCGGTATAGCCTTTCGAGAAAACATCCGCCATTGCAGTGGGCACCCCAACGTAGGGAATAGCCATCGCACCTACCTCAGCGGCCGTTCGAGGAAGACCTTCCCCAACAGACTTTCCAATCTCTCGTCCTACCTCTTCCTGATTAAATAAGCTTCCAAGCCCACCTCCAGCCTTTTCTCCCAACGCTCCGGCGTATTCCTTAAAAGGCTGAAGCACATTTTCCACCCCGGTGCTATATTGCTTAGCTAACCTCCCTGGCATTGAAATATTCCCCGCAGAATACCTCAACGAAGAGGTCTGCTGGTTCATAAACTGGGAGAAGTCCTTTAACGTCATCCCGGCGAAGAACGGATGAGAGTCCTGAGCTACTCGGTAAGCTTCCTGGACCTCAGGGAAGGTAAAGTTTTCATCTTCCATAGCAGTGAAGGTTAATTATTAACCCGAACCTAGAGGCCGCTTTGCATTAGAAGTTGAAGAAGGGGAGCAAGCGACGGAGTTTGAGAAGCCACCGTGGCCTGTTGTTTTCCTGACAGCTTTTGACCCTTGGTCAAACCTTGTGCAAGCACCTTCGAGGTATCATCTGAGAAACCAAGTTGACCTAGTCCCGTTGAGGCCGACCCCGAGTTACCTCCAAGCAACCCCCCTAGAACAGTCCCAGCCGCCCCACTTGTCGAGGTTGTCGTCCCTCCCAAAAGTCCTTCAAGAAAGTCCATTATCTCTGACGGTTAAGGAGTTCTTTTAAAACACTTATCGCTCTTTGATACTCTCCCTGATGACTTTGAACCCAGTCATCAAACTCGGCCCTACTTCGAGGATTTAGACTTTCAACACCAGGAAAAGCCCCAGAAGGCGCATTCTGGAAGATCATTGGAAGTCCTTGAGCAGGGGGAGCACCTTGTAGCAATGACTGAATAGAGGATGGTGCTATGGTAGGCTGAGCCACAACTTGAGGTTTTGGCGTCAACCCCGTGATGCGGTCTATAAAATTCCTTACGGGGGACATAGGACCCGCCGCTGTTCCCGGAACTACCGAGGACTGTCGACCCGCCGCTTTTCGAGCACGCATTTGCTCATCTAACACCCTTGCAGCCTTCTCTGCCTCCGTTAGAGGAACTGTCGCCCCTGCCACTTCGGGCATTCCTAGGTTACCACTGATAAACTGCTTCAACATTGCCATTGCTTGTGGTGGCAACATCGAAAGGTAGGGATTCCCAAGAAGGTGTGCCACGAGAGCTTGACGTTCTTTCTCCGAGGAGCCTGCTTCCTTAGCTGCCCCCGTTTCAGCCTCCTGTGCTGACGCCCCTGCATGGATCAACGATGCAAGACCTGTATCTCCCAAGTTTCCTACATGGGCTTTGCTCACATCCAACCCTGCAAGTCCTTCCGCCGCACCCATGTTAGGGGCACCCATCATTGCATTTGCATATTGGTCAGCTTGCTGTTTCTGCTCTAGCCCATAATCGGCTGTATCAGCAGCGGTGTTAGCTTCACGTGCTTGACCTTTCATTAACGAGGTATGGGCTGCGCCTTGAAGAAAACCTTGTTGGTAGGCGTCTCCATGTGTTTTGGCATACTGAGCAATCTGTCGTTGTTCCTCTTGCTGGTTTCCCAACGTCGAACCTTGAAGGGCTTGGTTCTGTTGATAAAGCTCTCTCGTCTTAGCAAGTTCCTCCGCTCCCTGGTTGGTGAACCCTCGTGCAAGCTCGAAGATATTCCCACGTCCCCCCTGCATTATATTAGGATTGGAAAGGGCGTTCAATGCACGAGTGCCAAACCGACCTGCTCCCTTCCAAAACCCACCACCTCCAGACGAAGTAGGAGCCGGTGGTTGGAACAGACTCGAAAGAGGCGCACCCGCGTTCAAATCATCTTCTTCCATTAACGATGCCATAACATTCCTTTCATCTTACCGACAAAACTCCAGGTCCAAAACCATCCCCAACAAAAGGGCTTAAGCACTGGCCCAAAGAAGCGATGCTCGTTGTGATACCACCACCTTCCTACCACAAGGAAGGGCTTCACGAGACACAAATTAACCAACAGGCGAGCAATCCAAAACCTCCGCATTAGTGGGATGGTGAATGAAGCCATTACCATATATCCCGCCCGCCTGTTGGGAGTATAGAAGTCATCGCGTCCTTGGCGGACATAAGGGGGAAGTTCACCATTCAAAGCCTCAAGGAAGATAAAGCAACATGTGATACCTGCACCCCATCCCGACCCGGAGGATTGCTGAATCTGCTGCCCTTCGCCAGAAATGTCCTCCGCCGTGGTTTGACGCGGCTTCCCAAGGAACTCCCCAGCCATTTGTAGATTCGAGGTGTTCTGCATCCTCTGACGGGCAATAGCGCCCGACGATTCAAGTCCCTGCCCAGTTCGTCCAAGTTCTCCCTGCTGTTGTTGCTGTTGGGCTTGAAGCTGACTTCCTCGCCTCATCGACTCAATCATCTGTGAAAGTTTGACCGCATCTTCAACAATGCCCGCCTCTTTGTCTTGCTGACCACGGATTTCCCGAAAGCGGTTGAGGGACTGATTCGTTCCCAAATCAGCAAGCTCCATACCAGTTCGGGCCTGCCCTCCACGGACATTACCAGGACCGGACATCGCAGCGGCACGAGCTTGACCAAACGATCGGTTGTATAGGTCGGCGGTTGATTGTTCATAATTTGCAGCATAGGGGTTTCGATTGACGATATTCGACAGAGAGGTCGAGCCAATAAACGACGTCGGATCAATACTCTCAATTGAACTTAGAAGGGATTGTCCCGGCACCGCGGTGTTATCCCGACTGAGCAGCGAAAGCAAAAATTGCCCCTCCGCTCCTTGCATTGCGGAAGTGATGGGAGAGTATTGATAATTCGCCTGAATCAGACTTGCTAGGTCGGCGGGAAGACTATAGGAACGCTCCTGCGCTGTTGTGCCTCGACGTTGAAAGGCTGTGTTCCCCGAAGACTGGGTTGAGTTTGTCGAGAAGTCAAAAGCCCACGCTTCGCAGACCTTTCCCTCTCGCGACCGCTCCACCCTTCGCTCTGCCTCTTCGACTGCTATCTTCCACAAGTCGTTCATAATTCCTTCGTATACAAAATCATCCTGCGCTTCACGCCGAACTTCCTCTCGATCGCATTGATGCTCGACCCCGAAAACCTAGAATTAAACCAATGTAACTCTTTGAATCCTTGTGCACGTGCCCACTCCTCCACATACGCAACGGAGAACTTACCCACCGTAGCACTCTTCCCATTCGATGAGGCAGCGTAATATACGATTGACGGAGGATGGTAGTTCGAGGAGTTGTCAAAAACCACACCGTAAAAAAGTGGTTTCTGGTTCTTAGACTCAATGATGAATACCAATCCCCGTTCAGATCCAATGTTGATAGTGTCAAGCACCCGTCGAAGAAAAGCCTCAGCCGTGACCACATGACCCGGACGATTCTGCGCGTTGAGGTCGACCAGGCCCGCCAGCAAGAAATCCCAATTCGCCAGCACTTCATCGACAGTTGTAAGACGTTTGACAAGAAATCCTTCAGGGTTGTTCATCGTTCTGCTCCCACACCGAAGATGGCCTCTTCGAAGCCGCTCCAGACCGCACCACGCGGTCCTCCTCCAATGGTGCGAAGATCATTAGGATGGGTGAAGGAAGCTACCATAAACTGTGAATAAAAATAACCAAAAGGTGGCACAGAAATTGGTTGATTACTCGCATCAGAGGCGTATTGCACAAGATCAACATTATCCAAAGTAAGGCTCATTATTGCACCTTCGTTCACCGTTAATACCTTAGAATAATCTAAAGCTACCAAGTTTGTAGGTGGCGCAGCGCTTCGATTTAGGTAATAAACCTGCACCGGAGAAGAAATTTCTAGCTTGGCTGTTAGTTCCAACGTTGTTGTAGGAGTGCCACCAGTTTGGAAAAAAGCCCCGTCGTTTGTTCCACCTGTATAAAGAGCAAGCTCAACACAACCACGAAATCGAAAAGCCACATTTGCAGAGGAAGAAGGTAACCCTACAAACTGATATTGTGCTTTCGATTGGAAAAAGTCTGTAAAAGCAACGAGTGCCATATTAGGCAATGTAAGAAATCCTAACCAACCCAGAATGGCCTTTTGTCGATTTGGTAATAGGAGTATCCGTGCCTGTGTAAATAGGGTTGAACCTTCCCAACCCCGTCCCTCCCCCACCATAGGCTAGACCAGAGTTAGGGGCACTTGTCGTGAATGGGTTTACCAACCCTGACAACTGCCAACCATAACCAGCAAGGGCACCAACTCCATTTCCTAAAGGATTAGGGTCGACATAGTTAGGAGAGGCAAATGCGGGGTAGACAAAGCTTGATCCTCCATTAAAAGAAGAAGCTTCTGCTGCGTTACCAATTGCTGAGGGGGTTGCCCCAGCGCCAGATTCAACATCCACACTCAAACCTGTTACCCCGTCAATTACTGTAACATGAGCAGCCGTAAAGCCTGTGAAGCCTTTTGACGTTCCGTTATCTGTTGTCTTTGAGTTCTCATTTAAGGGTGGGATTGTGATGACCAAAGTATTTGTAGGGGCGAAAGCTGGTGTGACAAACAATATACGAATCATCTTCCCCGCCCCACCACCAAAGTTCGTAATTGTTGGCCCAGGCCATGTGATAGTTCCGCCCCCTCCACCACCAGGAGAGACTACTGTCACCACAAAACGTGTTACTGTAACGGGCTGAACCCATATCCCACTTGAAGTAAAGTCTTTGTTGATAACAGCCCCTCGCTTACCTAATCCTGTTGGATCAAGCATACGAGGTATAAGAGCTACTAGGTCGTTGAGGTCTTCATCACCTGTCATGCCACTTGTAGCATCTGGACCGTCAGAGAGAGTAAAGGTCTGATTAGGAAGGCCATCATAACCTGCTCCAAAGAATAAAGGACTAAAAAGATCGCTTGAATAAGCCGTCTGTATCCCAGCAGTCAAGCTCACCCACCGAAAGCGATACCGGAAAATCTTCCCCTGCACCTTTGCAAACGTGAGTCTTTTGTTGGGCAAACTTGGCGTCCACGTTCCCACCACCTTGTAAACAACAGGTTGGTCGAAGAAATCCCTCGTCGCGATCGACACCTCGATCCCATCGCCTGAAGTGTAACTTCCATCCAACACCATCGAATCTTGTTCCTTCACTGTTTGGAGAGAACCATCAAAAAAGTCGCGGGTTTCAAGGGTTGGTGCTTCTTGAGCGAGCAAAGTCGACGTGTCGTCGGTTAGAAGCTCTTCGCGAAGCACCAAGCCCAAACTTGAGCCAAACAACCGGCCGCTGTTCGATATGCTAGTGTTTGAAAGCTCATCCACCTTTCCAACCAAAGAATCACACTGCGTCCCCACAAGCTCGTCGCAAGTGCGTGCCCTCGAGGTTTGCCCTCCAATGCAGCGCACATCCTCAACCGAAGCCGAATACCATGACCGTGTCCTCCAGTTAAAGACCACCTGCTTATCGTATCGCCCTATAGAGGCAGTCGAGCAGAAAACCCACCCAACCTCATACCTCTCCGGCCTTGTATAGGCCCACGTCATCTGCAAAAGGTCGAAGTTTGTCGAGACCGTATTGCGAAAGTAAGAAATTATATGCGTTCCAATAGACTGCGGAGCCTGCCCATCGAACATATAGAAATCCTGCTCGACCACGTCGAAGAAAAAGTGCATGTTCTTATGAGACGCCAACCCATACATCAACCCATTTCCCACATCGGTGAAGATTGGCGCACCCGCACCAAAGCGCATCACCTTCGGTAGCCCGACATAGACTGCGCAGACGATAGCACTTGGGGTATAACACACTAAAAAGTCCCCAAGCCGACGGACCCCCGTAACTCCGACCAATGGCAAATCGGTCCGGCACCACTCTTCAATGTCGAAACTATCAGTTTCGTTTGCCACGGAAGGTGTGTGGGAAGATGGATCATAAAGACCTCCCCAATGAATTCGTGTTGGTCGGACTTCTCCTTGATAGTTGGTCCATCCAAAAACAAGGTGGTCGAAGAAGGAGTCCAAGTAACGAGCGGCGGGCACGGCTGTTGCATAGCGACGCACCCGGGTTCCTTCGGTAAAGGCGAGAGAGTTGAATTCATTCGTGAACCATAGTTGGTTGTTATACACCACCGTCGCCCATCGTCGATGCATACCGGGCACCGTGATGAACTCAGCATCGCTTCCCTGAAAAGGGAGGAATTTCGACAGCGAAGGTGTGTCAACGTTGACCTGAAAAGCATGCCTTGAAGATAGTCCCACCACAAGACTCCGATCCTTCGTCCCTGTCGGAAGGTTCACCAACGTCTGAAGCGCGTAAGGGTAATTGATCACTCCTCCCACTCGACCCACGATCTTCTTCCGCAATACCTGAGAAACCTGCGTATTCGTTGAGGAGATGTTATGTGACACGGTCCATTTGCTTTCATCCACAAGATGCGCCCTTGAGGTCGAGTCGACTCCTCCCACGCCCGAAATGTGCGAAACCGGATGACGTGTTGTGGCCATTAAACTGTGGTGTTAGCTACTGACACAGTTGAGATTAGTTGTTGAATTGTGAAGAGGGTGAAATAATCCGTGAAGACTTGCCCAAGCGGGCCGTAATTGGAGGTTAAACCTAACCCCCCGGTAATAGCAGCTTCTATAATATGACGTATATATATTGTTCCAGGATTGGCAACTGTGACATTAACGAAGCTTAAAATGTCCTCGATTAAACTAAGAGTCGTTGCGTATTGACCCCCACCAGTGGTGTAAGAAAAAGAAGAAGTGCCCATTGTGATGTTACTCTTCGTTCCTGTTGGATCAAGCTTCGCTTCCATATAGGCACGGTGGCGATTTGAACCCGTTGCAGGAACGCGAACCTGGATACGGTAAATTCCAGCTTGTGTGATTTGAATAACCCCATCCGTTCCCGGAGTTCTCAAAAAGGTCGACCCCGACGCAGAACCAACAAATTGCCATGCACCGTTGATTCCACGAGTATTTTCTGCTGGACGTGCAACGGAGGAAGCAGGCACGAGAGTTTCAGCAAGGATAGCTGTGGAAGCAAGACCACTCACTCCTGCTAGGTTAAAGAAGGTGTTACCATTCTGATCTACCCCAATAACACCTGTTAAGGTCTTCGCCACAGCAGAATCCGCAAGGTTGTTATCAGTGTTTCCTCCTACGAAGATTTGTCCCGCTTTGCATGTTGGAAGAGACCGAGGTTGGATTGTATGGTCCCCGATGTCATTCCCAACCACAGCTTTGCTAGCAAACTTCCCCGCCGGGATCGAAAGCGGCCCCAACTTATTCGCCGTCACCGACCCATCAGCAAGGTTCGCTTCTGCCACTGCCGCAGATGCGAGCTTTATCGAGGTCACCGCTCCATCACCTAAAGCCGCTGTCGTCACCGCCTTCGTAGCAATCTTTGCCGTCGAAATAGCACCATCTGCAATCTTCGTGGTTATGGCCGCGCCATCTCGAAGGTCGATGTCCGAAATCGTTCCCTGTGCCACCTCTCGTTGAACTCCCTGATTTGCGTCCGATCCCCGGATGCTACCCACAAGGGAGGAAGTATCAAAGGCGGAAAGTTTAAGCTTGTTCGTCCCCGTATCATAGGACTGCGATAGAAAGTCATAAATCCACCGACGCGTCTGTCTTAAGGCATCATCGAGCATCGCGGCATCTTCCGTCGGAGACGGGTCAGCCATCGTTGCTTGAAGGGCAGAAAGGGTGGCAGAAAGAGTAGGGTAAGTTGCCATAGGTTAAAGAGGTTCACCAATCAAAATACATTGGACTGGGGTCTGAAACCCAAGAAAAAACGCTGAAGACCCACTGATAGTAAAAGAGAGGTAAAGGTATTGCCCGTCTTCCTTGAGAATAAACACATACCGTGGAGTTGCTGCTCCTGGTGGCCAGACCGGAGAAACACTAGCCCATACATTGAGGGGCACAACCACCCGTCGAAAGCCCAAAGCCACGACGTTGATGTTGGGATCCCAAGTATCTCCACCACCTGGGGAGGTTGGGATGTAAGCCTTTCGCATGACCAAGCTTTGTCCTTTTGGACCAGCCAGGTTAAATTCCTCAAGTATTTGAACATAGGCTCTTGTTAGAGATTGAACAGCCATTAGTCAAGGGAAGCGTCATCTGTCGATGAGGCAATGTAGGTGGCATTCCATTGCACCACGTTGGTCCATGTATCATCCAACATCTTCGACGTGATCGCCACCCTTTGGTCTTCTTTTAGGAAGAAGTTCAAATAATAGAGGGTGCGAAAGATCATATACTCGAAAGCAAAGTCGAACAAGAAGCTTCCATCTATAAGCTGGACGAAGTCGGGAAGCCATTGGAGGATGTCGAAGAAGAGCGTCACGTTCCCAGAGCCAAGCTGCGTCGTGTCGGCAGGGAATATCTGCACGGTCGTGCCGACCTGAATCACCACGAAGGGGAAGGGAGCGAAGCTTGTGATCACATCTGTCACAGAGGCAAGGCTGCTCAAGCCAGAGAAGCGTCGTTTGATACGCTGAACATAAACGTCGCGGGAAATTAACTCGACCGGAATTGGAAGAGTTCCAACCGACAGAAAAGCCCTCTTCAGGCTCTTAGGAAGAACCGGCGTTGTAGTCCCATAAATAGTCATCCCCGAAACGTCCCCACCATTAAGCACGCTAATAACAAGCTGTGTCGAGACCTTCGCAGCCTCAAAGTCGACCGCTCGTTGGGCAGCATCCTTTGCGAGGTTGATCGCGAGGAGAAGACAATCCTGGCCACTAATGAGAAAGTCACTCTCATTCCGGGTTGCGAAGGCAGCCACCGCCATCCGAAGGTCTTTAAGGGTTCGTGCCATTTAAAAGAAGGGCATTTTGATAACGGAGACGCCCAAACTCCAATCCTTCAGTTCGCCGTGCGCGTCTTGCGGTTGTTCCCACCAAGCATACCAAAGTTGGACTTGCCAGTTTGGTATTGTTCAGTCGCGTTCGTGGCTTGAAAGGCTTTCGTTATCTTCGCCACTCCTGATACTTTGTTGGTATCTCGGTGATCTACCCCCGAGTCGGGGGTGATCGTCAGATCGTCCAAGTCTTTTGGCACTATCATTTCTTTCATTTTCGTTCTCTTTCTCTTTGAGGGTTAGAAGTAGCCATGGACCTCCACAGCCAATGTTCGAGGAGTTGTAACGGTGACATCCACCGGGATGCCCGTGGCTGCTTGGACCTGTGTGAGCACTAGGTAGGTGCCATCCGCCGCGGGTGAGAGCAGATAAACAAGGGAATTGTCATCCAACACCCCATTCGAACAACTCTCAATCTTGGTGAATCCCATCGCGGAAGCGAGGAGCTTGTTGGCAGTGCTACCACAAGTCCACGTTCCATTCAAGGTTACCAACGCACCTTTTCTCTCCTTACCTGTGACACCTCCTTCAGTCCAAGACCGAAGGACCGTCACCTGCGATTGAAGTAGGTCAGCCATAAGGTTATGGGGTGTAGTCCGTCACATTTTGGAGATACATATGACTCTCAGGGAAGCGACATTCAAGGCCGGCTTCGGTGAGCCATTCGTCCTTACGATAATCCGCATCGTTCGGCTGGCGATTCTTCAACAGTTCAGTGTCACGGCCCTGAACATACCGATACCGCAGATTTTGGATATCCAAAAAGAGGGCGTTGTAACGCATGGCGGCGTTCTGCGAGAAGAGTGGATGACTCTTGTAGTAGATCGTTCCATAGGGTGTCTGGTGACGCACGACACTCATTCCATAGGTGTCGGTTAGAGGAAGATCCGCCGTGAGGGTGGTCTTGCTCTTATACATCTGGTTGATCACCGAGAGAAAGCCTGAACCACACAGCACCAACTTCTCATTCGCGGTGTTGTTCGTAACACGAAATACACGTTCTAGGTACTTCTCATACGTCTTTTCGTTGATACTCCCCGCTGCGTTTGAGATGATCCGTTTGTTGTCATCGGTGTCGAGCGTTGCGGCTGCGTTTCCATAGATCGTCCCAGCTTCCCAGTCAATCAAGAACCCGAGGATACCACCAGTTTGAAACTGGAGGAGGCCCGCCACGTTGGTCTTGCTTTTATAACCGAAAAGGAAACCCTTTTCCATTTCGATCATATGTTGCACCGATGATTCCTTCGCTTTGTCCTTGTAAGGTCCGGTCTCATCATACTTCAACCCAGTCTTCAACGCCGTGCCGGTCATACTGAACGGAGTTCGGAAGATTTGAGCGTTGTTTGTCGGATTCACCGGAATCGTGTAGATCTCGGAGGTAGCTGCCATGATCGTGCCCTGAGCGCCGAGGTCCTGGCCCTGTTGGAAGCTCGAACCGATAACGAGAACTTCCTTTCCAACATAAGCTGCGAGGTTGCTGAGCAACGTCGTGGAAGCTTGCTGAAGGTAAGGCTTTGCCAAGATACGAGCGTTCATGAAGCCCGCGTTAGCTGTGCTCACGAAGGTAATCTGCGCAATCAGGTCGAAAGTGCCCGCGCCCGTGGTTGTCCATGTGATCGCTGGAATCCTCACGATATGACCAGCACGGAACTGTGAACTATCCGCTACCCTAAAGCGGATCATCTGGTTTGCACCAGCCGTCCCGGCAGCGTTGAACCCTGCCATCGTTAGCGTGGCCGCACCATCAGCGGTGAGGGAATCATCCACTCCCGAAGAGGGTGTAGCTGTGAAGACCAACGTCGTGGTCGCAACGACCATTGTCGATCTCTGTTCGGCAAGTCGCTTCTCATACCAGGAAAATTGTGGGTCATCTGTATCTTCCTCCTGAAGAAGAGACAGAAGGCCCGTTAAGGGCGCTGCTCCGTTGGGATAGAAGTAAAACACCTGCCGGCGGATGTTCTGAAAACGCCAGTTAGGGTCTGACTCTGTGTTTAAAAGGCCAAGAATGGCCATAACGGTTCTTTCATTTAACTAAACACGGCCTGACCGGGAGACTTCGATTTCGAAGCCGCCGGAGCACCGTTTCCTGCTCCACCTTGCCCCCCGCCCGAGAGCGTGGACATACGTGTGGTGGGGGCAGCACCGGGAGCGGCCCCTACTTGAGCAGCGGCCATTCCTGGTAACGCCTTTATAATAAGGCGAGATTGGTCGGCTATGAATTTGAACCCTTCTTCTTTGGTTCCTTTCCAGCCATTTGTCTTCATATCGGCGACGACCTTTTGCACGATCATCTCGAAACCTTTAAGGTCTTTGTTGACCTCAGTAAACTCAGCCCACAATGCCTTTTCCTGTTCCTTTTGAGCATAGGTCAACGCAGGTGAGAATTTCGCCTCAAGTTGTTCGCGTGCTTCTTGAAGTTGATAAGCCGCAAGCGTGGCCACTTGTTTTGCTACTCCCTGAGCAACCTCTGCCAGAGCAGCGAGAGCGCCGTCGCCACCAGCAAGGATTGCATCCCGCAAAGCGGGGGTGGGCTTGAAGATATTGAACGCCTTATCAAAGTCCTCTTGGGTATATTGCTTTGTCGATTGCGTCGCCGGGGCTGCTTGAGGCTGGCCAACCCCTGCTTTCTTAAAGGCGGCGGCGATCTCGTCCGCGGTCAAAGCGGAAGGAGGTGGCGTTGTGGGTAGAGTGCCCACTGGCGGAGTCCCGTCACCACCTGGTGGGGTGACTGGTGGCGTCCCTCCTTCAGCAGGTAGTGTTCCTGACGCTGGCGGCGTAGTAGGAGGTGTGCCGAATACTCCTCCCCCACCCTCCACCGAGTCAGCCATTCTCATTATCGTGTGTAATTTCATTTTGTTCTTTCTCTTTGGAGACTTCTTCTTGAAGTCTTTGTATCGTCAAATCCAGAAGTTGCCTCACCCGACTTTGGCCTCTGGCCTCGCCAATATCCTGCTCACGTAGGAAGAATTCTTCAACCGTTCCCACACGCTTGTTGAGCACTTCAAAGACCTTACCCTTCGTCTCAACCACCAACGCCTCTTCCAGCGCCAGAAAGGCCATGTTCTCGTTCAATGCAGCGAACGCCCTAAGCTGGTCCGCCTTGGAAAAGTCCTGAAAGTCCACTTTGGCCTGGTTCATACGGTTGAGAGGGCGCCGGAAGCGCCGGAGGTTGAGTTAGAGGGGTGACATTCCCTGGCATCCCCGGTGTAGGCGGCGGTGCGAGCGTGAATCGCTCGGGGTTGCGCACCCCCCGTAACTCAAGTTGTTCCATTAACATCGCACGAGGGTCGATCTGAAGAGCGACAGCAGCCTGCGGGTTTGGGATGAGAGCCGTAAGCACCTCTTGGAGGGCCTGCGCAATAAGCACCTTCTCGCTCGGCAACGTCCCATCAAAGACCTCAAAGTCATAATTTCCCACTAAGTCCTCTTTGTCAGCTTTGATAAAGTCCGCTCCCATTGCTTTGTCCGCACCGACAAGGTTGACCACCGTTTTCTCGTCGAGACCGTCTCGGAGGTTTGAGAGCATCTTTCGTCCCATTGGTTCGAGAGCACCTCGGAAGATAAGCGTCGCAATCATCTTCAGCCGCGCTGCTGCGGAGGAGTTGACGTTCCGAGCCTCTGTTGCAGACCGGCGACCTGTATGAAACTGCCCCAAAAGGTTATCCGAAATGCCCGTCGTAAGCTGCACCATATCCTGAAGGAATTTCGCGTCCGCGAGGTGGTTCTGCGTCACGTCCTGGATGTTAAGTTGCTTCACAACCCGGTCAATTCCTCCTCGTGCCGCAGCAAGGGGCTTGAGGCGTATCACCGGGTTCCTTGCCTGAAGGTCTTTCATCTCCACCCCTTCAGGGTCGACGATAAGGTAGTTTGAAATCACCTTCCGCACCGAGGTGATGCGAGAATTGATGAACCAGGAGATAACACTCTGAAGCGAATCAATAGTCTCCGATAGACCCATATTCACAAGGTTGTGGAAGTCCGGCGCATACTCGGCTACGTCATAGGTAAACTGCCCATGAAGATAGTTCATCGGTTCGCACTTGATCACTCGCTGATCGTTGACATACCAAACCACATACTTCACCGGGTATTTCTCCGGTCCGAGGGGTTTGTCGTCCACCATATATTCCGACGGAATGATCGACCTCTGCACCTCAGTCACCAACCGATTGCCTTTGCTTTGGGCTGAGTCAGCAAACTGTGTCATCGCCTCGTCCATCGAAAGACCCATTGAGTGATGCCAGTTCCCTCGTGCCTCAAGAGCTTGAATGGAGAAGCCTTTTGTGAACTCGACCCCAGAAACCTCCCCGCGGTTCTGCATTTCCATTAACGCCGTGTAGCTATATTCGTCCTCCGAAGCGACAAACTCTCCCTCTTGAAAGCGGCATAAAGGCAGACGAACATCAGGAAAGAAGCGATACGGGGAAATGTTCAGAATTTTATTCCCAAGATACTTTGTCACCGTCTGCTGAGCATATGCCTGGACTTGTGGCACTTCCTGCACCCCCTGAAAAGGAGAGGTTGGCGGTATCGCTACCGGCATTGAGACCTGTTGAGTTTCACGGGTCCAGGAGGTTTTCACAATGCCCATTCCGAAGCGGGCAACGTCGAGCAAGAACTGATAGAGTCGCGCCTCGAAGATATTATAGGAGAGGTCACGCGCAAGGAACGCCTCCCCTATCTTTGCGGGTTCTTGATCTTCTTCGGACATTCCTAAAAGTTCGAAGAAACGCTCTCTCTGTGTGAATAACGAAAAGCAGAACGAGACAAATGTCTGCACCTGAGAATAGGAAATAGGCACAACCATTTTCTCAGGTTCTCGTCGCTCACGCGCTTTCTTGTCCTGCTCGTCGGCACGGATGATCCCGCGGTAGATGTCGTCGTTTTTATCCCATTGGTCATAGAACACCCGCATCCTTCGACGGGACATTTCGACAAGTTTCTTTGAGTCCGCAAGAATGGTCTTGTGGAACTCACTTTGCTGCTCCCCCTTCAAAGAGTCTGTGACGTAGGATTCCATCTCCGTTCGGGTTAATTATTGCCCTGAACCTAGCTTTTTGTTGGCGGCACCGTCTCGTCAATATGATCTGCAAGTTGCGATGCAGTTTTCTTATTCGCATACGCAGCGTAAGCAGCAAGAATAGCAGAAAGCCCTGTTGCACCGAATGTTCCATAAGGGCCTAGCACACTTCCTACCTGACCAATCGCGGGGTTTGGTGAGATCACCACCGGACCATTCGTGCCGCCACCAGATTGCACAAAGGCAGGGGATTTTGCAAACCATGTTCCGGCTTTCGTTCCTGCACACCCTATAACCAACATCCATATTGCAACTATCACCACCGTTATCGTTGTCTTCATTTTGTTCCTTTTCATTTTATCTCGTTTGACCGCCGCCTTCTTAACTCATCTAGATCGCTCTTTACTTGGTAATCCTGCCATTCTTGTAAGCGTTTAATACCTTCTGCATTTTGTTCTACAGCACGAACTGCTTCAACATGTCGCTCTAACGAGCGGCTGTCCAAGTTTGCAATACCCTGACGGGCTGTCTCAATAGAAAGTTGAAATTCTTTCTGTAGTTTTGTGTCTAATGACTCAAGCCCGCGCTCCGAGGCCCTTTCCACCCTTTGAAGAGAAGAAGTGAAGTAGATCCCAACAGGAGTTGCTACCATCCCAACAATACCAAGAATAATCGTCGCGAGTTGGAAGTTTGGCTTCGTCGAATCGCTAACTCGATCCCGCACTTCAGCGAAACCTCGGTTGACCGAATCACGAATATTATCCAACGCACGACCAAACTGATCAAGCCGCTCTCCAAGAGATTGTATTTGCTCTGCATTCGACTTCGATTGAGCAAATACCTCTGCGAGTTGGACTACTGAATTTGTATCTTTTATCGCCATGCTACAGTAAGATCAGCAGGAGTTGTCCCTGCAGTGACGATCGTAAGGCCGGTGTTGAAGCGCACATCATAAAGCAACGTCGCGACATTTAAAGTCGTATCGAGCGTTCCAATCTTTGGCACTGTAGCAGATGTGTTGTCGTAGATTGTTGCGGTAGTGGCAGCACCTCTTGTATTCACAGAGAGATAATGAAGCACGCCTGTGCCGCTCTTTACCACTGTAGTGGCGTTTGTTGTAATGTTGGTATAGTTATTATCAAAAACTCCACCTGTGCCACTTGCTAATGTTGCTCCTGAAAGGGTGAAGGCGTTTGAATCAGTCGTTGTTAAGACTAGGTTATTCCCACCAAGCCCCGGCTCTGTCGCGACAACAATTACAATATTTCCCGGCACCTGAACAGCATAGACAGATCGAACAAAGGTAGTGGTAAAGCCCAAATCTTGCCGAGATAGGTCGGAGTTAATCACCGCCACAAGGGATTGGCAAATCTGTTGGGGGGTGTCGCCAAAGAAATGTGTCTTGTAGGTCAACGTCGTCCCACCGATGACAATATTCGGTGTTGCTGTAGGCTTGCTGTTAACGACGATATAACCAAAAGCTTGTTGACCAAAAGGCCGATAATATTCAATTCCAGGATTCATAACGCGAAGGAAATGTCTCGAAGGTCGAGATTTGGCCGGCCCACGATGGCTTCATCTTCGACAGGTTTGTTTGAGGGGTCTTCTCGGGGCACGTAGCGCATACCAGAAAGCTCTAGGCGGTAAAGATTCTCCATCATGTGGTCGTCTTTGTCAAGTGGGCGGTTTTCTTTCTCATCCCAACAATAACGCTGAATCTCCCACAACGTCCGACGACAGGCAGGAGTGAAAAAGGTCTGCCCCGCTGGAGCAGCGAGCATCTCCTGAACTTTCAAGATACCAGTTGAAAGGTCTTTTGTGGCCCGCTCGACACAGACTCCATGACGCTCGAACTCGTAGGCCATGTTTGTCTCGGTGATCGGATCATTTATGTAAGCAATCGGGTCCACTTTGGTCCAGAGGGCGTGTCTTCCAAAATGAACGCGCCGGATATCAGCGGAGAGGTCAGCGATCGAACAGTGCCGAAACGTGTCGACAAAGTAGAACTTCTGACCAAGAGCGTTGAGGGCACAGTATAGCACAGCATGTGGAGTTTGTGGATGGGGGTCCACCGCGGTATAGATAGTATAATCGAGCGGAGGATTTTCATACGATGTCCACCCTAAGGGAAGGTCTTTGAGGACGTGTTTGTCCCATGAGAACTCTTTGTAGATCAACCCTGATAGATGAAGAGGAATACCATAAAGGCGACATTGCTTCTCGTCCTCGGTGAGCAAAGCCTCGAACTCTGCAATCGCATCTTTCAACAAGTAAGGGTTATCGTAGATTGAGCCGGTGTCTGCCCAGACGCTATCCCGCAGTTGGCCCCCTGTATCTTGGGGGAAGAAATAATCGTTAATCCAGAACTCAGTCAGTGGTGTGAGAGTGAAGATAGCCGACCCACCTCGATCAACAAGTCCACGAGCAGACGCCTTGAACATATCCTCAGGACATGGCTCATCGACATGGATCAAGTCCCAGTCTGAACTTTCACTCCCAAGTGGGTTGGCTTTGAAGCTCTTGACTGTATCGAAGCGCCATACCGATTTATTCACCCCTTCAATCATGTCGATTGCGCCGGTGTGGTTGCGACGGACGCTCTTCACCACGTCCTTCGGGAGCATCTTCCAGACCTTTCCCCCGTCCGCTTTCTGCGAGGTCCATATCTCGTCGACCTTATCCCAGTCGGTGGTGATCGTGAGAATCTTTGTGGGATGCTGTGGGATACCCCCTCGCCGAGCAGAATCGCTTTCGGCATACCAAGAACGTTCGTTCATAAACCATGCGCAATCTTCCGCGCACCCCATAGTCGATTTTCCATAGCGGTTTCCCGACCGGATCATCCGTCGCTTAAAGCGCACCCCCGCCCGATGAAAAGCATCCTGCTTTGGGAAAGGCCGGTAGTAAGCCAAGCCGAACCGCTTCACCAACTCAAGCTTTCGCTTAAGCAATGTCGCACGTTGGCGCTTTAGCAAAAGCACCTCGGGGTCATCTTGAAGATCAGAGGTCATTTTGAGAACAGATCGCTCATCCGGGCGCCACCACCCTCACCGGTGTTGGCATAGATTGCTCGCATCGCGGCTTTGGCCTTCTCGACCGAGGCATGGTGCGATACCACCTTTCCGGTAGCTTTCTTGACGAGCACCGCTCCTTCCTTCGTTTTCTTGATCGAATAGGGCATAACCTTCAAATCCAGTAGATTTTGAAGCCAGTGATGGCAGCACCTGCAGTCAAGCCGATTGTGGCCGGTGGGATGGTGTCGAAGATGAGCGTTGTTGGGGCGGTTTTACTCAACGGCGTTCCTGTATCCCCTGTGATACCCTTGAGAGTGATTGTGTTGGTATTGCCTGATGGAGGGACAAGAATCGCCCCACCCGCTCCCGCGGGGACGGTCACCGCTGTGAACCCCGACGCAAGCGGATTGAAGACCTGAACATAACAAGCGCTATTTGGGTTCGTCAAGGTAAAGCTGTCCAACGGCCCGCTTGAAGACCCCGTCGGAAAGGTAAGGGTTATCGACTCCGTCGCCATGGAGGTCCCCACCCCGCCCGTTCCTGATCCAAATGTATAATTCGCCATAAACCGTGCTTCCTTTCATGCGCCTTCTGGCGCGGGTTAGAACCAAATAAACCGACATTCTTGACCAGATACAATTGTGACAGAAGCTCCGTTGGACGTCAAATCAACCACGGAACCGCTTTTTGTAAGAGAGATTTGGAAATCATTTGTTGTGGGATTGACCACGTAGTAGTTATAACCAGTGATAATTCCACCAGGAAGAGTGCCCCCGAAGCTGATGATAGAGTTTGTTATGAGTGTGTGAGAGGCGAGGGTGATTTTGTCGGTGACAGAATCAGCCGTCACTGCTTGGTTTGTATAGTTCGACGCGCTTCCATCAACGATGATGCTCTTTGTATTGACAGGGTCAGGGGCTGCGAACATGAAGAAGAAGGGCCCAATGTTGTCCATTAAGATACCAGTATCTGCTCCAGCACCTTTAAGGGTTAAACTATAACGATTGATAGGATCAGGGCAAGCAAGGCAACCCACCGCTCCCCTCGGGGCGAGGACGGTGTTGGAGCCATTGATAAGTTTGATTATGTCAACCGAACAAACACTCATTGCATTTGTGAGTTGGTAGTCGGCAGGGTTGGAACTTCCAGCAAGCTCGACATAAGAAGCGAGAATGCTCAAAGCAGTAGAGCCAAGCGCTTTGAAACGAAAGACCGGGGTGAGGTCAATAGCAACGCTCATAACCATGAGAAGCGAGCTTCTTGAGCGCTTGTCAAAAGCACAGTCGTGCCATTTGAGGTAATGTCCACCACCGAACCTCCTTTTGTAAGGGAGAGTTGGAAATCGTTCGTGGTTGGGTTGACCACGTAGTAATAAAGGGTGGAGGTTATTCCTCCTGGCACCGGAGAGCCTGTTAGATAAACTGCCGAGCCTGCGATAAGAGTATGAGCAGCAAGGGTAATCTTATCGGAGGGCGCGTCAGCGGTCACAGCCTGCGCGCTATAATTCGACGCCCCACCGTCGATAACGAACGAGAGGGTGCCGATAGGGTTAGCAGTGAAAGGGAGGAGAATAGGAGCATTTTTGTGGATAGCAATACCTGTATCACCCGCGACACCCTTTAGAGTCATTGAGTAGCGATTTAGGGGATCGGGTTGGATGATCACACCAGCAGCGTTGGTGGGGGCGGTGATAGTGTTAGCCCCGTTGAGGATATGGAGGATGTCGGTGCGACATATCGACGACGAGTTCGTAATTTGATAGTCGCAGGTCGTAGTGCCAAGACCAGAAAGGAACTGTGTAGCAGAGGCCGTTAGAGCCACCGAGGAGGAACCACTCGAAGCAGTCGCAGCGCCCGAGGAGATATTCGCGTTGACACTCATACCGCTCCCACCCCAAGGCGCTTCAATTCCCTCTCGTTCTCTTCGATCTCTCGATTCACCGCGTCAATGTCCTCCGCCATGTGGGTGACCTCGGCTTTGACCTCCGACCTCTGCACGGCCTTCCCAAGATACCGGTCGAGAAGGCTATCCGCAGCGCGGAGTTGCACAGCAGGTTCCGTTGCCGAGTCACGAACGCTAATGATCTTCAGCACGGAGTCCTCTGCTGCCGACGCGAGAAGACCTTGAACCGCGTCTTGTCCCGCTTCGCGAATTTCTTCGACGAGCCGTTGCCGTGCCCAAGGCTGGCGGAGGATGTTCGAGACCCAAGCCTCTGTTAAGTCAAGCCGGCGAGCAATGTCGCGATTCGACAAAGCCTGCGCTTTGAGGAAGATGATAATGCGGTGGCGGGGACTTTCATGAAGAATGCTCCAGTTTGGGTCTTTGGAATTAAACAACGCATCTGGGTTCTCTTTGTATTCCTGCTCAACTGTCGAGCCGGCGAGCTTAGAATTCTCATAGAAGCTTTGGTTGCCGGGCGCAACGCCCGCAGCTTCCGCATATCGGGCGAGTTCGTTCATGGCACAATCTCCATCTTGTAAAAGCCTGGGTTGACCGCCGGAAGATCGCCAAAGGCGAAGAATGGACCTTCGACCATTGGGGACCACATTAGGCGAAGAACTGGGGACTTTGGTACCGTGAAAGAAATCTCGTTGCTGAAATCACTCACCACCCCTGAAGAATCCTGAGCCACGACGGCAGCATAGAGCGTCGTCGATGTTTGGAGATTTGTCAAGGTAACCATAATGTTCGTTCGGGCATTGTTTGTGAACGACAACGAATAGCTTCGGCTATTCGTCCCCACAAAGACCACATACCCCACCACTGAAGGTTCGGGGCTTTGATTCCACCCAAGAACCGGCCCTGCGGAGCAAAGCGAAGCCGTTCCAAGAAGGAGCGCTAGAAGGGTTCTCATGAATCGTGAAGCTCACGCCGCCTACGGCGACGCTGTTCTTTTAGGTGCCAACCGTCTCGGACTGACCACCAACAATCGTCTCCTTCGGTTCGCCACTTGTCGATTCAAGGTTGGTTTTGCTTCCCACTGTGATAACAGCCCGCTCTACCTTCTGCCCGGCGGCTTGGAGTTCTTTTACAAAGGCCGCCGCGAGCTGATCTGCATCGTTGACGTCTTTATTATGATGACTTCCCATCCCTTCGATTGAAATATGCCAGTTTCCCACTTTCGTCCTTTCTCTCTTTGACACCTTCAAGACTTGCCCTGCCTTTGGCAGTGCTGATCTTGAGGGTCGCGGAGCGGGCTATGCCGCGCGGTTTTCCTCTTCCTTCGCCCCCGCGGGCGTTTCAACCATCACCTCCGCGCCTACCCGTCTGATCACAACCTCCTCCCTCTGAGCCTTATCGTACACAACCGACACCGGCTTAAGGGTGTTCAACGTCTGCCGCCGGAGAATCTCTTCCACTCGTGGTGGATACCCACTGTTTTTTGCACTCATCGTCTTAATCCTTTCTTTTTCTTCCCGGGAACGCGAAGCGGCTCCCCTCTGGAGAGCGGAACCTCTTGCACGTCATCGCCCTTTGGCCTCTCGGGGGAGCTTTTCTTCATCTTCCCCTTGATACCACAATGCGCCAAAGATGTCAACTCTTTTCTGGGCGACGCCTTCTCAGGGGAGAAAGCTCTTTTCTCGTCCCTCCTTCACCTCTCTTCTCCCCTGAGGGCCGGAGGCCCTACACAAGGAACTTTTAAATTCGGTTTTTGTGGTAAAGGGGATATAGGCTAATAAGTCATAGGGCCATTGGGGAGGACACCCTTTGGGAAACCCTTGAGGCGGAGGAACATGCGGAGGAAGAGGAAGGCCGCTGGCTCCAAGGACCAGCGGCTTTGAGAGGAGGAGCTATAAGCTAGGCAGGAACGATCTTGGCAAGGCACCATGCTGCCGTGGGCAGATGCGCCCTAGCCCAGAGGACGGCAGCGTGTTTCGATGTCCAGCCATAGCGTGGATTATCACAGCGCCAATATGCCTTGTTCCCCATGACGATGATGAACATAGGATCAAAGGTTAAGGTAGCGGTCAAGAGCAAGCGTTCTGGCGCTCTGTTCGGGAAGGCGCTTCCCACCTTTCGGCGAGGCCAACCATTGGCGGAATGCGGAGGCGTTCCCGCCAATGCCATGCTCCTGCGCGGATGCCATAAAGTCCAACCGCGAGGCTTCGGGCATTCCATGCTCGGCCGCGATTCCGGCAAGCAGGCTGAGGTGCTCGACCGTCCCCCAAGCCTTCGGCTTTCCAGCGTCCTGAGCTGCAAGAATAGCATCAACCATGCTGAGCATTTGGGGATCTCCGATTTTTGTGATTTCTTTCATAACCAATTTGCCTTTTCTTTCCCCGGGAGCGGAATTGCTCCCGATAACCCTAAGCATAGCATGATCTCCGGGGAGAGCAAGCTTTTTCTTTATCTTTCTTTTCACCGCTTCGCACTGAGCGAAGCTAGGTGAGCATTTTTCATGCCTCTCTCGGGAGAGATGGCCCTCCGATAAGCCCGTCGATGGAAATGATCGACATTCGCCTCAGGCGCTCCCCTAGGTGAAGGTTAATTATTGCCCCTCACAGAAGCTTGACGAAAGTGTGTCGGTCCGACGCCGACGCCGACACGACCTAAGTGCTTGCGGGAGAAGGAAAAGTGTTGGTCGTCCCGTTGGTCGTCTGATCACGAAAGGCATTTTGCCTATCCCAGAAAATGCCGCAAAAGTCCTTTTCCAAACGGCCAAAGCCTTTTTCTTACATGTGTCATTTTTTTTTTAGAAAAATGTATGTAAGAAGAAGGAAAAGCGAAAACCGTTTGGCGAAAGTGCCCTTGTGAAAGAGCTAGGTAATTTCTGCCTAGCTGGCAAAGAGCCAGAATGCCAAGCAAGGCCGATGGGACGACCGATCAACCGACCCTTTTCATTGATTTGCAAGCTCTTACAAGCAAAAATGGTCGGCTATTTGATCGGCCTACCCCTTCCACTTTTTCTTTCGCCCGTTAAACCTTCGTCCTCGTGCTTTGTAGAAGGAAGAACGTGCATATTCAGATTGGTATATGAAGTAACGAGAACATCGACGTGAACAGCAGAGAGGTGGAGGAAAGGTGTGCTCAAAGAGTTCGCCACAGTAGCAGCAATGATAAAGGTTAAGAAGGGACATTTTCATTCGGGGGTTGAGGTTTTGCCACCACTTCGTGCGTGCGCCAAAACTCCGCGCGCTTATGCGCCGGGCAGCAAAAGCGTTGCCAGACCTTTTTCGGCGTAAAGGATTTCGCGCAGAGCACATAAGCGCAGGTTATCATCGGGAGGACTTTGGGTTTTTTCATATATGTGAGTAGAGCAACTGAATTCTCCGAGCCGAAAAGAGCCAGCTTTGCGGCTAGGGCGGCTATTGGGCCGCCCGCAAGCAGCCTAGCGTAGCATGAGATCAGCCGCAAGCTAAATCGCTCCTCCCCCTCCGCTCCGGCGCTCCCCAGGGCTTCGCCTTGCTAGCATCTTTCATGCCAAGGCTCCGCCTTGGGCGGGATCTATTTTCATGCCATCTCTCCCCCGAGAAAGCAATTAAAGATAAATTCTTTTCTCGACATGCCCTTGCGTCCCCTGCTAGGCTCTTTCTCAAGGCGAGAGCCTTCGGCTGGCATAGAGCCTGCTTAGAGGCTTCGCCAAACAAAAGGCAAAATCATATGGCAAGATGTGAAGATTATCCCTGCTGCGGCCACGAGGATGGTGGCTGCCCAAACCAAGATGGATCGTTCAATTGTGCAAGTTGTGGAAGAAAGTTGTCGAAGAACTCTCCTAGTTCAATTTGTACAAAGTGCCATCGTCGGGATAGAATAGCGAGGGCACGCGGCGAAGAGGTTGGAGGGGATTTTGATTACTCGATGAATTATTAAGGCCCAAAAGTGAAGGCCAATAATTAACCCGCACTAGCGCAATGCAAAGCATCTTCAATCTTGCAGAAGCACGTGAAAGCCTCTCAAAGCGCTTCCCTAATGCCTATCGACGTTCCTCCTACAATAAGCATCTCATCCTTAACCCATTTGACAGTTTAAGTGAGCTTGTCCTTTTATATGAAATCACGCTCCCGAAGACGAAGTCTTTCTGGCGTCTCACCGAGGCCCGCCTCGGCCATTGCCCAACGCTCCCTTCATGCGCTGGGCTTCTCGTCGCGACTGACGGCATGATGGCAATGTTGCTTCGCAGCGATGCGGAGCTTCTCGAAATTCATTGTTCGAGTTTTGTCGAAGATCAACCCGAAGCCGCGCCGGCGAAGGCAAGAACCTCACGGCCAGACCCCGCATTAGATCGTTATCTTCAACTTGTATGACAAACGAAAAACTCTCCCTCCTGATAGAACGTTGGTTCATTGCCCTTGTTATCGCGAAAACCATAATCATCTGCTATCTTATCTTAAAATGACCTTTAGAGAATGCGTCGTGATCGCAATGTATCGTGCGGGAAAACTTCCAAGCATTGAAAAAGCCCTCAAAGCCGCAGACAAAGACTTCCCTAGCGTTGGTGTGGTATCAACCACCCAAGTCCCACCAGAAAGCGTAGAGAAAATCTCCCAAGCCTTCTCGAAGATGCTTGAGTTAATCGAGCAAGAACGTATTCAGGAAAACTAACCTTATGCAAAACAAAATCTTCCTTATCAACGCTATGCGCTCGTTAGTGAAAAAGCTTGAAGGTGGAGTTCAATACGACTGGCTTGACCCCCGTCAGTGTAACTGCGGCCTTCTGTTACGAGAACTTGAACCAGAATTCCACGCAGTCCCTGGAGTTGGTTCATACCGTAATGTGACCCGCCTCACCGCGAAAGAATTCTTCGGAAGATTCGAGAAATACGGGCTTAAACTCTGCAACCTCTATAGTTTAGAGAACCTTTCAAATAAGATCATTAAAAAGCGTTCGGGTTTAGATAAAGTTCGTTATTGCTCTCTAAAAAGTGTGTTCTATAGGGAACGTGCCAACCTTATCCTTTATCTACATGCATGGGCAGATATTCTTGAGGAACAAGACGCCGAACGGTTTGAACGTCGACCTTTAAATTTGACCCCAAGGTCAAAAACAGCACCGGAGAGCAATGCTGAACATAAACTCTCCTGCAACCAACAACCAAAATAAAGGAAAAGCAATGAAGCCAGTTAAAATGGACTCCCTTGGAGTTAAGTGCACCATCCTCGCTTACGAGAGCGTAGCGGAGCTTGTCGCCGCAGCCGGTGGCGAGGAGCAAGCTCTTGAGCGTATCAACCGCGATCTTGCCTATCGAGGGCCACATGCGGACTTTCGAGAGGAATTCGTCCTCCGCGTCGAGGAAGCCACAGGAATCGAACGAAAACTCGTACCGACGGGGAAGAAAGATGCTAAAGGACAGGATATTATGGAGTTTGGTGAGACCGAAGGACGATATATGGCAGGAGTTCTTGCACAAAAGGGTCTCAAAGATGCGACTTCTTTCCAGTCGATCGCTGATGGAATCACCGGAATCAAGGACGACAAAGGTGTGGAACACCCTCTCGCCGTCGACATCAAAGCCGCTGAGCACAAACCCAAAGCTCCCGCGAAGCTTGGGAAACGTTTCCTCGATTACGCGAAACAAATCATCGCGAAGGGGAATGCGCAGAAGGTCGTGGACTTCATCCAGAAAGAGACTGGGACGGTAGTCGTGCTTACCGGCGATCCAACAAAAGATGCCGAGGCGCTTGGTTGGGGCATGAAGGCCAACGAAGAGGCACGCACCGCACTTCTCGCGGCCTAACCTGAAAATCATGCCCAAAGAGTGCTTACAGAAAGCAAGGATTTGTTGATGAAATATCCTTGGTTCAATAAAACTCTTTGGGCAGCTTTTGGACTCTCCCATGAACTTCTCCGCTGTATTTATTATGTCGTGTTACCATTCATGGTCGCGGTGACCGAAGGGGGAGTCCTTTTCAAAAGAGCGCGTGGCGGAATAAGACGCTGAAAGTCGTGAACGGAGTAAGCAGTGCGAACATGTTTGTTCTTTGCCGAAGTGGCAGTATAGGAACCTTGTTGCCAGTGCTGCCTTTCAAGCACGCGAACACGACGTGTAGAGTGCAATTCTCTACCGCGCTCAACCCTTTAGATCATAATTTGTCCGTGCCTGTGTTGGCCGAGCTGAAACGATAAAGATGAATAGTAGTTAAACGGGACTAGAGAAACTAAGGCCGTTCCATTGAGCTGAACAAGTTAACTATAAAGTCATATGTCGCATCATAAAGCAAGTGAGATAGGGCACCATCTAAGAAATCAGTCTATCTCAGCGGACAATTCAATTTTGCCAGTGCTCGTAAAAAATACACTGCATGGCTTGAGTAAGAAGGAGTTGTGTAACGCCCTTCTGAGGGCCGCCAGCCAGCACTAGCAATTCAATATGCCTCGCAAGCAGAACTGAGAGCTACGAATATGCGTATCGTCAGTATAAACCACAGCGGTAAGCACTCTCCCTCTAGCCACATGGCAAGAACCAAGAGCGGTGCATCTCTGGTCCTACAGCGGAGCGAACTGTAGGGTTAAATTTATGAACATATCAAAAGAAGATGCAGAAGAACTTGTCACCATCATGGCAGATATAGCACGAGCGGTTGGTGACGAAGCCGCTCATCCGAGTTGGTTTGGCCATGTCGATCAAGCAAAAGAAGCGGCTATCGTACGTCTTACTAACCTACCCAAATACGAAAGTAAGTGCTCATGAAACGAAAATGTATTCAATGCGCTCAAACCTTCAACCCTCGCCACTCCGGCGAGAGTATCTGCGATCTGTGTTGGAACGACACCCTTCCACCCTCTATGAGAAGTGAGTTGCTCAACATCGCGGTGAATCCTATTGGGCGAGAGGTGAAGATCATAAAAGAAAAGGACAAAGACGATAAATGAAAGCCTTTATCGGAGCATCTGAAAGTCCTCTTCCAGTCGAGGTGGAGCTTCTTGCAAAGGACACCATGCCAGGATTTTATCTCGTCAAGTATGGTCTGAAAGTTCTTCAACTCCACCACTCAAAACTTATCCCAACCGAAGTCGAACTTCAATCTATGAAAGACCTTGCCCAGAACAAACTCCCTTATCGCTTTCGAGAAGTGGCGTTCCGTCGCTATGAACCTATCCTAAAGCTTGTGCTTGAGCGCTTTCCCGCCCCCTTTTCGCTCAAGCCCGAAGGTTCGATTGAGACTTTCACTTGTCGCTTTCGGGATGCGATGAAGTCCCTTTTGAAGTATCAATGGCCGACCAACCTCCCGATGGCGAAGTTCGTCCAATGTGTCGATGCTATCGTTGTCAGCATTCAAGGCGACCTTGTTGTCATTGGTAACAGCGAAACAATCAAGCCCACCACCATCCTCGGCCAGCCTTGGACGCCCGCCTCGACCGAGCCTACCGCCCTGCCACTCGGTGTCACAACCCCTCTCTGGAACGTCATCGAGGCCATCTGTCTCTTACACGATCATCGTCTCTTGAAAACTTCTTCCTTCCTCCACAAATGCGAGTTCTCTCTAACCGCCCTGAAGCAGTTGGAGAATCAATACGACGTCTTCATTGAGCAAATTGCCGATAGAGAGTTTAAAATTCTATGACCACCACCTTTGAAAACCCCAACAAAACAATCCGCCCTTCTTCTCGACTGAACGTGGATGTTCCCACCACATATCGGCTCTTCCTCGATAGCTTTCGACCTGCTTCGCGCGAAACCCTATCTATCATTATAAACCTTGCTCTTCGCAAACTCATCTATGAATGCAAATCCCGAAACCTTATCGACTACACCAACCGAGATGCCTTCGAATCCTTCGTCCTCTCCTTCTATGACATTTCAGGAGGAGATGGCAGTGTCGGAAGCTCCCCTCGAAACCCTCCTATCACTCCAGGGCCTAAAGCCAATGCACCTAATGTCGGAGGAGGAACTCCTCTCAGTGGTGCAAAAGCTCCGCGCAAACCGGCAAAACTGGCAGGAGTTCCAGAAAAGCGTTAGCACCGGAGAGCCAGTCCCGAAGACCTTGGACCGATACCTCGACTTATAAATACTATGGAGAGAAGTTCGTTCATTTTATAGATAAGACAGATTTCGTTAAACCAAAACCAAGAAGAAAGGCAAAAAAAATGAAAGTGCAGGACGAAATTAACCGTATCATGGAAAGAGTTAAAGCCGCGCATAAAATGATAGAGTTTTTATCAAAATATAGGATGCTCTTAGAGGACCTTGATACTGAAATTCAAGCTTTCAGTGATCACAATCTCGATATCAACGACCCTTCGAGAGAAGTCTTAACGAAAGGAATGCTAAAGTTTGGAGGTAAATGGAATAAGTCTATTTCCGCCTTAAATGAAACTCACCTTGATTACACACAGGAAATCGAAGGGATTCAGGTAAGGTTTTACAATGCACCTCCGCCACCATCATGTAGGATCGAAGAAGTAGACGAGATTATCCCCGCTCAACCCCAGAGGATAGAAAAGAGAAAGAAACTTATCTGTAATGAAGTATGACCAACTCCCTCCCACCACTTCCCCTCATCGACGGTCATCTCTTCATCGACAATTCCGCAATGGAATACCTCAACAGTTGTCATCGCGCTGCTGAATATAGTTTTATAAGACAAAGAAAACTTGCCGAGGATCGCTCCGCGCTTAGCTTTGGTAAAGCTATCCATCTTGCGGTGGAAGAACGATATAAACAGGTAGGATCAAGAAAAGTCACCGAAGAAACTCGAACAGCTCAACGTCTCATTCTCACAGAGCATTTCCAGAAAGAGCCTGCCCATTTTGACGACCATCGAACGGAAGAGTTTGCAAATCGTGTGATAGATGAGTATAACGAAGAATATCCCACCGAGAATTTTAAAGTCCTTCCAGAGTTCATCGAAAAGTCTTTTGCAGTCGAAGTTGGAAAGATTGGTGAGATTACTATAATCTATACTGGTCGAATTGATCTTATTGTCGAAGAGCAAGGACACCTAATCAACGTCGACCATAAAACAACCTCCATTATGGGTTCACTCTTCTTTGAAGAACAGTCCATCAGCCCACAACACCAAGGTTATTGTTGGGCGATTGCAGAGACTCTTAAATTTCGTCCGCCTGAGTTCCTCATCAATGCTATCTGCGTTCGTAAACCCACAGAGAAAGGAAAGGGAAAAGAAATTGAGTTCGCCCGCCAACGTTTTCCAATCTTTCAGTCGACGCTTGATGAATGGCAACAGAACTGCCTCGCCCTTATTGAAGAGTTTATCTGGAACTATGCGAAAGGCTACCTGCCAATGAAGCGAAAGTGGTGCATTGCAAAGTACGGAAGGTGCCAATACTTCGATGTCTGCGCACTTCCACAGGACCAACGACTTCTCCTGCTCAAAAGTGGAATGTTCTCGAAAAACGAATGGTCCCCGCTTGAGGGCCGGAAGAGTGAGCCGGTATGAGTGAAGCCTATCCTGACATAATCGTTAACGTCACCTCTATGAACGATGGTCATAATGTCAAATGTCCACGATGTTGGCATTGGCATGGTGTGGTGGAGAACTTCGGTCACCTTCCAGAAGAGGGGAAAGCCGACCCTTCTTTGGTAAAGGAAAAGCTTTGTGACAAGTGCCAAAAAATCATCCTCGAATATTACCCCGATCATCCTTCTGTGCCTTTCATCAAAGAGGCACTCCGAAAACAGAAAGACAAATATGCTAACCGCCTCCCTAACATGTCCTAAACCACCCGAACCCAAATCTATCCTACTCATCGGTCCGCCCGGTGGAGGAAAAACCACACTTGCTATGCAATTCCCGTCTCCCTGTTTCATGGATTGCGACGGTAATCTCGACGGCCCCTCGGGTTTTCTCGGGAAGCCCCCCTTTGCATGGTGTCCTATTCGCTTCACTGATGATGGAAAGCCAGTCGAACTTGAACAATGCTTCGACCGCCTCATTCAAGAACTTATCTTCGTTGCAAAACAGGACCATATCAAAACGGTCATCATCGACAGCCTTACGATGGTGAATGAATTCGTTATCAGGAAGATTCTATCTCAACAAGCTCGACCATTTGGAGAGATGGAAGCCCGTGATTGGATTCCCTTCAAGTCGAAGTTCCTTACTCTCCTCGTCCGCATCCTTCGCGGGATGAATAAGACCACAATCTGCGCCGTTCATGAAGTGATCCTCACGAAAAGCGACCCTAAAAATATGATGAATGTGATTATTGAGGGCTATCGTCCCTCGGTCCAGGGATCGGTGACCGATTACTTTGGCGCCTTTTTCACCGACGTTTGGAGATGCACCTCCTCCCCACCTATCGGTGGAAAACCGCAGCCCTACCAGGTTCAGACGGTGAAAGACAGCCGCTCTCCCGATCTGAAGTCGTCATGCGGAATGCCCGGTGAGATGAAGGCGGAGTGGGCGGAAGTGAACAAATATCTAAAACTATGAACCTATACTACTTCAAAGTCAACTGGGACTTCCTCGTCGTTGCCCAGACCGAAGGCGAAGCCTTGGAAATCGCCCAACTTCGGGTTGACGATTCAGCAAAGTTTGAGCATATCGTCGAGATCGTCCCGATCGAACCCGAACTTGTGGTCGACATCCAAGAAGACCTTCACAATATCATCGTGAACATTTACCCTGGAAAGGGAAAAGGCTGACATCCTATCTGTCAAAACCAACAACCAAAAAGAAAGAACCAACAAAATGCAAGACCCAGAAGTTCCCTCATCCTCCATTCTCGATGAGGATATGTCCGGTGTTGACACTTCAATGCCCATCATCGCCTCTCCGATCCTACATGCCTTCGACATCGCAAAGGTCGAAGAGGTTGCGAATAGCACAAAGACTGGCACGAACCTCAAAATCACCTTGAAGACCAGTGCGGTGCTTCAAGACACAAAAGGCAACCAAATCCAACCTGGCTGGCCCTGTTATACATATATCGGCCTCACCGAAACTCCGAAATATAACAAAGACGCAATCAAACGTTCCTGCGCGACCTTCGTCGAGGCCGTTCTTGGGGTGAAGGAAAAACTCAATCCCCTAAGCCGGTTCGAGGGAAAGCGCGTCATGTGCAAGGTCGGCATCGGAAAGGCGACGGAGGAATACCCCGACCCCGGAAATACCTTTCGGTTTGTAAAAGCCTAACGTATGAACCGAACTATAAAAATCGTTCCAATTCTCAATGGATTCGTCTGTGAAGTAGGCTGTCAAAAGGTCTGTTTTACTAATCGGGTAAGTTTACTTGACGCTTTGGAACTATATCTCAAGAATCCCAACGAGGAAGAACGAAAGTTTCGTGAAGAGGCTGTTAATCCTGATATTGAAGGATTAACTCCATGCCCCACAGATGGATGTTCTACGACATCTTCACCACTCAATCCCGTCGTTCCAGCCCGTTAAAACGGGGTGTGAAGCGACCCCGCACCTAGGGCTATTTGCCGGCTGTAGGTGCGGGTTAATAATTAACCTGAACATAGAAGAATATGGATGACCCAAGAAAAGACCCGGGCTCGTCGGCGAGTTCGACAGGTGAGGAAAAAACTTACACAACCGGCGGACTACATATAAACCGATGGGTTCTAACCGGAAATGATCAGCTTGACGTTAACATCATCGCCGAGCGATGGAATATCGAAACCCCCGCCGGGATCGAAGCTCTCCGCGTCGCAATCGAAAATATCCAACTTCTCGATCGAAAGCAGAAAGACTACGGCCCGGCAAACATTGCAAAGTTCGGCGCGAATGGTTGTCTTGTCCGGATGAGCGACAAATACGAGCGCCTCGTCAACCTCTTCAAGAAGAAACGAAACATTCCCCAGAACGAGTCCATTCAAGATAGTTTCAAAGACCTCTCAAATTATGCGATTATTGCGTTGCTTTGTTTGAGGGGAAAGTGGCCGAAGGAATAATGTTATAGGATACTATATTGAAACAGGCAGTGCCAAAAACAAAGCCGATTGGATTATCAAACATATGGACGGCGCACGCATCTCTGTAATGCCAACCGCTTGCCGTGAAGAAATGATCCCAGTCTGCGTTATTCACAACTTCCACTTCGAGGCCGCAGGAATTGCCTTTGACCTACAAGAAGCCCGAGACTTCAACCATGAAGATGGTCGTCGAAAGGAATGGTTACTTGTGCCAAGGAAGCAAGTGCTGAAACAGTTTCCTTATGTAGAAGAACTTTTAAACTGACAGAAAGAATGAAATCTCCGATCCTCGCCAATGTTATCTATGGAACTGGGTGGGTATATTTATTTTTACTATCACCATTATCTATTTCGTTCAGAAAGAGGTTAACGAAGAGGAACTCACATGCCCGATGCAAGAGGAAAAGCCAAACGCGAGCCAGCCTTAACCGACACTGATGTGATGCCTTTCGGCAAGTATCGGGATAAGCCAATGCAAGATGTTCCTGCCTCCTACCTTTGGTGGCTTTATGAACAGGGCCTCGAAAACATCTCCGACCAAAAGGTGGCGAACTATATCTGGAACTCCCTAGACGCGATCAAAATGGAAATGAAAGAAAGAGAACGTGATGAATAAACCACAACTTGAACCATATACTGACTGCTCTCTTATAAAGTTGGCTATTATACTATGTTCAACAATAGTTTTAATTATGCTCCTTATTGTAGGATGTGAGATTATAACTAAGAAGGAGTTTATCAAACGTCAATATATTAGTAGCACCAACGCTATCCCACCACGCCCACTATGAACCCTATCAACTCTATCAACCAACTCTGCATCGAATCCCACGCGAACGCGGTCATCCACGGCTTTTGGGAAGGTGCCCTTCGATGCAACATCGGCGAGAAGGTCGCCCTTATCCACTCTGAAATCTCCGAGTTTTGGGAGGGAGAACGTCGTGGCGAAAGCCCATTCCCCGATGAGCACTGCCCCGAGCACCCTCACGGTGCTATCGAACTAGCCGACGTCCTTATCCGTATCTTCGACCTAGCGGGCCATGAGAGGTATGATCTCGGTGCTGCGGTGCAAGCAAAGATGGCCTATAACAAGACAAGACCTCATCTTCATGGAAAGAAATGTTAACCCTTCCTGGAAGGTGAAGTGTCAGATTGGAAGTTACTTCCTCTCTTTTTTTCCTACCAAATTATCAACCCGTGAAGTTGGGCACTGTCTTGGTTATTCAAAAGACATGATTCGAAAAATCGAACAACGAGCAGCTTTTAAAATTGTTGTAAGAATGCAGAAAGCTATCTATGACGAACACCTTCTCTCTTGACGAAGACTTGTCCAAAGTTGCTACCCCGCTTTACATCCCAGAGCGCGCAGCCTGCGAACCCCACCTTTTCTGCTCGATGGAACGGTTTGTCAAATACGTATCCAAGTTTTATTGCTTTGATTGTATCACTTATTCTCAGTCTATCTTTTCAGGTCTCGTCCCCAACCGACTTATTTACGGCCTAAGAACGGGTCTTCCAAAGAACAAAAACTGGAAATACGTTCCCTCCATCCATACAAAACTCTTCCTTCTTTATAACAAGACCAAACTTCACCGTGCCTACGTCGGCTCCTTCAATCTATGTGCACCAACTACCGAGAATCTTATGATCGAAGCAGGATCACAGAAGGTGCGCAACTATCTTAAAGAGTATTTTGAGTATATATGGAAACGAAAATGACTCCTACTATACTAATCACCTCCATAAAGGTTGAAGACCGTCAGCGGAAAGACCTCGGCGACGTCGCGGACCTTGCAGCCTCGATGGCTGAACATGGCCTTATCCAACCCATCGTGCTGAACTTCGACAACCGTCTTATTGCGGGTGAGCGTCGTCTCCGAGCAGCCGAGTCCCTTGGTTGGACCTCTATCTCATTCGTCTATAAAGAAACCCTCTCCGAGGAACAACTCACCATGTTGGAACTCGAAGAGAACATCCGACGAAAGGAGATGACCTGGCAGGAGCAGTGCCGCGCTATTGACAAAGTCCATCAGATTAAGCTACGTCAATCTGCTATCAACCCTCAAGCTGAGTTATGGACCCATAAAATGACGGGCCTTCTTCTTGGGGTCTCTCGTTCGACAGTGACCTTTAACATCCAAGTCATCGCAGAACTCAACAACCCCGACTCCGGCATCCATCAATGCACCGGATATACCGACGCAATTAAATGGCTTATACGGCGTCGAGAAGACGAAGCCCTCGCAGTTCTTGCATCGCGAACATTATCAAAGCCGCTTCCGATCCCAACAATCATCTCTGAAGAAGATGGAACGTCATCAGAGTTCGATTCGGATGAACTTCCTATCGTAGGTGAACAAGAAACCCTAGCTATCTCGAAGATGTTCATCCTTGGAGACTGTCTTAAAGTGCTCGACACCTACCCTCCAGAAAGCTTCGACCACTGTATCACCGACCCACCTTACGGAATTGACATGGCAATGCTTTCTCAACAGAACAGCGGCATTGGGGACGTCGACCGAGTCGAGGCTGAGCATGACGTTCGCGAAAACCGTCTTTTACTCTCAGACGTGATACCAGAGATTTATCGCGTTCTTAAAAAGGATGCTTTCTTCGTTTTATGGTGTGATATAACAAACTGGCAGTTTATCTATGACCGATGCCAACAAATCGGCTTCAAGGTTCAAAGATGGCCCCTAACCTGGGTCAAAACCCACCAATGTATCAACCAAGCCGCACAGTATAACTTCACCAAGAGCACCGAGATTGCGATGGTATGTCGAAAAGGCAACGCTATGCTTGCGAAGTCTGCTTCCTCATGCGTGATCCACGCAGAACGCTCCACAGCCGAATCCAACCCTTTCGCGAAGCCGTTTGCAGTATGGGAATTCATCCTCGACCATATCGTCCTCCGTGGGCAGACTATCCTCGATCCCTTCGCGGGTGAGGGGTCATCCCTCCAGGTCTTCGCCTCATCTTGGAACCCTTTTGTTGGGATTGAGATTAACGAGAAACATTATAATGCCGGTCTTGTAGCTCTAAAAGCAAAATTCGACATCATGTATCGAAACCCCTTCTACACATGAAAGTCTTCATCCTCATCACCGAGCCGAAGAGTGGGCCGAAAGAGAACGCTCTTTTATGCTTCGACACAATTCGTGTTGGTTTCCCTACATGGGAAATTCATGCCACTTTAAATGATGAAAGCACCACAACTACCTCTTTTTATATTGCCTTTACAAAGAAATGTGAAAAAGCCCAAGTCAAACCACACTTTTCTCAAATACGTCAACACCATGCAAAATGGATCGAGCAGGCTCTTTATATAGGTAACTATAACAAACCGCTTGTTATCCTCGACGGAGACACAATCTTCTGGGAGAACTGTGAAGGTTTCACTTTCCCCACCCTACTTGCGGGTTACTTCGTCCCTTTCCATCACAACGAATATAGCCGTTGCATGACCGTTAGCCGCCTCCATACCTCCTTCCTATGGATCAAAGACCCGACAAGGATCGAAGCTACGTTGTTGGAAAAGTGCCCTGACCGTCATAATCTCTACCTCCCCTTCAATCCTTTCCTACCACACTTTACCTTCATGAACGATGCAATGTGGTTCTGGGACACCTGTGCTGAACTCTATCAATGCCTTGGGGGAACTGCGTTCGAGGAAAAGCACTTGAATTGCTTTGACCATCTTAACAGCGCCTCATTCTACCCAGAGATGTTGGAGCGACTCTCCAACAGAGAAGGCTTCCAGAAAATGCATGAACTTGCACACACAGAGCCACAGAAGCTTCGTGGGTTGTGGAAAGAGATAGACCTTTACTACAAAGGTAGAGGATGTGTCTAACTTCTACCTTCATATCCGCCATCTCGACAACCTCTATGAAGTCGCTTTCGCAGATAACAACATCCGCTTCATTTTGGTTTACTACGGCACCCACACCCAACGAGGGGAAGAAGTTCTTTTCGATTCGCTACCTGAAAAGGTGCAAGAGACAATCGAAGAACGGTTCCAAGAAATGCACCTAACCGATGAAGGAGACCTTTATTCGATATGAACGTCCCAAATCAGCAACCTTCTTCTTTCGCGTCTTATCGTATCGCCATTGTTGGCGAAGCTCCCGGCCGCGACGAAGAAGCAATTAGCAAACCTTTTATGGGTATGTCAGGCCGCTTTCTTAAAGCTCTTATGTCCCGAGCAGGAATCAACCCCGAGTCATGTCTAATTGCAAACGTCTGCCAGACCCGCCCTATCGCCAACGATATCACCACCCTTCGATGGGATGGTGACGAGATCACCGACGGCCTCGCCCTTCTAAAAGAAGATGTGGTACGGTTCAAACCCAACATCGTTTTTCTCCTCGGCAACATCGCCCTCAAAGCTGCAAAGGACATGGCACCTTGTCCTCTCAAAAAGCCCAAACACTCCGTCTCCAACTGGCGTGGTTATGCCTTTATCTGTGATCAACTCGATAGTCCTTTCTTTGGCTTGAAGTGTATCGCTTCCTACCATCCCGCGGCGATCCTTCGTAATTATGAATGGGCACCCCTTCTTCAGTTCGACCTGAAGAAAGCTTTCCGACATGGAACCTTTCCCGACCTCAGGGTGCCAAAGCGAGAACTCGACGTTCATCTCACCCCTCAAGAAATTATCGAGGCTCTAAACTACCTCAACGCCTTTCCAAAGACCGTCGCTATCGATATCGAAGGTGGGGTGGAGAACGTCTCGTGCATTAGCTTCGCCACCGATCCCGGCTACGCTTTCATCGTTCCTCTCTCCACCTCAACAGGTTCCTTTTATGAAAATGAAAAAGACGAAATCCAAGTGTGGCAAGCCTTGTCGAAAGTCCTCGCAAACCCCCAAGTGGGAAAAATCCTTCAGAATTCCCTCTATGACCGTTTCGTCCTACAATACTCTCTTGGGATCGTGGTTCGAGGTGTCATTGAGGATACCATGCTCAAGCACTGGGAAGCGTATTGCGAGTTGGAAAAAGGTTTGGGGTTCCAAACCTCTCTTTATACTGACGAACCCTACTATAAGTTCGAGAGAAAAACGGACGATCTTGAAGTATTTCATCGATATTGTTGCAAGGACTCAGCGATCACTTATGAGATCGCAGAAAAGATCACGCCCTCTCTCAAAGCCCCGTCGCTAGCGCATTACCGAATAAACCTCGAACTTCTCAACCCTATTCTTTACATGGAGTTGCGGGGGATTGCATACAACACAAAAGGCGCAAAACTTCGCCAGAAGGAGGTGCAGGAGAAGGTGTGGGAACTTCAGCATGGTCTTAATAATATCACCGGTCACCAACTCCCCATCGAAGAACTTCTTCTTCCTATTCAAGCACAGAAACTCATGTGCTACAAACGTGACCCTAACCAACCAAAGGCCCCTTATGCCACAGCCTATCCAGAGACGTTATCACTTATCCGGCTCAACCCTCGAACGTCTTCTCAACAAGGACATCTCGAAGACCTTCTCGAAACCTCTCTCAACACCAATTCGTCGGCTTTTCGCACGTATCTATATGACAAACTCAAACTCCCCCTCCAAACCAATGAACTTGGTCAACCCACCGCGGACTACGGTGCGCTCCTCAACCTCAAGAAAAAACTCCCGCCAGAAAGCCTCGACCACCGCGTCGCAGATCTGGCTATTCAAATCCGTCATCACTCTGTTAGAGCACGCATGTTGGAAATCCATGCAGATCGAGACGGGCGCATTAGGTGTGGTTATAACGTTGTTGGAACTGAAACTGGTCGGATCACCTGTTATACCAGCCCAACCGGTTCAGGTTACAATCTTCAAACTATTCCTACCTACGACCGGGATCTTTTTGTCGCAGATCAGGATTGTTGGTTCTTCCAATGTGATCTCTCTGGAGCTGACGGATGGACAGTGGCAGCGTATTGTAAAATGCTTGGGGACTCAACTATGCTGGATGACCTTATATTCGGTCTTAAACCAGCAAAAATCCTTTGCCTTATGTTACGACAAGGAGCATCCATGGCGACGAAGAGTCGAGAAGAGCTTTCGGTCCTTGCAAAGGAAGTCAAAAAAGAAGACTGGGATTACTTTGCCTGCAAAATTGCCCAACATGGAACTTGTTACCTTATGGGGGGTATTAAACTCGCCCGCACCATATTCGAACAAAGCGAGGGAAAGGTTAATCTCACATCTCGACAGACTGAAGAACTTCGGTCTTTGTTCTTTCTACGATACCCCGGCGTGCGATTATGGCACGATTACACAGCACGTCAATTATCTCGCCAACCAGTTATCACAAGCGCCAGTGGGCACCGACGTGTTTTCTTTGGACGCTCGAAAGAGATACTAAGTGATGCCTTAGCACACGAACCTCAACATAACACCACGTATGTCACAAATTTGGCAGCACTTCGTCTATGGCATGACCCTGAAAATAGAGAAAGCGACAGGCTTAAAATTGAGCCATTACACCAAGTGCATGATGCCCTTGCCGGTCAATTTAAAAAGTCCGATACAGCTTGGGCAGTTGGTAAGATACGGGAATATTTTAACAACTCCCTCAAAATCGCGAATCAACAAGTGGTTATTCCCTTTGAAGGTTCTTATGGGGGAAGTTGGGGGAGTTTGAAGGAGGGAGTGATATGACCGCTGTAGAAATACAAACTAAACACCGAGTGTTTTGTGAACAGTTGCTCCATTGTCATGGTGGAAACGAGGCAACACAAATTATAGAAGAGTTGATAACTTTTAGTCAAGCAACTACTGATGAAGATAAAGTATAAAGTTCTACGTGCCACTATTATATGTATGACAGGACAAGTTTGTGCAGAACGCCTTATAAATGGTGTTAAATCATGAGCCCCCTCAACAACGGCCGTCACC
>WNFS01000181.1_pt1 | contig 45728 bp, 48 predicted proteins | sample 5400141 | NCBI WGS metagenome assembly WNFS01 (sample SAMN13153358, study PRJNA577476) | soil metagenome | isolation source: 60 cm saprolite under Madrone tree | place: USA:California | collected 2016-06-14
CGTCGGCCACCGTGAAGTAGGCAGTGATGAGCGAGCCGAGTGTGTTCAGGTTCGCCATCGTCGTGGTCTGGGTGAGGTTGATCGGATCCAGGATCACCTTGCCCCACTTGCCGGTCGTCGGATCCACCAGGTTCGGAACGTTCCCGGCGGCGATCCGAAGTCCGAGCGGGTTCCCGGAGATCGCCTCCCCGCTGATGAATCGCGCGGCGGTGAACGTCGAGGCCACGGTGGTGAGCTCGTTGACCGTGACCGTCTTCGGCAACGAGGTTCCCAGCAATGCCATCAACGCGATCGCAGGGTTGTCTCCGCTCGTCTTGGCAGCAGCGGGTTGGCCACCTTTGGCCACCAGATACAGGACGGCATCCTTGCCGGGCGCTCCCGTGGCGCTAAGCGCGAATCGGCCATCGTTGCCGGTTCGAGCCTGCGCCAGTTGCTTGGGGGCGCCCGCGCTCGCGGCCCACAAGGTCACCGTCGAGTTGGCGATCGGGGCGCCTCCGCCGAGGACCTGGCCCTTGAGGCTGTCGGCCGCGAGAACAGGGCCCCCCCAACAAGACGCTGAAGCCGCCGAGCACCAGGGCCACTATCATCGCTTTGCGAATCCACACTGAAGTACCGTCCATGATCATCGAGTGTCCTCCTTCATCGTGCCCACTGACCGTTTGGGCAGCCTGACGTCACTTCGCCACCTGGGCGCTGCCGCCGTTCGTCACGCGGGTCACCATCGGCGGTGCCCAGGTGCCGTCGAGGATGGCCTGGTCTGGCCAATAGGCGCGGAGCCAGATCGAAAAGCTCCCGGCCGGCGCCGGCAGCCAGTTGGATTCCTTCTCCTTGCCAGGCGACTTCGTCCTGAGATAGATGGTCAGAGAGCCGTCGGGGTTGTACTTCAGCGACTTGTTCTTCGTGCCGAGCGCGAAGCGCTTCAGCGCGTTCGGGTAGAAGACGTGTTCGGGGTTGTACATCGTCAGCGACCAGAAGCCCTTCACAGGCGGAAGCTGCCCTTTCGGGAAGGTGACCACGTACGACGACTTGCCGTCGAGCTGCCTCAGCTGCGAGTCGTTGTCGGTGTAGAAATACATCGTCTCGTTGCGCTTGTTGTCGTAGGGATCGGCCTTCACGGCGCCGGTGCGATGAATGTAGTCCGTGCCAAACGCGCCGTTATTGGCCGGCGATGTCCAGCCGTTGCCCGCGGGCTGGCCGTTGTAGCGCCACCGCATCATCGGGGCGACCAATTCCTTGTCCGCCGCAAAGGCAGTATCCCGCAGCGCCTTCATGACGTCCGGGTCCTTCGCGGCCGCATCGAGCACGCTGCCGATCCACTTGTAGAGCGCTTCTTCTCCGGGCATCGGAGGCACTTGCTTCATGACGGTCGGGAGCCGGTCGAAGAACGTTGCCGGGTCAACCCAGGGCGGTTGGGTGGACGAGTACTTGGCCGGGACCCCTTTCCGATTGACTACCGGAAGCTTGCTCCAGTCCTTCGTCCTCATCTTTCCGTCGAAATGGTTCAACGGGTAGAGCAGGATCTGGTTCAGCGTGGGTTGGATGGCCGCGTGATCCTCGGGGGTATCGTTCAGGAAGATGCGCGGCATGGTGACGGCGAAATCGGTGGACGAGCGCACCACGCCGGCGATGCCGGGCGGGGTGGCGCCTTTCCAGTTCGGCCCCACGATCATGTAGAAACCGGGCTTGGTGCCGTATTGCAGGCCGATCTCGCTGATCTGGTCGGTACGTCCGTCGTACACCGGGACCGTCCAGAACCGGTCACCGAAGTCGGGCACCTGAATGACGACGGGCTCCTTCTCGAGAGACAGATAACCCAACCCGTACACCACGTCCTGGTTCGGGTCGGCGATGTACGTCTCGGCGGGATTGATGTAGCCGGTCAGCATCGTGACCTGGTTCATCGGTGCGAGGGGCAGCGCGCCATTGAGCAGTAAGGGCTCGGGAACCTTCGTGAGCTCCGTCCGCTGGTTGTACACGTAGACGAGCGGCCATCCCCACAGGTAGGCCATGCGGCCCACCATCTGCACATAACCCTTGGTCATGGGGCCAGGCGCCGGGCCGCGCACTTCGGCGGCTGTCTGCGGAATCGGGACTTGCTGCGCGTGAACATGTCCCGCCAGCATCGCGAGGGCGACGCCGATCGCGCAAGTAGCGGACTTGAGATAAATCAGATCAGGTTTCATATGGTGCCCCTCAGCTCGGCTTGACCGCCCCGGACGTCCAGGATGAGAGCCTCGTGGCAGCCAAGGTCGCCCACTCCTTCATGGCGTTCTCGGCATCGCCCCACTCCCACTGGGCCGCCGTCTTGATGGATCCGCCCCCGACCCGCTTGTCGATCCACTCGCCGAGCAGCTGGCCGGTCACGGAGTCGGTCATCTTCGCCTCGGCTTCCGCCCCGCCGATGAAGGGGTAGGTGCCCGTGGCGAGGTACTTGAGCGAGCTCAGCAGCCGCACCTGCGGAATGACCATCGAGACGGTGCGAAGGATCGGCGTCGCGGACTCCGCATCCACGAGGGCTACCTGGAGCCGCATCACCCCCGGGCCGGGCTCGTTCACCAGCTCATACTTCTTTCCGAGCTGGTCATAGAGCTGCTCCCGGAGGAAGTCGCACAGCATCTGCTGGTCCTTCGCTGAGATCTTCGTCTTGTCGTCGCCCCAGAACGTGACCGGCTCGAGGAGCACCTTCTTGTACTGTGTCCACGGCGCGGCCGGGTTGACGTAGCGCAGGGAGGCCTGCTCCTTGTCCCCCGGGGTCAGCATCGACGTGTCGCCCAGGAATCCCGACGCGCCCACCCGCTGGACCGACGCCTGCTGGGTGACCGCGCAGCCGGCGATCGCCCCCATCAGAAGGAATGCCGCCATCGTGCCGCCCGCCCACGTGCCCCACGCCCTTCGACTCGTTTGGCTCTTCATCGTGATCTCCTTCACGGCTCGAATGTGAAGATGCGCTTCCAGTCGTTCTTCATGCTGATGACCGTCGTTCCCACACTCTCGCGGCCGACACAAGGGAGAGCGGCGCCGGGATTTCCGTAAGGCGTGGGTCACGGCGTGCAGGAAGGCGGGCGTGCCGGGGATGCTCCGGCACGACTTCCGACGGACGGCGGTCAGGAACATGGTCAACAAGGGCATCCCGGAGCGCGTGGCCATGTCAGTGACAGGCCACAAGACGCGCTCGGTGTTCGACCGTTACCACATCGTGAGCCCGGCAGATCTCCAGGAGGTTGCGCGGAAGCTCACGGGCACAATTTCGGGCACAGTGACGGCCGAAAGCGCCGTAAGTCGCTTGACTCCCGTACCGTAACCCTGTAAGTTTTCTGCTCGCGTCCTGGTTGCGGCGGCGTAGCTCAGGTGGCAGAGCAGGGGTCTCATAAGCCCCGTGTCGGAGGTTCGAGTCCTCCCGCCGCCACCACTCCCTCGGATCTTCCCAAGCCCCTACCGACCCGCATAGCGCGACGAATGCGCCGCGTGCGTGCGCCAGTTCTCGACGTACCGGGCGGCCAGCGCGCGGTCGCGAACCACGAGGAGATTCTCGGCGTTCTGCCGCTCCGCCGCCGTGGTGAAGTTGAAGGAGCCGGTGATGACGGTTTCGTCGTCGATGATCATCACCTTGTTGTGGGCGATGGCGTGGGCCCCATCGATGAGGGTGGGAATTCCGGCATGGACGACAAAATCCGCCGACGAATACTTCGTGCCCGTCTCCCTCCGGTCGAGGATGACCTGCACGTCGACGCCGCGGGCGTGGGCCTCGGCCAGCGCCTTGGCGATGGGGGCCGAGGTGAAGGAATACGCCTGGACGAGGATGGTGGTCCTCGCGGCATCGAGGGCATTCACCACCGCCTGGGTGGCGCCGTGATTCGGCGAGAAGTACACATGCCAGGTTGGCGAATCCGGCTCGGCCGGCGCCCCCGCGGTGAGGATGAGGGCGCCGACGAGGAGGACGACGGGAACGCGGAAGAGCCGTCGCAGCGTGGCTGAGTCGGCAATCATGGTCGCGATGAGTATCCCAGAAGATACAGGACGACACCAAGGGCTTTTGGTGTAGGGCGGAGGGAGGCGAGAGGCGCTCCGTCGCGAAGTTTGGGTGCGGGTGCGTGAGATCGGTTACGATACGGCCACCGTCCGTCCTGGCGTGCTCTCGGGTACGGCGGGATCGAGCACATTCGAAAGGACACAAGGAGGAGCGGAATGAGCGACGAGATCCTGGTGGAGCGGGACGGCGGTATTGCCACTGTCGTCTTCAACCGGCCCAAGGTGCGCAACGCGGTCAGCCTCGCCATGTGGGGTGAGATCGCGAACGTCACCGAGGCTCTTTCGAGGGATGACGCGGTCCGGGCCATCGTCTATCGTGGCGCGGGGCGCGATGCCTTTGCATCGGGGGCCGATATCTCCGAGTTCAAGGAGAACCGCAAGGATACGGAGACGGCGCTTGCCTACAACAGGAAGACCGAGGCCGCCTACACGGCGATCAGGATCTGTCCCAAGCCCACCGTGGCCATGGTCTTCGGATTCTGCATGGGCGGCGCGATGGCCCTGGCCATGGCGTGCGATCTTCGCTTCGCCGCCGGCGGGTCAAAGTTCGGCATCCCGGCGGCCAAGCTCAGCATCATCTACGGGCTCGATCCCGTGCATCAACTCGTGGACCTGGTGGGGCCCGCCTATGCCAAGGACATCCTGTACTCGGCGCGCGCGGTGGAGGCGGCGGAAGCTCTCTGCATCGGCTTCATCCAGCGCCTGATGCCCGCCTCCGAGCTCGAGGCCTACACCTACGGCTATCTCCGCACCGTCGCCGAGAATGCTCCGCTGTCTATCCGGGGCACCAAAGCGCAGGTGCAGGCGATCTTCGAGGGTATCAACGACGGGCACCGAAAGAAGCTCTTCGACATGGGCATCGAGACGTTCAACAGCGAGGACTACGCGGAAGGCACGCGCGCGTTCACGGAGAAACGGAAACCCATTTTCAAAGGTAAGTAGTCCCTGCGCATCGCCGTCCTCTCCTCCACACCGCCAAATCCGCTGGAGGGGAGCGGCACCTTCGTGGGCATCGCGGGGCTGCAGCGAGGGCTCGAGGCGCTGGGCCACCGTCTCGAGCTTCACCCCCTCCGCCTTCGCACCGGCTTCCACACGCTCGACCGCTGGCTGTACAACGCGGGACTTGCCCTCCGTCCGCCACGCCACGTCGATCTCGTCTATGGCGTCGATCTCGACGGCTTCCTCCTGGGGCGGGGCGGCCGCGCGCCGTTGGTGGTGAGCCTCAAGGGCGTGATCGCCGACGAGCTCAAGAACGAGCGCGGACTGACCCGCGCCCTCCTCTCGATCCAGGCGCGCTGGGAGCGACGCAACACGGAGCGCGCCGACGTCGTGATCGCCTGCAGCCGCTACTCTTGCGAGGTCGCGCGGCGCGAGTACGGCGTGCCGGAGGGAAAGCTCGCCCCCGTGCCCGAGCCCATCGATCTCGCGGAATGGGACCGGCGCTTTGCCGCGGCCCGCCGGCTCCCCCGAAGTGGCCCCGTCGTGCTGTGCGTCGCGCGCATGTACCCGCGCAAGCGCCTCGCCGACCTCCTCGAGGCGGCGGTCATCCTCCGCCGCGGAATCCCGGAGGCTCGCGTACGCATCGTAGGAAAGGGGCCGGAGTGGGAGTCCCTGACCCGCGCCCACGAGACGCTGGGCCTCGGGGAGACGGTGGCGCTTCTGGGCGACGTCTCGCGCGAGCAGCTCGCCGACGAATACGTGAATGCCGATCTCTTCTGTCTGCCCTCCGTGCAGGAGGGTTTCGGCATCGTCTTCCTCGAGGCCATGGCGGCGGGTCTGCCCGTGATCGCGTGTCGCGCCGCCGCCATTCCCGAGGTGGTCGAGGATGGGGTGACAGGTGTGCTGGTGCGGCCGAGGGATCCGCCGGCGCTCGCGGATGCGATGCACGACCTGCTCGCGAGCCCTGAGCGCAGACGAGAGATGGGCGCCGCGGGCCGCCACGCGGTGGCGCGGTTTACTCCGGATCGGGTCGCCGGGCGCCTGCTGGAAGCGGTAAGATTGGTCCTTGAAGGGAGGAAGGTTCCATGAGCGACGGTCACGTGTATGCGACACGCAAGTTCACATTCTCCGCGGCCCATCGCTACGGGCGGCCGGAGTGGAGCGAGAGCGAGAATCGCCGCGTCTTCGGCAACCTGACGGTGTCGCACGGCCACAACTACGTCCTCGAGGTCACCATCCGAGGTTCCGTGGACGCGCAGACCGGCATGGTCATGGACTTGGCCGAGCTCAAGCGGGTGGTCTCGGATGCCGTCATCCAGCGCTTCGACCACACCGATCTGAATGCCGACCCCTTCTTCGCCCCCGGGGCTATTCCGACCACGGAGAACCTCGTGCGCGCCGCCTGGGACCTCCTCCTGCCCAAGCTCGGACAGGAGCGCCTGTGGCGGCTCCGGCTCTGGGAGGATCCGACCTTCTACGTGGAGTACTTCGGGGGGTGAGCGGGCTCGAGCTGACGCGGCAATATCACTTCAGCGCGGGGCACCGGCTCGCGAGCCCGGCCCTCTCTTCCGACGAGAACGAGCGCATCTACGGCCAGTGCTATCGGCCCCATGGGCACAACTATCTGGTCGAGGTCACCGTCGCGGGCGAGATGGATCCGGTCACGGGCATGGCGACGGATCTCGGCGCCCTCGATGCGGCGGTGAAGCGGATTATCCTGGATCGGGTGGACCACTACGATCTTTCGAGCGCGGTGGACGCGCTCCGCGATGTTCCCACGACGGGCGAGAACCTCACCCGGGCCTTCTGGGAGTGGCTGGAGCCCACGCTGCCCGCGGGAAGCCTGCGGCGGCTCGTGGTCATCGAGACCGACAACAATACCTTCGAATACCGCGGCCCCGCCGCGAGGTGACCGGCATGGAGGAATTGATCCGGGAGCTGCTGAAGGAGATCGGCGAGGACCCCTCGCGGGAGGGCCTGGAACGGACGCCCACGCGAGTCGCCAAGGCCTGGGCGTACCTCACCTCGGGTTACCGGCAGGACGTTCACGAGGTCCTCAACGGAGCGCTCTTCACCGAGGAATACGACGAGATGGTGGTGGTGAAGGATATCGACCTGTACTCGATGTGCGAGCATCACCTCCTCCCGTTCTTCGGCAAATGCCATATCGCCTACATGCCGTCGAAAAGAATCATCGGGCTCTCCAAGCTGCCGCGGCTGGTGGAGGTGTTTGCCCGCCGGCTGCAGGTGCAGGAGAGGCTCACCACCCAGATCGCCCAGACGCTGCAGGACGTGCTCCAGCCGCGGGGCGTGGCGGTGGTGGTCGAGGCGCTCCACATGTGCATGCTCATGCGCGGGGTCGAGAAGCAGAACTCCAAGGCTGTCACCTCGGCCATGCTCGGGCAGTTTCGCGACCGGCCGGAGACGCGGGCGGAGTTCATGGAGCTGATCAGGTCGCGAGGTGGCCTCATCCTGTGAGGCTCGCCGGCCAGGTGGCCCTGGTCACGGGAGCGGGCCGGGGGATCGGCCGCGCGGTGGCGACGGCCTTCGCCCGCGAAGGTGCGCAGGTGGTGCTGGCCGCGCGCTCCACGCGCGAGCTCGCCTCCGTGCAGCGCGAGATCGAAGCAGCGGGCGGTACCGCTCTGGCCGTGCCGACCGACGTGAGGCAGGAGCCTGCCCTGGCCGCGCTCGTGAGCCGGGCCCTTGCCCATGGCGGGCGAGTCGACTGTCTGGTGACCGCGGCGGGTTTGGCCGCCTTTGGGCCCGTGGCGGACGCCAAGACCGAGGACTGGGATCAGCTCATGGCCGTGAACCTGCGCGGCGCCTTCCTTTCGTGCCGGGCCGTACTGCCCGCCATGATCGCGCAGGGGCGGGGGACCATCATCAATATCGGCTCCATCGTCACGAGCAGGACGCTTCCCGGAAGCGCGGCATATACGGCGACCAAGTACGGGCTCCTCGGCTTCTCGCGTGTGCTCGCCGAGGAGATGCGCCCTCACGGCGTGAGGGTCGGTGTCCTGTCCGCCGGGGCCACCGACACGCCGCTCTGGGATGCCGTGCCGGCTCCGCCCGACCGCGCCCGCATGCTCAAGACCGAGCAGATCGCCGAAGCGGCCCTGCTCATGGCGACCCTGCCCGTGGGAGCTACGCTGGAGGAGGTCACCCTTCTGCCCCAGGGAGGGCTCCTGTGACGGATGCGCTCCTTGAGGGCTCCCGGCCTGGCATTTTTGCTATACTGAGCTCGTGGTCGTGAACGAGTCGACACAGAACCCAAGGAGGAATTCATGATCTCGCTGACCGAAACCGCTGCAAGGAAGATCTCGGACCTGCGGCTCGAAGAGGGCAAGCCGGAGTGGGCGCTCAGGATCCGCGTCGTCGGCGGCGGCTGCTCGGGCATGTCCTATGAGCTCGGCTGGGACGATGCGGCTGGCGACGACGACAACATCACGGAAGTGCACGGCGTGAAGGTCCTCGTGGACAGCAAGAGCGCGCCGTATCTCCAGGGAAGCGAGATCGACTACGTGGACAACAACATGCTGGGGGCGGGCTTCGCCATCAACAACCCCAACGTGAAGTCGTCCTGTGGGTGCGGCTCTTCCCACCAGTTCTAGACAGACGCATATGAAGGTCGCCGTCCGCTTCTTCGCCCGCTACCGCGAAGCGGCGGGTCGCGACCACGTGGAGCTGGATCTCCCAGAGGGCGGTACGGTCGAGTCGGCCTGGGAAGCGGTAGCGAGCCGCTTCCCGGTCCTTCAGCCGTACCGCCCTTTCACGTTGTTCGCCCTCGGCACCGACTACGTCTCGGCCAGCCACCCCCTTCGTGCCGGAGACGAGGTGTGCCTCTTTCCCCCGGTGAGCGGCGGGTCCGCTGCCGACCTGATCGAAGTCACGCATCAGCCGCTCTCCGAGGCGCGCCTCATGGGGGCAGTGGGCGAGCCGGGGGCGGGCGGCCTCGTGCTCTTCTCGGGGGTAGTCCGCGAGGAGACCGGCGGCCGGCGGGTCAAGTATCTGGAGTACGAAGCCCACGAGCCAATGGCCGCGGCCAAGATGCGAGAGATCGCGGCGGCGGTGCGGGGGCGCTGGCCGGGGGTGCGGGGGGTGGCGCTGATGCACCGGATCGGCCGGCTCGAGATCGGCGAGTCGAGCGTGATGATCGCGGTATCGTCGCCCCACCGGGCCGAGGCCTTCGACGCCTGCCGCTTCGCCATCGACACGCTCAAGGAGACTGTGCCGGTGTGGAAGAAGGAGTTCTTCGAAGACGGCGAAGTGTGGGTGGGTCTGCAAGGCGACGGCGATCATCGACACTGATCTTCGCGCGCTCGCCGTCGCCGCCATTCGCCGCTCCGGAATGCTCCAGGGCGGCGAAACTGTCTTGACCGCCGTCTCGGGCGGGGCCGACTCGGTCGCCCTCCTCGACGTGCTCCGCTCCATCGGCTCCGAGTGGTCCGTGTCACTTCACGCCATCCACGTGCATCACGGACTCCGCGCCGAAGCCGATGACGACGCGGAGTTCGTCCGCGCTCTGTGTGCCCGAATGGGCGTGCCCCTCAGCGTCGAGCGTGTTTCGGTGAAAGGTGGGCCGCCCTGGGAAGGTCTCGAAGCCGAGGCGCGCCGCGCTCGCTATGGCGCGTTCCGCGAGGTCGCCCGCCGTGTCGGCGCCCAGCGCATCGCCACCGCCCATACCGCCGACGACCAGGCCGAGACGGTTCTCATGCGCCTGCTCCAAGGGGCGGGGCCCCGCGGCCTGGCCGGCATCGCTCCCGCCCGCGGCATGCTCATCCGGCCCCTGCTCGGCGCCCGGCGCGTGGATGTCGAAGCGCACCTGCGGGCGCAGGGGCTCGGCTGGGTCGAGGACGCGAGCAACCGCGACACGCGCTTCCTGCGCAATCGCATCCGGCTCGAGGTGCTGCCCTTTCTGGCCCAGGCGGTAGAGCCGTCGATCGTCGATCGCCTCGCGCGCTCGGCCGCCCTCGTTCGGGGCATGGTGGACGACCTCGAGTGCGCCGCCGCGCGCGAGCTCCAGTGGGTCGGACGACGGGGAGCCGAAGGCTGGGTGCTGAAGACTTCTGACCTGGCCGCTCTCCCGCCCGAGGTGGTGGTCGAGATGGTGCGACAGGCCGGTCGGGATCTGGGGCACTCGGGGGCGCTGCGTGGCCACGCCCAGAAGACGCTCCGCCGCCTCATCGCTCCGGCGTCGGTGCGGGGGGTGCTCAGAACGGGTGGGGTGACGGTGGAGCGGAGCGGCCGTTGGCTCCGCGTGGGACCGGGTCATCTTCCTCCGATTGTGCCTCACGACTTCCCTGTGCCCGGTGATCTCGCGCTGCCCGAAGTCGGGATGATGCTCGAGGCTCGCTGCTTCCCGCGGGTCGAGGGCTATGCGGCCCCTCGCGAGGCCCTCGTGGCCGCCTTCGACGCGGATCTGTTGCCGCGGCGGCTCCTCGTCCGGGCGAGACGGCGGGGTGATCGCTTCGTGCCCTTCGGCGGACCGACCGAGCGGCGGCTCAAGTCTTTCTTCATCGACGCGGCCGTGCCGCGCTGGGAGCGGGAGCGTGTGCCGTTGCTGGAAGCGGCGGGCGACATCATCTGGGTCGCGGGGCTCCGGCGAAGCGGGGCCGCGCCCGTCGGCCCCGGAACGAAGCGTATCCTCGAGGTGACACTCAGACCTCAGATGACATCCAGATCTTCGCTGGCGGGGCCCTCGCGGGAGGGGTAAGATGGCGCGCCAGGAGGGGCCAAGGCGATGACGAGAAAATCGTTGCTGACCGTCGGGACGATGATGGTCGCGCTGTATTTCGGTTCGCTGCCCGCGGCGGCGCAGACGGGAGCGCCGGCCCCTCCGGACAGCCGAGCCCTCCTCCACGCTCTCGAAGACGCATTCACCTCCGTCGCCGACCGGGTCACGCCCTCCGTGGTGAATGTCAGCGTCAAGGCCAAGAAGGGAACGCCGAGCGAAGGCGGGCAGACGCCGGAGAGCGAGCAGCGTTTCCGCGAGTTCTTCGGTCCCGAGCTCTACGAGCGGTTCTTCAAGCGCCGCGCTCCGCGCGAGGAGACTCGGGCCGCCGGGTCGGGCGTGATCGTCGACCCGCGCGGCTATATCCTGACCAATGCGCACGTGGTGGAGAACGCCGCCGATATCGAGGTGCGGCTCTCCGACGACCGCAAGTTCCCGGCCAAGCTCGTGGGGCGCGACCCCAAGACCGACCTCGCCATCGTCAAGATCGAGCCGGGCGCGAGCAAGCTGCCCGTGGCGGAACTCGGCGACTCCGACAAGTTGCGCATCGGGCAATGGGCCATCGCCATCGGCAACCCATTCGGGCTCGATCGCACGGTGACCGTGGGCATCATCTCAGCCACGGGCCGCACCAAGGTCGGGGTGGCGACCTACGAGGCGTTCATCCAGACCGACGCATCGATCAATCCCGGAAACTCCGGCGGGCCGCTCCTCAATCTCGACGGGCGCGTCGTCGGCATCAATACGGCCATCCTGTCGTCGGGGCAGGGCATCGGCTTCGCCATTCCCATCAACATGGTGCGCGAGGTGATGACTCAGCTCATCGACAAGGGCCGCGTGGTTCGCGGCTGGCTCGGCATCGCCATTCAGGACCTGACCGACGATCTCGCGGCGGGGTTCGGAGCCTCGGGCAAAGGTGGGGTGCTGGTAGCCGACGTGATGAAAGACACCCCCGCCGAGTCCTCCGGCCTGAAGGCCGGTGACATCATCGTCGATCTCGCGGGCACGCCGATCAAGGAGGTGACCGAGCTGCAGAAGCGCGTGGCCGCCGTTCCTCCCGGCCAATCGGTGGCCATGACGGTGCTGCGGGACCGGAAGCCGACCAAGCTCATGGTCAAGGTGGGCGAGCAGCCGGGCGAGGAGACGATGGTCGCCGTGGCGCCGAAGGGCACGGGCCTCGGCGTGACCGTGGAGGCCCCCACTGAAGAGATGACGCAGGCCCTTGGCCTGCGCTCCGGCGCGGGGGTGGTGGTGACCGAGGTTGCACCGGGAAGCGTGGCCGAGTCGGCCGGCATCAAGGAGGGCGACCTCATCCTCGAGGTCAACCGGCGTCGCACGGCCACCGTGGACGATTTCAAGAAGGCGGTGGGGGCGCTCAAGCCGGGCGACGCCGTGCCCGTGCAGGTCGAGCGGAGCGGGGCGGGCCGGCAGTACGTAGTCCTCAAGGTTCCCAGCAAGCCCTAAGCCCGTGGACGCCGCTCGCGATCCGTCCCGGCCGCGCCCCGTCGCGCTCGTCATCGACGACGAGCTCGGTGTGCGTGAATCCTTCCGGCTCATTCTCGACGGTGACTTCGAGGTGCTCGAGGCGGAGCAGGGTATCGATGGGCTCGAGGTGTTGCGCGGCCGCCGGGTCGACGTGGTGCTCCTCGACGTGCGCATGCCGGGAGCGCCCGGGCCGACCTTCCTCCCGCAGATCCTCGCTCTCGACGAGGGCATCTCCGTGATCATCGTCACCGCGGTCAAGGATGTGCGGACGGCCGTGGAAGCAATCAAGGGCGGCGCCTACGACTACGTGACCAAGCCCTTCGACGTGGACGAGATCCTCGCCCTCGTGAGGCAGGCGGCCGAGCGCCGGGTGCTCGAGCGCGAGGTACATTGCCTCCGCGCCGAGCTCGATCGCGCCCACGGTTTCGATTCGCTGATCGGGCGACACCCGTCCATGGTCAAGCTCTACGAGCTGATCGCGCAGGTGGCGCAGACCCCGGCCACCGTGCTGATCGCCGCGGAGAGCGGCACGGGGAAGGAGCTGGTGGCGCGCGCCATACATCGACAGGGGCCGCGGCGTACCCAGCCTTTCGTGGCGGTGAACCTCGCCGCCATCCCGGACACCCTGCTCGAATCCGAGCTCTTCGGGCACGAGAAGGGCGCTTTCACGGGGGCGCACAACCGCAAGGTCGGCAAGTTCGAGCTGGCCCACGGGGGCACGCTCTTTCTGGACGAGGTGGGCACGCTGCGCATCGATCTCCAGGCCAAGCTCCTCCGCGCCCTCCAGGAGCGGGAGGTCGAGCGGCTGGGCGGCTCACATCCCATTCCCGTGGATCTGCGCGTGCTCGCGGCGACCAACGTGGATCTCCGCGCCGCCGTGCGTGCGCGCACCTTTCGGGAAGACCTGTACTACCGCCTCAACGTGGTCCCCATCACCATCCCGCCTCTTCGCGCGCGCAAGGCCGACATCCCGATCCTCGTCGAGCACTTTCTCCGGAAGTACTCGCAGGAGTTCAAGAAGGACGTCCGCGGCATCTCGCGCGGGGCCTTGCCCGCGCTCCAGGCGTACGACTGGCCGGGCAATGTGCGCGAGCTCGAGAACATCGTCGAGCGCAGCGTCGCCCTGGCCACGGGACCGGTGGTCCGCCTCGATGACCTGCCCGTGGACCTGGCCATTCACGAGGTCAATCAGCGCGCGGGAGGCGACGGCGGCCCGGTGCCGCTCCCCCTCCAGGATGCGCGGGATCGCTTCGAGCAAGCCTATGTGCTGCGGGCGCTCGAGCGTGAGAACTGGAACCGGACTCGCGCGGCCCGGCTTCTCGGCATGCACCGCAATACATTGCTCGCCCGTCTCGCGGCCTGGGGAGTGCGTCGCGAGGACGTGGCCGGGGCGCAGCCGCCCGTGGTGGGAGGTACCGTGTCCTGAGCTCCGAGCTGCGGCGTCCCGCCGCTCTGTTCGCGATTCTCCTCGCCATCACCGCGGTGGTGGGGCTTGCCGCGGCCCGGGGTCATCGGCCGCCCGCCGCGGCCCCGCTGGTCATGGCCTTCACGCCGTCCCGGGACCCGACCGCGCTCCAGGGGGCGGCCGACGCATTCGTGAGTCTCCTCTCGCAGCTGTCCGGCGTGGCCGTGCGGGCTCAGGTGGCCTCCGACTATGCGGGCGTGATCGAGGCGCTGCGCAGCCGCCGCGTGGATCTGGCTTTCGTCCACCCGGTCGGCTACGTGCTCGCGCGCCGGGAGGCGGGCTGCGACATCCTCGTGCGTGACGTCTGGCAGGACCGAATCGCCTACAAGGCGAGCTTCTACGTGCGCAAGGGCAAGGGGATCGAGCGCCTCGAAGACCTGCGCGGCCGCACCATCGCCTTCGTGGATCCGGCCTCGAGCTCCGGTTATATCTACCCGATGGTCCTCCTCATCAAGCGGGGGCTCGTGCAGGACCGCGATCCCAAGACCTTCTTCAAGGAAGCGCTCTTCGCGGGTACGCACGAGGCGGCTCTGCGCGCGCTCCTTCAGGGCCGGGTGGACGCCGCCACCACCTTCGATCGCGCCCCCCAGATCCATCTCAAGGATCCCGTGCTCGAGGCGCAGCTCGTGTCGATTGCCGAGACGCCCGACATACCGGAAGCGGGCATCTGCGCCCGCCCGGGGCTGCCCGGCCAACAGGTCCTCGCCCTCAAGCAGGCGCTCCTGTCCATGAAGCGGCCCGACCACGCCGCGGTGCTCAAGGACATCTACGACATCGATGGTTTCGTGGCGGGCAAGGACTCGGACTACGACCCGGTCAGGGACGCGTTGGCGTTGATGGACTACAGACCGAAGCGGTGAGGCGGGCGGCTTACTTGCGGTTGACGCACTTGATCAGGCGCCAGCCGTTGAAGAGATTGACCTTGGTGGAAGTCTCCGCGCTGAGTCCAACCTGCTCGAGGAGAGGCTCGAGGGGCAGGTTCGACTTCCAGCCGAGCCGTGTGCACACCGGGGACACCAGGTCTTCCAGCCGTCCGACCACGCGGCGATGGCTGCGGAAGTGGTTCAGGACGACGATATTGCCGCCCGGCTTGACCACCCGCCGCATCTCGCGCAGCACTCCGACAGGATCCGGCACGGCGCTGATGGTGTAGGTGGCCACGGCCGCGTCGAACTCACTGTCGCCGAAGTCCATCACGGTGGCGTCCATGGCCTTGAGGGTGACGCTGCCGAGGGCGAGTTCCACTACCTTGTCCTGGGCCTTCTCGAGCATCTCCTCCGAAAGGTCGATGCCGGTGATGCGGCAGTGGCCGGGGTAGAGGGGCAGGTTCAATCCGGTGCCGATACCGACCTCGAGAACATGGTCGCCCCGCCTGAGATCGAGGAGCCGGATAGCCTGCTCGCGACCGGGGTGGAAGATCCAGTCGAAGACGAAGTCGTACGCCGGAGCGTAGATCTTGTACGCCCGCTTGACTTGCCGCTTCTCCAGAGCCGCGTCCACCGAAATCCTCCTGGGGCGGGGTTTCAGACACACCTCCTATGGGCAAGTCTCGCACCTCTAGGCAACTCTCGCACTTCTATCATGGGGCGCAGGAATTGCCAAGTGCTTTCTGACCCCTTGATCCTAAAGGAGAAAGTTACGACGGGGGTGGTGGCGCCGGGCGCTCCGCCGCCGAGAGCCTGGCCTCGAGCTGGCGAATCCTGGAGCGTAGCTTCCAGTGTCGGATGAGGCTTATGCAAGAGGCGAAAATCAGGCCGCCCAGGACAGACAGAAGAATGACGAGGCCCAGCGGCATCCCCTCCACCCGCCACGTCACGAAGCGAATCACCACCGGGTCCATGTTCTGCAGGGCAAAGACCGCGCAGGCGGCGCCCACGAGGATGAGCAGGATGTAGGCGAGGGTCATCGCTCGGAGCTCCGACCATTGGCACCGATGGCGCGGAGGAAGCGCTGGATGATGCGGTCCTGGCATTCGGCCGGATCTCCGTTGGCGCCTCCCGGAACGAGGCGGTGGGCGGGCAGCACGGCCTTGGCCATGGTACGGTGGCCACCCGCCGAGCCCAGGTCGCCGAAAGCCGCCCGCGCCACATCGCCCGCGCCCCTGACATAGCCGACATTGCGGATCGAGATGTGAAGCTCGTCGCCCACCACGCCGGACACCACTGACCACTCCACCCCCTCCGCCTGAAGCCCGAAGTCGGCGAACTGCGGAATGAGATCGGCAGTCGCGACGCGCCCCAGGTGCGAGAAGAACACGCCCTTGGTGATCCGGCGCTTGGCGAGTCCCGTAGCAAGGGTGTCGAGGGCGGCCTCACCCAGGGCGGGGCGCTCGATGCGGCGGAGCGCGTTGTGATTGGCGAGGAGGTAGAGATAGGTGAAGGCTTCGAGGTCCGCCTTGGTCCCGCCCCGCTCGAGTCCGAGGGTGTCGGCCTTGATGCCATAGAGGAGCGCGGTGGCCAGCCTCTGCGTGATCTTGACGTCGGCGGCGCGCAGGTAGTCCGCGAGAATTGTCGAGGTCGCCCCGTAGGCCGGCCGGATATCCCGGATGTGCGCGCGCACCGGCTCCTCCACGGGATGATGATCGATCACGAGGTCGACCTCCACGAAGCGCTCCTCGAGAAACGACGGCTGGACGTCGACCATGGCCACCCGGCCGAAACCGTGCATCTCGCGCGTGGTGATCGGCTCCACGTCGATGTCGAGGATGTCGCACATGGCGACGTTCTCGGGTCGGGTGATGGTGCCGAAGGTGCAGATGGGCGCCCCGGTCCGGTTGCGGCCGAGCAGGGTTCGGAGAGCCAGCGCGGAGGCGATGGCGTCGGGGTCGGGATCGTCCTGCATCAGGATGAGGACCCGAGGGGCGCCCTCGAAGTGGGCCCGGATCTTCTCGACCCGCGCGCGCTCGTGGGCGCGCTCGAGCTCGGGCTGGAGCACGCGTTCAGCGAAGGCGGAGAGGGGGACTGTGATGGCGCCCGGAACGTGGAGGCGCTCGTCGCCGACCACGAGCACGGCGGCGTCGGGCAGGCCGGCGCGCACCGCAGCGGCAACGCGCGCGGCGCGGCCGGCCGGGGCCGCCACCACGAGAGGGCCACGGCCGCGGCCGAGCGCGCGGCGATAGGCCGCCGAGTCTTCCGGATCGCCGGTGACCGCTCGCGCTTTGCGTCGCGTCAGGCTGGCTCGCAGCGCGGGCCGCGACACGAGGTACAGCGGCGGCTCTCCGCTCAGCGCGATATGGCCTTCCAGGCGGAGGACGAGATCTTCGGGCAGGACGAGAACGGGCCGCATGGACGTGGGGGGAGACCGTCCGCCTAGTCCCGGGTCCCGCCGCGATATGCCCGGCTGCCCGCCCGCACCCCGGCTCGCACCGCCCGGGTCAGCCGGCCGGCCTTCGATTCCACGCTATCTCTCGACGCAGCCAAGGTGCGGCTGATGGAGTCGAGGGAGTTCTTGAGGGTGGTTTGCGCCAGGTTGATCTGCGCCGCGGCTCGGCGCTCGAGGCTTTCGAGCCGAGCTCGTGTGGCCCCGACACTTCCGGAGGCTTCGGTGCGGAGTGTCTTGAGCTGGTTCTCGAGGTGGGCGAGTCGCGCTTCGAGCTGTTTCAGTCGGGTTTGTGGGGCGCTCCGCGCGGGGCGGCGTTTGGGTCGTTCGGACATGTGTCCTCCCGTGTTGCGGCTTGAACCTCCGGACACTCTCACGTGTACCTCAAGGCCTGCTCAGGGGCAAGCTTCTTGGGCAGGCGCGCTCTCAGCCGACGAAAGTCGTCCAGAGCTGTAGTCCGAAGGCGGCGGCCGTGAGAGCGAGGGTGGCCCCGGCCAGGACACGGTCGGTGCCTTGCTCCGGCCTCTCGTGCGTAGGCCGGAAGACGAAGGCGGCGAGGAAACCGCCGATGAGCCCGCCCGCGTGCCCCCAGTTGTTCACGCTGGTGCCCGAGACGAAGCCCAAGACGAAGAGGACGATGGCCCAGGTGCCATACTGGCGCAGCACCGCGGAACCGAAGAAGCCGCCGCGTCGCCGGCCGTACCACACCATGGCGGAGAGGAGGCCGAAGACGGCGCCCGAAGCGCCGACCGTGAAGGGCGTGCCCACGAAGTCCGAGAGGAGAAAACAGACGACGCCGCTCACCGTGAAGATGATGAGCGTCCGCGCCCGTCCGTAGACCTGCTCGACTTCCGGCACGAGTTGGCGCACCCAGAGCAGGTTGAAGAGTATGTGGAGCAGGCTGCCGTGCAGGTAGATGGCGGTCAGCACCGTCCACCAGTGTCCCTGCTGCCAGGGAATGGCCCCCGCCATGCCGAGGGAGTAGAGGGCGCGCCCACTCGGAGCGAGGAGATCGAAGACGCCGCGGGGAGCGATGGCCGCGCGAGGATCGAGGGCAAGGGAGGCTATATACGCGACGACCGACACGACCGTCACGAGCCCCGCGAAGTCGAGCCCCCCGATCAGACGTCCGATGCCGGGGCCGAATCCCCACAGCCCTGGGTTCCGCCGGCCGCAGTAGAAACAGACGGAGGCGTCCACGCGGTTCAGCTTGCCGCACGCGTAGCAGAGGCTCGAGCCGGAGCGCTGGCGGAACACGTTGCGCCCTAAGCGCCGTACTTCTGGAAACGCAGTGCGTTGGCCATCAGGACGGGCATGAGATCCTGGGCCGGCACGAGGCCGAGCGCGCCCGACGCGCAGTCCCGCTCCGTGAAGCGGCTGACGTGATCGGCGCCGCAGTAGCCGCTGGCCACGAGGGCGGGCACGGGCTGCCAGCCGTGCGCGGCGAGGATCGACGGGGTCGCGTGGTCGCCCGAGACGGCCAGCACGTCGGGCTTGAGGGTCAGGATGGCGGGCAGCTGCGCGTCGAAGCGCTCGAGGGCCGCCACCTTGGCGTCGAAGTCGCCGTCCTCTCCCGCCTTGTCGGTGTCCTTGTAGTGGAGGAAGAAGAAGTCGTAGTCGTTCCACCGCTGTCGGAGGGTGGCGATCTCGTCGGCGAACGTCGCCCCCGTGTCGAGCACGTCCATGCCCACGAGCCTCGCCAGGCCACGGTACATCGGATAGGCGGCGACGGCCGCCGCCCGCAGCCGGAACGTCACGGGGAAGAGCGGGATGTCCGGCTGCCGGTCGAAGCCACGCAGGAGGATCATATTGGCGGGGGCCGCGTCCCGCAGGAGCGGCCGCGCGCGCTCGACGAACTCGTTGACCACGGCCGCCGTGCGCGCAGCCGCGGGCTCGAGCGCGCGGACAGTGAGGGGAGGAACGCCGAGGGCCTGCGGATCCGTTTCCGACAGTCTTCCGGAGAGATCGTCGCCCCGCAGGACGAGGACGAAGCGATGCTCCTTGACCGGCTCGACGATGATCTCGGCGCCGTCAACCTTGATCGCGCGCAGCCGATCGCAGAGCTTGACGCAGAGATCGGTCGCGATGCGGCCGGCGCGCCGGTCGGTGATCCGTCCGTCGCCGTCCACGGTGCAGAAGTTGCCTCGCGCGGCCACGTCGCCCGGCTTGAGGTGGAAGTCGATGCCGAGCGCTTCGAGCACGCCGCGGCCCACGGGATGCTGGAGCGGATCATAGCCGAAGAGTCCGAGATGTCCCGGCCCGCTCCCCGGCGTGATGCCGGGACCCACGTGGCGGAGCAGCCCGCACGCCGAACGGGCGGCCAGGCCGTGGAGGTTGGGCAGACGCGCCGTCTCGAGCTCGCTCTTGCCCGTAGAGGGGCGGGGCAGACCGCCGAGCCCATCGAGAGAGCAGAGGACGATCTTCGTCGTATTGGGCTGGGCGAGGTCGTGCAGCAGGCCGAGATCCATCTAGGAGGAGATTTCCTTGTTCTCTCCGAAGTCGGCGGGCACGGGCGGTCCCCAGCTATAGAGGGAGTCCTCCGCGGGAAAATCTCGCGGCTCCCACGCGCACGTTTCGGGGATCTGGTCGAGGTCGTAGAAGTATTCGGCGAGGCTGCCCCACGGGTCGCGGATGTAGTAGAAGAAGTTCGAACCGATGACGTGGCGTCCGAATCCCCAGCCGGGCTGCCAGCCGCGGTCCACCATCCGCGCCGCTCCCACGCCGATCTCGTCTACGCCGCCCACTTCGAAGGAGGCATGGTGGAACCCAGGCGCGCTCGAGCTGAGCAGAGCCAGGTTGTGGTGGTCGGGGCTGCAGCGCATGAAGGCGATGATGTCTCGCGAGCGGTCGGAAAGCTTCATGCCGAGGACGCGCGTGTAAAAATCCACCTGCCGGTTGATGTCCGGACTGAAGAGGAGCACGTGGCCGAGGCGACGCGGGGCGACCGCGAGCCCGCGGTCCGGCGCTCCCCGGAGAGCCTGGCGCGGAGCGTAGCCGGGGCCGTTGAAGGCCGCCGGCGTCTCGGCGGCCACGGTCGGCGGCGCTTCCTCGCGCACGTTGAGGAGATTGCCGTCGGGATCACGGAGCCAAAGACCGCCGCCCGGCGCATCCTTCGGAGGGTCTACTTCGGCCACGCCCGCGCGCTGGACGGTCTCGCGGGTGCGCGCGAAGTCCTCGTCGGTGGCGCCGAAGCAGAGATGATGGAGACGCTTGCGCGGCCCCTCGTAGAGCAGGACGCTCTCGCGTGTCTGCCGGGCCGGACGCAGGCGCACGGCCGGACCTCGGCCCGAATCCTCGGCGAGGCCGAAGTCGCGATAGTAGCGCTGGCCGACCGCCTGGTCCGGCACTTCCAGCGCGTAGTGCAGCAGCGAGCGCACGGGCATGGCCGTCTCCCGACGCGCTAGGCGTCCTTGACGGGGTTTTCGATGGCGCCGAGCCCCGTGATCTCGAGCTTGCAGACATCGCCCGGCTGGAGGGTGATCTGCGGCTTGCGCGAGAAGCCGACGCCGGCGGGTGTCCCGGTCGAGATCAGATCGCCCGGCGACAACGTCATGATATTCGAGAGGTACTGGATGATGTAGCCGATGTCGAAGATGAAGTTCTTCGTGTTGCCATCCTGCATCAGCGTGCCGTTGACCCAGGCCTTCAGGCTGAGCGCGTGAGGATCCGCGATCTCCGAGCGATCGGCGATGTACGGGCCGACGGGGGCCAGCGTATCTCCCATTTTGCCGGGCCCCCACTGGCTCGTGTGGAACTGGAAATCGCGGGCGCTCACGTCGTTGATAATGGTGTAGCCATAGACGTAGTCGAGGGCCTTGTCCTTGGACACGAAGCGGGCGGTCTTGCCGATGACGAGGCCCAGCTCCACCTCCCAGTCGAGGGTCTTTTCGCCTCGTGGCCTCAAGATGGGCTCGCCCGGATCGAGGATGGAATTGTTCCACTTGGGGAAGACCGGCGGCTCCTTGGGGACCGCGGCCCCCGTCTCGGCCGCGTGATCACGGTAGTTCAGCCCGATGCAGATGAACTTGCCCGGGTCATTGATGGGCGCGTGCAGCCGAACGCTGTTGGCGGCGTGGCTGATGGGCTCCCACTTGCCCGCCTTGGTCGCATCGACCATGGCTCCCAGGATGTCCTGGGTGGCCGATCCGCCCTCGAGAAAGCCGCGCGTGCTCTGGGGGAAGAGTGCGGCCGCAATGGGAGCCGAGCGCACGACTCCCTTGGCCGAAAGCCAGGCCGCGCAGCTCGCTTCGAGGTCGACCACGCGATCCTGGCTCATGTAGCAGCCGAGGCGCGCGGAATGGCCGTTCTGAGAGAAGCGGACGATCTTCATATGGGCCTCCTTGGGGTCCGATGGGCGGCCACGAGGGGCCGCGCGCGGAATGATAGCACTCCTTCTGCCAGCCTGGGAGGCGGGTTGAAGTGGCTGGTTTTTCCTTGTTATAGTGGCGGAAATGCCTGTTAGGGTAGAAGTGTCAGCATTCGGACAGAGACGCCATAGGATGAGCCTACGAGGCCGATCGTAGCGCCATGGAGGCACGATCATGAAGACTTCGCCCTGGATCGCCGCGGTTCTCGTGCTCGCCCTGCTCTCGATGGGGCCGCTGGCGCCTATAGCTCACGCCCAGACGATGCAGCCGCCCGCCCCAATGCAGCCAGCTCCCCCGGTCCCTCCGCCTCCCATAGCACCCGACCTGACCAATCAGATACCTGGCAAAGAGGTCCAGCCTGTCGATCCGCCCGAATCCATGCTCATGCCTTCGACGGAGCCGGTAACGAATTATGAACCGACTCCCGGTGACGCCACTGCCGCGGGGATCATGAATGTCGTCTACGTTCCGGGCAAAGCGATCATCTGCACGGCCGGCGTGCTGACTTCGACGGTGCTCATGCTCCTGACCTTTGGGAGCGCCTATCGTGCGGCGCGCGGCGTTTTCCAGGAGGGTTGCAGCTCTCCGTGGGTGCTGACCGCCGACCACGTTTCGGGCAAGATCCCAGGCCCCGGCGACCCTGGATACGACTCCTCCGGCCGCTACTAGTTGGGCCGCGTCCCGTCAGCGTATCTCCCGCCTCCTGAGGCTCGGGCGGAGCGCGTCTTCTCGTTGTTCGAGTCACGGTATCGTCCCCGACCGCTGAATTCGATCAGGACCGGAACGGACACGTTATCGCGTCGCGGGCGGCGCGGCCGGTCAGCTTAGTCCGGCAAGGCGTCCCATGGCGGCATCTCCCCGCTGGGCGGTTCCGCTGCTCTTCGCCCTGCTCGCCTTGAGCTTCGCCGCAGGCATCTGGGGCACGTGGCGCGAAGTCTATCCGGGCAAGGGACTCTACCGCGTCACCGGGGTCTTCGAAGCACGGGGGGGCGATACGCTGATGCTCGTCAACCACGATGCCGCGCCGGGACTCATGGACGAGATGAGCAAGATGGCCTTCTACGCGGAGACGAAAGACCTGCTGGACGGCGCGGGCCTCCGGCGCGGGGATCGTGTGAGGCTGACCATCCGACAGCTCCCCGACCGCTATCTTGTGGTAGAGATCAAGAAGATCCAGTGAGGGAGGCCATCGATGGCCGATGAGGCGTTCTCGCCCGCAGCCCATCGTTTCGCGGAGTCCCGCTATTTCGACGACTTTGCGGTCGGCGAGCGCTTCTACATTCCCTCGCGCACCATGACCGACGCGCTCTTCGCCGCGTTTCAGCTCGCCTCGGGCGACAATCATCCTATCCACTACGATCGGCCCTATTGCCGAACGCACGGCCACCGTGATCTCCTCGCCCACGGCCTCCTCGTGGTGGCGCAGGGCGCGGCGGGCGCCGGCATCTTTCCTCACGTGGTGGGCGACGCGCTGATCGCGTTTCTCGAGCAGTCGTCGCGATTCCTCAAGCCCGTCTATGCGGGCGACACGCTCTACCCCATGCTCACCATCACCGCGCTCGAGCCGGGGCGCACGACGGGCGTCCTCGTGATGCGCGTCACCATCCACAACCAGGACAAGGAGCTGGTCATGGAAGGCGAACATCGCTATCTCCTGCGCAGGAAACCCTGAAGGAGGACTCCATGGCATATCGGATCAATCACATCCACCTGAAGGCGTCGGATCCGCGGCGCACCGCCGATTGGTATGTGGGGGCCTTCGACTTCAAGATCGTGAACGACGAGACGCGCGTCTTCGGGGACCGCTTCGTGCGGTGCCAAAGCGCCGACGGCGGTATGGCGGTGAACATCTCGGGACCACGCACCAATGAGACCCTTCAGCCCGGCAATGCCTCCGCCCACTTCGGCCTCGAGCACTTCGGCTTCGACTCGACCGACATCGAGGCGGACATCCGGCGTCTCGAAGGGCTGGGCGCCAAGCTTCTCGAGGGGCCGATCGTGCTGCCGAATGGCGGGCGCATCGCCTTCATGCGCGCGCCCGATGATACGCGCGTGGAGCTGATCCAGCCCGGCAAAGTCTCCGGCGGCTGCTGTTGACGTTTGGTGAAGTCGCCGGGGCAGGCGGGGAGGGGGCTCCCTCCCTGGACCACGCTGAGCCGCAGTCCGCGTGGCCACTCAAGCCCGCCACGATAGCGTAGTTGTTCGCTTCGAGAATCTCCGCAGAAGATACGGGTCCAGGGAGGGAGCCCCCTCCCCACCTGCCCCTCCACGCCCTTGCCAGGCACGCTGATCACCAGTTTTTCCTCGGAAGATTCGTCGGCGAAGGTCATTCGCCACGCCATGCCCGGTGGGGCTGGGGGGTGTCCTCCCCAGACCCGTATCTTCTGGGGAGATTCTTCGAAGCGCAAAACTACAATCTCGTGGCGGGCCTGAGTGGCCGAGCGGAGTGCGACTCGGCGTGGTCTGGGGAGGACACCCCCCAGCCCCACCGGGCAATTGCCGGCACACAACCCGGGCACGCAGGCTCTGGCACGCAGAGCTAGAACGGAGCGGGAGTGCCCTCGGGGAGGGGGACGTCGAAGGCGAAGAGGACGGCGGCGATGGTCTGGTAGTAGCCGGCGAGGACGACCAGCTCGACCACTCCCGTGATACCGACCTCCTGCTCCGTCTCTTCCTGAAGCGTCTGGGGTAGAGATTCGCGTGCCAGCACGTGCTGGACGACGCGGGCAGCCCGCACGTAGCGCGCAGGCAGGGTGGAGAGGTCACCGCGCGCGCGGATGTGCTCGATGATCTCGGCGGGCAGCCCTTCCTTGAGGGCGACCGGCGCGTGCATGACCCACTCGAACGGCTGGGCTACATGACGCGCGCTGATCAGGATGGCGAGCTCGCGGAGGTCGCCGGGGAGCGTGCTGCCGAAGCGGAGGTATTCGCCCAGATCGGAGACGCGTTCGGCGATGGCATGATGGTGCATGAGCGGCACGTAGGGACCACCGACCTTTCCTCGCTTCGCGGTGATGCGATCGTAGACCTTCTGCGCGTCGGGGGGCAGCGAGCCCAGAATGTCGGGGAGCCGCGCCATCGCCTCAGCGCCCCTTGAAGTTGGGCTCGCGCTTTTCCACGAAGGCGCGGGCCGCTTCTTTGTGGTCCTCGGTCATGCCGGTGCGGGTGTGATGCCACGCTTCGAGGTCCAGCTGATCTTTGAGCGAGCCCGACTCGGCCGCATTCATATTGCGCTTCATGTAGCGAAGGGCCACCCGCGGGCCGCTCGCGATCTTTCGCGCGAGAGCCATGGTCTCCTCCTCGAGGCGGAGGTCCGGCACCACGCGATTGACGATCCCCAAGGCGAGGGCCTGGCCGGCGTCCACCAGCTCGGCGGTGTAGTAGAGCTCTCGCGCCTTGGCGGTGCCGACGAGCTGGGTGAGGTAGTAGCTGCCGCCGAAATCACCGGAGTAGCCGACGCGAGCGAAGGCGGTGCCGAACCGGGCATTGTCGCTGGCTATGCGAAGGTCGCAGGCGAGGGCGAGGGAGAGCCCCGCGCCTGCCGCCGCGCCGCGCACCATGGCGATGGTGGGCTTGGGCATCTCGTGGAGCAGGCGAGAGGTCTCCATCCGGGAGCGTAGCGCCTGCGCCTTCTCCTCCATGGTGGTGCCGCCGAGCTCGGTGCCTTCCGCCATGGCCTTGACGTCACCCCCCGCGCAGAAGCCTCGCCCCGCTCCGGTCAGCACGAGGGCCCCCACGCCGGAATCTTCGGCGAGCCGCTGGAGCGCTTCCAGCATGGCGTCGAGCATGGGGCGGGACAGTGCGTTCAGCCGCTCGGGCCGGTTCATGGTGAGCACCGCGACGCCGTCCTTGGTGGTCTCGAGTAATTCCGTGGTCATCCGTGGCTCCTCCGAGAATGTGGATTGACGCACGCTCAGGGTGAAGCGGACAGCGTCCGCACGTACGCGACGAGCGCGCGAATCTGATCGTCCGTCAGATGATAGCCGAAGGCAGGCATGCCCGGCTTGCCGATCGTCGCCCCGCCGTTCTTGATGAGGTTGAAAATATACTCGTCCGGGAGCTGAGCCATGACCTTCTTGTCGGTCAGGTGGCCGGGCCGGATGAGGAAGATGGTCGCGCGCCACGACCCGTGCCCGTTGGCCCCGTGACAGGTCGCGCAGTTGGTCAGGTAGGCGCGCTGCACGGGCGTGGCATTCTTCGGGACGGGGTGAGGCAGGAAGAGCAGGGCGAGAAAACTGCCGCCGAGGAGGAGGAGGGTGGGCGCCAGGATGACGAAGATCCATTTCGCCCTCACGCGACGAAGCATATCATGCAGCTGATCAGGTGAGCTCGGGGCCTCTTCGAAGCCGCCGGGGATCAGCGTCTCCGCGCGCCCATCTCCACGACCTCACCCGCCGAGATAGGCTCGCTTCACCTCCGGATTGTCGGCGAGCTCGCGGCCGCTGCCCGACAGGGTCACGCGGCCGGTCTCCAGCACATAGGCGCGATCGGCGAGCTGGAGCGCCACCGAGGCCATCTGCTCCACGAGGACGATGGTGGCGCCCTCCTCACGCAGGCTGCGGATGGTCCGGGCGATTTCCTGGACCATGAGGGGCGCCAGGCCCATGGAGGGCTCGTCCATCAGCAAGACGGTGGGCTCCGACATGAGGCCGCGCGCGATAGCCAGCATCTGCTGCTCGCCGCCCGAGAGCGTGCCCGCGAGCTGCCCCCGCCGCCTGCGCAGGATGGGGAAACGGTCCATCTCGCGCTCCATCATCTGTCGCACGCGGGCCCGGTCGCGCAGGCGCGTGTAGGCGCCCAGCAGCAAATTGTCCTCGACGCTCTGGTCCGCGAAGAGCTGGCGGCCCTCGAGGATCTGCGTGATGCCGAGGGTGGTGATCTCGTGCGCCGGCCGCCCGGTGATGGGCGCGCCGCGGAAGAGGATCTCACCCTCGGTGACGGGGGCGAGGCCCGAGATGGCCATGAGCGTCGAGGTCTTGCCCGCGCCATTCGAGCCGATGATGGCCGTGATCTCGCCTTCGTGAGCCTCGAGGCTCACGCCACGCAGCGCCTGCACATGGCCGTAGTCGACCCGGAGTGATCGCACGCTAAGCATGACCGGTCTCCACGGCCGAGCCCAGATAGGCCTCGATGACTTTCGGATCCTGCTGGATCTCCTTGGTGGTGCCTTCGGCGATCTTCTCGCCGAAGTCGAGCACCGACACCACGTCGGAGATGCCCATGATGAGCTCCATGTGATGCTCGATCACCACGAGGGTGACCCCCGTGTTCCGGATACCGCGGATGATCTCTGAGAGGTGATGGATCTCCGTCGGGTTGACACCGGCGGCCGGCTCGTCGAGCAGGAGCAGCGCCGGCCGTACCGCGAGCGCGCGGGCGATTTCGAGGAGCCGCTGCTGGCCGTAGGAGAGATTCTGGGCGACCTCTGGCGCTTTGTCGGCAATTCCTACCATGGCGAGGAGCGCCATGGCCTTGGCTCGGAAGGCGGCTTCCTCGTCGACGGCCCGTCCGGTCTGGGCGAGGTGGGCCCAGAGGCCGGCGCGCAGCTGGAGATGAAAGCCGGCCATGACATTGTCGAGGACCGTCAGGTCGGGGAAGAGGCGAATGCTCTGGAAGGTGCGCGTCACGCCGAGCTCGGCCATGCGATGCGGCTTGAGCCCCTCGACCGCCTCGCCGCGCAGCTCGATGGTGCCGGCCGAAGGGTGGTAGAGGCCCGTGAGCACGTTGACGAAAGTGCTCTTGCCGGATCCATTGGGCCCAATGAGGCCGTGGACGGTGCCGGCCTTGACGGCCAGGGACACGTTGTTCAGTGCGTGGATGCCGCCGAAGTCCTTGGTCAGGCCGCGGACGGCGATGACGGGGACGCCGGCCGTGCTCGCGACGGCCAGGTCCCGCTCCGCGGGAGCGGCCTCGACCACGGGCGGCCGGCGGCGGAGCCATCCGAGCCCACGCGTCTTCATGAGGCTGCCCACGATCCCCTCGGGCAGGAAGACGATGGTTACGAGGATGATGCCGCCATAGATGTAGAGGTGGTAGTCGTGCATCCTGGCGAAGATGGTCGGGATCAGGTTGAGGATGACGCTGCCGACGAGCGGACCGTAGAGCGTACCGCTGCCGCCCATGAGGACGGAGGTGAGCAGCGAGACGGAGAGCCCGAACACGAAGGTGTCGCTGTTGATGAAGCCGTTCTGATGCGCGAAGAAGACGCCGCCCAGCCCCGCGTAGACCGAGCTGATCACGAAGGCGAGCACCTTCCAGCGGTACACATTGATGCCGACGGTTTCGGCGGCGACCTCGCTGCCGCGCAGCGCGAGCAGGGTGCGCCCGATCCGCGAGGTCAGGAGGTTGTTGGCGACGATCTGGCAGGCCAGGGCGGTGCCGCCGATGAGCCAGAAGTATTGGGTCGGCGTCATCTCCGCACCGCCCGGCAGCCGCGGTCCCGGAATGGCCATGATGCCCATGGGCCCGCCCGTCAGGCTCCAGCGATTGGCGGTGACCTCGGCCATGAAGCCGAAGGCCACCGTGACCATGGCGAGGTACGGGCCCTTGGCGCGGAGCGAGGGCAGGGCGAGCAGGGCGCCGCAGAGGCCCGCGAGGGCGACGCCGGCGGGCGCGGAGAGCCAGAAGGGCAGACCGAGCCGCGTGGCGAGCAGGGCCGACGTATAGGCGCCGACGGCGTAGAGGCCGGCGTGGCCGAGCGAAATCTGCCCCGTCCACCCCACGAGGATGTCGAGCCCGAGGGTGGCGATGAAGAGATAGGCGAGCGACTGCAGCACCAGAATGAAGAACGGATCGGCGAAGATCAGGGGCAGGGCGAACACGACGGTCGCCACCACGACGAACGCGGCCCACTGGCGGGGACCGGTGTGGGCCAGTATCGGCAGTCGCACCCTACACCTTCTCTATCTCTTTTTTCCCCATGAGCCCGGTCGGGCGCAGGGCGAGGATGAGGAGAATGACGAGGAAGGTGATGCCCTCCTTGAGATTGGAATTGATGATGCCGAAGAGCTGCTCGAGGAGACCGATGACGAGACCCCCCACGAGGATGCCGATGGGGTTCTCGAGCCCGCCGAAGATCGCGGCCGCGAAGGCCTTGATGCCGGGCACGGTGCCCATGTACGCCCAGGCGAAGGTGATGGGCGCGATGAGGATGCCGCCGAGCCCCGCCAGCGCCGAGGAAATGACGAAGGCCAGCACGATCATGCGCTGGACATTGATGCCCATGACGGCGGCGGCGTTGCGGTTGAAGGCGACGGCGGTGAGCGCCTTGCCGAGCACCGCGCGCTTCAGAAAGACCTGGACGAGCAGCACGGTGCCGATGGCGGCCACGATGATGAAGAGCTCCTGGGGGAAGATGCCGGCGGGGCCTATGCGCAGGACGGCGTCGCCGAAGGGCGAGGGGAACTTGATCTGTTCCGGCCCCCAGATCTGCACGGCGGCGTTCTTCAGGATGATGCTGATGGCGACGGTGCTGAGCACCCAGGACAGCGACAGGGCATGCCGCAGCACGGGGCGGATGGCCACGCGCTCCAGCCCGATCCCCATGAGCCCGACGAGAACGACCGCCCCCGCGACCGCGACGCCATAGGGCAGGCCCAGGGTGATGTAGCAGGTCAGGCCGAAGAGGGCGCCCATCATCAAGAACTCGCCCTGGCCGAAGTTGAGGGCGCCCGTGGTGATGAAGGTGACGTAGTAGCCCTGGGCGATCAGCGCATAGACGCTGCCGATCGACAGGCCGCTGACCACGGCCTGCCAGAGCTTGACGAAGAAGGTTTCCACCTAATCCGCGCGGACGAGCTTGCCGTTCTTCCAGACGGCGAGAAAGCCGCTCTCACGTCCGAGGGCCTCGTGATTGTCCGGCGCGTACGGCCGGGGCTTCATCTTGGTCACCGCCTCCGCGAAGTCGCTGATCTCCTCCAGCGCGTCGCGAATCTTCTTGGGGTCGGGGCCCACGCGGTCCAGCGCCCGCAGCACGAGGCGCGTGCCGTCGTAGGTCTGCGCGGTGGCCACCGGATGGAAGTCGCCGCCCTGGTCTTTGAAGCGCTGCTCGACCTTGGCGTGCAGCTTCTTGGCGTTCTCGCTGTGGTCCGGGGTATAGGACGTGACGGCCATGACGCCCTCGACCGTGTCTTTGCCGCCGAGCTTGAGGAAGTTGGGCGCGATGAGGGCCCAGGTCGAGGTCCACGGCACCCCGAGCTGGATCTTCTGCATGCTCTTGGCGATCTGCACGCCGGCGGGCGCCAGCGAGTAGGAGATGATGAAGTCCACCTTGGCGTCCTTCATCTTGGTCAGCTGCGGCGTCATGTCGGTGTCGTTCTGGTCGAAGACCTCGGGTCCGGCCACCACGTTGATCTTGGCGTCCTTGAGCAGCCGGATCGCCGTGTCGCGCCCGCTCTGCCCCCAGCCCGTCGAGTCGTGCATGAGCCCGATCCGCTGGTACTTCTTCTTCTGGATGTGATCGATCATGAACGAGGTCTGGATACCGTCGTTCAGCGAGACGCGGAAGATGTAGCTTTTCGGCGCCTTCGCGTAGCGCTCGATGATGGGCTCGGCGGTGGCGATGGTGTCCATGAGCGGCATCTCCATCCTCTGGCAGATGTCGATGATGGCGAGGGCGACCCCGGAGTTGACCGGCCCCACGATGGCGAAGACCTTGTCGCGCGTGATCATGCGCGTGACGTTCTCGACGCCCTTGGCCGGCTTGGTCTCGTCGTCGTAGACCACCGTCTCGACCTTCTGGCCCTTGTAGCCGCCCTTGGCGTTGTATTCCTCCACGGCCAGCTGGAAGCCCATGAGGGCCGCCTTGCCGTAGTCGTCCGTGCCCCCGGTGAGGGAAAAGGTGGCGCCGAGCTTCAGGTCGGCGGCGGGGGCCGGCGCCGGCGCCGCCAGCAGGCCGAGGGCGGCCAGTGCCATCCACGTGATCACATTCCGTCGGGTGCTCATTCTGCCATTCCTCCACGGGGCCGCACTCTCGCGGCGGTTGGGGGCTTCGGGAACGTTGCGCGGGCCGGGACGGGCACTCGAGAACGACGGTGGTGCCGTCAACCTTTGACCGCGCCGGCCGTGAGGCCAGAGACGTAGTAGTCGAGGAAGAGCACGTAGACGATGACTATGGGGATGCTCGCGAGCAGAGCGCCCGCCATGAGCGAGCCCCAGAAGTAGATGTCGCCGCGAATCAGATCCGAGGTGACGCCCACCACCGCCGTCTTGTTCGCCGACTGGGAGATGAAGGTGAGCGCGTAGGTGAACTCGTTCCAGCAGAGCGTGAAGCTGAAGAGCACGGCGCAGATGACCCCGGGAATGGCCATGGGCAGCACGATCTTCGACAGCGTCTGCATGCGCGTGGCCCCGTCCACGAGGGCGCACTCCTCGACCTCGCGCGGGATGGTCCGGAAGTAGCCCATGAGCAGCCACGTGCAGAAGGGCACGAGAAAGGTCGGGTAGATGACCATGAGCGCGTAGATCGAGTCGGCAAGCCCGAGCCACACCACCACCTGCGAGAGCGGGAGGAAGAGCAGGGTGGTCGGGATGAGGTAGGTGACGAAGATGGCGGTGCCGAAGGCGGCGGCGCCGCGGAAACGCAGTCGCGCCAGGCTGTAGCCGGCGAGGATCGAGATGATCACGGAGACCGTCGTGGCCACCACGGCGACGAGCAGGCTGTTCTTCATCCAGGTGACGAACTCCGTCTTCTGGAAGAGCAGCGCGTAGTGGTCCATGATTACGCCGCTCTGGATCCAGAAGGGGATGGACTTGAGGTTGTAGAGCTCGGCGTTCGATTTGAAGGATGTCACGATCATGAAATAGAACGGGAAGAGCACGAAGAAGACGTAGGGTGCCAGGTTCGCATAGGCGAACACATTGGATCGGATGCGGGCGCCGCGACTCCGGGCGGTGGCCATGGCTACTCTCTCCTGACGTAGCGGAGCTGGAAGAACACCACCAGCGCCAGGAGGGGAAAGATGAAGAGGGAGATCGCCGCCCCCTGGCCGAGGTTGCCGCCCTGGAGGCCGACCTGGTAGGCGAGGGTGGCGAAGAGATGGGTGGTATTGATGGGGCCGCCGCGGGTCAGCACCTGGACGATGTTGAAGTCCCCGAAGGTGAAGATCGTCGAGAAGAGAATGACCACGCCGAGCACCGGCTTGATCAGAGGCAGCGTCACGTGCCAGAAGCGCCCCCACGAGCTGGCGCCGTCCACCTCGGCGGCCTCGTGGAACTCTTTGGGCACGGCCATCAGCCCCGCGAGCGTGGTGATGGCGAAGAAGGGCAGGCCACGCCAGACATTGACGGCGATGACGGCGGCCATGGCGTACTTGGATTGCCCGAGCCAGTTGGGCCCCGGCGCATTGATCAGGTGCGCCCGTATCGCGGTCCAGTTGACGACGCTGTAGAGCGAGTCGAACATCCAGAGCCACGCCAGCGTCGAAAGCGCCGTCGGGATGACGAAGGGCAGCAGCACGATGCCCCGGATGATCCGCTTGAGGGGCAGGTTGCGGGACAGGAGCATGGCGAGCCAGACGCCGAGCACGATCTTGAGCGTGAGCGCGATGCCCGTGAAGACGAAGGAGTTCTGCACCGTCTGCCTGAAGGTCTCGTTGCCGAGGATGTCGCGGTAGTTGGTTAGGCCGACGAAGGCGCCAGGCGATCCGACCCAGTAATCCGAGAGGCTGAAGTAGATCGCCATCCCGAAGGGGAAGGCGACAAGGGCGACGAGCAGCACGAGGGCCGGCACGATGAGGCCGTAGCCGAAGATGTGCTCCTGCTCCCACCACTCGCGGAGCCGTGATTGGCGGCCGGGCCCCGGGAGCCTGGCCGCCTCCAGAACGCGTGGTCCGACGGCCATGCTACTGGACCTTGAGCTGACCCTTGACGGCGAGCACGACCTGCTCCTGCGCCCAGTCCATGGCCCGCTTGGTCGGCATGCCGTTGACGGCCTTGGCGACCATGTCGGTCATGATGTAGTTGTCGTCGATGCGCTGCACCGCCTCGTTCGGCTTCGCCGGCCAGCCCCGCGGGTGCGCGTACTCGGCTTCCTTGGGCAGCATGGCGAACTTCGGGTTCCGCGCCCAGATCGGGTGGTCGGATAGGTTCTTGAGCGGCGGGTGGTTGAAGGCGTTCGACGCCACGATCCAGGCGTCGAAGTTCTGCTTCTGGAATAGGTAGACGATGAATTCCTTGGCCAGCTCCTGGTTCTTCGAGAACTTCCAGATCCCCATGCTCAGGTTCGGCGCCGCCGAATGAATGCCCGCCGGCCCGCCGGGGCTATTGTGGTGGTTGATGTCGTCGGCGATGGGCTGCTTGTTGGCGAGCGCGGAATTGTAGGGGCTGATCGGGTTGTGGATCCAGGAGCCCTTGCCGGAGAGGATGAAGCGGTTATTGCCTGCGTCGTCCCAGGACAGGACCTCGGGCTCCATCGCGTCCCTGTAGAGCTCCTTGTACCACTCGATGACCGCCGCCGTCTTGTCGGAGACGATGCCCGGAGTCTTGCCGTCGGCCTCGAGGACCTTGGCCCCCTGGCACCACGCCACCGACCAGTATGTCGAATGCGCGTCCGAGCAGTGGCTGATCGGAATGCCGACCGGGTTGCCCTGCTTCTTGAGCACTTTACCCATCTTCAAGAGCTCGTCCCATGTCTTCGGAGGATGCTCGAAGCCGGCCTTCTTGAAGTGGGCCATGTTGTAGGTGCCCGGGAACGAGACCCAGAACCACGGGATGGCCTTCCAGCCTGACTTTGTCTGGCAGCACTCCGCGGCAAAGTTGTACCAACCGCCGCCCTGCTTGCCGACCTTCTCGACCACGTCGTCCATGGTGACGAGGAGATTCTCGTAGAGGAAGGGGTCGGCGCCCGCCGTCCGGTACATGTCGTGACCGGACTGGGACTGGGCCTCAGCGGCTATCTTGGACGGCATCTGCAGGTGCGCCATGGTATCCACCCGCACCGTGCAGTTATTGGCCTTGCCAAACGCTTCGGCCTGCTTGCGGAGCTCGTCGTCGGAGGCGGGGACGAAGTGATTCCAGGAGAGGAAGGTCAGCTCGCGCTTCTGCGCGAAGGCGGGAGCCTTGCCGAGGGCGAGCCAGGAAGCCATTCCGGCAGTGGCGCCGGCGGTGGTGCTCAGGAACTGACGTCGGGTGTGAACGGGGCGAGCGGTCATGTTCATCCAGGCCTCCCTCGGCATTGTGGGAGATCGGGTCGAAAGCACGGGAACCGGACTGGTAGAGTCTCACCCCCTCGGGAGCGGTGGAGTGGTTGCGTCCTTGTAGCTCCCTCCGAGGATCTTGTCAAGCGCCGCGTTGCTTTCCCGTGCCATGGGCGGCCGAGGAGAGGCTCTGGCGCCCAGGGCCACTTCTTGACTTGCCTTGCCGCGTATGGCACGGTCGCTCCACTCTCGTCGTCCTTCGTCAACGTGTCGCTCGGGAACGTGTCCCCAATGAAGGAGCGCGACATGTCCATCGCCGGCCATAGCTGCCCTGATCATCGCCACGAAGTCAATCGCCGCAGCTTCCTGAAGCGCGTGGGATGGGGAAGCGTGGGCGCGGCAGCCCTTGTCGCTGGCGCGAGGCCCCGACCGGCCTCCGCCCAGACCGCGGGGTCATACCCCGACTGGATCGCGGCGAGCACGAAGCCCGCGAAGCGGGGAGGAACGATGGCGCGCGCCTCGGCGTGGGACCCGCCCGTGATCGACCCCAGGCTGACCCAGTCGATCGGGCTCTTCCAGTTCGCCGGCCTCGTGTGCAACCGGCTCGTGCGCTACCGGTTCACGGACGAGGCGACGGGGACCAACGATCTCACACTGGTCGGAGATCTCGCGGAGTCATGGGAGGCGCAGCCCGGACACCGTGTCTGGACCTTCAAGCTTCGCCAGGGCGTCAAGTGGCAGAACGTGGCTCCCTTGAACGGCCGCGAGCTCGTGGCCGCGGACGTCAAGTCCTGCTACGAGGGTTACGCGAAGGAGGGCGTGCAGTCGTTCACCTTCCGCGAGATCGAGGGCATGGAGACGCCCGACAAGTACACCCTGCGCATCCACCTCAACACCCCCAACGTGCTCTTCGCACAGAACCTGGCCGAACCGGTCGCGGTCATCTTCCCCCGCGAGGTGCTGGAGGAGGATGGCGATCTCAAAAAGCGCATGATCGGCACGGGCCCCTATCTACTCAAGGAGCACACGCGCAAGGTACGGGTGGTGCTCGCGCGAAATCCCGACTACTGGGACAAGGGCCGGCCGTACGTCGACGAGTACACCATCCTCTCGACGCCGGACGCGGCTACTCGGCTCGCCGCATTCCGCTCGGGGCAGAGCGACATCATCTGGCTGGCCAGCCCGTCCGAGGTGGAAACCGTCCGCAAGACCAACCCTGCCGCCGTCGTGCAGGAAATCAAGAACGTGCTGGCTCCGTTTGGCCTGGCGCTCGCCCAGGACAAGCCACCCTTCAATGACCTGCGCGTGCGGCGCGCCATCTCGATGGCCATCGACCGGCAGAAGCAGGTCGATACCGTGTTCGAGGGCCACGGCATGGCCGGCTGGGGAGTTCCGTACATCTACTACCAGGACAAGATGCCGACACTGGCCCAGCTCGGCCCGTGGGCTCAGTACCGTCCCGCGGAGGCGAAGAAGCTCCTGGCGGAAGCCGGTCATCCCAACGGCTTCGAGACCACGCTCTTCTATTACGAGTACTGGCCGCAGATGACGTCGCAGGTGCAGCTCGTGCAGCAGGATCTGAAGAAAAATCTCAACATCAATATCAAGATCACCAAGCAAGACTACACGAGCTACTACGGCCGCTATGTCGATAGCAAATGGGAGGGGATGTCCTGGGGTTTCCAGTCGGGCCACGCGGTAGGACTCGATGAGCGGACGTATCATTACCTCCACTCCAAGTCGACGAAGAACTTCTTCCGCGTGAACGATCCCGTCATCGACGAGCTGACCACCAAGCTGCGGCAGACGCCCGATCGCGCCGAGCAGCGGGTGATCGCCAAGAAGGTCGTCGATCGCGAGTTCGACCAGGTCCTGAGAATGTGGATGCCCTACGACAGTGGCTTCCTTGTCTTCCAGCCGCACCTGCGGAACATGGCTGCGGGCTCTCTCCGGAGGTCAGACGGCTATGGATCGCCAACACTGGCCCGGACCTGGCTCGACAAGTAGCGGAGCGCTCGTGCCCCCGCGAAGGGGCGGTGGAGGATAGGGGAGTGGCATGGCAGAGGTGACTCTGGGCATCGGCACCTCGCACAGCCCGATGCTGAGCACACCCCACGAGGCGTTTGCGGGCCTCGCCGAGCTGGACCGGGCCCGCCTGCCGGACTTCGACGTGATGGCCCGCGAGAACGCCGGGTGGATAGGCCGCGAGCTCAGCGGAGAGGTGACCCGGGCCCGCCACGAGGCAACGCAGGCGGCCATCTGGCACCTGAGCGGTGTCCTGGCCGACGAGGCGCCGGATGCGGCCGTCGTGATCGGCGACGATCAGAACGAGTGGTTCAGCCCGGACAATCAGCCGGCGCTGTGCATTTACTGGGGCGAATCCGTCGAGAACCTGCCGCCTCCGTTGGAGAGCGTGCCGCCCCTGCGTCGGCTTTCCTACTGGGGTTTGTATGGAGACGGCGCGAACCGGGTCTTCCCCGTGGACGCAGCGCTCGGCCGGCATCTCGTCGAGACGCTCACGCGCGAGTTCGAGTTCGACGTCGCCCACGTGCGCGTGCAGCCGCGACACGGTCCCTTCGGACATGCCTGGAGCTTCGTGCACCAGCGACTCATGGGTGACCGGGTGATTCCCATCGTGCCGGTCTTGCTCAACACGTACTATCCGCCGAATCAGCCGACCCCGAAGCGCTGCTACGAGCTCGGACGGGCCATCCGGCAGGCGATCGAGACGTGGCCGATCCGAAAGCGCGTGGCCATCGTGGCCTCGGGCGGACTCAGCCATTTCTTCGTCGATGAAGAGCTGGACCGGCAGGTCCTCGACCTGCTCGCCAAGAAGGACAGCGAGGCGCTGATCGCGCTGCCGACCGCGAAGCTCGAATCCGGAAACTCCGAGATCCGCAACTGGATCGCCGCGGCCGGCGCGACCGAGCGCCTGTCGATGCGCGTCGTGGACTACGTGCCGTGCTACCGGTCCGAGGCCGGCTCAGGGGTCGGGATGGCCTTCACGGTCTGGCAATAGGAGGCAGACGATGCTTTCGAGCGAGGACAACGATCTCCTGTGCCGGGTCGGGCGCGGCACGCCCATGGGCGAGCTTCTGCGGCACTACTGGATGCCGTGTCTGCCCTCGACCGAGCTGCCGGCCCCCGACGGCCCGCCCAAGAAAGTGCGCCTGCTCGGCGAGAACCTGGTCGCGTTTCGCGACACCCGGGGCGAGGTCGGGCTGCTCCCGGCCAACTGCCCTCACCGCGGCGCGTCGCTCTTCTTCGGACGCAATGAGGAATGTGGGCTCCGCTGCTCATATCACGGCTGGAAGTGGGACGTTACCGGCCGCTGCGTCGACATGCCGAACGAGCCGGAAGAAAGCACCTTCAAGGACAAGGTGCGGGCGCGCGCCTATCCCTGCCGGGACGTGAACGGCGTGATCTGGACCTACATGGGCCCACGGGAGGCGCCGCCGCCATTTCCGGCCTTCGAGATCAATACGCTCCCGGCGGCGCAGGTCTACCCGCCGCTCATGATGCTGGAGGAGTGCAACTGGGTGCAGGCGCTCGAAGGCGACATCGATTCCTCCCACATCGACTTCGTGCACGCCAAGCGCACGCCGGAGAGCAAGCAGCGGGGCACGCTTCACCGGGACAAGCGGCCACGCCTCGAAGTGCTGCCCACCGACTACGGCGCGTGCTATTCGGCCCGGCGGCGCTCCGACGTAGAGGGATTCTACTGGCACCGCATCACCCAGTTCATCCTGCCCTTCTATTCGATGATCGCGGCCAGTGATCCCCACATCGTCTCCGCGCGGGCCTGGGTGCCGCTCGACGACCACTACAATCTCCAGTTCGTGATGCGGGCGAGGCTCGACAGGCTGGTGACGGAGGAGGAGGCGAGGCAGATTCGCGATCCCTTCGCCTCCTGGGGCGGCTATGTCGAGGCGGGCAGCGATCCGCGCCGGCGCTACTACACCACCGCCAATATCCACAACGACTATCGGCTCGACTACGAGCTGCAAAAAGAGCTGACCATCGGCATCCCGTTTCTCGGCAACCTGCAAGACAGGGCCATGACGGAGACGATGGGGCCGATCTACGACAGGACGCAGGAGCACCTGGGAACCACCGACGCCATGGTGATCTTCGTGAGGCGCCGGCTCATCGAGGCCGCCCGGGCGCTGCGGAATCAGGCCGTGCTGCCCGCCAACGTCGACGACCCGAGTTTCTGCCGGGTGCGTCCGGCCTCGGCTCTCTTGCCGGAAGGCGAGAGTTGGATCAGCGCGACGGAGAAGGCGCGACAATCCGACGCCGGCGTGCCCATCGCGTGGGTGCCTTTCGTCTGATGAGCGTGCGGGCGGACGAGGCTGACCGGAGACCCGACCTCGCGTACTACGAGGCCGTGCCCTATCTGCTCGTGATGGAGTCGGTCGAGCGCAAGGGCGAATGGCTGCGCCGGGCGGAGCATCCAGAGCTGCCGGGCTGTGTCGCCGAGGCGCACTCGGCCCTCGAGGCTCTCGACAAGCTGGAGCAGGAGCGTCTGCGGATGCTGCGGCAGCTGTGGGATCGCGGAGCCTCCATACCCGTCCCGCGCCCACCGCTGCTCGCCCCCAGGCCTTCGCGCTCCCCACCGGCAACCTGACCGAACGGCGGTCGCGAGGCCGCCCGACCGAGGAGGAGCGCCCATGCGAAAGATCACACGCCGGCAGTTCGTTGGTGCCGCGGCCGGGGCGGGCACCGCCCTGGCCCTTGGCCGTGCCCCGGCATTCGCCCAGCGCCGGGAGGTCACCTTCCTCAGCGTGAATCACTTCGTCCCCCCCTCCGACGAGGAGCTCCGACGGCAGGCCGAGGCCTTCGGCAAGCAGGCCGGCATCACGGTCAAGATCGACACCATCCACGGCCTGCAATTGCCAGCCAAGCGCGCGGCCGAGGCCCAGAGCCAGTCCGGGCACGACATCGTTTTGCTGAGCCACGCCGATCCATTCCTCTTCGAGAATCTGCTCGTCGATCTGGGGCCGCTCGTGGAGACGCTGGGCAAGCGCTACGGCGGCTGGTATCCCTTCGCGGCCGAATCGGCCCAGACGGGAGCAGGGTGGCGCGGCGTCCCCTGGTTCTGGGTCGCCTTCCCCGCGACCTACAATATGGCGCACTTCCGCAAGGCGGGCCTCGAGTACCCGAAGAGCTGGGACGAGCTCTCGAAGCACGGCAAAATCCTCAAGAAGCAGGGCAACCCGGTCGGCATCCCCATCAGCCACTGCGGCGACGCCAATACCACGTTCTGGTCCGTCTTCTGGTGCTATGGCGGCAAGGTGCTCGAGGCGGACGGCAAGACGCCGGCCATCAACTCCGAGAAGACCGCGCAGGTCCTCGAATGGTACAACGAGCTCTACAGGGACGCGATGGACCCGGAGGTGCTGTCCTGGGACGACTCCGGCAATAACCGCTTCATTCTGTCGGGCAAAGGCTCGTGGATCCACAACCCCATCAGCCCATACAACAGCGCCCTCGCGAACAAGATGCCGATCGCCGACGATATCAACCACCATCCGAGCCCGAGCGGTCCCGCCGGCATCCACTCGGCTCCCGGCATCAACGCGATCGGCATCTGGAAGTTCTCGAAGAACGTCGAGCCGGCGAAGGAGTTCATCGAGTTCCTGTTCCGCAAGGAGAACTACGACGCCTGGATCGTGGCGTCCAACGCCTTCAACCAGCCGCCGCTCCGAGACCTGGCCGACCATCCCATCTGGGTGAGGAACCCGAAGTTCGCCATGCTGCCCAAGGAGGCGGAGTACGCGCACCCGCGCGGCTGGCCCGCCAAGCCCAACGACGCCGTGCGGCGGATCGAGAACAACTACATCTTGCCGGACATGGTGTCCAAGACCATCCAGGGCATGCCCGTGAAGCGCGTAATGGAGTGGGGCCAGGAGCAGGTGGTTCAGGCCGTGAAGGGCCAGCTCAAGGCCTCCGGGTAGACACAGTCTCCTTTCGGGCTTGGCGCGACGGGGAATGTTCGGCTAGTCTCACGGCGCATGAGCGCCCTTGCGCCGCTGCGGCTGTCTCGGTGGCTGGGCGCTTTCCTCATCCTCCTCATGGCGGCCGGGCGAACTTCCGCTGCCGAGCCCTCCACCGAGCCTCCGCGCGAGGACGGGGTGCTCCGGCTGCCGCCGGTCCGAGTGGTCGCGCCGGCGCCGCTGCCTGAGGCGTTGCCTCGGTCCTGGGTCCCGGGGACCGCGGACATCCTTCAGGGGGCCGAAATCGGTTCGTCGCGCCCCATGGTCCTGCCGGACCTGCTCGAGCGCCTGCCCGGCGTCACTCTCCAGAACGAGCAGGGGAACCCCTTGCAGCCCACCCTGACGCTCCGTGGCTTCGTCGTGTCACCGGTCACCGGACTCCCGCAAGGCGTGAGCGTCTTCCTCGACGGGGTGCGGATCAACGAGCCCACGGTCGAGGAGGTGAACTTCGACCTGATACCGCTGGAGGCGGTGGATCGCATAGAGGTCATCCGAGGGCCATCCGTACTGTTCGGCCGCAATACGCTGGCGGCAGCCATCAGCTTGACGACGCGCCGCGGGGAAGAGCGCCGCGAGATCGCCACCGAGATATCCGGAGGAAGCTTCGGACACGTCGACACACGTTTCTTGCTCTCCGGCGAGACTCGCCCGCTCGACTACTACCTGTCCTTGACCGCATCCTACGAGGACGGCTACCGGGACGCTACCGACAGCCGGGTCGCGCGCGCCTTCGCCAAAGTCGGCGTGCGCGCGGCAGGGCTCGATGCCACCGTGTCCTACCAGTACAGCAACGATCGCATCAAGCAGGCCGGCTCGCTGCCGCAGAGCGAGCTGCGGCTCGACCGCCGCGCGAACTTCACCGCGGGCGACTTCTTCGCCCCGGAGCTGAACATGGCCATTATCAATGCTCGATACCCGCTCGGGGAAAGCCTCACGCTGGAGGGCAATGGCTTCGTGCGGGCGCTCTCGGCGGAGCAGTTCAACGTGAACCTCATCGCCGTGAACACGCGGTTGCTCAACTCGACGCTATCGGCGGGTGGCTCGCTGCAGGCCAGCGCCCGAAGCGTCGTGGCCGGCCGCGACAATGTCGCGATCCTGGGTGTCGAATACGTGAACAGCCAGGTCACGAGCCGGACCTTCGAGGAGGCAGCGGGGGCGGCCCAGACGCTCGAGGCCGACGTCGCCGACAATCAGAACGCCGTCGGTGTCTACGCGCAGGATACCCTCGTGGTGGCCCGCAGCTTCATCGGCCCCGGCTCGAGCCTCATCCTCACCGCCGCCGCCCGATGGGACTATTTGCGCCACGACATCGACGACAGGCTCGGCGGCCCGAGCGCGGGCGTCTTCAGCTATAACCGAGTCAACCCACGGGCCGGCGTGAATCTGAACCTCAGTGAACGCCTCGGTTTCTCCGCGAGCTACTCGCAGGGATACCGCGCGCCGGCATTCCTCGAGCTGACCTGCGCGGGGCCGGGGGCGGTGTGCCCCGGACTCTAGGTGGGCGTCGCGCCCGACCCGCCACTCAAGGCGGTGACCGCGACGAACTACGAGGTCGGGATGCAGGCGCGCCCGTTCCCGTGGCTCGACATCGACGTGTCGGCCTATCGCACCGATGTCAGCGACGACATCTTCTCGGTGTCGCCGACCGGAACCACCGGCGTCTTCTTCCAGAACGTGGGGCAGACCCGCCGTGAGGGGGTCGAGGTCGGTCTCCGGGGACGCGGGGACGCCACCCTCGACGGCTACCTCAATTACGCATATACGCGCGCCACGTTCCAGGAGCGGGTCGAGCTGGCCACCCCGCTCCCTCCCGGCCTGGAGACGGTGCCCGCGGGGAGCTCGCTCACTCTCGTGCCTCGTCACCGCCTCAATGCGGGCCTCGCCTATCGCCCCTGGCCCTGGCTCACGCTGGCGACGGACGCGCGCTGGGTCAGCTCGCAGTTCCTTCGCGGTGACGACGCGAACCGTCAGCCGCCGCTGCCTGCCTACTGGGTTGTCAACGGCGGCGTGACCGCCCGCTGGCGCGGCTTCGAGGCCTTCGTCCGCGTCAACAATGCCCTGGACAACCGCTACGAGACCTTCGGGACGTTCGCCCCCAACGGGCGCGCGCCGGGGACACCAGTGGAGCGCTTCTTGACTCCGGCGCCCCCGATCAATGCTCTGGCCGGCCTCCGGTACGTGTACTAGGGCTTCGAGGCAACTCCTGTGGCCCAGATCTACCTTGACAATCGCGGGGAGACAGCGCTATTAGGCGCTAGCAGGAATGAGTTTTCCCGGAAGGTTCCACGAGGGAAGTCCCGCTCTACGCGTTGCGTTAGAAAGGCTTCTCTGGCTCGATCACGGCCCTATTCCTTCGAGGAGGTCAAAGCGATGAGTGACGGGCAACCCATCCTGAAGAACCCAGGTTCGATCGGCCGCCGTCGCTTCCTCAAGGTCAGCGGGGCGGCCGTGGCGGGAAGCTCGCTCTTGACCATGCTGGATGCACGTCAGGCGCCCGCTCAACTCAAAGGCACCACGCTGCGCATTCTGACGTGGAGCCACTTCATCCCCGCCTACGACGTCTGGTTCGACAAGTTCTCCGCCGAGTGGGGTGAGAAGAACGGCGTCAAGGTGCGCGTGGACCACATCCCGCACCTGGAGATCCCGGCGCGCATGGCCGCCGAATTCGCGGCCGGTGCCGGGCACGACATCATCCTCAACAACTCGACCATCCTCGCCCGGCTCTACTACAAGTCGCTGCTCGACCTGACGGACACCTTCGATCAGCTCGGCAAGAAGTTCGGCGGATGGATCCCGGCGGCGAAATCGCCGATTGAGGTGGAGGGGCGGATCTACGGTATTCCGATGTACTACATCCTGCTCCCCATGCTCTGGCGGAAGGACCTGTTCGAGGCGAACGGCCTGAAGCCGCCGGACACCTGGGAACTGGCGCGGGTGGCGGCGCGCACCCTCAAGCCCAAGGGCAACCCGGCCGGAATTGCGTTCTCCCACTGCAACGACGCGAACCTCGTCTGGCGGTCGTTGATGTTCAGCTTCGGCGCGACGGAGAGCGACCCCTCGGGCGACAACCCCACGATCGACTCGAAGGAGATGCGCGAGGCTTTGCGGTTCGCCAAGGCGCTCTTCGACGAGGGCATGACCCCGGAGGTCTTCTCCTGGGACGATGCCTCGGACAACCGTTTCCTCGCCTCTGGCATTGCCGGCTGGATCCACGACGCCATCTCCGCCTACCGGACTACCGAGTCCACGAACCAGACCGTGTTCAAGAACACGTATGTCGGGCTCGAGCCGGCGGGGCCGGGCGGCAAGCGGGTGCATTGCGTGGCGCCCATCGTCTTCCTGTCGTGGAAGTTCACCAAGAATCCCCAGGGCGCCAAGGAATACCTGACCTCTCTCGTGGACGCCGACAAAGACGGCATGATCGCGAGCACCGGCTACAACATGCCCTACCTCAACGACAATGCCAAGAAACCGATGCCGATCCTCGGCGCGGACCCAAAGCTGCAGGTCCTCCAGGACTTCCCGAAGATCGTGGCCTTCTTCGGCTACCCTGGGCCGTACACGCCCCAGATCCAGGAAGTCGCCCTCCAGTTCGTCCTGCCCGACATCTTCACGCGGGTCGCGCGCGGACAGTCGGTCGACGATTCGCTGAAGTGGGGGAGCGGCGAGTACCGCCGGATCTTCTCCAAGCACAAGAAGGCATGACGGCACCGCTGGGCGGCGGCTCGGAATCGACGACGAGGGCCGCCGCCCAGCCCATCTCCGTGCGGAGCGGCGTCGCCGCCCGGTGGTGGCGCACGAACACCAGCCGGCGCCTCGCTTTCGGCTACATGCTGCTGGCGCCCGCGGCCCTCTACGTCCTGCTCCTGGTCGGCATTCCGTTCCTCTTCTCGCTCTATCTCGCTATGAGCGACGCCAGCGTCGGCGACCAGGTGTCGACGTTCGTCGGCCTCGGCAACTTCCGCGCCGCCTGGGAGATGGACACCTTCCGGGACGCCCTCCGCAACAGCATCGTGTTCCTGGTGGTGGCGGCCATCTTCAAGAGCATTCTGGGTACGAGCCTCGCCTTCCTCCTGCTCCAGAACTTCAAGGGGAAAAAGCTCGTGCGCGCGCTCGTCGTCATCCCGTTCACACTGCCCATCACGGTCAGCGTGCTCTCCTGGAAGTGGATGTACGACTCGCAGTTCAGCGTGATCAACTGGGGCCTGCACAAGGTGGGGCTCATCGGCGGCTACGGATCGGAGAGCTGGCCCATCTGGCTCGGCCAGCCGCATCTCGCCCTCCTCGCCTGCATCGGCGTCAACGTCTGGCGGTCCTTCCCCTTCTCGGCCATCGTCCTCCTCGCGGGGTTCACGTCGGTACCCACCGAGGTGCTCGACGCCGCCAGGGTCGACGGCTGCTCCTTTTTCCAGCGATTCCGCCACATCGTCACGCCGATGATCTTCCCGATCCTCATCATCGGCTTCCTGTTCGACACGGTCTTCACGCTGTCCGACCTGAGCGTGGTGTACGTCCTGACCCAGGGCGGCCCCGGCAGCGCGACCATGATCCTGCCGATGCTCGCCTACCAGATCGGCATCCAGGCGGGGAGCCTGGGCCGGGGCTCGGCGATCGCGCTCATGCTGGTGCCGCTGCTCTTCCCCGCGCTCTTCCTGATGCTCCGGAACCTGAAGCGGAGGGACTGGTGAGGACGGCGGCCGCGCCCCGCACCCATCGTCAGAAAGAGATCCAGCGCCACCTCCTTCTTTACGCGGGGATGACGCCGTTTCTCGTCATCGCGGTGTTCCCGATCTTCTGGATGGCCGTTACGGCGTTCAAGCAGGAGCCGGATCTCTACCGCATGGGCAACATCCCCTTCTGGTTCAACCTGCCGCCGACGCTGAAGAACTTTCACATCCTTTTCTACCAGACGAACTATGGCTACTGGATCGTCAATACCCTGACGATCTCCGCGTGGGTCGCGCTCATCACCCTCGTGACGGCCGTGCCGGCAGGGTATGCCCTCGCCCGGCTCAAGCTGCCCGGCGCCGAGAACATCGGGATCGCCATCTTCATGACGTACCTGGTGCCGGGGATCATCCTCTTCCTTCCGCTCTCCCGGGTCGTGGCCTCGCTCGGGCTGCAGGATTCCTGGTGGTCGCTCGTGGTTGTCTATCCGACCTTCACCATCCCGTTCTGCACCTGGCTCATGATGGGCTTCTTCAAGACCGTGCCGATGGAGATGGAGGAGGCCGCGCGCGTCGACGGCTGCGGCCAGCTCAGCGCCTTCGTGCGCATCGTGCTTCCGGTAAGCCTGCCGGGCGTCCTCACGTCGGTGATCTTCGCCTTCACGCTGTCGATGCAGGACTTCCTGTACGGGCTCGCGTTCGTCGCTCCCGGCGACCAGAAGCCGGTCCCCGTGGGCGTGCCGACGGAGTTGATCCGCGGGGACGTGTTCTTCTGGGGGTCGATCATGGCGGCTGCCCTGCTGGTGGGACTGCCCGTGGCTATCCTCTACAACTTCTTCCTCGACAAGTTCATCCAGGGCATCACGGGCGGGGTCGGGAAGTAGGCGGGGCCGGCGACGGCCCCGCCTCGCGTAGCGAGATCCGTCTACTCGTCCTTTGCTGGCTTTTGGATGGGATCGGGACGACCGGGGTAGCCGATATGGATCATCAGGTACTTGACGGGCTTCGGAGAGCTGTTCATGTGGTTGTGCCACCACCCGCCGTTGTCCATGAAGGACTGCCCCGCGGCGTGGTACTGAACTCCCTGGGTCCCCACCGGGCCGGCCTCGTAGTCGGTGACGAGAACGCCATCGAGCACGAAGATGTATGTCGGCACCCGGAACTGCTGCTTGCCGGTCTGGCCGCCCGGCTCGAGCTCCACGATTCCTCCCGTGATGAAGACCGGCGTGACCACGGTGGCGGAGAATCCGCCGAGGGAGGAAACGAGCCCAGTGATCTTGACCCCCTTCGGCTCCGGGGGCTTCTGGGCCTGGTCCTGAGCCTCTGCGGGAAGGCTCGCGAGGCCGAGCACGAGCAGGCTGGCTGCGGCAGCGATGGAAACCTTCATGGTCATCGGCACGCTCCCCAGGAGAAAGTGTGAGTTGCAGGGTGTTGGTTGATTGCGGTCCATCGGGCTACGCGGAGGCTAGCAGAGGCTCTTCGCGGCTGTCAAGGCTCAGGAGCGGTCTCGTTCGTGGCGCGCTTGGAGCATCGCTCATGGCCGCGGCGCTCTGCTGGCTCGCCGTGGGAGGCCCCGGACAGGCCGCCGGCGCCGACC
>WNFS01000644.1_pt1 | contig 45623 bp, 49 predicted proteins | sample 5400141 | NCBI WGS metagenome assembly WNFS01 (sample SAMN13153358, study PRJNA577476) | soil metagenome | isolation source: 60 cm saprolite under Madrone tree | place: USA:California | collected 2016-06-14
CGTCCGCACCTCCACGCCACGCACGCGCCCGCCCGTCGCGTCGATGCCCTCGACGCGTCCCTCGACGAGGCGGGCGCCGTGGGCGCGGGCCTGCTCGAGCAGGTACATGCCGAGCTGCTGTCCGCTGAACCACCCGCAGCGGCGGGCATGGAGGAGGGCGATGGTGTCGGGTGCGAGCCACGAATAGTGACGCCTGATGAGGGACGGCTCCGTGATGAGGTCGGTACCCCGAAGGGACGGCTCGAAGCCTTCGAACGCCGATGGCTGGTAGTCGCCCGACGGCGTCGCGTGCACGCGTACGGGCCCCGCCCCGAGCGCGGCGGCTTCCTCCGCTGCGCTGACGAAACTCGCCACGCGCTTGGCCTCGGCGGTGGCGAAAAGGTAGCCGCGCCGGTTGAGCCGGAACACATCGGCGCTCTCGACGGCCAGCTCCTCGAGGAGATCGATGCTCCGGTCCATGAGGGCGACCATGTCGTTGCCGGGACCCGGCCACCAGTTGCGGTAGCATTCGGCGGACTTGTCGCTCGTGAGAGTGAGGGGTGGTCGCTCGTCTACGATGACGATGCCGCGCACGCCCCGACGCACGGCCAAATGATACGCGATGGCCACGCCCGCGATGCCCGCGCCGCAGATCACGACGTCCGAGGAGAGCCGACTCATGTCGCCCGCCAGCATACCTCAACCCGGAACCTCGACGCCTCCATGACGCTGTGATAGTCTTGCCGCCTCATGCATCGGCCAGAACCCGCCTGCTCCAGGCGTGCGCAATGACCCCCGGCAGCGTCGCCTCGACGGCCCCTGCCCGCGCCCCCTGGCATTGGAGCCTCGACTCCTCGGCTGACGGCATCGTTCTCCGGCTCTCCGGATCGTGGCGCATGCAGGACCATCTGCCGTCACCGGCGGACGTCGAGACCGAGCTGGCGGGGGCTTCCTCGGCGCGCCGCCTGACCTTCGACACGCGCGAGGTCACCGCGTGGGATACGGGTTTTTTGGTCTTCGTCCTCAACGTGCGGGACGCCGCCACGTCACTCGGTCTCACCGTTGATCGCTCGGGCCTGCCCGACGGCGTCCGCAAGCTCCTCGACCTTGCCGCGGCCGTGCCGGAGCGCGACACCAAGCGCGCGGGGGCCCAGCAGACTTTCCTCGCCCGCTTGGGCACATCGACCACGTCCGCCCTGGCGGGCGCGGGGGCGATGATCACCTTCATCGGCGAGTCCTCCATTGCCCTCGCCCATGCCGCGGTCGGCCGCGCGCGCTTCCGCCGCGTCGACCTCATGCTCAACATCCAGGAGGCGGGAGCGAACGCGCTCGGCATCGTCTCGCTCATCAGCTTCCTCATCGGACTGATCCTGGCCTTCGTGGGGGCCATCCAGCTGCGGCAGTTCGGCGCCCAGATCTACATCGCCGACCTGGTCGCCATCGGCATGGCGCGGGAGATGGGCGCCATGATGGCGGCCATCATCATGGCCGGGCGCACGGGAGCAGCCTACGCGGCGCAGCTCGGGACCATGCGGGTCAACGAAGAGATCGACGCCCTCACCACGATGGGTATCTCGCCCTTCGAGTTCCTCGTCCTGCCCCGGATGCTCGGCCTCATCCTGATGATGCCGCTCCTCACGATCTACGCCGACCTCGTGGGCATCCTCGGGGGGGCCGTGGTGGGGGTGGGCATGCTCAAGGTCGGGGTCGTCCCGTACTGGAACCACACGTGGAGCGCCGCCTCTCTCGCGGATTTCTCTGCGGGCATGATCAAGAGTGTCGTCTTCGGCGTGCTCATCGCCATCGCCGGCTGCATGCGCGGCATGCAGTCCGGGCGCAGCTCGGCCGCGGTGGGACTGGCCGCGACCTCCGCGGTGGTGACGGGGATCGTCTTCGTCATCGTCTCCGACGCCGTCCTCACCGTGGTCTATGACGCCATCGGATTCTAACCACGCCCCGCCTCGCATTCGCGTGGTGGACGTGACCATGGCCTACGGAGACTTCGTCATCCAGCGCGATCTCAACTTCGATGTCGCGCGCGGCGAGATCTTCATCATCATGGGGGGGAGCGGGTGCGGGAAGAGCACGCTCCTGCGTCACATGATCGGACTGATTCGTCCCGCGAAGGGCGACGTGCTCTACGACGGGGCGAGCTTCTGGGGCGCCGATGACGATGAGCGCCAGCTCATGGTCCGCCGATTCGGCGTGCTCTATCAGAGCGGTGCCCTCTGGAGCTCGATGACACTCGCGGAGAACATCGGCCTGCCTCTCGGCGAGTTCACGGATCTCAAGGCGGAGCAGATTCGCGAGGTAGCCTCGCTCAAGCTCTCCCTGGTGGGGCTCGGCGGCTTCGAGGATTTCTATCCTTCGGAGATCAGCGGGGGCATGCAGAAGCGGGCGGGGCTCGCCCGCGCCATGGCCCTGGATCCGGACATCCTCTTCCTCGACGAGCCCTCGGCCGGTCTCGATCCGGTGAGCTCGCGACTGCTCGACGACTTGATTCTCGAGCTCCGCGACAGCCTCAGCTGCACGGTGGTGGCGGTGACGCACGAGCTCGCCAGCATCTTCACCATCGCCGACAATTCCGTCTATCTCGACGCCCAGACGCGGACCATGCTCGCCCGGGGCGATCCGAAAAAGCTCCTCGCGGAGTCGAAGGATCCGAAGGTCCACGCCTTCCTGACTCGGGGCGGCCGGGAGCCCGGGGCGGCTCCGGCCGGGCGCGCGGCGGGAGCCGAGGCATGAGCACGCGGGCCAACCCGACCGCCATCGGGGCCTTCGTGGTGGGGGCGCTCGCGCTCGCGGTCGTCGGTCTCGTCACCCTGGGCGGGCTCCAGCTCTTCAAGAAGGAGCTGCCCTTCGTCCTCTTCTTCGAAGGCTCGCTGGGCGGACTCGATGTCGGCGCCCCCGTGGAGATCCGTGGGGTCAAGATCGGAACGGTGACGCGGATCCGTCTCTTCGCTCGGAGGCAACAGATCGGCGTGTACGTGAGCATCGACCCCTCGCTTCTGCCGAAGGGCGGTGAGGCGAGGGAAGGCGTGGTGGGAGTCCAGGAGCTGATCAAGCAAGGCCTGCGGGCGCAGCTGCAGACCCAGAGCCTGCTCACGGGCCAGCTCCTCGTGTATCTCGACTATTTCCCCAACGCTCCGATCGTGCTCACCCATCTCGATCCCAGCGTGCCGGAGATCCCCACCGTCCCCACCACGCTCGCCCGGCTCCAGGCCCGCCTCGAGGGTTTCCTGAACAAGCTCGAGCAGGTCAACCTCGATCAGTTGACGGTGGCCATGACGGAGACGATGCGGAGCGCCCGCGCGCTGCTTGGCTCTCCCGAGGTCAAGGCCGCCATCGTCTCGGCGAACAGTGCGCTTCAATCTGCCGACCTCGCCCTCAAGAATGCCGATCGGGTCATCAAGGGGTTCGACAAGAAGCTCGATGTCCTCGGGGGAGAGGCCAGCGCGACCCTCGCCGACACTCAAAAGCTGATCGCGGATACCCAGAAGGTCTTGGGGAGGCTTGACGCACAGATCGAGCCCCTCGCGAGCTCGCTGCGCTCGACAAGCGAGTCCGCCACGGTCACCCTCCGGTCGGTAGACCGGGCGGTGGACGGCGACTCGCGCCTGGGGTATGAAATCCTCCGCCCGCTCCGCGACGTCGCGGATGCCGCTCGCTCACTGAAGACGCTCGCCGACTATCTCGAGCGCCATCCGGATGCGCTGCTCCGTGGCAAGGGAGGCCCAGAAAGCAAATGACGACCCTCATTCGACGTGTCGCGCTGCCGTTCACCGTCGTCGCGGCCCTCCTCGCCGGAGGCTGCCTGGGCGGCACCGCTCCCACGCGCTTCTACGTTCTCGGCCCCGTCGACGGACCGGCCGTGGCCGGTGACCGCGCCCTTACCCTGGGGATCGGCCCCGTGACCCTCGCGGGTTACCTGGATCGGCCGCAGATCGTTACGCGTCCCGCCACGGACAAGATCGATCTTGGCGAATTCGATCAGTGGGGTGAGCCGCTGCGGGACGGCATCTCCCGCGTCCTCGCCGAAGACCTCTCACGCCAGCTCCCCTCCGCCAGGATAGCGATCTTCCCGTGGCGAGGCCTCGACGCGGTCCGGTACCAGGTGCTCGTCGACGTTACCCGCTTCGACGGACCGGCGGGGGGCGATACCGCCCTCGAGGCGCGCTGGCGCATCCTCGATGGCGTCACCGCCAAGGAAGTCGGGGCCAAGACCACGCGGGTCGCCGAGTCCCCCGGTGGCTCCGGCTATCCCTTGACCGTCTCGGCCATGAGTCGTGCCCTCAATACTTTGAGTCGCGAAATTGCCCAGACCCTGGTCGCGCTGCCGCAATAGCGGTCGCGATAGTTTCACAACCCAGACATCAGGAGACCTGCCCCATGGCAACGAAGCCAACCCGACGTGAATTTCTCCGTGACGCCACGGTAGCGGCGGGGGCGGCCGCTCTCGCCGGCGCCCTTCCGGCGGCGACGGCGAGCGCCCAGGGCGCCAAGGCGCCCGAGGTCAAGATCGGCGCCCAGCTCATCGGCAAGCTCGAGGGTCCGGAGCTCGTCCTCGACGCGACAAAGTGGCCGAAGAAGTTCGCCGAGGCGCCCATGCTGGCCGAGATGGTCAAGGCGGGCAAGCTGCCGCCCGTCGAGAAGCGCGTACCCGACGAGCCCATGGTGGTCAAGCCGCTCCAGTCCATCGGCCGCTACGGCGGCACGTGGCGGCGCGGCTTCACCGGTCCCGGCGATGGCGAGAACGGCAACCGCATCGTCTCCACCGACAAGATCCTCTTCTGGGATTACACAGGCACCAAGGTCATGCCCTGCGTGGCCAAGGAGTGGAAGCAGAGCGACGACGGCAAGAGCGTGACCATCTCCCTTCGCAAGGGGATGAAGTGGTCCGACGGCACGCCCTTCACCGCCAACGACTTCGTCTTCTGGTACGAGGAGGTCTATCTCAACAAGGATATCCTGCCCACGCCGCACCCCGACTTCATGGCCAACGGCAAGTCGGGCGCCATCCGCAAGGTGGACGACGCCACGGTGATCTTCGAGTTCCAGGATCCCAATTTTCTCTTCGTGGATATTCTCGCGGGCAGCACGGCTATCGGGGGAGGGCAGGCGACCCAGGCCATGGGCGGGCGCAGCATGGGTGCCTACATGCCCGCGCACTACATCAAGCAGTTCCTGCCGAAGTTCTCCTCCAAGGAGGATGTGGAGAAGAAGGCCAAAGCCGCGGGCTTCGACGGGTGGGTCAGCTATATCCGGAACCGCTGGGATTGGCGGCTCAATCCCGAATTGCCCGTGCTCACCCCGTGGAAGACGGTCAATCCCATCAATACGCCCACGTGGGTGCTCGAGCGCAATCCCTACTACATGGGAGTGGACACCGCGGGCAATCAGCTGCCCTACATCGATCGCATCAGCATGACCCTCGCCGAGAACCTCGAGGTCCTGAACCTCCGCGCCATCGCCGGCCAGTACGATCTCCAGGAGCGGCACACCGCTCTGGCCAAGCTGCCCGTCTTCCTCGAGAACCGGCAGAAGGTCGGCTACGACGTCCACCTCGACCCGGCTCTCAATGGCTCGGACGCCACGCTCCAGACCAACCAGGCCTACGAGGCGGATGCCGAGATCGCCAAGTGGCTTCACACCAGCGACTTCCGCCGCGCCCTGTCCATGGGCATCGATCGCGACCAGCTCAACGAGACGTTCTGGGTGGGCGTGGGCACCCCGGGATCGGTGGCCCCCGCGGAGAGCCTGCCCTACAGCCCGGGGCCGGACTGGCGGAGGAAGTGGTCCACCCTCGACGTCAAGCAGGCCAACGCCCTCCTCGACAAGGTCGGCCTCGCCAAGAAGGACGGCGAAGGCTACCGGCTGCGCACCGACGGCAAGGGGCGCCTCCGCCTCGAGCTCCAGACCTCGGCGGGGGCCTTCGTGCCCCACACCCAGATCGCCGAGATGATCAAGGAGCAGTGGAAGAAGATCGGCGTGCAGGCGGACGTCAAGGAAATGGAGCGTAGCCTTTTCTTCACCCGCATCGCGAGCAACGAGCATCAGATCGCGTTGTGGGCCAATGACGGCTCGGAAGTGCTCTACCTCTTCCCTCGCCACGCCCTGCCCCTCGACCCGGTGGAAGCCCTTCTCGGCACACCCATCGCCCGCTGGTACGCCTCCAACGGCGCGCAGGGCAAGGGCCCCAAGGACCCGCGGATGATCTCCGCCCTCGAGCTCTACCGCTCCGCGAATGGCAAGAAGACCCAGGAGCGCTACAAGATCGCCCAGGACATCTGGAAGATCCTCGTCGACGAGCAGTACTCGATCGGCACGGTTGGATTGTCGCCCGCGACCATGGGGGTCCGCATCGTGAGCAACAAGCTGGGGAACATTCCGTCACGGCAGACCAACGCCCAGCATGCGCGCACGCCCTGCTCGTCGCATCCCGCGACCTTCTTCTACAAGGCCTGAGCGGTGACGGAGCGCTAGCGCACCATGCTTGCATATCTCGCCCGCCGCCTGCTCCTCGCGGTGTTGACGACGTGGGCGGTGTCCGTGCTCGCCTACGTCGTCATCCAGCTCCCGCCGGGTGACTACATCACGTCGTACATCGCCCAGATGTCGGCGTCGGGCAGCTTCGTCTCCCAGCAGGAGGCGGAGGCGCTGCGCCAGCAGTACGGCCTCGACAAACCCATCTGGGTCCAGTACATGCGCTGGATGGGGATGGTGATGCAGGGACGGTTCGGCATGGCCCTCGAATGGGGCCGTCCCGTCTCCGAAGTGATCGGCGACCGGTTGTGGCTGACCATGGCCGTCTCGGGGGCGGCCATCCTGCTCACTTGGGTACTCGCCCTGCCCATCGGCATCTACTCGGCCGTCCGCCAGTACTCGGTGGGCGACTACGTCGCCACCTTCATCGGCTTCATCGGCCTCGCCGTCCCCTCCTTCATGCTGGCGCTGGTCCTCATGTACCTCGGCTTCACGCTCTTCAACATGAATATCGGTGGGCTCTTCTCCGACGACATGGCGCAGGCGCGGTGGAGCATGGCCAAGGTGTGGGATCTCATCAAGCACCTGCCGCTGCCCGCGGCCATCCTGGGCCTGGCCGGGACGGCCCAGCTCATCCGCATCATGCGCGCCAATCTCCTCGACGAGCTACGCAAGCCCTACGTGGTCACCGCCCGCGCGCGTGGGCTCAGCGAGTGGCGGGTGATCCTCAAGTATCCGGTACGCGTCGCTCTCAACCCCTTCGCGAGCACGGTCGGTTACCTGCTGCCCTATGTGGTCTCGGGCAGCATCATCGTCTCCCTCGTCCTCTCGCTGCCCACGGTGGGGCCGCTCCTCCTCCGCGCCCTCGTGGCCCAGGACATGTTCCTCGCCGGTACCATCGTGCTCCTCCTGGGAGTGATGACGGTGATCGGGACCCTGATCTCGGATCTTCTGCTCATGTGGATCGACCCCCGTATCCGGTTGGAGGGCAGGAAATAGCCGAGCGCGAGGAGGAACGCATCTCCGTCGCCACGCAGTGGCAGCTCATGTGGTGGCGTTTCCGCCGCCACCGGCTGGCCATGATCGGGACGGCGGTGGTGCTGCTCTTCTACGCCACGGTGGTCTTCGCCGATTTTCTCGCCTACTCGGATCCGGGCGCCTCCGAGGCCCAGCGCTCGCTTCTGCCTCCACAGCGCCTCCATCTCTTCCAGGACGGCCGCTTCGCGCCCTTCGTCTACGGCCTCACCGGCAAGCGCGATCCCATGACGTTCAAGCGAGTCTACACGCCGGATTCCGAGAAGAAGATTCCCGTGCGGTTTTTCGCCCACGGCTTCGAGTACCGCTTTCTCGGGCTCGTGCCGACCGACCGGCACCTGCTCGGTCTGGAGGGCGCGCGGGCCGAGGACGGGCTGTTCGTCCTCGGCACCGACGAGCAGGGGCGCGATCTCTGGTCGCGCCTCATGTTCGGCACGCGCACCTCGCTCACCATCGGCCTATTGGGCGTGGCCATGAGCCTCGTGCTGGGGGTGGTGCTGGGCGGCATCTCGGGTCTCTACGGGGGCATGGTGGACACGGTCATCCAGCGCGTCATCGAGATCCTGCGTTCCATCCCCACCATCCCGCTCTGGATGGGACTGGCCGCGGCCCTGCCCAACGACTGGACGGTGATGCAGGTCTACTTCGCCATCACCCTGATCATCTCCCTCGTCGGCTGGACGGAGCTGGCGCGCGTGGTGCGCGGGCGCTTCCTCTCCCTGCGCGAGGAAGACTTCGTGATGGCCGCGGAGCTCTGCGGCTCCTCGCGTACGCGCATCATCGTGAGCCACCTCATCCCGTCCTTCCTCTCCCACATCATCGCGGCCACCACCCTGGCCATTCCCGCCATGATCATCAGCGAGACCTCGCTGTCCTTCCTGGGGCTGGGGCTGCGCCCGCCCGCCATCAGCTGGGGCGTGCTGCTCCAGCAGGCGCAGAACATCCAGGCCCTCGCCATCTCGCCGTGGCTCCTCGCCGCCTCCGTGCCCGTCATCATCGTGATCCTCGCCCTCAACTTCATGGGCGACGGCCTGCGCGACGCGGCTGATCCGTACGGGCACTAGCGGGTCTCTTGCATGAGTTCTCCTGACGTGAAGTTCTCGTTGGTTGATTCCCCCACACGCGAGACGGCCGGGTCCTGTCGTCGGGGGCGGCGGCTGCGCAGCCGGCTCCGCCACCCTACGCTTCGTGAATCGCAGCCCTGCGGGCTGCGCGCACTCGCGAAGGGCCCACTCCGCCGGCTGCGCAGCCACCGCCCCCGACGCCACCCGTCCGGCATTCGTGTATAGTCAACGGCAGGACCCGCCCGCCTCACGCGCGGTGTACGCATGAATGCCCGACCGATTCTGGAAGTGCGGGATCTGCGGACATATTTTTTCCCCGAGGAGGGGACGGTGCGCGCGGTGGACGGAGCGCACCTCGACGTGTATCCGCGGCGGACCCTCGGCATCGTGGGGGAAAGCGGCTGCGGGAAGAGCGTCACCGCGCGATCGATCCTGCGCATCGTCGAACGCCCCGGACGCATCGTGTCGGGCTCGATCCTCCTCCGGCGCGACGACGCCGACGCGGGCGTGGACCTGGCCCAGCTCGCCCCCGACGGCCGCGAGATGCGGCGCATCCGCGGCGAGGACATCGCGCTCGTGTTCCAGGAGCCGATGACCTCGTTCAGCCCCGTCCACACCATCGGCAGCCAGATCGTCGAGACCGTGCGCCTGCACCAAGGCGTGGGGAAAGGGCAGGCGCGCGAGCGTGCCGTCGAGGCGCTACGGCTGGTCGGTGTGCCGAGCCCCGAGCGCCGCGTCGACGAGTACGCCTTCCAGCTGTCCGGAGGCCTGCGACAGCGCGCCATGATCGCGCTCGCCCTGTCCTGCAGCCCGCGCATCCTGATCGCGGACGAGCCGACCACCGCGCTCGACGTCACCACCCAGGCACAGATCCTCGCCCTGCTCGGCGACCTCCAGCGACGCGAGGGCATGGCCATCATCCTCATTACCCACAACCTGGGGGTGGTCGCCGAGATGTGTGACGAGGTTGCCGTCATGTACCTGGGCCGCGTGGTCGAGCAGGGACCGGTGGACGCCATCTTCCACGATCCGAGGCACCCATACACGCGCGCCCTGCTCCGCTCCATGCCCAGCATCAAGGCGCGCGTGCGCTCGCGCCTGCCCGTCATCGAAGGCTCCATCCCGCATCCCTACAACCGCCCTCCCGGCTGCCCGTTTCACCCACGCTGCCCCGACTTCATGCCGGGCCGCTGCGACCAGATCGAGCCGCCGTCGATCGAGATGGGCGACGGGCACGACGCGGCCTGCCTGCTCTACGGAGGGAACGCCGGGTGAGCTCGCCGGCCACCGTCCGCCTCCTTGACGTGCAGGGACTGCGGAAGCACTTTGCCATCCGCAAGGGCTTCCTGCGGCGACAGGTGGGGCTGGTGCGCGCGGTGGACGATGTCAGCTTCCACGTCGAGAAAGGCGAGACGCTGTCCCTGGTCGGGGAGAGCGGCTGCGGCAAGACCACGACCTCGCGGTGCATCCTGCGCGCGCTCACGCCGACGGAGGGCCGCATCCTCTTCCACGCCGCGAGCGGACACGTGCTCGACGTGGCCGCCCTGTCCAAGCGCGAGCTCCAGCCCCTCCGCCGGCAGATGCAGATGATCTTCCAGGATCCGTTCTCCTCCCTCAACCCGCGGCGCACACTGCTCGACATCGTGGCGGAGCCCCTCGTGGCCAATGGCGTCGGAAACAGAGAGGAACGGCTGGCCCGCGTGGTCGAGCTCCTGCGGCTGGTCGGGCTCAGGCCCGAGTACATGCGGCGCTATCCGCACGCCTTCAGCGGAGGCCAGCGCCAGCGCGTGGGCATCGCGCGCGCCCTCGCCCTCAATCCGAGTCTCGTGGTCGCCGACGAGCCCGTGTCCGCCCTCGACGTCTCGGTGCAGGCGCAGATCCTCAACCTGATGCAGGACCTCCAGGCGCAGCTCGGGCTCACCTATCTCTTCGTGGCGCACGATCTGTCGGTGGTGCGGCTGGTCAGCGATCGCGTGGCCGTCATGTACGTCGGCCGCATCGTCGAGCTGGCGCCCACGGAAGCGCTCTTCGCGACACCCAAGCATCCATACACCGAGGCGTTGCTGGCCGCGGTGCCGAAGCCGGACCCGCGCTTGCGCGGCGAGCGGCTGCTCCTCGAGGGCGAGGTGGCGGATCCGTCCGATCCACCCCCCGGCTGTCACTTCCACCCGCGTTGCCCCTTCGCGACCGAGCAGTGCCGCACGGAGACACCGGCCCTTCAGGAGATTGCGCCGGGGCACGCCGTGTCCTGTCATCGGGCACGGGAGCTCTCGCTGCGCGGGGTCCCGGAGTAAGGCCGCGCAGTGGCCGGCGCCTCCAAGTACTACAGCGCGGAGATTCGAGGGCTCAAGGCGCGTCTCGTTCTGCCCCTGTCCGTGGTCTTCGCGGTGGTGGTGGGAGGGACCGCCGGCTACTTCTGGCTCTGGCGCGCCGTAGGCGGCACCTGGCTCGACGCGCTGTTCATGACCGTCACCACCATCACCACCGTCGGCTACGGCGAGGTCAAGCCGCTCGACTCGGCCGGCCGCATTTTCACCATGATCATCGCGATCGTCGGAGTGGGCAGCCTCTTCTTTACCTTCGGCGTGGTGATGGAGTACATCGTCGCGCTGCGACTGGCCGATCCCACGGGGAGACGCAAGATGGACAAGCGGATCGAGGCGCTCCACGGGCACATCATCCTCGCCGGTCTCGGCCGCGTCGGACGGCAGGCGGGGCACGAGCTGGCGGAGGCCCGCATGCCCTTCCTCGTCGTGGAGCCCTCGGAAGCGACGGCGCGTCACGCGGAGGAGCTCGGATGGCTATGCCTCCAGGGTGATGCCACCGACGACGCGGTGCTCGAGCGCGCTGGGGTCAGGCGTGCCCGTGGGCTCATCGCCACCACCGCCAATGACGCCACGAACATGTACATCGTGCTCTCCGCGCGCGTGCTCAATCCGAAGCTCCACATCGTGTCTCGGGCCGTGGACGAGACGAGCGTGCCGAAGCTCACGCGGGCCGGCGCCGATCGCGCCATCAGCCCCTATGCCATCGGCGGGCACCGCCTCGCTCACCTCATCCTGAGCCCCACCGTGGTGGACTTCTTCGAGACGGCGCTCCGCCGGGGCAACGAGGCGCTGAACATCGAGGCTATCGCGGTGAGCGGCGACAGCCCGGCCGTGGGCCGCACCCTGGAGGCGTTGGCCGTGCGCCAGGCCACGGGGGCCACCGTGCTCGCCATCATGCGCGACGGCAATCCCGTGGTGAATCCACCGGGCGACATGGCGCTGGCCGCGGGCGACCGCCTGCTCGCCCTGGGCACCCGCGATCAGCTCGAGCGCGTGGAGCGGGTGCTCGCGGGACGAGGCTGAGCGGGCTCCGGTCCGCTTGACAGACCCGGAAAGGGCGCGCAGACTCCCGCCTTGCTCACGGAGAAGCATCCGACTTGGCCGATCGTCGAGGTGGCGGGCCGCTTGGATGGCCCGCCCCGGAAGGAGCACCGCCATGGCAAAGAAGCGCGCGATCAAGCTCGCCAAGAAGACGTCGAAGCGCCGGCCCGCCAAGAAGGCCGCGCCCCAGGTGGAGACGGCCTCCGCGGCCATCCGCAGACTCGATGCGGAGTTCATGCGCGCCGCGGCTGCTCACGACGGCGCGACCCTGGTGGAGGCCTTCTACGCCAGAGATGCCGTGCTCATGCCGCCCAACAGCCCGGCCGTGGAGGGACGCGAGAGCATCCGGCAGATGCTCCAGGGCCTGATGGACTCGGGTCTGACCAGCATCAAGCTCGAGACCACCGTCACCGCGAGCTCAGGCGACCTTGCCTACGGCCGGGGGCGTTACACCATGAACCTCGAGCCGGCAGGAGGCGCGCCGGTGACGGATGTCGGCAAGTACGTCGTGGTCTACCGGCGCCAGGCCGGGGCATGGCGGGCGGTGACGGACATCTTCAACAGCGATCAGGGCGCCTCGTAGCGCGCGCTAGTCCACGAGAGCGACTGCGCGCACCGGGGAGCCGTCGCCGCCTTCGAGCTTGAGGGGCAGCGCGATGAAGCGGCAGCGTGGCGCCTGGATCTGATCGAGGTTGGTCAGGTACTCGATCACCGTGATACCGGCCGGGAAGAACACGTCGTGGGTCGTGCACTCGTACCGTGTGACTTTCTGGCCGGCATCAAAGGTCATGGTGCGGATCGCATAGTCGGGCGGGTAATCGTAACCCACCGCCTTGACCCCGCGCTTCACCAGCCACTCGCAGGCGCTCCGGCCCGTGAAAGGCGCCTCGCGCCAGAAGCGCTCGCTCTCCACCGGGCACTTGAGGGGCCAGTCCGTGCGCAGGAGCGCGATATCGCCACGCTCGACGTGGCCGCCCCCGCGCTCGAGGTCGGCCGCCGTCACCTCGCCGTTCTCGCCGAGATGCGTGAGATCCACGACGGCGGCGGGGCCCATCCACTGGTCCACGGGCATCCCCGCGATGTCGCGATCACCGGGCAGGAAATGCACGGGCGCGTCCACGTGCGTGTATGCATGGCAGCTCGAGGTGAAGACGGTGGACTGGAAGAGCGCGCCCGACTCATGCGTGGAGCGACGCTCACTGGCGACCTTCCAGCGGAAGTGCGGCTTGAGCGTGAAGGAGAGATCCACGGTGCGCATGGGCGGCATGGTGTCTCGCGGGCGCCACCTTGTCAATGGGCTTCAGGAGGTGGGGCGCGGCGACCAGCCTGCTAGACTGGCCACGACCTGCGTCCCTCGCAGGGGAGGATCGCCCTCGCAGGGAGGAGCGAATGTCGGCGAATCAAAATCAGAGCGCGATGAGCGGCATCGGCGGATGGCTGATCCTCGTCGCGATCGGTCTGTGCCTGACGCCGCTCCGCATCGGGGCGGAAATCATCCAGGGTGTGCGCTCGCTCGCGCCAGTGGCGTGGCGTGTCGTGACTACGCCGGGCTCGCCCGCCTACCATCCGCTCTTCGGCCCGCTCATCGTGGGGGAGATGGTGGCGAACGCGGCGCTTCTCGTGTGGGCCCTCGTGCTCCTCTACCTGTTCTTCACCAAGCGGCGCGCCTTTCCCCGCGCGATGATCGCGTTCCTCATCGTGCGCGTCGCCATTCAGATGGCCGATATCTTCGTTGCGAGGTCATCCCGGTCGCGGCGGCCTCCATCGGCCCCCGTGTCTACGGTTCGCTCGCGGGGAACCTCCTCGTCGTCTTCGTGTGGGTGCCGTACTTCCTGAAGTCGCGTCGGGTTGCCGCCACGTTCGTCCGCTGAGTGCCCAAGCATGATCGGGCGGGTGGCGAAGCCGGCTGCGCAGGTGTCAAGCGCCGCGCATCACGGTTGATTTCGTCCCCGCCGAGGCCCGACAATGGTGCCTGCATGCCCCGCGCACGCGGCGTCACGGTGAGGCGGCTCTTCCTTCTGGTGATGCTGCTGACGGGCATCGCCTGCGCCGTCATCTGGCGAAGCTACCTCTCGGTCTCCCAGATCCAGGCTTTCGTGCTGGGCCTGGGCCGCTGGGGTCCGGTGGTGTTCGTTCTCCTCTACGCGATCGGGCCGGCTTTCCTCGTCCCAGGATTACCCTTCGATCTGTCGGCGGGCATTCTCTTCGGACCCATCTGGGGCACGGTGTATTCCCTCGTGGGCGCCACCCTGGGCGCCACCGTGGCTTTCCTCGCCGCCCGCACCGTCGGTCGCGACTGGACGGAAGAGAAGCTCTCCGGCCCGCTCAAGAAGATCAAGGAGGGGGTGGACCGGGGCGGCTGGGAGTTCGTCGCTTTCGTGCGCCTGGTGCCGGTCATTCCATTCAATCTCCTCAACTATGCCCTCGGGCTCACGCGCATCCGTCTCGTGCCGTACGTGCTCGCATCGTTCCTCTTCATGGCTCCGGCCACCGCCGTGTACGTCTACGCGGGCTGGGCGGGCGGCGAGGCTTTGACCGGCGAGGGGACCCTGTCGGAGACGGCGTGGCGGGTGTTCTTCGCGCTCACGGCGCTGGGCTGCCTCGCCTTGCTGCCCAGGCTCGTCGTGCGCTTCTCTAGAAACCGGCGAAAGCTCCCTCGCTGACCCCCCGGATGTAGTGGCGCTGGAGGAGCACGAAGACCACGAGAGTGGGGATCATGGCGAGCAGGATCACCGCGGAGAGCGTGCCGAACGCGAAGGCCTGTCCCTCGTCCTGCAACATGCGCAGCCCCGTGTTGATGTTCGCGATCTCCGGGTGGATGGCCAGCGTGGAGGCGAGCAGCACCTCGTTCCAGACCTGAATGAAGGTGAGGAGCACCACGGTGGCGAGGCCGCCGCGGGCCATCGGGAGATAGATGCGCCAGAAGACGCGAAGCTCGCTCGCCCCATCGATGCGCGCGGCCTGGCCCAGCTCCTTCGGCATCGTGAGAAAGGTCCCCCGCATGATCCAGATGGCCAGGGGCAGAAACAGGGCGACGTACGGCAGGATGAGCCCTTCCCGCGTATTCCAGATGCCCAGCCGGAACTCGAACATGAGGATGGGCACCATCAGGATGACCCACGGCACGGAGAGCAGCACGAGCATGAGGTGGACGAAGAGGCCGGAGCCGGGGAAGCGCAGGAGACCCAGCGCATAGCCGGCCATGGCGGACAGGAGGGAGACGGCGGCGATCGTCACCACGGAATAGACGAGGGTGTTGAGGACGAAGCGGGGGAGCTGATCGCCGCGATCGAAGACCTTCTGAAAGTGCGTGAGGGTGGGATGTCTGGGCAGGATCTGCTTGTCGAGGGCATAGATCTCCGTGTTCGGCTTGAACGCGGTGAGCACCACCCAGATGAAGGGCAGGAAGGTGACGAAGCAGAGCAGGCTGAGGGCAATCACCAGCGCGGACTGCCCGCGCCAGGTCTCACCCATCGTCGCGCCGCACCCGGAAGGCCATCGCGGTCACGATGGCGAAGGCGGTTACGATGGTGGTGAAGACCCAGCCCACCGTGGTCGCGTAGGCGAGCTTGTACTGATTAATCTTCTGGAAGACGAGGAAGTAAAGCGAGAGCGAAGCATTGGCGGGGCCGCCGCTCGTCAGCACGTAGATGGGCACGAAGATCTTGAGGCCGGCGATGACCTGGAGCGTGGTCACCACCATGAGCGTGGGACGGAGCTGCGGGAGGGTGATGTGGGCGAATTCGCGAGTGGGTGACGCGCCGTCGACGCGCGCGGCCTCGTAGAGCTCCCTGGGGATGGCGAGAAGGCCGGCGAGGAGGAGAATCCACGGTCCGAAGCCCCAGAGGGTCACCGCGACGAGGCTGGCGAAGACGGTGCTCCGATCGGAGAGCCAGTTGAGGGCCAGGTGTTCCAGCCCGATCTCCCTCAGGACATAGTTCAGGATGCCGTTGGCGGGGTCGAGGATCCACTGGAACATGAGAAAGCCCATGGTCACCGGCACCACCGTGGGCAGGAAGAGCATGCCGCGGAAGAACGTGGAGCCCATGCGCACCTGCTGGAGGAGCACGCCCACGAGCAGGGCGCCGCCCATGCTGAGGGCGACCCACACCACCGTGTACGACAGCGTGAAGCCCAGCGCGGTGAGGAAGTCCGGATCCGCGATCACGCTGCGGTAGTTGTCGAGCCCCGCTGCGAACCATTTGACGTCGCGGATGGTGAAGCGCGAGAAAGTGAGGAAGAACGAGTAGACGATGGGGTAGGCGATGAAGGCGAGGAGCATCACTCCCGCGGGCGCGGTGAGCGCGACGGCGAAGCGGGCCTGGCGTCGCTCCAGGTCCCCCCGCCGCCGTCGCGCCATGCGGGAGCCCGCGGTTACTTCTTGCCCGGCACGGTCAGGTCGAGCTTGGCCTGGGCCGCTTTCAGCGCGGCGACGGCTTGGTCGAGCGTCTGGCCGCCCGTCATGTACTTCTGCAGATTATCCACGTAGGCCTGGCGGAGCGCCTGGCCGTCGCGATAGCGCCACTGCCCCATGCTCGGCCCCGAGAGCTCGCGGCGCACGAAGGCGAAGTTGGGGTCGTCCTTGGGCAGCGCGTCGTAGTTGGCCCAGAGCGTGGGCATCTTGCCGAACTTCTCCGCGGACCACGTCTGGCCGTGACGGGCCAGAATGGCCTCACGCGCGAAGGCCCGCGCGAGCTTGGGGCTGGCGGCCACCCGTGGAATATAGATCTGGTGTGAGAAGGCGATGGCGCCGCCCTTGCCCGGATAGCCGAACATGCGCACCACGTTCTTCTTGTTGAGCGCATTGCTGTTCTCGGTGGAGCGCGAGTTGGACGCGTTGATGATGGCGATCTGCCCCGCCTGCTGACCGTTGCGGGCGCCGTTGTTGTCGGTGAAGGTCAGAGTGCCACCACACTTCTTGTCCACGACGTCCTTCTGCCACGCCATCCACTCGCGTCCCGCCTTGCTGTCCCAGTTCACCTTTCCGTCGGGCAGGAGGTAGGTCCCCTCCGCCGCCACCACGGCCGCCGTCCAAGTGTCGGGAGCGAAGTTGAGGCCGTACTCGCCCTCGAAGCCGGTGATCTTCTTGCCCTGGATCGGCGTGGCCGCGAGCTTGCACGCCATGTCCATGATTTGCTTGTAGGAGGTGGGCGGGAGGGGATTGCCTTGGGCGTCGGTACCCTCGATGACCTTGAGATAGTCCGTGTTGGCCTGGAAGTTCATGGTCTCCCCGAGACCAGGGAGCGTCGGATAATTCGTGCCCTTGGGTCCCGCGACCCACGCGGACTGGAGGAAGCCCTTGATCCACTTGTCCGGCGCGAGCTCGCCCGTCATCATGTCGTCCCACGGCAGGAGCAGATCGTCGATCATGGGAATCGTGAGCTGGCTCACGAGGCCGCCGAAGTAGAGATCGGCGGTGGACTTGTTGGTCTGCGCCCATTCGAGGAACACGCGCTGATAGGCGGCGCCGAGGCCTTCGTGCGTCAGGAGCTTGACCTTGACCTTGGGGTGGGCCTGCTCGAAGCGCGCGATGAGATCCTTCATGTTGTATTTGTCCACCATCCACGCCTCGACGGACACCGCCATGTTCCCCGCCAGCTCTTCCTGCGCAGTCGCCGGCGGAGCCGACGGCACCATCGCCACCGCCGCCATCAACAGGACAAGCCCAGCCCGCGCCGCCAAACTCCACATCACGACACTGTGCCGCTTCATATCGAGTCCTCCATGCATCCCTCGCCCTGGGACGGGGAGAGGGGAGGGTGAGGGGTGGTCCGAATCAGCTCGTCCGTTCAAGCCGCTCCATAGCCGCAAGCCGGTGATACTCGACAGCCTTGGCCGCACGATCGAGCTCCCCCGCGTCCAAGGCCTTCAGAATGAGCTCGTGCTCGCTCAGAGACTCGCTCGCGAAGCTTCCGCGCCGGGCATGCATGAGGAGCCGGTAGTACTCGCCGCGATCCCAAAGATTCTCCAGAATGCGAAGCACGTGTGGCAGGCCCGCGGTTTCCCATAGCAGGTGGTGGAACCGGCCATCGGCAAGGGCGGCGCGGGCCACGTCCTTCTGCCCTCGCGCGGTGACCATTTCCTTCTGGAGGGCGCGAAGCCGCGCGCGGATCTGGGGCGTGATCTTGCCCTCCGACTCGCGGAGACACAGCACCTCGAGAGCCGCCATCAGGAGGAAGCGCTCGCGGATCTCCCCGCGGGCCCACCCCAGGACCACCACGTCCTTGTGCGGGGTGATACGCACGAAGCCGTCGGCCTCGAGACGCCGCAGCGCCTGCATGACAGGGATGCGGCTGATGCCGGCCGCCGCGGCCACGGTGGCGGCCACGATGCGCTCGCCCGGAGCGAAGCGGCCCTCGACGATGGCGCGGCGCAGGTCCTGATACGCCGATTCTTCGAGGGTCTGGTGCTGGGCCAAGGCCGGGAAGAACTCGCCGCTGTCCTCCCGGGGGGCACTCTTCTTCGATGACGAAGGCGAGGTTGGCCCTGACCGGGTCCGCATGGTGAGATTGTATACAATATACGACCGGTGCCTTGTCAAGCTCCTTTGCTAGACTTGCCGACGCGCTGGCAACCGGGAGGCGCTGTGGGAGGGCTTGGACGCACGACATGAGCCAGGCAACGACAAGGCACCCTCGAGTGGCACGCTCTCTTCGCGTAGCCGTGAAAATGCTCGCGTTGACCGTGCTGATCCTCTGTCCGCGCCCCGACGCTCGGGGGGCAGATGACAAGACTCCCGCTCAGAGTCTCGCCGATGGGCGATCCGGCGTGATCCATTTCGAGAGTTTGACGCCGAGCGGGTATTTTCAGCTCGCGCGCAAGGAGACGAGTCGAAAGTCGGTGATCGCGGGCACGCTGTCTGTGCCTCCGGCCACGACCGGGCGCGGTCCGGCCATGGTCATTTCCCACGGGAGCGGCGGCATAATGGAAGCACGCGAGCTCTGGTGGGCCGATCAGCTCACGCGGATGGGCATTGCGGCCTTCGTCGTCGACAGCTTCGGCCCCCGCAACGTGGGCTAGACGGCGACCGATCAGTCGCAGCTCTCGACCGCGGTCAATGTGGCCGCCGCGCTCGCCGCGCTCAAGCTCCTCGCCACGCACCCTCGCGTCGATCCCGGACGCATCGGCGTCCTCGGTTTCTCCAAGGGTGGTCAGGCCGCCCTCTATACGGCCCTCGAGCCATTCCCTGAGGCGGTCATCGCGGACGGCACCCGCTTCGCTCTTCACGTCGCCTTTTACCCCTATTGCAGCGACTGGTACCTGTCGGAACGCATCAGCAGGGCGCCGATGCTCCTCCTGCTGGGCGGGCAGGACGACTACACCCCGGCCGCGCCGTGCCGCGACTATGCCGGGTGGTTCAAGTCGAAGGGCGTTGACGCTACCGTCATCGTCTATCCGAGCGCCTACCACGACTTCGACTCGAGTCGGCGCCCGGTATTCGTGCGCGATCTGGTCACGGGCAAGAACTGCGACGGCGCCATCGACCTCGACCGCTTCACCGTGGCCATCCGCCCCACCGGAGAAGACATCACGCAAAGGGCGAGCACATATCTTCGCAATTGCCTCACCCGGGGTGCCACCGTGGGTGGCGACGACGAGGCGCGACGGCGCGCGCCGGAAGACGTCAAAGGATTCGTAAAGCGCGTCCTCCAGCCGGGCGGATGATGCTCGCCCTGTCAACGTCGGAAAGACTGACTGAGTCACTTCATCCGCGTGCGAGAGCTACTCCGAGAGCACGGTAGGGTTGGCGGGGCCCGACTTCCGGCGTAGCGCCTCGAAGCTCGCTTCAAGCTCTTTCAGTTCGTCATCCGTCAGCTCCTCGAGGCGGACGAGTCCGGTGCGGGCCCCCTTCACGCCACGAATGAGCTCGTCGAGCTTGAGCTGAATCGCCTTCGCGTCGCGATTTTGCGTGTTCTGGATCAGGAACACCATCAAGAATGTCACGATGGTCGTGGCCGTATTGATCACGAGCTGCCAGGTATCGGAGTAGTGGTATACCGGCCCCAGGGCGGCCCATACGACGATAGCGAAGAGGGCCACGAGAAAGCTCTCGGCCCTTCCGAGCAGGTCCGAGGTGTTGCGAGCAAACTTTCGGAAGAACTCCCGCATGGAACTATCCCTCCCACAAGCGAAACCTGCATGTTTTCTGCCAGCGGGCGGATTCCGGAACCGATCAAGCCACGGCCCGGCGGCTTCCGCCACTGCAGGCGGCCTTCCCAGGGCCCTTGGACCGGAGGGCTCAGCCAGCGGAACGAGTGAGAGCAGAGAGCTCCAGATCTGTTGACGGACGCGTCCGCATGGGCGGTGGCCTCCGCCTGAGCGCCGAATTTCCCCTACTGCTGCACGGCTACTACGTCGAGGAGATCTTCGCGCGACGGTTCTGGCTGATGAACCTGGCCTATCGGCTCCCGATCTGGCCCGCGCAGGACCTCGTCCATCTCCAGCTTTTGGCTGACTTCGCGCAGGTCGACTACATCCAGGGCCATCACCTGCCGCGGAGCAACCTCCCCGGCGTCGGCGCCAACCTGTCCGTCGCCCTCACGAAGCGCATCGATCTGGTCGTGGGGTATGGTGCCGTCCGCCATCACGGGGCTTCGCTGGCTGCGGCTCGGAGGACCAGCGCTGTGTTGGACCCGCCGAAGCCCCGGTTGAACACTCGGCGGATAGCGAGAGCCTCCGAGGCGTCCGATTGCCGGGTGCCGTTACCGTGCGCCACAATCATCCCGACCTCGGCCGGGCGCATCCCGGCATCATCGAGGGCCAGGGTCATCGCACCCGCGCGCCCGTCGCCATCGGCGCGGATGGTTAGCAGCCCTTCCGCTTCGGTGGTGCAGCCGCTGCCGAGAAATTCGCCGAAGACCCTGGCGTGGCGCGCAGCCGCAGCGGTTTCCGTCTCGAGGACCAGCGCCGCAGCCCCTTCGCCCAACAGGGTGCCACTGCGCCGGGCGCCGAAGGGCCACAGCCCATCCGCGCTGAGGAGCCCGAGCTGATGGTAGTAGAGGATCGTCTGGGGCTCGATGGGCGCATCGTGCCCTACGGCCAACGCGCGGTCGGCCTCTCCGGCGAGCAGCGCCGCAGCAGCCTCGACGACCGCCAAGGACCCGCTCACGCAGTGATTCGTCAAACAGGCATTCGGCCCCTTCAAGCCGTGACGAATGCCGATGTGGCACAGGACGTTGTTGGGCATCGACCGCAAGAGCCACATCGGATTCACGGTGGCGGCGAGTTCACGGCCGAAGCTCCCGAGATCCCCGTTCGCTTCGGTGAGGAGCGGGAAGAACTCGTACTCGTTCTGGTAGCCGCCCCCTCCCAAGCCGACATAGACGCCGGTGCGGTCGTTGACCGTCGCTACGGCCGAGGGTTCCAGGGACTCCCGGTAGGCGACGAATCCCGAATCGTCGAGGGCCCGGCCGGCCGCGTACAGCCCGAGGAGGTCGCTGCGCTGGACCAACCGATGGACCTTGCGGTCCTCCACCAGAGCCCTCGGATCCAATCCGGCAATCTCCCCTGCCAGGCACGTCGGCCAGCCAGAGGTGTCCCACTGCTGGATGCGCCTAATCGCGGGTCGGCCGTTCCACACTGCGTCCCAGATCTCGACCGGAAACTTACCAGCGGCGCAGATGGCGCCGCTCCCGGTCACGACCACGCGGGCGCTCATCCTCCGACCTCATCCGGATTCCTCAGGGCGAGACAGCTGTTGGAGCCGCCGAAGCCGAAGGAATTGGAGAGGGCAACCCGGATCCGCCGCACCCGGGGCTGGCCGCGCACGAAATCGAGATCGCACTCCGGATCCGGCGCCGCTAGGTTCGCGTTCACCGGCAGCACGCCGTGATGAATCGACAGGGCGCAGACGGCGGCCTCGACCGCTCCGGCGCCGGCGATCAGGTGCCCCATGAGACTCTTGGTCGAACTGACGCCGATCTGTCCGGCCTGGGGGCCGAAGACCGCCCGGACGGCGGCGCACTCGCTCCGGTCGTTCATGAGGGTGGAAGTGCCGTGGGCGTTCAGGTAGTCCACCTCTTCCGGCAGGACGCCGGCCGTCGCAAGGGCCTGGCGCATCGCCTGAATCGGCCCATCGCCGGAAGGATGGGAATCGGTGATGCGATAACTGCTGAGCGAGTTCCCATCACCGGCCAGTTCGGCATAGATCCGCGCCCCGCGCCGGTGAGCCGCGTCCCACGCTTCGAGGACCAGCAGGCCGGCGCCCTCGCCGAGGACGAAGCCGTTGCGCGTGGCGTCGAAGGGGCGGCTGGCTCGCTCGGGTGTCGCGTTGTCTGGCGAGAGCGCCCCCAGCAAACAAAAGCTCGCCAGGCCGATCGGGTTGATCATGGAATCGAAGCCCCCGGCGAGAACGTAATCGGCCGTGCCGCGCCGAATCAGTTTCATGGCCGTTCCGACTGCCTGACTCCCAGAGGCGCACGCCGTGTGGACTGAGGTGGCGTAGCCGCGGATTCCGAACCGGTGGAGCAGGAGGGCCAGCCCGGCGCAGGTCTGGCTGCGACAGAAGGCCAGAGGATCCATCGCGAAGCCGTCAGTCAGCAGTCGATCCGGGTGGAAGTGGCCGTCGGGGGCGCAGTGTCGGTGCACCTCCCTGAGCTCGCCGAACCCCAGGCCCGTCTTGCCGCTTCCCACCACGCAAGCCCAGCGCGTCGCGTCGCTGGCCTGCGGCCGGATTCCGGCATCGCGCAGAGCCTCGTCGGCCGCGGCGAGGGCCAGAACGTGGGAGCGGTCGGCGAACTTGAGGAGCTTGCGGTCTTCGATAACGTGGCGGGGGTCGAACTCTTTCACCTCGGCAGCAATGCGCACCGGAAAGCCACTGGCGTCGAAATGGGTGATCGGCGCCACACCGCTGCTGCCCGCCAGGAGGGCGCGCCAGGTGGCGGCGGCGTTGTTTCCGAGCAACGCAACCAGGCGGCAATTTCAGAAGACTCAATGCCCGCAACCACCGAAATCGGCTCGCCTCACCTTTGAGGTAGACATCGTCTGAATCGCCGAGTCCATCTCGTCTTGTCCCAAAGCCCTTCCACTGACGTCAATGGCTGGGAATTCGCTGGGAATCGATGTGGGAGCAAAGTGGGAATGTGGGAATTGGACCGGGTTTCTCTAGGGTCCAGGACCGAATCCAGTTCGCTGCGAACCTAGACGTGAAGGTCTGTCGCCGTTCGAACCCGTATTTGAGTCACAACCACGTTTCCTGCTCCCGCCGTCTCACAGCATTCCCGGCGGTAGCGAACCTCTGGCGCAAAAGCTCAAGCAGCTCCGGTCGATCTCGAGCCACGATGATGAGCAATCGGGCCATCGTCGCGCCTTCCCGATCCAGAGGCATCGCTGCCTCCGGGGGCTGGACGGTGAACGACTGGAAGGTGAGACAAGTTCAGGCTAATACAGCCTCAAGGCGTTTGAGGGAATAGTTTACTCGCTTGGGTTTCCCGCGTGGACCACTCGAAAGTCGGGTACGTAGCCATCGCCACGAGCGCTCGGCAGAACGAATGGTCTGGCGCCCACCACGTATCGTCGTCCCGGCCACTCACACGACTGGCGCAGGCGCACCCATTCATCGCACGCCTTTGGCGAACTCGCTTTCTCGGATGAAGCGCCAGCCTGCGCGCTCCGCAGCGCCACGGTCGTCGCTCTCACCGGAGATGCCGAGGATGTTGCCGACCATCACGTAGTCATGCGCCGGAATGTGCTGCCGCAGCTGACGCAAGAAGTCATGCTTCTCGATGCCGCATGGCCCCACGAACGAGCAGATGTGGTGCCAGTCCGGGCAGTGCAGCGTCACCATCGCCCAATTCCCACAGAGGCCGACGATATGGCCGTGCTCGCGTAGCTCGACGAGTTCGAACAGCTTCACAGGACCCTTGCTGACCTCTAGGGTCTCATCCACGTCGAACGCATACACGACCATAGCGGTTTCCTCCAGCCACAGGGTGTACAGCGATTCTGTATCGTCGTGCCGGTTGTGTATCGGAGACAGCCGAGATGCTTTCGTATAGCGACCATAGGTCACGATTATTGTGGACCCCCTAGACCCCTTAGTCGTCCTTCCCCAACTCTGGCAGAGTCCCATCCGGCGTGACGGAGGGACCAGTCCGGAGCGCCAAGGGAAGACCCGACGCCCGCGGGTGACACCGCTCTGCGCGTCGCGCGCGCCGCTTGGGGTGGCTATGTGAGCATCCGCTCGACCAGCCGCCAAAGCTCATCGCGCGTGAAGGGCTTTCGGAGAATCGGCACGTGGCCGGCACCGAAGAGCGAGACCACCATCGGTAGAGGCATCTCCCCTGTCACGAAGACCACACGGGAGGCCAAATGTGGCCATCTCTGTGCAATGTTCTGGTATAAGACCTCGCCGGCCATTTGGGTCATGTGTAGGTCGGTCAGGATGAGGGCGTAGGTTCGTTCGGCAAGCATCGTGAAGGCCTCCCTCGGGTTCCCGGTTGCCTCCGCATCGTGACCGAAGCCGCTCAGGAGATCCACTAGGATGTGACGAACCTCAGCTTCGTCGTCGATGATGAGGATGCGATGCGCCATAGTCGAATCCCCGCCCGTCAGGTAGGGCTCGCCGATCCAGTTGCGCGGATGGATCGATGTTGGATATTGCGAGCGATAGAAACGCGAGTCCGTCGGTATCAACGCGCCACACCAGTCCCCTTAGACTCCAGCGCGACGGTCGTCTGATGATGATGATGCTAACTGCCTCCAGCGGGGATGCTTCGTGGACTTATAATAGGTTCACTAGGCGCGAATCGTGCGGCAGTAGAATCTCGTTCGGCTCCGTGACATTGGGCCTGCGGGGTCAGCGGACGAAATCGCTGATCGTGGGAATTACCGTCCCGGGAGCTTCTTCCATCAGCCAGTGACCCGGGCCGGCGACTACCTGACCGCGGACGTCGGACACCACCAGCTTCGCCTGCTCGATCAGGAAGGTGCGGCCCGCCTTCTCGCCTCGAAGCGCGAGACACACTCTAGCTCAGAGCCCGCTTCCTCTTGTGCCCGCACGACGGGCACTCTAGTGCATGAACAGTTCGCCATTCTCCTTGGTCATCTCCGTCCGTCTCATCTGGCTGCCGCGCTCGGGACAATCGAGGTTGCTGCTGCTCCGTTTGGATACCTGGACGGCCATGGTCTCCTCCCTTCCAGGCAGTGTGCATCCGCACCCTCTGAAGCACGTCATTTTTTTTGAATCACAGGGGTACAGATAATCCTCCCTCGCTGCCCCCCGGTAAGTACGCGTCCTCGTTTGCTTCGCTTTCCCGGGTTTTGGGGGGTTCGGAAACCACTTGGTTCTTGAGCGAAGGCTATATCGATATCGATCATTGCGGCGGCTCGCAATCACTGAAATCGACTCGCTTTCGACGCGGGACATTTTACGGCGACGGGACACAGGCACTCTTACCGGTGTCCTCTGTCCAAGCGTTCCCTGCATCTCAGATTCGTCGGAATGAAGCGGAATGCATAGGAGGCGGCCCTCACGCAGTCGCCGGTTCACATTGCGTCGCGGCCCTCAACCACGATTCGCCATTCACGCGACCATTTGGATTGTCCACAGATCGTCGCACATGTTGGATTCGGTCAGGTACGCATAGGGGATCGTGAAATACCCCTGCATGCCCCACGAGGTACCCCACGAATTGCGCATCACGAAGCGCTCCTTGGCGTCGTTGTAGCCGACCGCGAGGATCGCGTGACCACCCAGAAGCTTCTCGCTGGTGGCGGGCATCGGCACGACGCCGGACTTGGCGACCTGCGGCGACTCGAACGACTCATACACTGAGATGCCCAGGATGACGGGGAACCCCCCGGCGAGACATCCTCTCATCTGATCCAGAGTCTGCACAACGCGCTGGTAGGTGACCGCCTTGCCCAGAGGAGCGTCCTTGAAGGCCCTGGCTGGAGGCCTTGTGGCAAAATTCGTAATCACATACGGCCAGTCGGTCTCCGGGCAGACGCCAACATGGTTGACCGACTTGATGCCGTCGCGGATCTGCGCACCCGCGTCCTGGCCCACAGTGTGCTCCATCACCCGCTCGTTGTAGTAGACGAACAGACGGGACGGAGTGAACGGCGTGGGCGCCTTCTGCCGGATCTGCTCGAACTGGATCGCCGCCGCAATCGCGTTGGCGGTATACGAGCCAAGCTGGCCTTGATCGTAGATGGGTGGACAGCCGGGTCGCAGGTCAACCGAGGGCGGCAGCGCGGCGACTCGCGCTGCCGCAAAAACCAGGTCCCGCTGATCCGGGACATCGGGCATCCAGCCGTAGTGGCCGAGATACTTGCCGCGTGCTCCCGTTGCTGTCTGGACGACACTTCTCTTCGACGCCGTTCCCGGATGTGTCTTGCTCATGACGTCCCCTCGTGACTGCCTGTTGGAGCGGAGGAGCATGACGGCGCTTGTCTCGGCAATCGCCTCGGCGCCATCAACGGGCGACCGTGCTTCACGGAACTGGGATGCACTCCTTGGCTCGCGATGCGTACATCTCTCGCCTATTTCATTGTCCCCGTGACGGCGCCAAGGCGTCGGCATCCGGGGCCAGAAGGATGACTTTTCGTTGAACTTGTGTCCCCCGGCCTCATGCGAAGGATTTTACTGTTTTAGAGGTACAGGCGGCCGGTAGGTTTTCGAGACGGCTCGAGGCTGGATGAGGACTGAAACGCGACTTTCACTCCCCTGTGCCCAGAGCTGGAGTAGGCGGGAACCGATGGTTCAGATCAGGGGCCCGCACGCACTGGAATCGACCACTTTGATCTTTGAGATGAATCTCTACTTAGCGGGCGACCTAGTCGAATCAGCGCGCCGCCAAGGGGCGTTGGCTGTTCCTATGCTCGGAGTGGTCCGCATCGAGGGTCTTGCAACACGTCGGCAGGCGAAGCCTTGTATGACTCCCGGGCGGAGGGATGGCTGGGGTAGAGTAGACGAGGACTTCGGCCCATGGAGCCGCAAACTTCACCATTCTGGAGCCTGCCCACGGCGCAGGTCCTCGGACGCCTGGAGACGGGGCCGAAGGGTCTCTCGACTGTCGAGGCCGCATTACGGCTGAAGCAGTACGCCGCCCGCCGCCTGGCACCCAAGAAGCGCACAGACGCCCTGACTCTTCTCATACGGCAGTTTTCCAGCCCCATCGTGCTCCTGCTCTTGGGCGCCACCACGATCTCGCTCTTCCTGCACGACACCACGGACGCCGCGATCATCCTCGCCATCGTGCTGGCGGGCGGCCTGCTCGGCTTCTGGCAGGAGCGGGGGGCGGCAGGAGCGGTGGAGAAGCTCCTCTCGCTCGTGGAGGTCAAGGCTCAGGTACTGCGGGACGGCGCCCCGCACGATGTTCCGATGGCCGACGTGGTTCCGGGCGACGTGGTCGTTCTCTCGGCCGGCGCCGCGGCCCCGGGCGACTGCCTACTCCTCGAGGCACGAGACCTCTTTGCGGACGAAGCCACCCTGACCGGCGAGACGTTCCCAGCGGAAAAGCTGGTGGCGGTCCTGGCGGCCGAGACGCCGCTGGGCAAACGAACGAACGCCGTTTTTATGGGCACCCACATGGTTTCGGGCACCGCCACGGCCGTGGTGGTCGCGATCGGCCGTGACACCGAGTTCGGGGCCGTGGCGGATCGTCTGAAGCTGCGCCCGCCCGAGACCGACTTCGAGCGCGGGGTGCGGCGCTTCGGCTACCTTCTCCTGGAAGTGACCTTGTTGCTGGTGATCGGCATCTTCGCCTTCAACGTCTACCTCCACCGTCCCGTGCTCGACTCGTTCCTGTTCTCGATGGCGCTGGCCGTGGGCCTGACCCCCCAGCTCCTCCCCCGCAATTGTCAGCATCAACCTCGCCCAGGGGGCGCGCCGCATGGCCGACCACAAGGTCATCGTCAAGCGCCTCGCCGCTATCGAGAATTTCGGCAGCATGAACGTGCTGTGTACCGACAAGACGGGGACCATCACGGAAGGGGTGGTCACGCTGCAGTCTGCCACCGACCTGGGAGGGCAGGCGAGCGATGGGGCACTGCTCTACGCCTACCTCAACGCCTCGTTCCAGACTGGCTTCTCAAGCCCCATCGACGCCGCGATCTGCAACCACTGTCGTATCGACATCTCGGCCTGGAAGAAGCTGGACGAGGTGCCCTACGATTTCCTGCGCAAGCGCCTCTCCATCCTCGCCGCCGGTCCCGAAGGTACCGTCATGATCACCAAGGGCGCCTTGGCCCAGGTGCTGGAGGTGTGCACCACGGCCGAGGACGGCGCGGGGGTCGCGGTGCCGCTGGCGAGCGTGCGGGAGCAGATCAACACGCGCTTCGCCGAGTACAGCGCGAGCGGCCAACGCACCCTGGGCCTGGCCCGCAAGAAGCTCGGCGCCGAAACTCGGATCGGCAAGAACAGTGAAGCCGGAATGAGTTTTCTCGGCTTTCTCCTGTTCTCCGACCCACCCAAGCCCGACATCGAGGCAACCATTGGGCGGCTACGCGAGCTCGGCGTGAGCCTCAAGGCCATCACCGGGGACAACGCCTTGGTGGCAGCTGCCGTCGCACGCAAGATTGGATTCGATGACCCGCAGGTCCTGTCGGGGCACGAACTGGGGCTGATGAGTGACGGGGCGCTCCTCAACCGGGTCAGCCAGGTAGACATCTTCGCCGAAGTAGAGCCCAACCAGAAGGAGCGCCTCATCCTGGCCCTGCGTAAGGCGGGGCACGTCGTCGGCTACATGGGGGACGGGATCAACGACGCCTCGGCGCTGCACGCCGCGGACGTCGGGCTGTCCGTGGAGGGCGCGGTGGACGTGGCCAAGCAGGTTGCCGACATCGTCCTGCTGGAAAAGAACCTGGACGTGCTGATCGACGGGGTGCGAGAGGGGCGCACCACGTTCGCCAACACGCTGAAGTACGTCTTGATGGCCACCAGCGCGAACTTCGGCAACATGTTCAGCATGGCTGGGGCCTCACTGCTGCTGCCCTTCCTGCCGCTCCTGCCCAAGCAGATTCTGCTCACCAACCTGCTCACCGACCTGCCGGAGATGACCATCGCCAGCGACAACGTCGACGCCGAGATGCTGGCCCGGCCCCGTCGTTGGGACATCGCCTTCATCCGCTCCTTCATGCTGACCTTTGGCGTGCTGAGCTCGATCTTCGACTACCTGACCTTTGGCGCCCTGCTCTACATCCTCCGGAGCGGTCCTGCGCAGTTCCGTACCGGATGGTTTGTCGAATCAGTGCTCTCGGCCGCGCTCGTGGTTCTGGTGGTCCGCAGCCGTCACCCCTTCTTCCGAAGCAGACCCGGCAAGCGTCTGCTGCTGGCGACCCTGGGTGTGGTCGCGGCCACCCTGGTGCTGCCCTTCCTGCCCGTCGCAGCTGTGCTCGGACTAACGCCCCTGCCGCTCGTCTTCCTGCTTCTGCTCGCCCTCATTGTGGTGATGTACATCGTGTCCGCGGAGGTCACGAAGCGGCTCTTCTACCACCATTTCGAGCCGCCGGCTGCCCGCCAATCGTTCGGCATTTCACCCTCGTGACTGGGGAATACGAACTGAGGCCTCATGACCCGTAAGATACGGCGTCGTCGACATTCGGGCGCAGGTCGGGAGCCGTGGCCGACCCGGTTCTTCGCCGAGCTCGGGCCGGGCCTCATCACCGGCGCCGCCGTCGACGATCCCTCCGGCATCTCCACCTACTCCGTGGCGGGCGCGGCCTTCGGCTATGCCCCACTCTGGACGGCGGTCTTTTCCTTTCCCCTGATGGCCGCTGTCCAGCTCATGTGCGCGCGGCTCGGCATGGTGTCGGGCCGCGGCTTGGCAAGCGTCATTCGCCGACGCTACTCCCGGCCCGTCCTCTGGGGAGCGTGCGCACTGCTCATCGTCGCCAACACCATCAATATCGGCGCGGACCTCGGCGGCATGGCCGAGGTCACAGAGATGATGACCGGCGTGAAGGTATTCGTGTGGACGCCGCTCTACGCTGGGTTCATCGTGTCCCTGCTTTTTTGGACTTCGTACCGCCACATCGCCCGTATCTTCAAATGGCTCACGCTGGTTCTCTTCGCCTACGTCCTGGCCGCCTTCCTCGCTCGACCCGACTGGGCTGTGCTCACGGCCACCGTGATCCCGCACATCGAGTGGTCCAATAGGTACCTGGCCACCTTCGTCGGCATCCTGGGCACCACGATCTCGCCCTATCTCTTCTTCTGGCAGGCCGCCCAAGAAGTCGAGGAGGATAAGGCAGCCGGTCTGCGGACGGTTCAACAGCGCCGCGGCTCGACCGACGCCGAGCTCCGGCGCGCGCAGAGGGATGTCCTGACGGGCATGCTCTTCTCGAACGTCGTCATGTACTTCATCATCCTGACGACCGCCGCCACCCTCCACGCTCACGGGCAGACAGACATCGCGACCGCCCGGCAGGCGGCCGAGGCGCTCCGGCCGCTGGCCGGAGACTGGGCCTACTGGCTCTTTACCCTCGGGCTGATCGGCACAGGCCCGGTGCTCGCGGGCTCCTGCGCGTACGCCGTGGCCGAGGCGGAGGGCTGGCGTGGCTCCCCCGAAGATGCGCCCCGCCTCGGACGCCGCTTCTATGCGGTGCTGGCAGTCTCGATGCTGGTGGGGCTAATCCTGAATTTCGTTGGCCTCAACGCCGGAGTGCTCGCGGCGCCGCTCATCGTGCTGGTCGTGCTCCTCACGAGTGACCAGACCGTGATGGGAAAGCGGGTCAACCCGCCACTCCTTCGGTGGCTCGGCTGGGCAACGGCTGTCATCATGACGGTGGCGACGGTTGGGATGTTTGTGACGCTGTGAGGTCCGTGGTCACGAACATGCCAGCGCGTGGCCATCTGCGTTCCAAGCGGGGAATCGTACCCAAACGCTCCCAGTGGCAGCTTCATATTCCGATACACGGAACACATGCGCGCTTCACACGGTCACCGCACACTGTGAGCGAGATCGAGGTTGGCTATAGGCGCGGACCGCCCCCTTCGTGAGGTCAGGTCGTGCGAGAGGAGGTGACAATCATGAAGTTCGGCACATTCGGTCGGCTCGCAACCGTCCTGCTGCTAGCCGGCACCGTCGCCGTCTCCGCGGCAGGATGCGTGTTCGTGCCGTACCCAGTCGGCGGCTACGGACACTACGGTCACGATGAACAAGATGGACGCCAGTATCGCAGGTAACCCTTATGGCTTCTCGCCCCGGCGGGCGCCGAGCACCATCTCGGCGTCCGTGCGGTCACCGTCTTACGCTGCGCGGGTTGGGGGGCCTGCGTCTTACGCCGATTCTGCGAGAGTCGATTGGCGGGCTCACACGGGATCGCCAGCACCTTAGCGCACGTAACACAGGAATAGAACCGCGGGGCGGGCACCAGGGTGGCCCCGGACGGCATGAGGGCTGCCACATTCATGGCCGCCTGCTCCTGCTCGACCAGGGCCTCGTCCTCGGCACTCATCCACGTGCCCGCGCCAATGTTGCCGCGGATGCCGTCGGGCTCCGGTGTGCTGCGCTCGTCGATGCTCATTCCTTCCTCCCGTGGCGTGGCGCCGTCGGCGTGTTCGCGCACGCCGGGGGGAGTCTTTCCGTCAGCGAGCGTCCCGCTTCGCCTGGTGTCGTTGCCCCGCGCCCGCGTATGGCCCTGGGTCGCTGCCGCCTGGGTCTTTTGGAATTGCCGCCTGGCGACGTTCTCAACTGCACTCGACCGAGCCGCCTTGCTTCGACTGGCGGTCTTCGCCTCTGCCGCCGCTGCAGACGCGTCTTGGTTTGGGTGCGGTGACTCGAGCTGAGGCCTTCTTGCTCTTCCTCATTTTCGTGACTCCTCCACCTTCACCTTGAGGGCCTTCGCGAGTTTCTCGATCATCGTGAGCGTACCGAAGGGCCCCCGTGCGCGTGCCCGAGCCCGTGCCGTGCCTGTTAGCCGACCGAGTCTGGCACCTCCGCGGCCTCGGGCGGGCGGCGCTCCTCCTTTCGCCGATCGTCAGAGATCTCGACCGCGATCGCGGCAGCCTGCTGCGCCGGCACGCCCTCTGTGCGGCGCTCGTACTCTTCCTCTGCCCGCTCGTCCCCGACTCGCTGTTCCACATCTGCGACCTGCTCCTGCTGACCCGGCAGCTCGACGCGCAGCTCCTCGATAAGCATGATGACCGTCGCTGCGACAGGGAGCGCAAGGAGCGCACCGAGGATCCCCATCAGGGTCCCGCCCGCAAGGAGCGCGATGAGTACGACGGGCGAGGGAAGGCGTAGCGCTCGGCCATAGATTCGCGGAACGAGCACGCGGCTCTCGAATTCCTCGTACGCGAGCATGATCAGCAGGACGACGACCACGACGACCGGGCCTCGCGCCAGCGCCGCGAGGACCATCGGTGCTATCGAGAGGAAGGCGCCGATGTACGGAAGGACATCCGCGACGCCCGCAAACACGGCAAGCGCCACCGCATTTGGCACGCCGCTCGCCACCAGGAGCACGAACGAAAAGACCGCGATGAGCAGGCACGTGATCACCTGCCCGCGGATGTACGCGCCCACAATCGTCTCCAGATTCATCATGACGCGGGCCAGGCGAATATGGTGCGAGCGACGAACAACCGCAAACAGCCCGCCACGAAGCCGGTCACGGTCGATCATGATGTAGAGCGCCAGGAAGATGGCGCTCGCGCCGTACGCGGCGATCTCGAACACCCGCATCGAAAAGGCCAAGACCGTTCCGCTGATGGCGCTCGCGGTAGCGTCATATCTGATGTTCCGCAGCCAGCCTGCAAGCGCCGCGGTCAGGTTGGAGCGGGCGAGATAATCCGCGATGCGTGCGCGAAACTCGGGCTCCTGCTCGACCAGCGCTGACGCCTGGGCCAGGAGCGACGGGATCGTCAGTGTCACAGCCAAAGCCGCAACGACGAAGAGGAGGGTGAACACGATGGCGATCCCGAGGTTACGCTTGACACCCCGAGCCTCCATCCAGCTGACGGCTGGACTCATCGTTCCGACGATGAGGAGAGCGACGGCGAGCACCAGGAGGACCGGCCAGAGCCGGAGCAGCAGCCACATGCCGCCCACGACGAGGACGAGGTGGATCATCGTCGCGGGCGATACCTCGAAGCGCACCACGCGCGTCTTCTCCTCCGCGGAGGACGGTCGCGCGGAGAACGGCGGAATGTCGGCTGTCTCGGGTTGGATGTCCGTCTTCACGTTCTCTTCAGCCGTGTCACTGTTGGAGGCAGCGGCGTGCCGAGCTCGCTGCGCGAGTCAAATCGTTTTGCCGCCAACCGCACGATCCCCTTGCACAAGCCACGCTAGAGCAGGCGCCACCACAGCCGGGCCGTCCACTCTTTCATCCGGAGCCACAGCGACCTGCGCTTCCAGCTTTCGAGTTCGATCGCATCGGACGCCGCGATGTCCTTGGCGTATGCCGCCTGCATCTGCTGCGCGAACTCGTGCCCGAGAATCACCGCATTGACTTCGTCGTTGTCCAGGGCGCTGCGCCAATCCAGGTTGCTGGAACCGACGCAGGACCAGACGCCGTCGACGATTACGGTTTTTACATGCAGCAGGGCACCGCGCCTCTCGTAGATCTTCACGCCTCCCTCCAGCAACTTCGAGTAGTGCGAGCGTCCCGCGTAGAATGCCGAATTGGAATCGGACTGGCTCGGCAGGATCAGCCTGACGTCCACGCCGCGTCTTGCGGCATCCAGCAGGGCCTTGAGCAGCTGCGGGTCGGGCACGAAGTAGGCGTTGGTGATGTACACTTGCTTTTCCGCGTTCGTGATCGCCGATATGAGCGTCAGATAGATCAGGCTGAACGGATCGTCCGGCGTGCTGCCGATCGCACGGACTATGTCCTTGCCCTGCGGCACGAGCGCGGGAAAGTAGTCTTTCCGGGCCAGCGGCTTGCCGTGCTGCTTGTCCCAGGTTTGCATGAACAGCTTCTGGAATTCGCCGACCACCGGGCCTTCGACTTGAATGTCTGTATCGCGCCAGCCGCCTGTCGCGTCCGCCGGCCTTTCGCTTCCCCTGGCGGAGGATCCGGACGAATAGACGCTGCTGATGTTAATGCCGCCAAGGAATGCCGTGCGCCCATCCACCACCAGCAGCTTGCGGTGATCGCGATTGTTGAGCGTCCATGGCTTCGTCACGGCCGGGTTGAATTCGAGCACCTGGACGCCGGCTTGCGTCAGGCGATCGAAGAACGTCTTGGGCGTGCCGAATGCGCCGAGGCTGTCATAAATCAGGTTGACCTGGACGCCCTGCGCCTGCCGCTCGAGCAGGAGATCCGAGAACTGCCGCCCCACCTCATCGTCTTCGATGATGTAGGATTCCACGTTGATATGGTCTTTCGCCGTGCGGATAGCGGCGAACATGGCCTGGTACGTGGCCGGGCCGTCCTGCAGCAACGTGACCTTGTTACCCACCACGAGCGGACTGCCGACGATGTCTTGCTCGAGCTCAATCTGCTTGTCCAGCATGTCCACGTCGCCGGATGTTCGTTTGAGTTTCGCCATGAGCGCGTCGCTTCTTATCGCCGACAGCTGACCGAATGCGTTTTCGAATCGCGCGGCCTGCGCGGCGCGGCGCTCCTTCACGACCTCGGTATCGGGCAGCGTTGCGCAACCCGCCATCAACAGACAATATGTCGCGACCGCCGCAAGTCTAAACGCGCGAATCCGACTATCGTGGCTCACTACTGTGACCAAGAGGCGGAGGGCGTGGAACCGGAGGCACAGGAGTAGTCCCCTTGCTCGAGGGAGCCTGGTACAACCACCGGGAGGTACAGCGTCGATCGGAGGTGTCGCGACGACTCGGAGGATATGGGTAGACGTATTGAGTCCGAGGAGCCAGGATGGCTGCCGTAGCATCGGCGCTACGGCGGCCGTCAACCCTTTCAGTTTTACTTGGCCTCCCTTGCCCAACCCCTAGCAATTCCATTTCCATGTCATCGAATTCAGTCATGCCAGCCTTGTAATCCCTTTGGCCCGACTCCCCTGATGGCCTGCTGGAGAGCCAGTTCCACTCAACCAATGGGCATGGACCATGCCACCGGGCGCTCCCCTCTCAAGTCCCCGAGAACACGGCTGATCGCACTCTCGCGGTTTGGTTTAGGGGATCGATTTGTGACGAATAAAGGCAGATGTCCAAAAAGAATTGACGGAAGATGGCGCAAGGCTAAACTTCTCACTTCCGTCTGAGCAAGCGAGCGGTGTGTGGGTTAGACAGCACCGCCACAAGGCCGCGAAGCAGCTCGAGGGGGCGCGACGGGAGCGATACGAAGGAAAGGATCTTCGTTTGCGCGGGGCGGCCGAGCGGTGGATCAAGGAAGGCAAAGCCGCCACACTGGACCCGGCTTTCCTGTCATCGGTTCTGGGCCAACGAGGTTCGCCTGCTGCTCGGCGGCATCGCCTCCAACCTCGGCAATCTCCTGCACCGGCTCGTCCTTCCCCTTGCCATCCAAAGTGGGTCCCTGATCAGGCTCCAGCAGCGGTAGTCGCCCGCCGGTCTTGACACAGCCTCTGTTTAGGCAGATCGTTGCGCGCATCGGGCGACTCGCGTGGCATCCGACCTGATAGCGCGACCCGCCGAAACGGGAACAGGCTTGGCGCTGGCGGGAGTGCCCCTCCGTTGCGTGGTCACGGCCGACCAGCCTTCCGAGGATGCCGGATCAGTGCGGCGAATGACCCTTGCTACTGTTCCGAGGACGCGACAATGGCGGCCAGAAGGGTTACGTCGCCACTCGGCAGTGAGAGACGAGGAGAAATGATTCCATATCGAAACTCCAGCTGAGGCCACCGCGATGAGCGGTCCCAATGAGAATTCTGTCGAAGGAACCGTCCCGCACGTCGAACGGCGGCTGGCCGCTATCCTGAGCGCCGATGTGAAAGGCTACAGTCGCTTGATGGGCAACAACGACGTCGCGACGGTAGAGACGCTCACCGCCTACCGAGAGGTCCTCACTCAGCTAGTCGGAGAGCAGCGTGGGCGCGTGGTAGACGCACCAGGGGATGAGCTTCTCGCGGAGTTCCCCAGCGTCGTGGATGCCGTCCGGTCTTCCGTCAGTATCCAGGGAGCGCTCGAGGTGCGAAACGCAGGCGTTCCCGTTGACCGCCGCATAGAGTTTCGAATCGGTGTCAACCTCGGCGAGGTGATTGTTGAGGGAGACCGGATCTACGAGGATGGCGTCAACATTGCCGCTCGCATTCAGGCATTGGCCGCCGGCGGAGGCGTCTGCATCTAGGGGTCGGTGTATGACGAGATCGCGAACAAGCTACCTCTCGACTGCGAGTCACTGGGAGAGCACGCGCTCAAAAACATCGAGGCGCCGGTACGCGTGTATCGGGTGCGCCCGACTGCCGCGCGCGGCGAAGCTCCGCCCGAGTCAACATTGACGGAGGCTGGACCCGCGCTCAAGCAGAGCGAAACACTGTCCGTCGCCGTGCTTCCGTTCGCGAACATGAGCGACGACCCAGAGCAAGAGCATTTCACAGACGGCATCACCGACGATATCATCACCGATCTCTCAAGGATCGCCGGGCTCACCGTCATCGCGCGTAGTTCAAACTTTTACTGACAAGGGCACGGCGCTCAAGATTCCAGACGTGGGGCGCGAGCTAGGTGTCCGGTACGTCTTAGAGGGGAGCGTTCGGAAGGTCGGCGAGCAGGTCCGTATCACAGCTCAGCTGGTTGATGCGGTCGCCGGACATGGTCTATGGGCGAGCCCTATGATCGTGATCTCAAGGACATCTTTGGGGTTCGAGATGAGATCTCACAAAAGATCGCGATGGCGTTGAAGGTGAACCTCACCGCCGAGGATGAGGCGTCCGGAGCGCCGTAGCGCACAGCTTGAGCGGTGAATCGTTGGTAGATCGGCCCCACCTAGAAGCGCGCGACGCGCTCGAGAGACACGGGAGATCGTCCTAGGCTGCCGCGTCGAAGGAGCCCGATGATATTACTTACTTAAATGATATTCCAAGTCTGAACCAATTCTCGCGGTAGAGGTTACGTCAACGCCCGAGCTAGGAGCGGACTTTGGATCACTGTTTCAAGAGCGGCGCGCGTCCAACCGGATCGACGCCCTCTGCGCGCGCGCCCGGCCACGAGGACTCGGGCCCCGCTCGCGATCACCACGCTCAGCCTCGCCTTGTCTCCACCCCGAACCCGCCATCCCGCGTCTGGTGCCGGGGTTCGCCGGGGGCGGCCAGACCTGACGGGACGCCGCCCCCTTTAGTCGTTCCTATGCGCAAGATTCTGCGTTGCAAACTCCCAGTTCAGGAGGTTGTCGATGACCGCGACGAGGTAGTCCTTCCGGCGGTTCTGATAGTCGAGGTAGTAGGCATGCTCCCAGACATCCAGCGTGAGCAGGGGGGTCGCGCTCGTGGGAAGAAGGTCTTCGCCGTCGGGAGTCGCGACGATCTTGAGTGTGCCGCCTTCGGCGATGAGCCACGCCCAGCCGCTGCCGAACTGCCCCACCGCAGCCGCGACGAATGCCTTCTTGAAGGTGTCGTAGTCTCCAAATGAGCTCTCGATCTTCTCCGCGATCTCCCGCGGTGGCTTCCCCCCGCCTCCCGGCCGCATGCTGTTCCAGTAGAACGTGTGGTTCCAGGTCTGCTGAGCGTTGTGGAGAATCTCCACCTTCTTCGGATCGCCGACCGTCCTCCTGACGATGTCCTCGAGCGGCATGTCGGCCTCGGGCTTGCCCGCGATGAGCTCATTCAGCTTGTCTACGTAGGCCTTGTGATGCTTGCCGTAGTGGAAACCGATCGTGTTCTTCGAGATGAAGGGCTCGAGAGCGTTATCCGCCCACGGCAGGGGCGGCAGAATGATCGGCTTAGCCGTCGTTAGTATCGCGTTGGTCGTTGCCATGTCAATCTCCTTAGGTGGCGAATCTCCTTGATGACGTTCACCGCGCCCCCGCGGTCCGGGGGGAATTACTTGTTGGCCTCCCGATAGGTCAGCTCGTTCTTTACCGACTTCACGCCGGGGACGTTGCGGGCCTTCTCGGAAGCCCTGGCGGCCGCGCTGATGCTCGCCACCTCGCCGGTCAGCGTCACGACACCACCATCGGTGCGCACGTCAACCTTCTTGAGCTGCGCGTCCTTGGACATACGCGATTCGACCCCCTTGGCGATGCCCTTGTCATTGGCGTCCACCGCCTTGCGGGCCGCCGGCGATACCACCTGGAGATCGTTCTTCACGGACTTGGCGTGCTCGACCCCCTTGGCGACCTCGGCGGCCGCCTGCTTGGCCTCATCGGAGTCGACCTTGCCCCGCAGGTGCACGACGCCGTTCTTGGTGTCGACGCTGATCTGAGTCCCCTTCACGCGCTCGTCCGCAAAGAGGGCGATCTTGGTCTTGGAGGTGATCCAGGTGTCGCTGAACTCGGTCTTCACTTCCTCGGTCGTGCTCTTGGCCTTGTCCTTGGGAGTCTGGGCTTGCGCCGCGAAGGGCGCGGCCACGACACACGCGCCGAGCACCGTGACCGCCATCATCTTTCCGTACCGCATGAATGCTTCCTCCTTGAAGGTTGTCGAGTTGACGCAGTGAGAGCGTGTCCGCTATCGACGCGGAAGGCTACCGCCGGGCCCGCGGCCCAGTCGGGTTGGACCAACCTACGCGTCGGTATCAGAGGCAGCGTGCCGACTCGCCGGTGCGAGGTTCAGAAACGAGAGCATGGCGCTGACGAAGAGAAGCGTCCCACCGATACAGAAGAACCTCTTCGAATCGTCCCAGGTCACCCCGGTCAGCCATTCCGGGGCCACCAGCACCCTCTTGTCTGCCCACTTGTTCTTGGTGTCCACGCGCAGGTAGCGGATGACCCAGGCCGTGTCGTCGACGAGGAGATCCTCGACGTGACCGATCTCCCCGTCTTCTGTCTCCACGGCATAGCCCATGACGGTGGTCGCCGCCTGCAGGTGCGGCTCTCGACACGCCCGGGCTTGGCCCCTAACGACTCCCGGCAGCGTGTGCATATCAACGCCCGCTTTGACCTGCGTCTTGGTCTGCGCGACTTGCAGGGTACTCGGGTCCGGGTCCCAGCGCCGTAGATGTCGGAGAGACGAGGACCCAACGATTTGGCAGCCAACTACCGGCATCGATCACCAAATAGCGAACCGTCCAGCGGAGGTCGTCGAAATACAGATCACGCACGCTACCGACTTCGCCGTCCGTCGCCGCGATCGTCACCCGTCGCAAGTCACTGATACTACGTAACACTCGCCGTCCTCCGCTCTGTTCGCCTGCCGGCGCTTGGGTCGGTGGCGGGTTAAGCTCTTCTGCCTCCTCCAACTTTTATCTGTCACTCCACTCCCATCACTTGGCGGGGCGGCGGGGTCTGTTGCCTGTCAGAACGTCCTTTACTTTGTCCACCGCCTTCTCTGCTTGTCCCTTCACCTTCCCCACCACCTGATCCAGTTTTCCCTCTCTCTTGAGGCGCTCGTCATCCGTCAGCACACCTGCCGCCTCTTTGATGCGACCTTTCACCTGATCGAGCTTGCCGCCCATGGCCGTTCTCCTTTCCCTATACCGAGACGACCGCATGTGCTGTGTGCTGTCGCCCCGTGTAGGTGTTGCAACCCCGTGCCGTGATAGTCGCAGCGTCAGGCTACCGAGGTGCTACCTCCGCCAACGAGAGTATCCCCAGCCCCCACCACCGAGTAGGAACAACACGACCAGAACGATCAACAACGTTTCCATCTCTCATCACCCCCCACCCTCAGCTGAGGAGGAGCGCGGAGCGGAGCCGGGGAGACCGCTTCTCTCCCCGGGGCCCCGCCGCGAACTCCAGAGATGTGCGCCTAGCTCACCTTCTCCATCGCCTGGCCGCAGCAACTTCCAGGCTTCGGGGCTTCGAGAAGAGGAGTGGAGGATGCACAAGGGCCTTTGTTTCACTCTAGTCGACGTCATCAAGCCCGCCTATTGGGCCTTGGTCCACTGAGGCAGCCCGGCTGATCGTCCGTCGCCGCCCGGCCACGCTTCTGCACCTCGGGTATCGCCCCGCCGCCGCGCTCTACGAATCTAGTCGGCGGTGCCTAGTGGCTCTTGGACCACCTACCCGTCCTCGGGCTCGTTCCTGTCGACGGACGCGGCCGTCCCGCTCATGTGGCGCATGCGCTCTACCATCCGATTCAGCTCGACTTCCAGCTTCTTCTTGATCTCGTTCATCTTTTTCTCCCCCTTCGGCGGCGCCGTCGGAAGTTTATAGGCTATACCGGAACCGGCCTGGAGCTCGCCCCGCGGCCTCCGACGTGGTACGAAACCGACGACGTCTATATTGATTACACCGACGATGGGTACTTCGTATATGACCGCGTGCACCCCGGTCCATTGAGGGAGCACCCATTCCACAGTCGACAGAGCCCCACGGAGAGAACGGGGACGTGATCAGGGGTCCCGGTCCGACGCCTGGGGAGACCGGCGTTTTAATGGGCCCGCCTGCCGAGGACAGGTCGGCCCGCGGCTCCCGTGTCACCGCCTGCGGTGGCGATGCAGGAGAGCGTCTTCGACTCGTCCCACGCCACCCGGGTGAGCCATCCCGGTGACACCAACACCGTTCTGCCCGCCCACCAATCTTCCGTGTCGACGACCAGGTAACGGATAGCCCAAGCTTTGTCGTCCACGAGGATGTCCTTAACGTGACCGATCTCTCCGTCTTCCGCCCGGATGGCGTAGCCCATGACCGCGGTCGCCGTCTGGAGGTGACAGTCGCCACCGTCTCCGGCACGGACCAGGCACTCGGGCAGGACTTCGTCCGGCTGAGCCGAGCTGACTGAGCTGACCGCAACCTGCGCCATGCTCGAGCCAAGGCGAAGGGTAGTCGGGTCCGAGCTCCGGACGGATATGGGGGAGACGCACAACCGACGACCCGGAAGCCACGGGCCGGCATCGACCACCAAATAGCGCACGGCCCAACTCCGGTCGTCGAAGTACAGATCGTTTACGCTCCCGAGCTGTCCGTCTGTCGCTGCGATGGTGAACCGCTTCAAATCGCTGATACCGCGCAGCATGACAAGTCCTCCCTCGCGATACTCGAGACGTACCGAGATTGGGGGTATTGACACTGAATGCGCCGTGCACGGCGAGTCTAGTCACCGTCACCCGGGAGATCCATTGGGCTTTAGTCCAATACGGGAGGGCGCCCGCCAATTTAGAGTGACGCGTTATGGCCGCTGAAGACCGTGTCGGAAACGGAGATGCGCGAACGGAATCTTCGAACGGAATCTCGCGTCTGGACGGTGTCCGGGTCCTCGTGGTCGAGGGCGAGCCCCAAGTCCTGGACCTCGTGGCCAACGCTCGAAATCTGAGCGAAGGGAAACGATGACCTCCTGGTACTGACAAGGAAGCCGCTGTCTTGCGGGGCTCGAAACTGGGTCCACCGCGACAGTGGATGTTTCGCTTCCAACTATTCCCCGAGCGACGGCGCGAGCCTTGCCGGTCGTCACCCGGGCGGCGTGCCCGCTGGCGAGGCCGCGCCCCCGGCCGGGTTGGCGCCCATCACAGGCCCCGGGTGACGCGTCTTCGCGCGGTGCCGCTCGTTCGCCTCCTCGACCGAGTGGGAGACGGTGAGGCTGGCGTCCCGCTTGGCCATCGTGACCAGCCTCTGGTAGTGGGCGTGCAGTAATCGGATCTCCGTCTCCGTCAAGTCCTCCACGTTGATCAGCCGGTTGCTCGCGCCCTGGAGGGCCGCCACGACCTCGTTGAGCTTCAGGTGGACGGCGCGGGCGTCCTTGTTCTGCGAGCGCTGGATGAGAAAGACCATCAGGAAGGTGATGATGGTCGTCCCCGTGTTGATCACGAGCTGCCACGTATCCGAGAAACCGAAGATCGGCCCCGTCACCCCCCACACGACAATGGTGGCGAGGGCGACGCCGAACGCCCACGAGCCGCCCGTCCACTCGGTGACCCGGTGGGCCAGCCCCTCCAGTGCCTCGCTGAGCCAGTGCCCCTGTCGAGGAGTCTCCGCTTGTGCGGTCATAGGCTGCGGCTGGCGCTCTTGGACACTTCGGCCGCCGCAGCCGATTCCTGGTTAGGTGCTGTGACCCGAGATGACGCCTTTTTGCTTTTGCCCATTCCCGATCCCCCTCGCCTCGGTCCAGTTAGGCTGGCGCGCTCGGCTCCTGCCACAGTCAGAGGCCATGGGGCCGAGGATCCCCGCGGTGGCCGAGGCCGAAGGCTGACGCGGCTCCCCCGAAGACACGCCCGGTCGAGCTGGTGGTGCTGCTCACGAGCGACTGCGCCGGGGCAGTTCAAGCGGTCAGCTACGCGTCATCGAACGCGCATGTTCTGCAGGGAGCCCACCACGCCGAAGGCCTGCAGTACCCAGATGACGACCACGATGACGACGACGACATTGAGGATCTGCTTGATCTTCCCGTCCATCGCGTCTCGTACGCACACTCGCCTACTCACAATGTAGTCGGCGTGCTCCACGCAGCCTAGTGGACCTTGGTCCACTAGGCCAACCCCGGGGGGTCGACTAGGGTCAACAAAGCATCACGGTCCCGGCTGGTATTGCACGGTGGTCGAATCAGCCGCGCCGTTGCGCGGCCCGCTCCAGACAGGCATGGACGCGGGCGGTGAGCTGCGGGATCGAGAACGGTTTCGTCAGGTAGTCGGTGGCGCCCGCTTCGAAGCTGGCGGAGGTCACCGCCTCGTTGCCCGACGCGGTCAGGATAAGCACGGGCAGGTGCGCGGTCGCCGGCTTGGATCGGAGCGCGCGCAGCACCTCGAGGCCAGGCATCTCGGGCATCTCCAGGTCGAGGACGACGAGGTCGGGCGGCTGGCGATCAATGATTCGGAGCGCCTCCCGTCCGTTTTCCGCTTCGCTCACCGTGTGGCCGTACTTGGCAAGGACCTTCACGGCGAGCTGGCGCAGCAGCAGATCGTCGTCCACGACCAGGAGGCGTGCCCCGGCAACCGGCGGGGCCGCCGGGGCGGCGCTCGCTTCTCGCGCTGCCGTCGGCCGGAATTGCTTCCCGCGGATGACGTATTCGCCGCCCTCGTGGGCGCAGAAGACCTCAATGGGGGACCCGCACTTCTCGGCCACCGCCCGCGCCCGTTGTTCAATGTCGGCGACGATGAGATCGTTGTGTTCGGGGTCGTGGTGGGTCAGCGCGACACGCTTGACGCCTGCCGCCGCCGCGACGTCCACGACGTATTCGTAGGTGCTATGTCCCCAGGTCTTCCTGGATTCATACTCCTCCGGCGTGTACTGGGCGTCGTGAATCACGAGGTCCGCGCCCGCCATGAAGCGAGCGTGGCGCCGGTCGCCCTCGTGCACCATGGACTCAATACGGCCGGGGTCGGAGTCGCCACGCCAGAGCTTGTCGGAGAACGGCTCGTGATCGGTCATGTAGAGGATGGTCGCGCCGTCGGCCTCGATCCGATAACCGAGTGTGATGGCTGGATGGTTGAGATACTGGGTCGTGACCCGCGCCCCGTCGATCTCATAGGTGCCCTCGGCAAGCTCGTGGTAGGTGATTTGAGCCGGAAGCTGGCCTAACTCGATGGGGAAGTAGGTGAACTCCATTTGGCCCGAGAGGGTCTCTTGGAGCGAGCGGCTGCCTCCCTGTGGCGCCCAGACGGAAAAGCTGTTACCTGGCACGAAGACCGGTTTGAAGAACGGGAACCCCTGGATGTGATCCCAATGAGTGTGGCCCAGGAGAATACTCCCCTGGATCGGCTTGGGCGCGGCGGTCAGGAGCTCGCTCCCTAGCTGGCGCGCTCCGGTGCCGCAATCGAGGATCAGGCGGCCGCCGCCCTCGGTGGTCACTTCGACACACGACGTGTTGCCGCCGAAGTATGTGGTGCCCGGTCCCGGCGTGGCGATCGAGCCACGTGTTCCCCAGAAGCGGACCTTCATATGGCCCCTTCGTTGTGATCGTGCACCACCTGCACCCGTTTCAGGTACGAGATCAGTTCTTCCACGGTCTTACGTACCGTCTGGTCATCTTCTCGAAAGGCGGCCTGTTCAAGCTCTGCGCCGAAGGTCGAGATCGCATCGAATCCGAAAGTCCCGCCCTCGCCGTGCATCTGATGGCCGAGCGTGCGAATGGCCTGGTAGTCCCGGGCATGGAGCGCTTGTGCCAGGGCCTCCGTGCGGCTCCTCATGGCGTGCATGAATGCCGGGATCAGGTCAGCAATCTCCGGGTCCGCTCGAACAAGCACGGCGGATTCGGCTGCTCCGCGTTCCGGCACCGCCGACCGCGTGGCATCCTGAACGTGTTCGGCGATGACGGCAAACAAGGCTTCCTTCTTGATAGGCTTGGCCAGGTAGTCCGTGCAACCGGCTTCAAGGCACTTATTCCGGTCTCCGCTCAAGGCGTAGGCGGTGAGCGCGATGATGGGGAGGGGGCCTCGATTCTGGCTCTGTTCCCACTGTCGGATGGCACGCGTGGCCGTGTAGCCGTCCATGACCGGCATCTGCATGTCCATCAACACCACGTCGTAATGCCCGGCCTGGACTTTTTCCACCGCCTCGGCCCCGTTTTCGACAATCTCGACGAGATACTGAGCCGACCGCAGATAGGCCTGGAGCAGCACGCGATTGTGGATGGAGTCGTCGGCGACAAGAACGCACACCTCTCGACCGCTTCCCGCGATCACGCGGGGCGCCGCTTGCGTCCCTGCCTCGTGGGCTGGCATGGGCATCCCCGTGCGGACCCTGAGCCGTACCGTGAAGGAAAAGGTAGTGCCTTGATCCGCGACACTCTCCACCCAGATGCGCCCACCCATCAGTTCCACCAGACGTTTGGAGATCGTCAAGCCTAAGCCGGTCCCGCCGTACTTGCGGCTGGTGGAAGAGTCCACTTGCGTGAAGCTCTTAAAGATGGCATCCAGTTTGTCCAGCGGGATTCCGATGCCGGTGTCGGACACTGAGAATCGGAGCAGACCAGGCTCACTCGCGCCGGGTTCGTGTTCGACTCGCAGTGCGACTTCGCCACGCTCGGTGAACTTGATGGCGTTACCGATCAGGTTCAGAAGAATCTGCCGCAGCCGCATGACGTCGCCCGCCAGGAAGGTGGGGACTTCGGGCGCGAGATTGTAAACAAGGGACAAGCTTTTCTCGTGTGCGCGCAGGTTCATGAGGCTCATCGCGCTCTTAAGAATCTCAGCGAGGTCGAAGTCCGTCTCCTCCAGAACCAGTTGATCCGCTTCCATCTTGGAGAGATCCAGGATGTCGTTGATGAGCAACAGCAAGCTGTTCCCGGCCTCCTGGAAGACCTCGGCATACGCGCGCTGGTCGGGAGTCAATGGCGTCTCCTTCAGGAGATCGGCCATGCCGATGATCGCATTCAACGGTGTTCTGATCTCATGACTCATGCCGGCGAGAAAATTCGACTTGGTCTGGCTCGCGGTTTCGGCCATGGCTTTGGCCTGCTGCAGTTCGGCCTCGACCCGCTTACGCTCCGTGACGTCGCGCGCCGCGGCGAAGACGCCCTGCAGCGTGCGGCCCCGGTCGTAAAAGGTGGTCGCGTTATAGGACACCACCGTTTGCTTCCCGTCGCGGGCGCACGCCGTCAGCTCGTAGTCGGTGACCTTCTTTTCGCTCAGCACGAGCTTGATACCCGCTTCGGCCCGCTCCGGATCGGTGAAGTAGCTCTTGAACGGCGCGCCGATCAGTTCGTCGCGCGTGCAGCCGGTGAGCGCCTCCATCTGCTTGTTGACGTCCGTGATGATGCCGGAGGGATCGGTGGTCATCAGCGCGTCGATGTTGGATTCGATCAGCGAGCGCGTGTAGAACTGCTGGTCTCGCAGGCGCTGATCGAGCT
>WNFS01000415.1_pt1 | contig 45296 bp, 29 predicted proteins | sample 5400141 | NCBI WGS metagenome assembly WNFS01 (sample SAMN13153358, study PRJNA577476) | soil metagenome | isolation source: 60 cm saprolite under Madrone tree | place: USA:California | collected 2016-06-14
ACTCGTTGCCTCAATTGCCGTCCACGGGATGCGGGCCAAGGAGTGCGAACGGATCGATGTGCTGCGAGGAAAGAGCGTGACGATCTGCGCGTTCGGGCGCGCATGGCGGAATGTGATTGGTGTTGCGTGCTGTATGACCCGGCGTTGCGCTGACTTGGTATTCGGGACAGCGCGGATGCCAAGCCAGGCCATGAGCTTAGGTCCTGTCCGGAATTCTAGGGCCTGCCGCGGAAAATACCAACCGACATCTCGTGACGTTCGCGCGCACGTTGCCGGGAAACAGAATTGGACAGCATGCTGCCACCGCATGTCATTGACGAGACGGACCTCCCCCGGTATCATCCGCGCAATCCAGGTCAATTTGGCGAGAGAGGTGCTATGTCAAAGCGAGCGTGTCTTGTTCTGTTCATCAAAGCTGGTTTATTGTTTGGCGCCGCCCCATTTGTTCGTGCCCAGCAACCGCTGACGAATCCTGAGGTTTACAGCCAACTGCAGTTTCGCTACATCGGACCAGTCGGGAATCGCACCACCGCGGTCACCGGAGTCCCGGGCCAGCCTTACCTTTATTACGTGGGAGCGGCGTCGGGCGGAATCTTCAAAACCACCGATGGCGGCATCCACTGGGAGCCGATTTTCGATGCACAGCCGGTGTCCTCGATTGGATCTTTGGCGGTGGCGGGGAGCGACGCGAATGTGCTTTGGGCAGGCACCGGAGAATCGTTCATCCGGAGCCACATATCGGTTGGGAGTGGAATTTACCGTTCGCTCGATGGGGACAAGACCTGGGCATCCATGGGGCTGGAGAAAACGGGGCGCATTGGAAACGTCATCATCGATCCCCACCATCCGGAAATCGTGCTGGCCTGTGCACTGGGACACGCTTACGGTCCGCAGCCCGAACGCGGGGTCTTCCGCACCACCGATGGCGGAAAAAGCTGGGAGCGGGTGCTGTTTGTGAACGAGAAAACGGGCTGCTCGGACCTGGCCATGGACCCCGGCAATCCGCATATCTTGTTTGCGGGGATGTGGCAAGTCGAGATCCATACCTACGGCCGGACGAGCGGAGGGCCCGGCAGCGGATTATTCAAGTCCACCGACGGGGGCGCAACGTGGAAACGTTTAGAAGGCCACGGGTTGCCGAAGCCGCCGGTCGGGAGGATTGCGGTGCGCGTGGCGCAGCGCGACTCCGAGCGTGTCTATGCTTTGATTGAAACCGGCGACGGTGTGCCCATCGACGGGAAGACCACCCAGAGCGGGCAACTGTGGCGTTCCGATGACGGTGGGGAAAATTGGCAATTGGTGAATTCCGACCGACAAATCCGGGGGCGGACGCACTACTACACGCGAGAAGAGATCGCACCGGACAATGAGAACGAGGTGTATTTCTTTTCGGCAGCTTTTTCAAGAACGCTCGACGGCGGTCACACGCTGACCAACATGCCCGCGGGCCCGGGAGGGGACAACCATGAAATGTGGATCGATCCTACGAACGGAGATCGCATGGCGGTAGCGAATGACGGAGGCGTGAGCATCTCGGTGAATCGGGGCCACACCTGGGACCACGTTCAATTGCCGATAGCACAGATCTATCACGTAACCGTGGACGATCAGATTCCTTATTTCGTTTACGGCAACAAGCAGGACGGTCCATCTTACCGCGGGCCAAGCAATAGCTTGCAGTTCGGGGGCTTTGGGGGCGGTGGCGGCGGCGCGGGACAAATTCCGCGCAGTGTGTGGCATCCGGTCGCGGGGAGCGAAAGCGGTTTCGCGACACCGGATCCTGTGGACAACAACATCATTTGGTCCAGCGGCACGGGGTCCGGGAGCGTCGGGGGAGCGATGGCGCGCTTCGACGAGCGCAATCGACAGGCGCGCGACGTCGAGGTGTGGCCCGAAGATGTTTCCGGGGCCAGCGCCGCAGAAGTGAAGTACCGATTCAACTGGGAATTCCCGATCACCATTTCTCCACACGACCACAATAAGGTTTACGTGGGCAGTCAATATGTCCACGTGACCACAGACGGCGGGAGTAGCTGGCAGATTATAAGTCCTGACCTGACGCGAAACGACAAGAGCAGGCAACAAATCTCCGGTGGGCTCACGCCAGACAACATCGGCGTGGAATATGCAGGGACGGTCTTCGCCATCGCCGAGTCCCCGAAGGAGGCCGGGGTGATCTGGGCAGGCACCAACGACGGACTGGTGCAAATTACGCGCGACGGAGGAACGAGCTGGAGTGACGTCACCAAGAATATTCCGAACCTGCCGGAATGGGGCACGGTGAGCAACATTGAAGCCTCACGATATGACGGAGGCACGGCTTATATCACCGTGGATTTCCATCAAATGGACAATCGCGATCCGTTCGCGTATGAGACGAGAGATTACGGGCGGGTCTGGACGGCGATTACCAACGGAATTCCCCACAGCATGCTGAGCTATGCGCACTGCATCCGCGAAGACCCCGTGCGAAAGGGACTGCTGTACCTAGGGACAGAAAACGGGTTATACGTTTCGTTCGATGACGGGAAAAACTGGCAGCCACTGCAGAACGGTTTACCGCACGCGCCGGTGTACTGGATCGCGGTTCAAGAGCGCTTTCATGATTTAGCGTTGGCCACCTATGGGCGCGGTTTCTGGATCCTGGATGACCTTACGCCATTGCAACAGTTGACGGCGGAAGTGCTGGCGTCGAACGCTCATTTGTTCGCGCCGCGCGCCGCTTACCGTTTCCGGCCCGTAGCGCAGCCGGCCGCAGTTTTCTATGACCCCGCGGCGGGGCACAATCCCCCTTTCGGCGCCGTACTCAACTTCTATCTCAGGTCCAACCTCGGTGAGAAGGACCGTGCTCGCCTGACCATCAGCGATGCAACCGGCAAAGTGGTGAGGGAAATCGAGTGCCGGCCAGCCAGACCCGAAGGCGCGCGGCCAGCAGCAGGGCCAGGCGGACCCGGGGGCGCCGGACGTGGAGAGGGCGGCCCGGACGCCCGACCCTGCGAAGCGAAGGCCGGCATCAACCGCTACTGGTGGGATTTGCGATTCGAGCCGAGCAGGGAGATCAAGCTGAGGACTACGCCACTCTACGCACCGGATGTCACTGTGGGGCCTGAAGGTTGGCGGCCCGCTCCCGGGGCCGGACGCATTTCCTTGCTTGCTCCGCCAGGGACGTACACGGTGACCTTGGCCTTGGGTGAAGAAAAGTTTAGCCAGAAGCTCAGCGTGCTGAAGGATCCGCATTCAAGTGGCTCCGAAAGCGACCTCCAAACGCAGACACAATTGCTGACGGCGCTGAGAGAAGAGATGAACACCATTGCCGACAGCGTCAATCAAATCGAGTCGGTGCGTGCGCAGATCGGCGCCCTGGAGAAGGAATTGGGAACGGACGATAACGCGAAAGCGATCCGCAAAGCCGCTGAGGATCTAGCGGAAAAACTCGTGGCCGTTGAGGGGAAAGTGTTGCAGCTCAAGGCCACGGGCCGAGGGCAGGATGACGTGCGATGGGCGCCCATGCTACTGCAGAAGATCAACTACTTGGCGAGCGCCGTGGGGTCATCTGATTTTCCGCCCACCACGCAGCAAGTGGCGGTAAAGGAAGAGTTGAATCGGCAGGGCGAGCAATACACGCAAGAATTCCAGCAACTCCTGGCCAAGGATATCGCGGCCTTCAATGCCATGCTTCGAGAGCGGAACGTTTCGAACATCATGGTTAAGACGCCTTAAGTGGAGAATGTTTGACAGCGACACGTTTTTGCAAGGACCAAGGCCGAGCACTGACCAGGAAGAAAGACCAAACGATAGGAATTCCCCCGCAGACGGGAATCTTTATCTCTCAGTATCGGACATCGGCACCGCGGACAACCATGACATCAAGAATCTAAAGCCGCTAACTAAGCGGCGATAAACCCGTTACCGTGGGGTTACCCGGATTTCGCGAGACTTCGCGGCACTTGACGTCAGCTAGGGCGCGTGGTCGAGAATTGCTTCCGCCCGGGGATCCCAATAGAGCTTTTTGCCGGACCAATAGGCTTGTGCCGCCATGATGCAGGCCACTGAATGCGCATATCCATGGTGTACCGTGGCGTTCGGTTGTTTGCGGCTTCGCAAGCAATCCAGCCAATTGGTCATGTGCGAGGGATCCTCGTCCCCCATAAACGTTGGCGGAAGTGACTTATCGTCGCTCAGAGTCACGTCCTTCACCGCTCGCCGGCTGTCAACGGTGGGATCGTCTTCGTGATTTCCTTTCTCTTCGACCATCTGCCATCGCGGACTGCCTTCGCCTCCGTGATTGATCAGGGTGGCATTCTTTCCCATGATCCGCGTAAAACTGGGCGCGTCATTGCCAAAACTCGTCGCGTAGCTCACCAGCAAGCCGCTCGAATAGGTAAACAGCGCTTGGAAGGTGTCGGGGTTCTCCCGCCCATCGTGCCAGGCAAAGACACCGCCATTGGCCACGACTGAGGCCGGATACTTTTCGTCCAGAAAAAAGTGGCACAAGTCGATGCCATGACTCATCCACTGGTCGGGGATGCCGCTGGAAAAATCCTTGTAAAGACGAAATTCGAAGTACAGCTGAGGATCAAACGGCCGGGACGGCTTGCCCATCAACCAGGTTTGCCAGTCGGTATCCTGTTCGCGGATCATCTTCACTTCGGGACGCCCGCGCCAGCGTGGTCCGTGATAGTTCCACTCAATCTCATATTTGGTAGCTTCACCGAGAACTTTGGAGCGCACCAAGTCGCGCACGGCAATCTGATAGCGTTCGCTGCGATGTTGCGTGCCAATCTGAACAATGAGATTCTTCAGCACTACCGCATCGCGGGCGGCTTTGACCTCTTCGAGAACGTTGCCCATAGGCTTTTCGCAGTAGGTATCTTTTCCGGCCCCGGCACTCATCTTCAGCAGCGGTGAGTGCGAGTGCTCGGGAGTGGAGATCAGCACGGCATCCACATCCTTTAGCGCCAGCAACTCCTGCGGATGCCGAAGCGCCCGGGGTGCTTTGCCATAGAACTGTTGATTGGCGGCCATCGCTCGTTCGACATTGTGAGTCCACAAATCGCAGACTGCCGTCATCTCCACATTCTTTTGATCTTTGAGAGAGGCCACAATGCCATCGAGTTCGCTGCCGCGATTGCCGACCCCGATATGCCCGAGCGAGATCCGGTCGTTGGCCCCCGCGATGCGCGTGTAGGACAGCGCCGTGCTACTCAATGCCGCACCTCCAGCTGCCACCACCGCGCCCTTGTGCAGAAATTCCCTCCGGTTGATTTTAGGGTCTGAACTGTCCATGGGCTCCTCCTCTGTGGTTCGATTATGGCCACCAACCTACCCCGCTTTCTAAGGGAAGGTCAATCCGGCAGTCCCAGCATTTTGCTCAGCGTTCCGCCCATAATCATCTTGCGCGTACGCTCGGGAACATCACAGGCATCGAACATAGCGTGGTATTGATTCGCCACGGATTCGATCTCATTCAGGTCCGTGTCCGATCCAAAAACGATCTTGATGAAGGCGTGCGGATCGTTGTTCGGTGTTCTTACACTCCATTCCGCACTGTGCCATTCTGTGGCCGACCACCAAAAGATCTTCTGAAATTCCGCGAGCCGTCCATGCATTTTGGTCAAGGTCGAACCACTCAGGTCGAAAAATACGTTCGGATTCCAGCGCGCGATCTCCGCCGCCCATTCATATTCGGGATTGCCACAGTGTGCGCCGAGCACGGTGATCCTCGGAAAACGCCGGGCAATCTCCTCGAGATAAATCGGACGCATCCGACCCGACGCTACATCTTCCGGTTCGTCAAAATTTTGTCGCAACACGATGCCAGTGTGAAACAGGACGATCCAGCCGTACCGATTTGCCAGCTCGTACAAGGGAAAATACGAGAGATCATTGTAGGGCTTCTTCACAAATTCCAGTTCGCCGAGGCCTCGGTAGCCCATCGCATGCAGCTCTTCTACCTGCTGGACCACGTCCGGAGCGTCGAGGTCAACGAAGCCGAAGGGAACAATCTGTCTGGGATGCTGTTTTGCGGCTTCGGCAACAACCTTGCGATTTCGAAAGGGAGTGAGCAAACATGCTGTTAGATTCAAGCGGTCCGCGAGCTTTAAAAGGTCGGAAATGAAATTGGGCTTCTTTTCGTCAAAATGCACGTGCATATCGACGATGCGACCTGAGTAGACGTGCGGCGCGGCCTGGTCCGGCAAAAACGCATGGGACGGAACGGCCTGCTGGGAGGCCCACAACTGGGGCATAACTGCGGCGGCGCTGGCGGTGCCAAGAAACTTTCTTCGTGACACTCGATCCTTCATTTCGATCGCTCCATTTCTGAGGGTCTACCGGGCGGCGCAAATAATGCAGCACCGTACCCAATTTAGAAATCACCAGATCAGCTTTAGCGCGAACTGAAGTTCACGGTTGTTGGCGGCGGTGCTGGTGATGGTGTTGAACGAGCCGCCTGCGTCCACGAACGGGTTGGGCATCGAAAAGATGGGATGATTCAGGAAGTTGAAGGCTTCAAAACGGAACTGCAGTTTCAGCCGCTCCGTAATGGTGGTGGTCTTCAGGGCGCTGAAGTCCATGCTCACGTACTTTGGTCCCCGCAAAATGCTGCGCCCGGCGTTACCGAAGACCTCCTGGTCGGTAGGTTGCGCAAGAGCAGTCGCGTTCCACCAATCGAAAATCTGTTTGGGGCCAGCGTTAGCATTTCCTATGACATCGCAATAGTCTTGTTCGAAGTTAACCTGATTGACGGCCGCATCACTCGCAGTGAGGCAGGACGCTGGCAAACCGGTTCGCACAACGCTGATGCCTCCAATCTGCCAGCCCCCCAACACTTTCTCCACGGGAGCAGACCAGTTCGTGCCCCAGCGCCGGCCTTTGCCGAAGGGAAGTTCGTATAGCACGCTGTTCACCCAGTTAATCTTGGCGTCAAAAACGGAAGGTCCATAATCGAGCTTGAGGTCGTAAATGTGCGGAGTCGCCATACCATAACTGCCGCCGTCCCGTGTGGATGAGGCCGTGTCCAGTGCCTTGGACCAAGTAAAGGAACTCAGGAACGAAAGACCCTGCGAGAAGCGCTTTTCCACTTTTGCCTGCAACGAGTTGTAGTTGGCGGACGTGGCGTTTTCGAATAAATTGAAGTAAGAACCCAGCGACGCGATTTTTTGCGGCAGATAAGTTACCGGTTGTATGACTTTATCCCCGCTCATCACCGGAAATGTTTGGTTTTGATCCGTCAAGTGCGGTAAGTGCGTCGACGCCGAACCCACATAGGCAACCTCCAAGGTCAGATTGGGCGCCAATTGCTGCTGGATTCCCAAGCTCCATTGTTGGACGCGCGGTGTTTTCAAATGCGGATCGACGGTGAACATGGAAGGCTGGATTTTAATTTGCCCGGTATTTTGGAAAACCTGGTCGACGATCGAAAATTGACCCTTGCGGATAAACTTGGCCGAGCGCGGAGCATTGCGCGCAAAATCAAACCAGGGATCGGCGTTCATCGGTGAATAAAAGATCCCCGCGCCACCGCGGATCACGGTCTTGTTCTGCCCGAACGCAGGTGTCCAGGCGAATCCAAATCGCGGCGACCAGTTGGATTTGTCCGTGAACACCAGGTTATGGCCCAGACGATTGTCCCGCACAAACGGTAGATAGGTGGGCGATGCCGGGTCGGTGTCAAACTGCACGCTGGGAAAGTCTTGGTAGGGATCGCCAGAGCCCGGTCGCACGATGACCGGCTGGGGTCCGCTGAAATCCACGTTGACCATGGAATCCCTCAAATCATGCCAATAGGGCGCCACTTCGTAACGCAAGCCGAAATTCAGCGTTAGGTTTCGCGACCGCTTAAAGTCGTCTTGAATGTAATAGGCCTGCGTCCAGCGGAATAGGTGGACATGCGAGTCTCCCGTGGCTACCTCGGAATCGTTGCTGATGCCCAGCAGCATGGAAGCCAGCGAGAGCCCGCCCGATCCGTCGAGCGCCGCGGTCGCATCAACGGGATTATTGAAGGACGCCCGGGCAAGGTTGTGGGACAGCAGGTTCAGATTCTCGTGGCGGAAATCCACTCCCGCCTTTATCACATGACGCCCCTTTATCAGCGACCAGTCATCGCCATATTCGTAGGTGGTCTGAACTTTTCGCAGCGGGTGGCCGAAGGCATCCTCGCCGAGGCTCTCAAAGTTGTCCCCCGCTCCGTTGAAGCTCGGCGTTCCAAAATCGATGGGGTCGCTCGAAGCGCCCTGTATGCCTAGTTGCTCGACAACATTCGTCTTGCCGGAAAGCGGACCTACTCGGCTGCCATCCGCGCGCACGTAATTCGCTTTGACTTCGTTCACCATGTTTGCGCTAATCGTCCAAGTGTGATGCAAGGTGGCCGTCTCAGTTTTCACGGATTCGGTCAAATCCCGGATCGGCATTACATTGTTATTTACCGCGTCCTCTTTACCCCACGAATACCTTCCCCACAGACTCATGTTGGGTCTGAGGAGATAGTCGAGCCGTCCAGCACCCTGGTGGTAGTCTGTGGGTCTGCCAACCACGCCAGCGAAGTTGTTGAACAGCCCTGGCCGGTTCGGTGCTGGCACATAGGACGAGGCCAGAAATTGTGCGGCCGCCGGATTCCAGCATTGTTGGGGAATGGTCATGTTGGGCCAAGGCACGTCGGTCGTAGGGTTGGAATTGAAGCAGCCCGCCGGGAGCGTATTGCCCGCGCGGAACTTCGCGGAGCCGTCCGGATTGGTAGTGTGTGGCATGTAAATCGGAACGGCGTAGTCCGAGAAGTTTCCGTTCTTTACGTTGGGCATCGGCACCGCAGCGCGGTCGGCGAAGTTAGTGCGGTCCGCCAATCCCTCGTAAGCAGCGAAGAAAAACAGCTTGTCCCTCACAATCCTTCCACCGCCAGTGGCCCCAAATTGATTGCGCTTAAAAGGCGGCTTTGGAGCGCCGGCGCCGAGGTTGATATCGTTGAAGAAGTCTTTCGCGTCCAGCGCGCTGTTTCGCAGAAAGTCGTAGGCCGTGCCATGAAACTGGTTGGTTCCCCCTTTGGTTACCGCGTTGATTTGAGCGGCGCCCCGGCCGAACTCTGCGGTGTATGAATTCGTCTGCACCTTGAATTCCTGGATTTCATCGAGGGAAGGAATGGCCGCTACGGTATTGAAGTCCGGCGAGGTATCGGTCGCGCCGTTCAGAAGGAAATTGGTGTCTTGAGCGCGCGCGCCGCCCACCGAGTATTGATCACTGACGCGCCGGCCGACATCGCGAACCTCTTGAAACGACGTATTTGTGTCTTTTGTGAAGGTGACGCCAGGGCCGAGCGTAGCGAGATCCAGAAAGCTCCGCCCATTCAAGGGCAGGTCCACGACTCGCTTGTTATCAATCACCTGGCCGACGGTGCTCGACTCGGTGGAGAGCAACGGGGCCTCGCCCGTGGTGGTGACCGTTTCCGTTGCTTCACCAAGGTTCAGAGTAACGTCCACGCGTGCCTTTTGGTCCACTTGCAATTCAAACGCGGATACCGTAGCCGTGCGGAAGCTGACGTGCTTCACGGTAACGGAATAGCGGCCCGGCTCCAGAGATGTGACCGTATAATCGCCGGTGCTGGTGGTGCGCGTAACGTGGCGTGTGTTGCGATCGACATTGGTTACCGTGACCTCGGCGTCAGGAAGCACCGCGCCGCTGGCGTCAAAGACAATACCGGTGACCGTGCCGGTTCCGATCTGCGCAAATGTAGTTCTCACACTTAGCTCGGATACCCCAAGGCAAAAGAGGAACCAGAGTAAAATTCTGCTTTTGAAAATTTTGCACATAGTTGACAACTCCACTCCGTCGAACACGGATTTTCACGCTCACTAAGGACGCCGTGTCTGCGCTTTTTCGAGCCAACTATCGGCGGGCCCGATCCGCACGACTGCTGAACCCGGCGCGTCCAGATGGCGCCCTAGTTGCGACAAAGCATACATCCGATGCTTCCGTCGAGGCTAGTTCTTGGATTTCCATGCAGGAACGGCCCTACGAAATTAGACCGCGGGGCTAAAACCTCCCGCATCCCCCTCGCTCCTTTATAACTGCATGGTTTCCCAAGCCCCTTTTTATGGGCTGTCTACCGTGTGCGCTTTCGATGGCCACAGACCTAGGTGGCGGTCCCCAAACAGCGTTGTCGCTGCCATTCGAAACCAGCGCCGGTTTTCGCCTAGAATGGAAGCGTCTTCGACCAGGTTTGCCGGAGGCCTCATGAACCCGTCTCGGTGGTGTCCAATTTTGTCATCGCGAAAGATGGCTGCATTTGCCCTGATCACGGTCTGTCTGATGGTTGGCTACGCGCAGCCGATAACCGCGCAGGGCGGCATGAGCGGTCACCCCATGGACATGCGAGAGGCGGTCCCTCCGGAAAAACTGCCGCCCCCGCTGAAACTCGCCGGAATTGGAAATGCCCACATCCACATCACCGCGACTCCCGAGGCGCAGATGTGGTTTGATCAAGGCTTGAATTTGCTGCACGACTTTTGGGATTACGAATCCGTTCGAGCCTTTGAGCAGAGCGTTCGCGTCGATCCGCAGTGCGCCATGTGCTACTGGGGTATTTACCGGGCGGCGAAAACAAACTACCGGGAGGCGAATAAATACTTCCGCGACCAGGCATTAACCAAAGCAGTCAGCTTGAAGGGCCACGCCAGCAAAACGGAGCGGCTGTACATCGAAGCGAGTGCCGCTGCCGAGGCCGCCGAGAAATCCGAAACGAAAGATAAGGGCCCGACGGAGTCGAAGGAGGTTCAACTCTACCGCAAGCTCGTGAAACGCGATCCCCAGGACATGCAGGCGCGCATTTTTTTGGCGTGGGCGCTCACGGATGGCTACAACGATGACGGCCAGCCACGCGCCGGGCAAAAACAAGCGTTGGCGATTTTCCAAACCGTCCTCAAGGAGGACCCCGACAACTCTGCCGCGAATCACTACTGGATTCACGCCGTCGAAGCAAGTCCGCACCCTGAGCAAGCCCTGCACAGCGCAGAAATTCTCGGCCGTCTGGCCCCAACCTCAGGGCACATGGTCCACATGCCCGGCCACATCTTCTATCGCATCGGCGACTACGCCCGCGCCAGGGAATCCTTTGCGGCATCCATGAAAGCGGATGAGCAGTACATGCAGGCGCAACACGTACAAGTCGACGACGACTGGAACTACGTGCACAACTTGATGTATGCCATCGCAAACTTGATGGAAACCGGCCAATTGAGAGAAGCGACGGCGCTCTCCGGCAAGTTGCGAGACGCGCGCGGCCAGCTTGCAAATACACTCTATCCGTGGTCGCCGCGTGACGCCATTGCGCGCCTCGACCCCCGCCTCCCGGTCGCCCTGCGCGCTGCAGATTGGGCGGCGGCTCTCGGGCTCCTGCAGTCCAGCGATCCGCCGCCGACCCTCCCGAATCTCCAGTTTCTGGCGCGCCAGCTAACTCAATTCGCTGTGGGCATGCAGGCCCTCGAGGAGCATGATCTGCCTCGCGCGGAAGCAGCCTCGGCGCAGTTCGATGCGGAGCTATGGCGACTCTCCAATCGCTTGAAAGACGAAGCGGACGCCCAGGCCAATGAAAAAGACAAAGACACAAAGAACGCGGACGCAGCTCCGCCAAAACTGCAAGTGATGCCAGACGCGCTGCCGAAGCCGCTCGTGAACAACTTATCTATCCTGTCTCTGGAACTGCGCGGCGGTTTGTTCCTGGCCAAGAAGCTCACGGGCGACGGGAAAAAACTTTATGCACAAGCCGCGCAAGAAGAAAAAGCGCTCGGATACCGCGAGCCTCCGGCCTACATTCGTCCCGTTGGCGAAACCGAAGCGGCGGCGTTCATGGCTGCTTCGGATTGGACCGACGCCAAGGCTGCTTACAAAGAGGCGCTCGTCGAGCGGCCGCGCTCTGGCTTCCCGCTGTACGGCATGGCCATGGCCAGCGAGCAGGCTGGCGACATCAAGGCGGCCACGGCAGGGTACGAGGACTTTTTGGCGGCGTGGAAATCCGCCGATTCCGGTCTTCCGCAACTCGCTCATGCGCGCTCTTACCTCGCCTCTCACAACGGAGTCACCGCCAGCAAATAGAATGGATGGGCCCGCCACACGATGCGGGGAACTGCCGACGGCGGGAACTGGGGACAACCTATGGATGGCACGGTAGCCGATCGGCACTTGAACATCGTGGCGGTTTTCAGCCTTTTCGTGGTGGGCTGCGGGCACACTCCAACGGCTCAGGTGACAGGCGAGCAATCTCGCGTTTCGCTCCCGGCTGACGGCTCCATCGCCATTACCAATGTGACGCTCGTTGATGTGGCGAGCGGCGCACGAGAGACTGCCGTGACAGTCGTGACCAAGGCTGGTTTGATCGCCGACATTGGTCGGGGAATCTCCATCCCCCGCGAAGTGGTGCGCGTGGACGGCGCGGGGAAGTTCCTCATTCCGGGCCTCTGGGACATGCACTCGCATCACCAAGCGACCGGCGGGGAAGCGCTAGACTTATTTCTCGCGAACGGCGTGGTCGGCACCCGCGACATGGGTGCAGATCTCGAATTCATCTTGCCGCTCCGAGAGCGCATCAATCGCGGCGAGTTGCTCGGACCCGAGATTGTTGCGTCCGGACCTATCCTCGACGATGCTCCGCCAGAGTTTCCGTTCCGGCGCCGCGTGACTAGCGCCGAGGAGGCCCGAGAAGCGGTCAGAGACCTCCAGGCCCGCGGAGTCGATTTCATCAAAGTGCACGACCATACGCCGCGCGAGGCGTACTTCGCCATAGCCGAGGAAGCCCCAAAACTCGGCCTGCCGTTTGCCGGCCATGTTCCGATCAAGGTCACCGTCGAAGAGGCGGCCGACTCGGGAATCAAGAGTATCGAGCATCTCGCAAACTTCCGCGTCTTCAGCGAATGTTCTCCTGAAGGAGGCTACAGCGCGGTCCGCTGTCAGCCGCGGTTCGACAAACTTGCGGCCAAGGGCATATGGCAAACACCAACGATGGCCTTCTTTCGAGCCCTGCCGGAGGCCTTCACGGGCCAACCCCTGCCCCACGCCGAATACGCCAGCGATACACTTCTCAAGCTCACGCGCAAGAACGCGGAAGCTTCTAAGCTTGATGAACAAGCATTGTTGTCCATCCGGAACCTTAGCAAGGCCAGCCTGGCTGCTATCCGCGACCTGCATTCTCGGGGCAGCCGCTTCCTGGCAGGTTGCGATGGTCTGGTGCCCGGCTTCTGCCTCCAAGACGAGCTGCAATTGATGACCGATGCCGGGTTTTCCCCTCTCCAGGCGATTCAGACGGCGACGATCAACGCCGCGAAATTTCTCGGACGAGAGAAAACTCAAGGCACGATCGAGGTCGGCAAGCGCGCCGATCTGGTGCTGCTCGAAGCTGACCCGCTGACGGACATAAGCAACCTACGCCGCATTGCCGCCGTGCTCGTGCGCGGCCGGCTGCTCTCCAGACCAGATATCGACCGGATCATTTCTGCGCACCGGCGTACTCTCCCGAATCCATGAGCAGTCATCAACCGTTAGGCGAACCCCCATTCCTCACGATTAGCGCCCCGGCAAGCCCCGGATGTAACGCCGTTGAGTTGAAACAGGATATGGCTGCATTGCCTGGGGGGACGCCGCAGCGTATATTGACGTGCGACCGGGCGAGTTGAAAACTTCCGAAGAATCCTGGGAGGTACCGTGGCGAAACTGTGCGGATGTCTGCTGTGCTTCGTGCTTTTGGTCGCCATGCCGCTGCCTGCCGAGGCTCCGGGACTCTCCGAGATGTATGCGCTGATCCGCGTCGAAGAGACCAACAATTCCAAGATCATGTGGATCATCCACGAGATCGCGGATGTGTATGGCCCGCGCCTGACGGGCACAACGAACTTGAAGGCGGCAGACGATTGGGCCGTCAAGACGATGACGTCGTGGGGATTGGCGAACGCGCACCTGGAGCCGTGGACGTTCCAGCCGCCGAGTGCCGCGACGCCGGTGCCCGGTTGGGAAAACATGGAGCTCTTGGCGGAAGCCGTCACGCCGTTTCACGGGCAACTGATGGTGAAGCCGCTGGCGTGGACGCCCAGCACGAAGGGAATCGTGACTGCGCAAGTGGTGATGGTGGATCCGCCGGGACTGACGCCACCGACGGGTGGCGGATTTGACTTTTTTGGAGGTGCGCCGCCACCGCCGGAACCGAAATGGGCAGCACCGCCGATGCCGGCAGCAGCCAAGCCAGCGGAGCCGAAGCAGCCGACACCGGCGGAGCTTGATGCTTATTTGAATTCAGTGAAGGACAAAGTTCGCGGCGCGATCGTGTTCGTGGGAAAGCACGCGCAGGTGGCCGAGGAGATGAACCCAGCGTCGATGCGACGTTCCGAGGACGAGTGGAAGTCGCGATTCGATGCCAAGAACCCGCGCCCGTTCCGCTTTCCCGAACCGCCAAAGGTGCCGGAAGGACAGTTGACGCGCGCGGAAGTTTCGCGGCAGGTGGATGAGTTTCTTGTGGACAACGGTGCGCTGGCACGGATCAACGATGCGGGGCGAGCGCACGGAATCATCATTGCGCAACAAAACCGCACGTACGACTGGACAAGGGCGGTGCCCACGCTGGTGATGCGCAATGAAGACTATGGACGGATCTCGCGGTTGTATGGCGACGGGACGGCAGTGACACTGCGCGTCAATATTCAGAACCAGGAGGACCCCGAGGGGACGACCGCTTATAACGCGATTGGAGAAATTCCCGGCACGGACAAGAAAGACGAGATCGTCATGCTAGGAGGCCATTACGACTCGTGGCATGACGCGACGGGAGCTACGGACAACGGCATCGGCTCCTCGATGATGCTGGAGGCGATACGGATTTTGGCGGCGCTGCACGTGAAACCGCGACGGACGATTCGAATTGCGCTGTGGAGCGGCGAAGAAGAAGGATTGCTCGGTTCACTGGCGTACGTGCAGCAGCATTTTGGGAGTTTTGAAAACCAGAAGCCGGAGTACACGAAACTGGATGCCTATTTCAACATCGATTCCGGCACGGGGAAGCCACGAGGCGCAGGGGTGTTTGGACCAGCGGGCGCAGCTGACATGGTTCGCGAGGCGCTGATGCCATTTGCAGATTGGGGATTCATGGGCTCTGTGGCGAGCGACAGCCGGAGGACGGGTGGAACGGACAGCACTTCCTTTAACAACGCCGGATTGCCGGGAATTGGATTGGCACAGGATGCGTTTGATTATGGTTCGTTTACGCATCACACCAATCTGGACACCTATGAGCGGATTTATGAAGAGGACGTCAGAGAAGGAGCTGTGGAAATTGCCTCGGCCGTGTATTCGCTTGCGATGGCCGACCAGATGGTGCCGCGGTTCAAGGCTGAGGGGATGCCCAAGCCTGTGCCTGAACCTGGACCGGGATCGCAGGCGGCGCCGGTGCGGCATGTTCCGGCGAACTGAAGGGAAAGATTCGACTTGGTTTCGTGATCGCTGCTGCTTAAGCCTAGACCGGCACGTGGGAAGCAACAGCCTGAATCTCGGTGCCATGGTCGACAACTCTTCCACAATTCGGTGGTGTCTCGACGGCGACCTGGGGAATAGCAGGAGACTCAGCTTCCGGGATGGTACTCGCGCTCGGTGTGCCCTTGAAGTTGCGAGCGGTAGAAGTAGACCTCTCGCAAGTCGCCGGCGCTGTATCGCCCGGCCTCATCGTTGAAGTGCGGGGACGCCGGACTGCCGCTCTCGCCTCCAGCGGTCACGGCTTTAGCCCGAACTTTCTCGCCAAACTCGACCACGGCAACGAAGCTGTTTCCGCTCGTGCCATACCACTTCTTCGTTCCCGGGTACGCGTGGGCACCAAAGGAGGCCAGGGAGCCCCACTGCGAAGAGGTGAAACCGACAGGAAGGCTCGGCGCGGCATCGTTGAACGGCTGCACCATGTCGCCGGTCAGACGCTGGAATCGGTTGATGTTACCCCATGGCGTCTTCCAGCCCCCAAACTCCGCTGCCAGCCTGTCCGACGCCTCCGACAAGGACTGCAGCAGCACTTCCGCCGGCGCCTGCCTGCAAATGTAGTCGCTCAGGTACCTACCTGCCTTTCTTGCATCACCGCCCACGCGCCGCTGGATGTCCTCGCCCCAGAACACCGCGAGTGATGTTGGCACGGAGTTCACTCCCCACCGCAAATCCCATCCGCGCAAAATTGCAATCTGCTCGGCCACTTTCGTTTTCAGCGGAAGGTCCGCCGGCGTTTCGTCCCACGCCTTGATCAGGGCCGGGACGGGCTTCTCAAACCACGTCAGGTAACTGTCGTACGCCGCGGCGATAAGCGAGCTGAGCGTGAAATCCTTCTTGTCCTCTAAGACCCTGATGGCGTGAAGTCCGCGCGCGGTTTCGCCGCCCGTTTCTGCATAAGGAGGATAGTCCTCCTTCTTCGGACTGCTCGACCCCGCTGCCGACCATGGCCAGTTGTTCGAATTGTATAGCCAGCCGCTACTAGGATTCAGCAGGTGCGGCGTCTCATCGACAGAAAGGAGCCCCTGCCACTCGGTCCCTGGATTGCTGCCATCGACCGGCTTGCTCCAGTCGAAGCTCGTGTTTCGTCTGGGAATAAAGTTGCCGTGAAAGTAGGCGATGTCCCCGTCGGCATCCGCGAAAATGGTGTTGTTCGAAGAGTTCGTATGGAGCTCCATCGTCTCGCGGAACCCCGCGTAGCTCTTCGCCTTGGTGCGTCCGTAGGACTGCATCAGCGCCTTCACCGGCTCTTGCATTAGCCGGATGCTCACCCATTTGCCGTCCGCCTCGCGGATGATTGGCCCGTGATGCGTACGATAGACGGTGAAGTTCTTTTCCGCCATCCCCTGGTCCGTCTTGTACCGCACGGTGATCCCCTTGGCCTCCACTGACCGCTGCTCTTTCCCATACTTGTAGTAAAACCGATCACCCTTCTTCTCCACTGTTTCGAGGTACTCACTGATGGCACTTACTCCGCTCGAGGTGTGCATCCACCCGACGCGATCGTTGAACCCCTGGTAGATGAAAAACTGGCCCCAGGTCACCGCTCCGTACGCATCCAGCCCTGCTTCGCTCACCATCTGCAGCTCGGACCGAAAGAAAAAAGACGTATGCGGATTGATCAGCAGCAACGCGTGGTGCCCTGCGGTGTTCGAGGGCGCCACGGCGATCCCGTTCGATCCCCTAGGCTCCTCATTCTCGTCGTCACCCGCCCAACCAGAGTGCGTCTCGCTCCGGGGGACTCTCCCGTAAAACGCTTCCAGTTGGCTTAGGTTCACTCGTTCGATGTCGCCTCCGATGCTCCCCTCTGTAAACGTCAGCGCCATCCACGGTTCAAATCGCTGGATGACCCTCGGTTTCACCTCGGGATGCTTCGAGAGGTAATAGTTCAGGCCGTCGGCGAACGCCTGCATCAGCCTCTTCAGCCACTCTGGGCTCACCGCGTATTGCTTCTTGCTTGCTTCGGGGTCGATAAAAAGTTTCATCCGCAGGTCCTGGTAGATCTTGGACGCGCCCTCCGCCTCCGCCAGCCGCCCCATCGCGTTGATGTAGTTCGTCTCCACACGATTGAAATCGTCCTCCGCCTGTGCGTAAATCATGCCGAAGACCACATCGGCGTCCGTCTTCCCGTAAACGTGCGCGATGCCCCAATCGTCCCGGATAATGGCGACGTTCCGCGCCTCTTGCTCCCATCGCACGGCTTCCTGGTTTTTGTCTGCCTGCGAAGCGAAAGAGGTCGATGCGGCCGCCAGAATGAAAACAAGAAAAAGCTTCTTCATGAGTGCTCCTCGAGGTGCCAGCGAAATTATGCGGCAACCACGAATAGCTTGTGCGGCGCTCTTCGGCGAACGCGGCAGCCTAGCGTAGTGCGACGAAATTCCGAGCAGCCATGGCAGAGCAGCGCCTAACCCGTATACCCGCACACTCCCACGCGAGGAGAGTTAACTACCGGCAGACACATCTCGTCGCCACACTCGTGTGCGACGGCGCACGCCTTACAAAGCCAGCCCTTCCCATTCCCCGCGCATTCGGTACAGATTTGAGTGGCAGGCTGGATGCCGCATCGCTGGCAGCTTACCTGCGGTGCCTCGTTTCTGGCCAATAGTTCTAAGGCGCCTTTCGGCAGGCCTGGCTCAAGAAGGGCAACAACCTTTACGACAAGAGCCGTTGTAGAACCGTAGTCATACTCATAAAAGAACGTCAGCCCTACCTCCAGCACTTCGCTCAACCGCGCTCCCATACTCATTTCTTCATCCCTGGGCTCGGAAGCATAACGCCTGCCGGCAATCTCAAAAGCGCTCAAGTGGCCGCAGCACTCAAGCCAGGTATGGCGGAGAAAATCGTCGAGTTTGCCTAGCCGGACGGTCAACGGCAATGCCACATGCATCCAGTACTCCCTGGAGTTACGTCCTTCGATGGCTAAATGGAAACTTGAGCCAGGCGGTCGTTTTTCAGAAACCCGCAATAGCCCGGAAGCTTCCGATTGGCAGCACGCACCTAGGTGCCGGGTCATGGAAGCGTGGCCGACTATCTCACCGCAGAGATGGCACTTTCCCATCGATTGCTGTTTGCCCATGGCTGAGCGATATCATAATGCGTCATAAATTAAAACATTGGCGCAAAGGCCAACGACATTCTCGAGAAGGTTGAAGGCGCCAACCTCAATAACAGCCCATCTGTGTAACCCCAGTACACAGGTCTTCCCAGGCCCCCCTCGGTCGTGTAGATTTCTTCCGTCAATGCGCATGATTCTTGCAATTTTCGCAATGTTGGCCGCGGGCAATTTGATGGCTGCGCCACCAGACGGCATTCCGCGTGACCTTGCCCGGCAGCGCGCCACCCAGATTTCAGACCTGCGCTACCATCTTCGCTTTACGCTCACTCCTCATACTCCATCTATCTCCGGCCATGAGGACCTGCAGTTTCATTCCCGTTTTTCCGGCCCCCTTCTGCTCGACTTCCGGGATGGAACCGCCGCAAACCTGATCGTCAACGGCGTCCCAGTTCCTGCAAAAATGGACCACGGTCATCTGGAGCTGCCTGTGCATGCCGTGCATCGCGGCGAAAATAAGGTCAGCATGGATTTCACTGCCCCGGTCGCTACGGCGGGGAAAGCCATCACTCGCTTTGAAGACCAGGACGACAACACCGAGTACCTCTACACGCTGTTTGTCCCCATGGACGCTGATATGGCCTTTCCCTGCTTTGACCAACCTGACTTGAAAGGCCGATTCCATCTCGAATTGACGGCCCCGGAAAACTGGACGGCCATTTCCAACGCGGCCATAAAATCTCAATCACCGGCCGGCCCTGGCCAGCGCCTTACGGTTTTTTCCGAAACACGTCCGATCAGCACCTATCTTTTCGCCTTCGCTGCTGGCCCATTTCGCAAGGTGCGTGAAACGCCTGGCCTGCCTGGACTGTATGTTCGCCAGTCGAAATTCAAGAAGGCGGAACAAGAAGCCCCTGAAGTGCAGCAGATCACGGCCCAAGGAATCGATTATCTTTCCAGTTTCTTTGCCCAACCTTTCCCTTTTCCTAAGTATGACATGGTGATGATTCCCGGCTTTGCTTACGGTGGAATGGAACACGCCGGAGCCACTTTTCTGCGAGAGGAATCTGTGCTCTTTCGAATTGCGCCGACTCGCAGCGACCACCTCAATCGCGACATCCTGCTGCTTCATGAGCTGACCCACCAATGGTTCGGCGACCTCACCACCATGCGCTGGTTTGACGACCTCTGGTTAAAGGAAGGCTTTGCTCAATACATGGCTTTTCACGCGCTGGCCTCGCTCAAGCCCAGCGAAAACATCTGGAAGCGCTTTTATCAGTCCATCAAACCCGCCGCCTACTCCATCGACTCCACCAAGGGCACGACCCCGATCTACCAGAACATCGCCAACCTCCAGGACGCCAAATCGGCCTATGGCGCCGTGGTCTACTCCAAGGCTCCGGGAGTCATCAAGCAGCTCGCCTTTGTACTCGGTGAAGAAGACTTCCGAGATAGCCTGCGCCTTTATCTCAAGGAGCATGCTTACGCCAATGCGGAGTGGAGCGACCTGGTACATTCCTTCGAGCGCGTCTCCGGAAAATCGCTGCAGGAATGGGCGGCCATGTGGATTCATCACCGCGGCATGCCCCAGATAGATGTTGTCTGGTCCTGTGACTCTCAAAACCGCATTGATCACTTTTCATTGACGCAACACGATGTTCTCGGCGAAGGCGGCGTTTGGCCAGTCGGCATGCAAGTCCTGTTCGAATATACTGACCGCGCTCCATCCCATATCCGCACGGAACTGAACACGGAAAGGGCCGAGTTGCAGGAAGTCATTGCCAAGCCCTGTCCCCAATATGTTTTCCTGAACGATCACGATTACGCCTACGGCCGCTTTCTGCTGGATGAGCGCAGCCGCCAGGCCGTCGTCGACCGGCTGGGCGGAGTCTCCGATGTTTTCGAGCGGACCTTGCTGTGGGGCTCGCTGTGGGATGCTATCCGCGAAGCAGACCTTGCTCCACGGGAATTCGTGGAACTTGCGCTCCGTCTGCTTCCCAATGAGACTGACGAAGCGCTGGCGCAAAATCTCATCGGCCATGTCACTATCGGCCTGCACCGTTACGTAAACCAGAGTGTCCGTTCGGAGATTGTTCCCAGAGCCGAGACGCTGGCCTCCGACCTGATGCTCCATTCTGCCAATCAGGATCTTCGCATCATCTGGTTTCGCGGCCTCCGCGCCATCGTGGAGAGCGCCCTGGGACGCGCACAACTGAAAGACCTTCTCACCGGTAAGCTTAGCGTCCCCGGTATGGATCCTCGCCCCTTGGACCGTTGGACCATGGTCACCGCGCTGATCGCCTTGAACGACTCAGAAGCCGATGCCCTCTATGCCGCAGAACAGAAGCGGGACAACACCGGCGACGGCCAGAAATATGCATACATGGCTCAGGCCGCCCATCCGGAAAGCACCTCCAAGGAGCGCTATTTCGACGACTACCTGCACAACTCTTCTCGTCCGGAAGACTGGATCGAGCAGAGCCTGGGATCCTTCAATTATTGGAACCAGTCAGGGCTGGCGCTACCGTATTTGAAACCTGCTCTGGAAGCCCTCCCGCAGCTCAAGAGAGAACGCAAAATATTTTTTGTGCTCGGTTGGCTGAACGCGTTTATTGGAGGCCAGCAATCCGCTGCCGCACAAGCACAGGTCCACGAATTTCTGAGTACTGCAGCGCTGGATAAAGACCTTCAGCTCAAGATTCTGGAAGTCTCGGACGAGCTGGATCGCACGGTGAAAATCCGCCAACGCTACCCGTAACCGCTCTAAGTAACCTCGCAGTTGCTCTTTCCTAGGGTCTCATTGCAACTTGCGACGAGATCCCGTTTTGATCTTTTGATCTAACACTGATGTACTACGTGGACGGCGTTGCCTTTCGGAACACCGAGGCTGCGCGCCAGAGATCCCTCAATCCGTTTTTCCCAAAACTTGGGTGGTCTAGCAGCGTGTTGGCGGCGCCGGAGAGTGGGTGAGTTCGCGACTGACAACGCCCACCTTAGAGGAGTGTGAAGGAAAAATGCGGTGGCCTACCAGGCTCAAAAACACTTACACGAAGGCCAGAATAAGTTGTTGGAAACATCGAATATCCGCTATTTAGAGGCGTGGCAAGGGCAGCGGCTAATTTTCGAATCCTTCCGCCCGGAGCGAATCGCCGCCGCTAGTCTCTGGCGATCGGCAAACCCGCTTCCAGCCAGCCCTTCCACCCACCATCCATCGATTCGACGTTGTGGTAGCCCATCTTTTGCAGGTTGTCCGCCACGAGTGCGGATCGGAATCCACCACCGCAATACAGAATGAGCTTGGCATTGGTGTCCGGAACGCGTTGCTCGATGTCGCGCTCGATGATGCCACGGCCCAGGTGGATGGCCCCGGGAAGATGGCCCTTCGCCCATTCGTTGTCTTCGCGAACATCCACGATCAGAAACGTTTCACCCGCGTCGCTGCGGCGCTTCACGTCCGCCACATTGCTTTCTTTGATTTTCTTTTTTGCCTCGTTCACCAGCTTCAGAAATTGTGGCGCATGGGCCATCGGAAGTCTCCTTACGGGAATGATTCGAGGCCAGCATAACATAGGGAAAGACGCCGCTCACCCCACGCGCGGCTATCCAGGATTCCATCACCTTGGTTGATTCGGACGCCAGCTGGTAACAACTAACTTGCCGGCGACTCCGCCTTTGGTTTGTCCCCGGCGCCTTTTTTGGCAAAAGCGCGCACTAGGTTCACAAAGTTCCAGCGTACTTTTTCCGTCGTTCGGCCGCCTTCGCCTGGCATCTTGCCTTTACCGTTGCTGACAATCCAAAAGAGCTCGCCGTCGGTCATCTTCTCGATGGAAGAAGCCTCGCGCCAGTCGCGGAGTTCAAGCTTCATGTCCGCAGCGAGGTCACCCTTACCGTCGCCACCTTTGCCGTGACACATAGCGCAATTGTAGCCAAAAAGTTTGCGCACTTCCGCCAATCCTTCCGACGTTGGCGGGACAGGATTCTTTCTGGCCACGTCTTCGGGCGTCATTTTTGGCTCTGCGGACTCCGGCTTTTCCTGAACGGAATTCGGCACAGCGTAGGCAATCCCGAAACTCGCGAGCAGAATCGCACCCGGGACGAGGAGCGTCCTATGCATCGTTTCCTCCTGAGCAAGTTCGGCTTGATTTTTACCGGATTCTACGCCCGCGCGCGCAGGAAGAAAAGAGATAAGAATGAAAAAGGCGCGGTTCCCACCACCGCCCTACCGGCGAACTAGGGTCGCGGCCCGCGAATCCGAGACAGGTCCTGATTGCGTTTTTCTTGTCGAACGCATTGAGCATCCGCGCTCGGTCGGCGCATCGTTAAAACCTGCTCGGAAGGGGCTGGACTCACGAACCCGCGTTCGCACTCCATCGATCAACGGAGGCACCGAGTCGTGCGCAACCCCTCGAATCAGGAAAATCGCGAGTGCCGCCTCGCCCGGCGCATCGGCACTTGAGGTAATCCCAAATCCTTGGACCTCGGGTCTCTTCATCCACTCGTCCACGTGCGCCGCTTGAACGGCTTTCGCCTGCGTCACTTGCTCGGCGCTGAGACTGTTCACGGAAAATGCATCTCCGTTCGGAGCCAGCCGCGCGCTTTGTGCTTCATCAAGCACTCCTCGCGGTGTTTCTGTTCCGCTCGGTACGATCCGCGTAGGAATCCCCTCCAGAGTGGCCGGCAACCTTGTCTGCGGTTGGCTAGCATCAACGACCAACAACACGGCGGGCTCCCCCGGATGATCGATGCTCGCGCCCACTCCGACCGCGCGCACATAGGAATTGGCCAGTAGCTGATTGGCGTGGAGGTCCCGCGCTGCCGCCGCCGACGCGAGCGATTGCGCTTGGAAGGCCAAGCCGGATCGCGCCGTAGTTGTGGCCGCGGAAAATCCCGGCAGTGTGCAGGCAATCACCTGATGTGCCGAAGCGCTTCCGACAAAAACCGGTTTGTTCCCGAGCGAGTCGGCCATCGCGGTTAGCACATCCTGGACGGGGTTGCCCACGCTGTCGGTATCCGATCCGCCATAAAGCAGGGCCACGGGATCTGCCGAACCTTGCGACACAATCAGCGATCCGGAATCTCCTTGCGCGCTGAAAGTTCCCCCGGAAACCGAAATCTGATTTTGATAGGTAACGGTAAACATCGTTCCCGTCCCGCATCCTGCCTGGTATTGCACTCTGGTCGTAATTCCGATGGCCGCCACCGTCGAACACGTCAGTCCCGTGGTGCGCCCGCTCTTGGCCACGCTTAGGCCCACGTTCGCGGCCATTCCCATTCCCGCGTGCGGAGGACCGGGATCGGGCACATTCCCGGTCGCCGTGCTCCCCAGGGAAATGATTGTCCCACTCGTATCTACGGCCCCGGGATTGATCAGCGCAATGGCCGCGTCGACGTTTGTGCCTGACGTTTCGAGTCTTAGAAACTGCGACAAATGGGCTACCACCGAGGGGCTGCTCGGATTGCAATTGCTGTCGACCAGCCCAGGCTGGATGATGTTATCTCCCAGCGTCGCCGAATCGCTCCGTGCCAGCACGTGGTTGTTGCTCAGAATGTAGAAGAGTCCGTTCCGCTCAACCAGGGAGCCCAGAGTCCCGCTGCAGCAGGAGATGAGGTTTTGCTGCGCGCTCGAATCGTTGGCATTCCCTCCCGTCGTGCCCAGGATGATCGGCAAGTTCTGCGCCGCTTCGTTCGGTGTATGCGCCTCAATGGTGACCGCGGCCGATGCAGACTTCGTCGCGTCCGCCTGCGACAGCACCGTAACGGTCACCTTCGCAGGGCTGGGCACTTGTGCTGGCGCCGTGTACACGCCCGAAGCGCTGATTGTGCCGGTCGTGGCCGTGCCCCCCACAACACTGTTCACTTCCCACTGGACCGCCGTATTCGTCGTTCCCGTGATCTTGTCGGTAAAGGACATCGATTGGTTCACGGTCACAACTGTGGATGTAGGGTTGATGGTCACCGTGATTTGCTGCCCCCCGCCGGCCCCTCCGCCGCACGAAGCTAGAAACGCAGCAACCGTTAAGCCCAAGGTGAGGAACATCGCGCGACGCATCGGGGGCCTCATTTTCCGGGCGGGAATTTTCAAGCTAGCACATTTGGGCTGGGTGAGCGATGGCGATTCCTGTTTCGAAAGTTGGACTCCCGCGACCCCGCAAAGGATGCCTGGCAGTTTCCTCCGCGAGGCCGCGGATGCGGTCGCGCCTTCGATCAATCCAGGTCGCGCCAGTTCGGCCCGGCACCGATTTCGACGACGATGGGCACCGCCAGTTTGTGGACGCCTTCCATTTCTTCCTGAACTAATTTTTCCAGCTTGCCGCGTTCCTTTGTGGGAGCCTCGAAGAGCAGTTCGTCATGCACCTGCAGGATCATTTTCGCTTCGAGCTTTTCCGCGGCCAGCCGCCGGTCGATATTGATCATCGCTAGCTTGATGAGATCGGCGGCGGTGCCCTGCAACGGTGAATTGAGCGCCGTGCGCTCGGCAAAGTTGCGAAGCTGCATCTGCGGCGAATTGATTTCAGGAATCGGGCGAATTCTTCCGAACAAAGTCTTCGCCACCTCGGTCTTGCGCGTCTCGGCAAGTAGATGGTCCAGATACTCTTTCACGCCGCGATAGCGCGTGAAATAGGCGTTGATGAATTTCGCGGCCTCTTTCTGATCGATGCCTAATTGCTGCGCGAGCCCGAATGGCGAAAGGCCGTAAATGATGCCGAAATTGATGGCCTTGGCGGCGCGGCGGTGCTCCGCGGTTTGTGCCAGCGGTCCTACGCCGAACACCTCCTGCGCCGTCCGCGCGTGAATGTCTTCACCGTTGCGGAAAGCTTGGACCAGCACGGGGTCGCCTGAAAAGTGCGCCATGATGCGCAGCTCGATCTGCGAGTAGTCCGCGGACAGCAATACCTTTCCTTTCTCGGCGACGAAAGCGGCGCGAATCTCTCGTCCCAGCTCGCTGCGGATCGGAATGTTCTGCAAATTCGGATCGCTCGAGCTAAGCCGGCCCGTGGCCGTGCCGGTCTGCGAAAAGCTGGTGTGCAATCGTCCGGTTTCGGAATGGATCAGCTTCGGAAGCGCGTCCACATAAGTCGATTTGAGCTTGGCGAATTCGCGGTATTCGATGATCTTTTCCGGAAGTGGATGCTGCGCGGCCAATTCCTCGAGAATGTCCGCGGCGGTAGACCGCGCTTTCGCTTTTCCGCGCCTGGCGTTGGGCTGCAAATTCAGTTTGTCAAAAAGAATTTCTGCCAGCTGCGTCGGTGAGTTGACGTTGAATTCCAAGCCCGCAAGTTTCCAGATCTCTTTCTCCAGGCGGCGGATTTCTTTCTCCATCGTCTGCGACATTTTGCCGAGCTCTTGGGGATCGACGCGAACCCCAGTCCGCTCAATATCGGCAAGCACCGGCGCGAGCGGCAGGTCGATCATTTCATACACGCTGTCAAGTTTTTGCTCCGAGACCTGTTCGTGAAGAACGGGCACGAGGCGCTGCAAGTAATCGGCGCGCTCACCGGGGCCGCCTCCGAGCACGACGTTGAATTGGCGCATCACCACGTCGGTGAAATTGTGATTCGCAGTGGTGGGCCGCAGCAGATAGGAAAGAAGCTGAGTCGCGTAGCGGATGTTGGCCGCCCGGCCGGTTAGCAATTGAAACAGTTTTGGATCGTGGACGATCTTCAGCCGCTTCGAATCGGTGAGGAATGGCGCGAGCGCCTCCAGCGCTTCACCCTTTTCGTCAAACCCAATCGAGCGCCCTTCGCCTGCCTTTGAAGAGACTTCGATCGACGAGATGTGTGTCCCGAATCCTTCCGATTCGCGTTCGCCGGTCTCGAGATTCAGCCAGATTGCCAAGGGCTCCTTGCGAGGGAGTTCCGTCACGTACTTCCGAAACTCGGCGACGCTGGCACACTGTCGGTAGTCCGCCTTGGCGGCTGACTCCGAGCTGGCCGGGGCCGAGGAGGCCACCGCCGCGGATCCCAATTCCTTCAGCAGCGAGCTGAAGCCCAGCTCGCGGTACAGTTCCGCGAGCGCAGCACCGTTGGGCGGGCGCAATTCCAGTTCCTGCGGCTTGACGTCAATCGGCGCGTCCGTCGCAATCGTCGCCAGTTGCTTGGACATCAGCACTTGTTCGCGCTGCTGCTGCAAAGCTTCGCGGTAGCGCTTGTTGGACACTTCGGCCGCATGATCGAGCGCGTTCTCCACGCTGCCGTACTTGCGGATCAACTCCGCTGCGCCTTTTTCGCCGATGCCCTTGGCGCCGGGGATATTGTCGATGGTGTCCCCAAGCAGTGCCATGTAGTCCACCACTTTTTCCGGCGGCACTCCCAGAAGCTCTTCGACCTTCTTTTCATCCACGATGATGTCGCCCTTAGCACCCCCAGAGCCGGTCCGCAGGGTTCGCACACTCTTGCCAACGAGCTGCATCATGTCTTTGTCGTTGGACACAATCAGGACTTCCAGATTGTGGTTTCCCGCTTTGACCGCCATCGTTCCGATCACATCGTCCGCTTCGTAACCTTTGATTTCGAGCATCGGCAAGCGCATCGCTTCGCACAAGCGGCGAACAAAGGGCAGCTGCACGCGCATTTCCTCCGGCATGGGTTGCCGCTGGGCTTTGTACTTTTCGAAAAGCTTGTCGCGGAAAGTCGCACCCGGAGGATCAAACACAATTCCAATGTAGTCCGGCTGGTAGTCCTTCATCAGCCGTCGCAGGATATTTCCGAATAGAAAGGGAACGTTAGTGGGGACGCCGCCAGGACCGGTGAGTCGCTGCGGCATGGGCGCGAAAAAAGCACGATAGATGTGCGCCATGGCGTCAACAAGAAACAGTTTCTTGGGTGCCGAAGGCATGCGGGCGAGTATAGCAAAGGACGAAGAAGGGACTCGCGAGACTGTGGCGCGAGCCCCCGCGGAGCAACGGAAGGAGACCGCGTGGGTCTATTTCCCGCGCGGCCTCGGAGACTTCACCCGGTTATTGCTTGTTGGGCTTTGGTTCCGGCTTGCTCGCAGCCGGCTCCTTTGCTTCACCCTGGGGACCAGCTTCGGCCTGCGACACGAGCAGCATCCGCGTGCCACTGTCAAGGTGCACGTTCTTCCCCGGCGAAGTGATCACCGAACCCTCGGTGGCATTCGAGCCCGCAGCGCTCAAGTTCAGGCCCTTCAGGCCAAACACACCCTGGCTGTTCGAAGTGAGCTGACCCGCGGTGTTCAAGCCGCCGACGGCTCCCTTCGAAGCACCGGTGATGCTCCCGCCGGCGTTGGCCGCAGAGTTTAAGGTTCCGCCGGCAGTTCCTCCCACATTAGCCGCGGTGTTGGTCACCGTGCCTACAGCACCACCAGCAGTGGAAGTCGCGCCGCCAAGCGCACCGCGTCCGCCGGCTGACGCGGCCCCCGAAGTGCCCATGCCGCCCATCGCGTCCATGTCCGACCCTGCGGCCGACGCACCACCTTGCGCCGCAGCCATCGCTCGGATCCCGGCATGCAAGGGAATCTCCTGGCCGTTCTTCAGGATCGCTTTGTCGAACACGACTCCCAGCGACGATTCCGCTTCCCCATTGGCGCGCGCCGAGGCTTGTGTTACGTGCCCGACCAGTTGTGTTCCCTTCGGCAACACGGTCTTGCCTTCGGATTTGACGGATTCCGTGGTGCGGGCTTTCACGACATCGCCAGACTTGGACTTCTTCGAATCGACCGGCGAACTCAGCGCGGCGTTAAACGCCGAGCCCGTCGCCAGCGCGGCATTGGCTTGTTCGTTCTGCGCGGAAGCTGACGCCTTGCCGGATGCTTCGGCCGATGTCTGGCCGGCCTGAACCGAAGCTTGGCTGCTGCTTTGCGCTCCCGCCTGCCCGCCCGTTGGCGACGCGGCTGCAGCGCCCAGCGAGAAAACTGCCCCCACAATAATTGCAAACCCTGTGCGATTCATAATCATAAACCTCCTCTAGTTGGCCTTTGAAAGGTGAGCTGGGAATATCGGTATACCTAGGGGTATCCTCGGAACCACCTGATAGTGCAATGCAAACACCGCGAAGTAAAGAGCCTGTTTTCTATCAGTTAACTGGATAAGCAGAGGTTCATACTCCGGAGAAATGACCGGCTAGTGCGCAGGATTTACACCCGTCCGGGGGGCCCCGAGTGCATGCCTAAACGATGCCCAGCGGCTTCGCCACGGCGGCCAAAATTTCTGCCGCGCCGAGAAGTTGCTCGCGCCGATGGGTGGCGCTGACGATGGCGCGCAGCCGTGCTTTGCCTTCCGCCACCGTCGGATAACCGACGGCCGGCGCGAAGACCCCCGCTTCGAAGAGTTTCTTCGAGAATTCGAAAGCCTTGGCCGCATCTCCCACATGCAAGGGAATAATGGGCGTCTCGCTGACTTTGAACTGAAAACCGCGCCTCTTCAATTCGCGTTTGAAGAACTTCGTGTTGGCCCACAGCTTCTTCACCAGCTTTTCACCTTCCGGCGAATCGAGCAAGGCGAAGGCCGCCTGACAAGCCCCCGCAGTAGCCGGCGGGTGCGAAGTGGAAAAAAGAAATGGACGCGCGCGGAGATACAGAAAGTCGATCAGCTCCCGTGAGCCGCAAACGTATCCGCCCATAGCGCCAATCGCTTTACTCAGCGTTCCAACCTGGATGTGCACGCGCCCGTGGCACTGGTGATGGTCCACGGTCCCCCGCCCCCCGCGGCCCAGCACGCCCGAGGCATGCGCGTCATCCACCATCATGATGCAGTTGTATTTCTCGCCAAGGTCGCACAGCTCCGGCAGCGGCGCAATATCGCCGTCCATCGAAAAAACGCCGTCGGTAATGATCAGCTTCTTCCCCGGAAAATTCGCGTTCTCTTCGAGGATGCGCTGGCAGTCCGTCACGTCCTTGTGCTTGAAAACTTTGATCGTGGCTCTTGAAAGACGCGCGCCATCGATGATCGAAGCGTGATTCAGCTCGTCGGAAATAATCAGATCGTCTTTTCCCAGAACTGCCGACACCGTTCCCGCGTTGGCCGTAAATCCCGATTGAAACACCACGCAGGCTTCCACCTTCTTGAACGCCGCGATCTGCTCCTCCAGCTCCAGATGCAGTTTCATGGTGCCAGCAATCGTGCGAACGGCCCCCGCACCCGCGCCGTATCTCTTCACCGCGTCCAGCGCGGCTTTGCGCAGCGCCTTGTGAGTCGTCAGCCCCAGGTAGTTGTTCGAAGCGAGGTTGATCACTTCTCTCCCATCAAAAATGCACACCGGCTTCTGCTCGCCCTCGAGCACGCGTAGCTTCGGCGCGACACCCTTTTCAAGCATCTCCTTCAGCTGGTCACCTAGGTATTGCATGGGGTTCTGTTTCGAAGGGATCGTTGCGGTATCAGACATGATGGTGCTCCTAAGGTGGACTCGGCCGGAGCTATTCTGCGTCAGCGCGCTTCTGTGAGCAAACGTCTTGAACGCCAAGCAGCACAGATCGATTCGTTCAGCGCGGCATACCGTTCGGATACAGCAAGATCTTTCCAGCAAGGCCGCTCTGAAGCAGCGTAAAAGCGCTTTCAAATTTGTCGAGCGCCGCGCGCTCGCCAAACAGGGGCTCGAGATTCAGTCGCCCCGCCCGAAGCAGCGCGGTCATCTGCACCCAGGTCTCATACATGCGCCGCCCGTAGATACCTTGTACCGTGGCGCCCTTGAAAATCACCTCGTTTACCAGATCCAGGGGCACATTTTCCGTCGGAATCCCCAACAGCGAAGCGCGCCCACCCGCTCTCAGCGCTTTGAATCCCTGCTGGATCGCCGTGGGATTCCCGGACATTTCGAGCAGGGCATCAACGCCCGTGCCGTTCGTTTCCGCGAGAATTTTGCCAACGGCATCTTCCGCCGCTGGATTCAGCACCACGTCCGCGCCCATTTTTCTGGCCATCGCGCGGCGTTTTTCATTTGTTTCTGTCGCAAAAACCGTCGCGCTCCCACAGGCCTTGGCCACCGCGATGGCCATTAAGCCAATCGGCCCGCAACCGGTCACCAAAACGGTCTGTCCCGCGATGGGCCCCGCCAGCACGGTATGCACGGCATTGCCCAGCGGATCGAGAATCGCCCCGTAGTGCTCGGGAATCGCTGCATCCAGCTTCCAGATATTCGACGCCGGAATCTTCACAAACTCCGCGAACGCCCCGTCCTGATCAATCCCGATAATGCGCAGGTTCTGGCAAATGTGCGCTTCGCCCACCCGGCACTGGTGGCAATGCCCACAATTAACGTGCATTTCCGCGCTGACTAAACTGCCTGGTTGGATGGCGCGCACGTCGTCGCCCACGCGCTCGACGGTGCCGCAAAATTCGTGCCCCAGAGTCACCGGCGGCTTGATGCGCCCCTGCGACCACCGGTCCCAGCCGTAAATGTGCAGGTCCGTCCCGCAAATGGACGCCGTCTTCACGCGCACCAGCACGTCGGTCGGCCCAGTCAAGTGCCTGGTCCCTCGTTTAACGGACAAATCTTGATGCTAGCACACCGTTTCTTCGCCCGCGCATTCTTCGCCGCTATAGCCCAGGGGCTTCCGCCGCGGTGCCTTTTCCTAACGTTCGAAAATTCAACCTTCAAAGGCTTGGCGGTGTTACCTCACCTGCTCCACCACGCCAATCTTCTCCGCGGCCAGCAGATACTCCACCACCAATTCGAGCGGCACCGGCCCATACTCCGCCGAAACGGCGTCGCGTATCTTCTGCGTATTCCGCTTGCCATCGGCAAAATTCAACACCTCATAGGCGTACTCCTCCCCCGTTCCCCAGAATCCCTCATAACTCAAGAGCTTCGGGGTCGCCACTCCCGCGGGCCTTCTATGCTCTTCAAAATAATCATACCCAAACACCTGCAGCGGCCCTTTCGGCGTCGAAGTACGCGCGAACACCAGCTCTCCTGGTTTCGGGTTGTTGGCATTCAAACGAATTCCGGAAGAAGTGGATCGCGGAGCTCCGAGAAAGGCCTGGAGCGATTCATCGGCACCAGCGACGTAATCGGTGAAGACCTGATTCACACTTGCTTCTTCCGCCTTGCTAAGGTCTCGAATCCGGCTGAACATCCCGGCCGCAAGCCGCGCGCTTCGGACTTCCGACGACAATGCCAGGTCGGACGACGCATGCTGCGCGTTTAGTCGGGCCAAAAAATACCCGCTGGCCGCCCCAATAAACGCCGCCCTCTTCAGCTTGGTCGGATCAATATTGGCCGCGGTATCTAAATTCGTGTGAATATAGCGGTCCGGCCAGTCATTCAAATAAATGGCCGGTATCCCGAACGACGAATCCTGATACACCTGGTGATCGCTCCCCATGGTGTAGGCGGAATCCACTGCGCCGAGCGGCTCTTTCCCGCCCTCCGGCGCCACGAGCGGAAACTCCGCCTTCCCCGTGGCCGCAAATTTGTAGGACTCCTCATTCACAAACTCCGCAAACGCCCACGCCACGTCATGCACAAACGACGGCAAACTCATCGGCCCGCGTGTCACGTGGAAGACCGCCTTGGTCTCTGGCCCTCCGCCCACCATGTCCATATGCACCACTGCCTTGATCCGTTTCGCAAACTCCGGCTTGGCGTTCAGGAGCGTGACCGTGCCTTCAATCTCCGGTGGCCAGATAAACCGAATCGTCCGCGCCGGCCGCGCCAGCTTCCCCTCGGCAATCAATTTCTGAAGCGTCCGCGCGACTTCCAGAATCGTTACGCAACCGCTCGCATTGTCGTTGGCTCCCGGCCGCTGATGATCCAGGTGGCAGGAAAATGCAATCTCCTCGTCTTTCAGCTCGGCTCCTGGAATCGCCGCCGTCACCACCTCATAGTTCCCCGCATGCCGCCCCGCCTTGGCGACCGCATGCAGCCGAATCTCTTCGCCCTGCGCCAAGCGTTCCCGCAATCGCCGCGCCGTCTGCAACGACACCATGAACCCAAATGTCTTGTTCGGCGAAAACGTCTCCAGATGTCCCCAGCGAATCAAATTCTCATCCTCGCCCCACCAGGCGGTCTTCTGGTTTTGCGCATAGCTAACTATCCCCGCAGCGCCAGACTTCCCCACCGCCAAATCCTGCACTGCCCCGGGCTGCGCGCTTACCAGCACAATCTTGCCCTTCACATCCTTCCCCGCGTAGTCACTCTCCTTGGTGCCCTCACCCACATCTATCAAGTCCGCTGTCACATCGGCGCTCTCGCTGTCCTCTGCCAGCACGATCGGTTCGGCCTCATAACTCGCCATCTTTTTCTCGCCGCTTGCCGCTCGCCACTCGTTTATCCCGACTCCCTGGGGATCGCTTTTATTTGAGCTCTTTTCCTTTGTCTGGGCTTTCTTTACCTCCCACAACTCCCCAAAGTCCGCATCCCACGCCGGCCGCGACCTCTGCGTCCCATAAAAAATCTTCCCATCCGCCGGGAACTGCAGAATCGCCGCATCCTTCAATCCATACGCCTCGAGGCGCTCGGCTACAAACTCCGCCGCTTCGTGAAATCCTTGCGACCCCCGTTGTCGGTGAAACCGCGCAACCCCCTCCAGATTCCTTTTCGCCATCTCCCCGCTCAGTTCGTTCGCCAGCGCCGCCACCTCTTTCTCCGCAAGCAGCGGCGGTTTTTGCGCCCGGCCTGCCCCTCGAAACACCACTCCGGCTACCAGCAGAGCGATCGCCAATCTGGTGAAAGTCCTCATTCCGCCACCTCCAGGAGAAAATCCCGGCAACAGTAGCACAGACTTCCGTTGGTGGACCGCGAAGCAGGCCCCGCCCGCGCCTGGTCCTGACGTCTTTCGATGACCACGCCGAGAGTTGAATACATTCTGGCCCTCGGCACCGCGCATCATGCAGCTCCATAGCCGGCCATGCACTCTTCTAAGAAGCGCCGCGATCCCGGCAAGATGGCTGGCGGAGGACAAGCCCGGCTGGCCAACCACCGGGAAGGATGAATCTTTAGACCGTGACCCCTGGCGACAGTTAGACTTGAAGCGCATAGTCACTCAATAAGGAGCGCGAGATTGCGCCAACGGCATGAGCATTTCAGGCTGCTTCGTCGAGGGGCACTCCTGCTGGCCTTGGCGGGTGCGATGAATGCTGCCGAACAGCCCGGTACTGCCGCCAGCGTCTCCACCCCATCCGACCTTGGTCAGACACCTGAGCGGCGCGCGGGAACACAGCCATACCGCTACACCAACCGGCTCATTCACGCCAAGAGTCCCTACCTTCTCTTACACGCCCACAATCCGGTGGATTGGTATCCGTGGGGCGTCGCAGCCTTTGAAAAGGCCCGCAAAGAGAACAAGCCGATCTTTCTGTCCATCGGCTACTTCACGTGTCATTGGTGCCACGTCATGGAGCGGGAATCGTATTCTGATCCCGGCATCGCCGCTATCCTGAAGCAGTATTTCGTTTCTATTAAAGTGGACCGCGAAGAGCGACCCGATATTGACCGCCTGTACATCGCCTATGTCGAAGCGACGACGGGAAGCGCGGGCTGGCCGCTGAACGTGGTGCTCACCCCTGAACGCAAACCCTTTTTCGGCGGCACCTACTTTCCCCCGGACCAACTCAAGGCGCTCTTAGAAAAGGTCTCCGACTCGTGGAGCAAACAACAGGATTCAATCACCGAGACCGCTGGGCGCGCCGCCCAACAACTCATTCAGATGGTCCGCCAGCAGCCTCCCTCGGCGGGCGATCTACAGCCCGTCATTCTTGACCAGGCCTACAAACAGATTCGATCGGCCTACGACGCCACAAACGGAGGCTTTGGGGGCGCGCCGAAATTTCCGCGGCCGGTCGCGCTGTGTTTTTTGCTTCGCTATTTCGCTCGCACCGGGCAGCCCGACGCGCTTGAAATGACGCTCAACACGCTCCGCGCCATGGAGCGCGGTGGCATTCACGACCAGCTGGGAGGTGGATTCCACCGCTATTCGACAGGTGTGACCTGGCTCGTTCCTCATTTCGAGAAGATGCTCTACGATCAGGCGCAACTTGCGATCGTCTACACGGAGGCCTACCAGATCAAGCACGACCGTTTCTATGCCAATACCGCGCGAAGCATTCTCGATTTCACGCTGCGCGAGATGCAACCGACTCGCGGGGGTTTTGCCTCCGCGGAGGACGCCGACAGCACAATTGCTCCGGGAAAACCGGAGACCAGTGAGGGAGTCTTTTACATCTGGACGGCGAAAGAGATTGAGAGTGCCCTAGGCAAGCAGGATTCGGCGGTCTTCGAATACGCCTATGGAGTTGAACCCGGCGGTAACGTTCCCGCGCAACAAGACCCTCGCGGCGAACTGAACGGTAAGAACGTTTTGTATGAAGCGCACTCGACGGACGAGACCGCCAAGAAATTCAATCTAACCGTTCAACAAACCTCCGGGAAGCTGGCGACCGAACGGAGCGCCTTGTTCGAAGCGCGCTCTGGCCGCCCGCGGCCGCCTCTCGACGATAAGATTGTCACCGCCTGGAATGGCCTGATGATCTCCGCTCTGGCGCGGGCCAGCCAGGCTCTCGATGAGCCGCGCTATCTTGAACGCGCGCAAGCCACGGCAAAATTTCTCGAATCCCATCTCTATGATTCGAAGACCGGCAAGCTTTGGCGCAGCTTTCGCGCGGGCGGTCCTAGTGTAGACGGCTTCCTCGACGACTATACCGATCTCATCGGCGGACTTCTGGACCTGTACCAGGCTGGCTTCGACGTCCACTGGCTGACTTGGGCTGTTCGACTGCAAGAAAAACAGGACCAGCTATTCCGAGATGCGCCAGAGGGCGGCTATTTTGACTCGGATGCCTCCGATGCTGCGGTCCTGAGCCCTACGCGCGAATCCTACGATGGCGCCGAGCCTTCCCCCAATGCGACGGCAGCCATGAATCTCCTTCGCCTTGCCCAATTCACGGACCGCGGCGGGTGGCGGGATGCGGCCGATAAAACACTCTCCGCGTTCGCTTCTCTCCTGCGGTCCAACCCCCAGGCCGCGCCAGCCCTGGTTTCCGCTCTCGATTTTCGACTTGCGCAAACGAAACAAATCCTAATCGCCGGTGATCCCTTATCCCCAGACACGCGTGATTTGCTGCGGCAGGTTAACACCAGGTTTCTCCCCAACAAGATTCTCCTTCTCGCCGACGGTGGCGCCGGACAACAACAATTGGCCCGCTGGCTGCCGTTCGTAGCGGGAGCCCATCGCACCAAAGATCGTGCCACCGCCTATATTTGTGAAAACTATGTCTGCAAGTTACCGACCGCCGCTCCCCAAGTGATGGCACGGCTCTTGGACGCCAAAGACTAGCCGGTTCGGGCAAGTGCCGCGAAATCCGGAGGTGATCAGAAAACGTGGTGTTCTCGCGACCGCTGGTGGGAAGCCCGGTTCTCAGTTATCGGCAGTGGCCGAGCATCGGGCCAGAGCGACAAAAGTTCTAATATCATAGTCTAAGCAACTTTCCGGGAGGTGCACGGTGCGGCCACTCTGCTTGCGTGTTCTGCGACTATTCGGAGCAATGGGGGAGGATCGCTTGGACCTGCATGTGCTCTTCGAAGCCGGGGGCAACGAGCCTGAAGAGCGGCTGCAGGTGCTCGATGCCATTGATGAGTTGGTACGCGCAGGTATACTGGACGCGTGCGGGGGCGACTTCTACGCACTGACAGAGAAAGGCAAGGAACAGTCTCTCGCCCTTTAGCGACGACCTATACGTGCCGGTAGCCGCCGAAAATACAACCACCTTAAGTCTTCGAGAATCTGCGCTTACAAAAACACCCTCACCCCGAGTGTTCTTCGCCGCGGCCTGCCATCCTCTGGTATCATCCCGCCTCGCATCCCAGGAGGCGCATGGACCGCTATGCGGCCACCACGCACATGACTTTTAGCCAACGGCTCCAGGAAATCCGCGACGGCTTCGAGGGTCCCTTCTGGGTCGCCAACCTCAGCGAGCTCTTCGAGCGCCTCTCCTACTATGCGGCCTTCGCTTCGCTGGCCCGCTACCTTCACGAAACGCTGAATTTCCCGACCGAACGCGCCGCCGATCTTACCGGTCTGTTCGGCGGCCTGGTTTGGTTCCTGGCCATTTTCGGCGGCGCCATCGCCGACCGGCTGGGCTTCCGCCGCGCTCTTTCTTTCGCTTATCTGCTCCTCGCGGGGTCCTATTTTCTCCTGGGTTCGCTGGGGGCGCCCTGGCTCGCTCCCATTCGCAATGCGATTCCTCTCATCGCCCTGGTGACCGTCGTGCTCATGCTTCCCGCCTTCGGTATCGCCCTCGTCAAGCCCTGCGTCGTGGGCACCACCGCCCGGGCCTCCAGGGAAAATGTCCGTTCCATCGGCTATTCGATCTACTACACCTTGGTGAACATCGGCGGCGCTCTCGGTCCCTTTGTAGCCTCCTGGGTGCACAAGAACATGAGCGTCGAAAACGTCTTCCGCGTTGCGGCCGTCAGCGTCTTCCTCATGTTTTTCGCCGTGCTCCTTTTTTTCAAGGAGCCGCAACGCTCTAACGAAAAACAGACCGCCAGCCTCGCGGAAACACTTCGCAATTTCAGAAAAGTGCTCGTCAATCCCAAGTTCATGTTGTTTCTTCTGATTTTTTCCGGCTACTGGATTGTCTATTGGCAGGAATTCATCACCTTGCCCATCTACGTTCACGATTACATCAGTTCCACCGCGGACACGGAGAAAATGCTCGTTACCGGCCCGCTCCTGGTCATCGCACTGACCGTCGCCGTCAGCGTCCTTACCCAGAAAATCCCCGCCTTCCGCGCCGTCGTTCTCGGCACGCTGATCTCCATGGTGGCGTTTGCGATTGTGGCCCTCGATTCCAGCGTCATCGCTGCTTACGCCACCCTCGTCGTTGTGGCCCTCGGCGAACTGACCCAGCAGCCGCGTTACTACGACTACATTTCGCGCCTCGCTCCCGCTGGCCAACAGGGTACCTACATGGGCTTTGCGTTTTTGCCCTTAGGAATCGGTTCTTTTGTAGCAGGACGGATAGGCGGCAAACTCCTGCACCATTTCGGCGAAGTCCAGCATCAGCCACAACGCTTCTGGTGGGCCATTACCGCCATCGGCCTCGCCACCACGCTCTTGCTGTGGATCTACGACCGCGTCGTTAAACCATCGGGGCCAGAGGTGTCCTAGTGAATTGGGCAGACCCTGGAAAACGGAGGATGATTTTTCTGAACTGAGAATCGTAACTGCTTACTTTTTTCAGTTGACCCCAAAGAATCGCGCCAAATCTGCAAACCAGGTTTTCTTTACTCAAAACTGAAAAGTGAACATGTTTTCAGTTCACCATGCGGCGGAGCGAAGCGAGGGCTTGGCGCGCCAGCGAGTAGCGCGGCTCGATCTCCAGCGCTTCCTGGAAACAGCGGATGGCGTGGGTGTACATCTCTTTTCCGAGATACGCCCGGCCTAGGTTGTAGTGCGGAAAGTGGCGCGGCTCGTAGCGGCGTGCTTCGGTGGCGCGTTCGAGCCAGGGAATGGCTTCCGCGAACCGGCCCAGCTCGATCAGATATGCCCCGATGTCGTTGTAAGGATTACCGAATTCGGGATCGATCTCGATGGCGCACTTGCATTCGGCAATGGCATCTTCGACGCGGCCTTGGAAATGATACGTCCAGCCCAAAAAAGTGTGGCCCTCGGCAGTGGGATGCAGATCGAGCGACGATTGATACAGCTCCACGGCGCGTTCGTAGTCACCTTCCATCTGCGCCTGATAAGCGTCCTGCAAAACTTCCCACGCCCGCGTGAGGGTCTCCATGCTCATGGCACATAATTAGCACACGGTTTCGCAACGGTCAAAAGTACTGGGTCCGGGAGGTGCACGAGCGGAACCTGTACCTTGTGCCGGGCCAGGGGTGGAAATTGGGACTGCAAATGGAGAGAATAGTTGGGTACCAGCGCGGCTTCATCATTTGGCGATTACCACTGATTAGACGAGGGGGCATCTTGAAGCGGAATAGTTTGATTCTAGGGATTGCAATTTTCTCGGTTGCCGGAGCGCTTGCGGCGCAGGATCCGCCGGCCAAAAAAAGTTCGAAAAAAGCGCCGGCTCACGCCGCCGCTGGTTCTGCAACGCGGGGCAAGGAGGTGTTCGACCAGAAATGTGCCCTGTGCCATTTCGCGGACAGCGAAACAAAGAAAATCGGACCGGGACTCAAAGGCATTTCGAAGCGGGGAACTTTCACCGTTAACGGCAACAAAGTCACCACGGAGTCCCTGACGACGTGGATCGAGAACGGCGACACCCTAATGCCCGGGATGAAGGAAGCGCTCGAGCCGGCCCAGATTAGAGACGTGGTCGCCTACGTAAGAACACTCTAGCTGGGCTGCCAAACAGAAAAGCCCCCGAGGGCCTGATTGCTCAAGCCGCCGGGGGCCTAAAACTCAAACAAACCTGTGCCTACTTCAGGACGGCGTCTTTAAACGCCTTCGACGGACGCAGGCGAACTACGGTCTTCGCCTTGATTTTAATCGCCTCGCCGGTCTGTGGGTTGCGGCCCATGCGCGCCTTGCGGTGCGCCTTCACAACACGGCCGATCCCCGGGATCACGAACTTGCCCGCCCCGCCCTTGGCTTCCTTCACAGCGAGCTTGAAGAGCTCATCAAAGAAGAGAGCGGCGGTTTTCTTCGGTGTGCCGACTTTCTCGGCGATGTGTCCCACAACCTTGGTTTTGCTCAGTGGCTTGGCTGCCATCTAGTCTGCTTATCCTCCTGATTTTTCTTTCCACTCCGATACGATCGAAGCAGGCCGCGAGCTGCTCACTACCCCTGATTTTCACCGAAAAAACTCGGGCCGCAAAGGACTATAGCCAAGGTAATCGCAGAACGCAAGGAAAAATCGCAAAAAAGCCCAGAAAAATGCGCGTTTTTTTGGAGAGATGTGGAAATCACCGCTGAAAATGCGGCTCGGCGCTTCCCATTCGAACGGCTTTCGCATGCGCGCAGCAGCGAGCCGATGGCGCGTCCGGCGAATGGCGGGAAAGGCCGGTCGTTCCACTGGCGACCACCATGAGAATCGGCTTAGGGCGTAGCGAGATCCGCGTAGAAGTGGGCCACGGCTTTGATGCCGCCGAAATAGTTTTCAAGAGCCAGGTGTTCGTCGGGGGCGTGGGCGTTTTCGTCGGGCAGGCCGAAGCCCATCAAGACGCACGGCACTTTGAAGGTGTCGTGCATTTGCGTTACGAAAGGGATGGAACCACCCTCGCGAATGAAAACAGCCTTTCTGCCGAAGCCCTTCACTAGGGCGGTTTGTGCTTTCTTGAAAATGGGATGGTGGTAGGAAGCCACCCACGGTTTTCCGGTGCTCAAGACTTCAAACTTGCAGCGGACCGTTTTCGGCAAGAGCATTCGAATGTGTTTCTCCACAAGTTTGGCGATCCCGTGCGGAACCTGGTTGGGTACCAGACGTGTAGAGAACTTAGCAAAAGCCTTTGAGGGAATGACCGTCTTGGCACCCTCTCCCTGATAGCCGCCCCACAAGCCGTTCAATTCGAGGGTCGGGCGTATCCATAGCCGTTCCACGGTGGTGAAGCCGGTCTCGCCGAAATAGCCCGGTGCGCCGACAGCTTTCTCAAAATCCTTTTTCTTCCAAGGCAGGGCATTCAGAGATTTGCGCTCGGCATTCGAAACTCTTGCTACCTGGTCGTAAAACCCCGGCACCGTGACCCGAAAATTCTTGTCATGAAGTTTCGCGAACAGCTCCGTCAAGATGGTCAGTGGATTGGGGACGGCACCGCCATATACCCCGGAGTGCAGATCGCGCTCCGGCCCGGTCAATTCCATCTGATAATAGTTCAACCCCCGCAAACCGTAAGTGATCGAGGGAACGCCTTTCCCGAGCATGGAAGTATCGGAAACCACCAGTGCGTCGGCCTTCAGCTTTTCCTTGTTTTTCTGGACGTAATCCCAGAGGCTGACGCTCCCAACCTCTTCTTCCCCTTCGATCAAGACCTTTACGTTGATGGGAAGCTGGCCGTCCATTTTCTGGAGGGATTCGAACGCTTTCAGGTGGATGTGCACCTGGCCTTTGTCGTCGGCGGTACCGCGTCCAAAGAGATTGCCGTTCCGCACCGTGGGTTCGAAAGCCGGCGAAGTCCAAAGATGGAGAGGCTCGGCGGGCTGCACGTCGTAATGCCCGTAGAAGAGGATGGTTGGCTTGCCGGGAGCCTCCAAAGATTCCGCATAGACAAGCGGGTGGAGACTTGTCGGGATGATCTCAACGTTTTTGAATCCAGCGGCGCGGAGATTGCCGGCCACCCAACGCGCGCCGCGCTCGATATCCGGTTTGTGCTCGCTCTTGGCGCTGACGCTGGGGATGCGCAAAAAATCGCATAGCTCCGCTAGATGCTGGTCGCGCTGACCATCAATATACTCAGCAAGATTCATAGAAAGCCCTCAGAGGACATGAGTCCTTTCCGGTATAAGTACGCAAAACCTGATGCCCGTGTGGGCGGCAGCGGAATGGATGTGGAGCTGCAAATGACCTGCCGTGGCCGCTCGTCTATTTTAGGGCCGCCACAGCTTTGGGCACAAGCAAACGGGTTCCCGACACGGGGTTATTTCCGGGAACCCTCTCCCTTCAGACCCCTTCAAGGAGAGGAGGACGTCAAAGGAACAGCAGCTTTTTTTTGGAAGTATTTTTGGCATGGCTTTATCCGTGAAAACATCGCGCAACTATGCCAGTCGGGCCATGACCCGCACGAGCGGCCAGGATGATACCAAAAGCTGCGGAGGGCACGGATAAATCTGCGGGTGATCGAAAGAGTAGGCTTCGAAAACCTGCCAGGCCGCCAGGACCAAATTGGGCAGTAGCCCCAGCGTTTCCCTCGCGGCAGCGCCGGCAAGGTTGGCCAACTGGGCTGCCGGTCCATCCAGCTTCCCGAACAGAACATCAAGCCCTAGCCCCACGAGGGCCGCTCCCACGATGGACACAAGGCTCTCCAGAGTATTTTTGCTGCCTGTCCATATCCGCCTCCTGAAAGGTGCATTCTTTGACTCTACTTGTGCGTCGAACCAGGGGCGGCGAGATCCACAAGGTCCAGTATCCTTTTTACTGGTACTTGTTGGGTCTCCGAATCGGGATCGCTCGGTCCCCTGTGCCACCCATGGCAGAGGCATTCATTGGCGGCCTTGCGCCACGTTGCAGTTGGGGAACATCCCGGCGGATGGGCGATTGACGGTAGGGGACGGGCAGTCGAAGATGGCGGTATGACTGAAGTCACCTCAGCAACGCCGCGGCGCAGCGGCCGAATGTTCCACAAGATGCGTGTGCAGGCCCAGGGCCGGGCGCACGATCGGAAGAAATTCAAAGAGACCTGCGAGACCGTGGTGGTGAACGCGCACGGAGGCCTGCTGCTGTTGAAGCATGAGGTGGACAACGGTGAGATGTTGGTGATTACCAATCCGGAGACGCTGGAAGAGCAGGAATGCCGCGTCGTTTATATGGGTGATCCCGGGGACAAGGGACAGCGTGTGGGCATCGAATTCCTTACCCCCGCGCCGCGCTTCTGGGGAGTGGAATTCCCCAGCGAGTCCGCCATCCAGTAGAACCAACTGCCAGCTGTCCATCGTGCGCCGCGCGGCCCTTGCCGGCCAGGGCTTGGGGGTGAAAGCCAATTATTGAGATGAGTTGGCGGGTGCGCGCTGGGCGGAGAGCTTTGCGGCTACCGCAGAGCCTTTTTTGAAAAACCAATTGCCCAATCGCCACAGAAGAAGAATTCCGACCAGCGCCCCGTAAAACAGCGGCTTGCGCACATCGGACTTCACTAGCCAGTAGTAGTGAATCACACCGCAAACAGCAGCCACATAGATGGAACGATGGAGCAGTTGCCAGCGCTTGCCGCCGAGACGGCGAATCCAGCCGGTCGTGGAAGTAATCGCCAGAGGAATCAGCAACACAAAAGCGGCGAAGCCCACGGTGATGAAAGGCCGCTTGGCGACGTCTTTCCACATTGCAGATAAATCGAAGGACTGGTCCGGACCGAGATAAGTGAGAAAGTGCAAGGAGACGTAGAAAAAGGCGAAGAGTCCGAGCATGCGGCGAAAGCGGATGAGGTCAGGGAGCCTCAAAAGCTTGCGAAACGGCGTGATCGAAAGGGTGAAGACCAGGAAACGGATCGTCCAATCGCCGGTGGCGTGCTGCAAGTACTCGACGGGATTCGCACCAAGATCGCTCTTGATGATTCGCCACACCAAATCGCCGAAGGGGATCAGGCAGAAAATAAAAATGGCAACTTTGGTCCATTTACTGACGAGGATGGCGCGCACGTAGAAGGCCCACCTTAATGGAATTTCTTCAGATCCATGCCGTTGTACATGCTGGCGACTTGATCGCCGTACCCGTTGAACATCACCGTGTTTCTAGTGAAGATTTCGCCGAGGCGGCGCTCTTTGGCCTGGCTCCAGCGCGGATGGTCGACATTGGGATTCACGTTCGAATAGAAGCCGTATTCCGAGGATGAATAGCGATTCCAGGTCGTGGGAGGTTCTTTTTCCTGAAAACGGATTTTCACCATTGACTTGATGCTCTTATACCCATATTTCCAGGGAATGACCATGCGAAGCGGCGCACCGTCCTGCGGAGGAAGGGTCTCGCCGTACATGCCGACGCAAAGAAGAGCGAGCGGGTTCATGGCTTCGTCCAAACGCAGACCTTCGACATAGGGAAAATCTATGCCGCCATACTTCGCCTCGGGCATTTGACGCGGGTCATAGAAAGTTTGAAAGGCCACGTAGCGAGCCTTCGGCGTGGGCTCGACCAGCTTTAGGAGAACGCTCAAGGAAAAACCGATCCACGGCACAACGATGGACCAGCGCTCCACGCAACGATGACGGTAAATGCGCTCTTCAAGCGGCGCGAGTTTCAGGATCTCGTCCACCGTGAATTTGCGAGGGGTTTTCACCTCGCCTTCGACGGAAACAGTCCACGGTGACGTCTTGAAATTCTGAGCATTCTTCGCCGGGTCGGATTTGTCGGCGCCGAATTCGTAGAAATTGTTGTAATGCGAGACGTCGTTCAAGGTGTTTTGCTTTTCCGTGGTGCTGAAGGGGCTCTTGATGAGGCCGGTAAACTGCGTGGCGGCCAACGCGGTTTGCGGTGGCCAGGCCAGATCAAAGAGCCCTTTTCCGGCAGCCGCCGTCGCACCAACAACGCCCATGGCGCGGAGGAATTTGCGGCGGTCCAGGTACACGGACCGGGGTGTGATATCGGCGTAGGTCAAATCTGGGGCTTTGCGGATCAACATCTCACTCCTACCGATCTGCCGAGGTGTTTCGGCTTCACTATCATCTTACGTGCATCCTTCCGATTTGGATGCTGGAATCTAGCCAGCAAGGCTTGCTCTTCGAATCCACAGCCGGGCAGGCCGTTCCTGCCTCTGCTTCATGAGAGTCCTCCGACGCCGAAAGGTTACGAAGACTCGTGCCCTTCCCTCAGGGTATGGGGCTATCCGTGGAGTCGCCCCAACACTTTTTGGGCGGCTTCGACACCATGATATTGGGCTTCCTCGAAGATGGAAATGCCGCTGAGGTCGGAGTTGGCAAACAGGATTCGGCCATTCCGGCGCCTCAGGCGGCGCCGTTCTTCGGAGAAAATCGATCCGACCGTGGGGCGGATCATGGCGTGACCCATTCGCTGGATGTCGATCCGCGAGACGCACTGGCGAATGTCGGAGTGCACGCGCTCGAGGTCGTGGAGAATGGCTTCTTTCCAGTAGGCCCAGTCCTTTTCTAGGAGCAGCTGGCGGTTTTCGGCCGGCGCGCCTTCGGCGAGGGCCCAGTAGAACGTCCAGACGGTGCGGTCCACGTGCGTGCGCAGGCTCTGGTGCATGGCGTCGACGTAGCCGAGCGTGGGTGAATCGAGGAACACGGTGTCCCAGGACGGCTCGGCTCCGCGGGATTCGGGATAGCGGTCGAGCGTGAGGTTGGCAGTGAGCCAGGGGGAATAGACAAAATCATGGAGAGGCGGAAAATCTTCCAGAAGGTAGGGAGCGAGAAAAGTGGGGGCGGCAAAAATGACGAATTGGGCTTGAAACTCGGTTTCCTCGGCAAAGACGCTTGCGCCGCGGCGCGTCTCTGTGATGCGGTGCACCATCTGGCTGGTGCGAATGTTTCCGCCGACGCGTTCGAGGAGGCGACGGGTGATCCAGCCGTTGCCTTCCGGCCAGGTGAGCGGGCCTGTTTCCTCGGGCTGTCGGGAAGAAAAATAATGAACGCCAGCCCAAGCGGAAGTGTCGCGTGCGAGCGCGCCGTAATCGTCGCGGCAGGCGTAGTTCATGTACCAGTTCAGTAAGCGCGAATCGCAGCCCTGCTGGCGGAGCCAATCGGAAAAAGAGATACCATCCAGATCCTGAAACTTCGACGAGAGCCCGAGCTCGACAGGGACGGTGAATGATCCGCTCTGGCGGAATTCACGAAAGAGATTTTCCAGGCGCTGAAACTGATCTCGATCTTTGGGGGTAAGGCCGATCGCGGGCTCGAGGCCCTCCTGCCACCGGCCGTAAAGAAAGAGACGCTCCTGCGGTGAAAAGGCGAGATAGCGTTCTTCCCATTGTCCGTTCTTCAAGACTCCAAGATCCTCGAAAAGCTCGCGGACGTAGGCGGCTTGGGGGCCGGGGACAGGCACGTAGTGGGCGGCCCAGGGGTACGCGGTGATTTCGTTTTCGCCCCAGCGGGCGTTGCCGCCGGGCTGGGAGCTCATTTCGAGAAGGACGAAATCGCTGAAGCCGCGCTTGCACAGGCGCCAGGCGGCACTGAGGCCGGCGATGCCACCGCCGACAATGACCACCGGGATTTTTTCCACGCGCTTGGCCGGAGGAAAGCCGGCGCG